>OMKS01000007.1_pt1 | contig 169571 bp, 171 predicted proteins | sample 1674721 | NCBI WGS metagenome assembly OMKS01 (sample SAMN06264996, study PRJEB25208) | sediment metagenome | isolation source: hot spring sediment | place: USA: California | collected 2014-09-02 | reverse complement strand
TTGTCCCTCAAATCCTGTACGGGATTTAAGGGACCTTCTAAGTATGCTTGAATGAACCGTAAGATTGTATTAAAGCCCTCTGAAAAAACCGGGCACAAGATCAGCTGAAGAGCATTGCAACTTTTATCATCCCGGTTTTTTTAGAGAAAACTCTTTTGCTTGCGCAATTTAAATGACGTTTTATACTCAGTAATAATCCGTGAGTGTGAAGTATAATCCTCTGGAAAAACCGGGCACAGGATCAGCTGAAAAGCATTGCAACATTTTTCATCCCGGGTTTTTTGGGTTTTCAGGAGGTCGTATGTCAACTTCATTTTTTATTTTTTTATTCTTGATTTTCGGTCTTCTTCTCTTCGACATCATCATAAGGATAGTTGATCATCACAATACAAGAAGAAGAAGAGATGATGACGAGACGTGAATCTCAATTAAAAAGAGACAGGATCGTCTCAAATCGGTCGATACAGTAATCGGGGTTTTCTTTCAACAACTTTTCACGGGAGTGGGATCCGGTGGTGATAGCGATGGCTTTGGCGCGCAAATACCGGGCTGTCTGAATATCCAGGACGGTATCGCCGATGACATAGAGGGTGTCCGGAAGAGCCCCCAGTTTTTTCTCAGCTTTATCCCGTGCCGCTTCGGCGATCCCGAAACGGTGAAGGGCATCTTCTCCAAACCCTCCGGCAATAAAAAAATCCCACAGTCCGATTTTTCTGAGCTTGTATTCGGCTCCAATGGAGAGTTCCCCTGTGACGAGGGCCAGGGAACAGCCCTTCTTAAAAAGGTTTTTTACAAAGGTCGAAGCATCGGCATTGGGCCGCCAGATATCGCTTTTGGCCAGATTTTTTAACTCCTCTTCATAAAGCGAAAGAAAAAAATCCCATTGGGGTTCTGTGAACTGCATCTTGTGATTAGCCAGGACTTCCATAAAGACATCCTTATCCGAGCGGGCGGACGTGTCTATCCCCTCCATCCCTCCTTTGGAATCCAGGAAACGGTTCACCGCCTGTGAAAAGGGAAGGTCAGTCCTTTCGTCCCGGGTGATAAGGGTTCCGTTGATGTCAAAAAAGATAAGAGGTTTCATGGGTTCTCCTTCTTAAAATAAAACTCCCCCTGCAGGAAATACGCAACAAAGACAGGGAGAGTTTTTTTATCAATGCGTCTTTTGTGCGACCTCTTTTCCAAAGGCCAGACATTTGATGCGGGCCTCTTCGTCAGGATTCCACAAAGCCCGTATTCCCTCGTTTAGAAGCTCAAAACCGCTTTTTTTGAGCCATTCACTTAAGACTGCCGGGCTTTCGCCACTCCAGCCGTAGGTCCCGAAGGCTGCCGCTTTTTTCTTTTTGAAACTCAGTCCCTTGATCTCTTCCATGAGCCCGGCCATGCCGCTGGTGATCCCTTTTCCTATGGTAGGAGAACCCGTGAGGATCGCCTTTGACCTGAAGACTTCGGTGATGATATCATTTTTATCCGATTTGGAGACATTGAAGAGTTTCACATTCACATCCGGGTCTTTTTTTCGGATCCCTTTAGCGATATGCTCAGCCATGATCCGCGTCCCGTCCCACATGGTGTCATAGATAAGAGTGATCTGGTTCTCCTGATAGGCTTTAGCCCATTCCATGTATTGAGTCACGATCTGAACAGGGTCCTCCCTCCAGATGACCCCGTGACTGGGAGCAATAATATCAATAGGAATATTCATAGCTAAAACTTCGTTGATCTTTTTTTCAACCAGGGCGCTGAAGGGCGTCAGGATATTGGCATAATATTTGATACACTCATTCATCAATTCGCTTTGATCCACCAAATCATTAAAAAAGTACTCGGAGGCATAATGCTGGCCGAAAGCATCATTGCTGAAAAGAATATTGTCTCCGGTGAGATACGTCGCCATGCTGTCGGGCCAGTGAAGCATGGTCATCTCCACAAAGGCAAGTTTTTTCCCGTTGCCGATGTCAATGGAATCCCCGGTCTTTACTGTCTGAAAATTCCAGTCCTGGTGATAATGGCCTGTAAGGGACTTGACGGCATTAGCGGTGCAGATAATGGGAGTATCAGGAATATGGCGCATAAGCTCCGGCAAAGCCCCGCTATGGTCGATCTCCCCGTGATTGGCGATAACATAGTCGATGGATTTCAGGTCTATCTCTTTTTTGAGGTTTTCCACAAATTCCTTATCAAAGGGTTTCCAAACCGTGTCGATGAGCACGGTCTTCCCTTCACGGATCATATAGGAGTTGTAGGAGGATCCCTTGTGGGTGGAGTATTCGTCTCCGTGAAATTTGCGTAACTCCCAATCGATCTTTCCCACCCAGTCTACATTATTCTTTATATTCACCTTCATAACCGCCTCCTTAAGAAATAAAAATCGTCTTCTTCTCAGGCCTCGGGGCCTTAATGATCATAAAACGCAGATCCGCATCGGTTTCATTATACCAGCAGTGGAGAATATCTTTGGGGCTTTCAATAAGTGTATCTTTGGTAACAGTCTCTTTTTCCTTACCGATCTCCACAATACCGGTGCCCTCTAAAACATAAAAGGCCACATCCACCGGTGTGATATGGCGTTTCAGTGATTGTCCGGGTTTCAAGGTGATGACCGTGACCATAGCGTCTTTGCTATCATAGAGATTCCGGGCATCCACATTATGCGCTGTGGGCATCACAGGCACATCATCCCATTTTTTGATTTCCATAACGCCTCCTTTTCTTCAGCTTAAAAGAATAAAAAAATCAATGTTCCTTTTAAAGATTATGAGGTTAGTAACAATTAAAGTCAAGCATTATTTTTTATTCTTTTTGCGATTCCTTCGGCGGCGGACTGCATCTGCTTTTCAAGATTCCGTCCCCTTTTCATGACGGCTTCTCCTTTAAAACTAACAGCTCCCTTGGTTCGGGCGATGCTTTCCATGGCCCTCAGAGCCCGCGTTCCCCCCCAGCCTTTAAAAGGAAGCCCCATAGTGATAAAAGGATAAAACCTTTTTCCGGACAGCCCCTTTGCCTTACGCAAAAAGGCCCGGATCACCGGTGTGGGAGAAAAGGCCCAGACCGGACTTCCGGCCAGAATGCAATCATACGGAAGACAATCAGGGATGTCTTTCAAAATGACATCCTTTTCCTCGCTGAAAGGATCTTCTCCGTGGGGAGAATCAAATTCCAAAAGAAAGAGTTCTGTTTCTATTCCCTCTTTCTGTAATGCCTGTTCTATGGCCTTTCCAAAAGCCAATGTGGTTCCTGTTTTCGAATGAATGACAAGGGCGGCTTTCATACGCCTCCTTTAATTTTTTAGGTCCAAAAAATCAACCTATTGTAAAGACCATCCCGGCAGGGATCTCCCGGACATTTTTCTTTCCCAACATCTTTTCCATGACCCCAAAAGCCGTTTTCCCGGTGCAATGGCCGGCATAAAGCATCCCGACTCCCATTTTTTTTAACTCCAGAGCTGTTTTTTGCTGCTTTACTACGGATGCCTTGGACAGATGAAATCCCCCGATAATCGCTTTGATATGCGTTAAACCGCTGGAATGCAGCATCTGCGCAGCCATATTGACGATCCCATGATGCGAACAGCCTGAAACAATGACTAACCCCTCTTGTGTCTTGATCCCCAGGGCGATCTCATCTTCAAAGAGATCCGGTACTTTCCCGTCCGGATCCATAAAAAAGGGCCCGGAATTGGTTTCAAAATCGTTTTCATAGGCGAAATGGCCTCCTATGAAATGGCGCTCATCAAGGGGAAAAAATGCAAAATCTTCTTTCAACAGCATCTCAAAAGAATCAAAAAGGCGAAGATGGTCTCGGCATAACCCAATATAACGGATTTCTTCCTCTGTCACAGCATATCGCGGGAGAACAGCCAGGGGATGAACAAAGGCCGGGATCCTGCGTTTGATCTTTTTAAAAACAGGCAATCCGTTGCCATGGTCATAATGGCCGTGACTGAGGATAAAATGGGTCACCCGTTCAATCGAAACCCCCAACTGAGACATATTCCCCTTTAACACCCCACCCTGCCCTGTATCAAAGAGAAAGGTATACGGCCCTGATTCGATAAGAAGGGAGAGCCCATGCTCCGATCGAAGAAGCGGATTATCGGTAGAGTTTTCCACGAGGACAGTGATTTTAATCTTTTCCATACTTCTATCATAGCGGGACGCCTGATGATGTCAATATGTTGCTTTTCGGAAAAAAAAATAAATAAAGAAATTCTTTATTTCTATTATAACGAATGCTACAATAGCGTATGAATTGGCCCCATAAAAGAGTAAAGACGACGATGATGATGGATTCTTACAAAATCAGAAACGAAGCCCTTATACTTCTTAATCATAATTGGGGGACTGCGGTGGGCACGGTCTTCCTTATGCAATTGATCTATTCGGGAGCCGGCTTAGTCAGAGATATTTCACTTTTTTTGTCTTTGACCCCCATATTCATCATATCCGGTGCTGTGGAGCTCGGGTTAGCCGCTTTTTTCATCAATCTGGCTGAAAAAAAACATTTGTTATTTGAAGACGCTTTTTCCGGATTCAAAAATTTCTTTAAAGCCCTGGGTATTACTTTTTTTTGGTCACTTTTTTGTATTTTGTGAAGCCTTCTTCTCATCATTCCCGGCATCATCGCTACGATCCGCTATTCACAAGCCTACTTTATTCTGAAAGATAATCCCACAATCTCTGTTCTGGATACACTCAAACAGAGTTCAGAGATGATGCAAGGCTACAAGAACGATTATTTTCTTCTTCAGCTGAGTTTTATCGGATGGGGTATCCTCTGTAGCCTGACCCTGGGCATCGGCTTTCTCTGGCTTACTCCCTATATCAAAACCGGTAATGCCATCTTTTATAGAGAGCTTAAAAAAATCCGCAGAGGGGAAAACTTCTAAGAAAGGGCTGCTCAAACTTGAAGCACACGGATAAATATGATCATTATCCGCTCATACTGAAACAATTTGGAGCACATATTGTCTTTTATAAAAAGGAACATCGGGCCGGAAACAGACGAATTATTAAGGAGGGCTTATGACGGAAGCGATGCAAACCTATGAGATCCGGGCAGAAGCGAGAAGACTTCTCAGCGGAAAATGGGAAACTGCGGTAGGAACAGTCTTTTTAATGGGGCTCATTATCAGCGGTTCAGGAGCCGTGGGAGGCATTTTGCTTTTTTTTGCCTGGCTCATCATCCTCTTCGTTGAAGGAGCCGTTGCTTTGGGCCTGGCAAAATTCTTCATCAACCTGGCCGAAAAAGGAGAATTAGTCTTTGAGGAAGCTTTTTCAGGTTTTCGCAACAATTTAGTTAAGGCCATGGGCCTCAACTTTTTCCGTTCTCTCTTTGTCTTTCTTTGGAGCTTGCTTCTCATCGTCCCGGGGATCATCGCTATGCTCCGATATTCCCAAGCTTTTTATATTCTTAATGAAAACCCCGATATTCCTATCATGGAGGCATTATCAAGAAGCGCCGTGATGATGCAGGGGCAAAAAACGGATTATCTTCTGCTTCAATTAAGTTTTATCGGCTGGGGAATTCTCTGCATCTTTACATTCGGCATCGGCTTTTTATGGCTCAGCCCCTATATCAAAACCAGTAATGCCGTCTTTTATCGGGAACTTAAAAAAATCAACACAAAAGAAGAAAAAGCTTCAGAATGACATTTTTTCTGAAAATAGGGGCTTAGCGCAACGCCAAGCCCCGCAACAGTCAATGATCGCAGCAGTTTTCTCCGGTCTCAAGCGAGCCGTCAAGATAAGACCCTACAATGGCTTCCGGCTCCAGTGCCGGAGCCCCGACAACAACACGAATATCGTTCTCTTCAAAAAGGGCTTTTGCCCTTTGCCCCATACCTCCGGAAATAATCATATGAGCACCGGCTTCGTGGAGAAAATGGGGAAGCAGTCCCGGCTCATGGGGGGGCGCTGCCAACTCTTGAGAAGAAGTGATTCTCTTTTCTTTCTCATCCACATCAATCAAGATGAACTTTTCACAATGGCCGAAATGCATTGATAATTTTCCGCCGGCCAAGGGGATGGCTATTTTCATTGCTCCTCCTTTAATCTGCTTTTAAATGTTTTTCTACAACACTCCATACAGCCCTGATATCGTCGGCCGCAGGAGTCTCACTCAAGACAACCGGCCGTCCTTCCACCATAGCTGTTGTAACACCCTTATCATAGCGGATACGCCCCGCTTTTTCAACACCGTAAGTTTCAGCGGACTCCTCTATCTTTTTGGCCATATCAGGGTTCAAATCCCATTTATTGACACTGACCAGGGCTTTGATCTTAAAATGGCGGGTCAAATCCATGACCCGTATCATATCATGCATCCCTGAAACTGTAGGCTCAGTGACAATGAGGACCAGAGAGGCGCCGGTCACAGAGGCGATGACAGGACAGCCGATTCCCGGTGGCCCATCGGTGATGACAATATCATATCCTCTTTTAGAGGCTTCCTCTTTGGAACGGCTTCTGATCAGAGAGACCAATTTGCCGGAATTCTCCCCTGCTGCGTCTAATTTGGCATGAACCATAGGGCCGTAAGGTGTTTCAGATAAAAATGAGGCTCCACAATGCCTTGCGGGAAAATCTATGGCTGAGACCGGACAATGGTCCACGCAGACCCCGCACCCTTCACATCCGTATGGATTTACAGAGTAGACCCGGCTTTCCTGATCGTAGCGGATCGCATCATAGCGGCATACGGCCCGGCATCGCCCGCAACGGACACAATCATGAGTTCGGATCACAGCTTCATTGCCGCTTATGAATTCTTCTTTTCGAAGGATTTCAGGTTTCATCACAAGATGAAGATTGGCCGCATCAACATCGCAATCGGCTGTGACAACAGGAGCATTCAACACCACAAAGGAAGCCGTGATACTTGTCTTTCCTGTCCCCCCTTTTCCGCTGATGATCACAAGTTCCTTCATGACAGCTCCTTTTCTCCGGCCCGGTCTGCGATTTTATGAAAAATCTCCCGGAACAGGGCCTTATACCCGGGACCTATTCCAACAGCGGCCTCCCCGCGGGAATAGCTCTCGGCGATTTTACGATCATCGGGGATCTTCCCGATGATTTCAATGGATTCACTGCTGCAGTACTCATCGACACCCTTATCCCCTATTCCGTCCCGATTGATGACAACACCAAAAGGAACGTTTAAAGCACGGACGGTCTCCACGGCCAAAGAGAGATCATTCAACCCGAAGGGGGTCGGCTCTGTCACAAGGACAACATAATCTGCTCCGTTGACAGCCGTGACCATGGGGCAAGATGTCCCGGGTGGAGAATCGATCAAGACCATGGATTCTCCGGCAGCCTTTTCTTTGATCTCACGGATAATGGGCGGAGCCATAGCCTCTCCCACATTCAGTTCTCCCTGAATAAAAGAAAGATTTCCTTTTTTCCCCTCTGCGTATGACCCGATAACACGGGGATGCTCGGTAATAGCTCCTTCCGGACAGGCCATCAGGCATCCGCCGCAGCCATGACAGAGCTCCGTAAAAACAAGAGCTCCTTGAGGAGTCACTGCTATGGCATTGAACCGGCATGCTTTTGCACAGGCCCCGCATGATGTGCAGCGTGTCGTATTGACCACAGGCTCTTGAATGGTCACATCTTTTGTTTTTTTTATTTCTAAAGGAAGAAAAAAAATGCCGTTGGGTTCCTCCACATCGGCATCAACAAGGGTCACGGGAAAATCGACAGACAGGGCCAAATTCACAGCCAGGGTCGTCTTCCCCGTCCCCCCCTTTCCGGATGCAATAGCGATCCTCATACCCAATGGCTTTCCACATCCGGCCCTTGGGCCGCTTTTAATTCGCCTCTGTTAAAACGTTCGACAACCTCTTTGATCAGCCCCTGATCCCCCGTCACGACATCGACATTTGAAGCTTGCAGGACCTGAAAGGCTTTGGGCCCGCAAGAGCCGGTAATTAAAACATCAGCGCCGGCTTTGACGACATTTTGAGCCGCCTGGACACCGGCCCCCTGGGTTGCATTCAGGTTTTGCTCATTATCCAAAAAGGAATAACTGCCCCATTCAGTATCAAACACCACAAAAAAAGGAGCCCGTCCAAAACGGGGATCCATCTCTGTATCAATACTCTTTTCTCTTGCTGTCAACACAATTTTCATACGGCCTCCATTCAACATAAAAAGTAGAGAGGGGAAACCCCTCCCTACTTTTCGCTCTTTTCGCTTTTTTCTAAATCGGCTAAACGCTGTTTTATCTCGTTCAGGCGATTTTCCATGAGACGGGCTTCTTCTTTGAGATCAACGGTTTCCCGCTCCGGGGTGTATTCGGGGTAAACGGGGCCGGCGCCATATCCGGAAAAAGGGCGAAATCCCCACCCCCTGTTAAAACCGCGCCCGAAACCACGTCCAAAACCTCCGCCTCTGCCGAAAAAACCTCCCGCGGCATACCCGGGACGGTCATTCCCGCCGCAAAAACCGGCAGCCCGGCCTGTCATGGGCCCTACACCGTTAGGCCCTGTTCTGTCACCTCTTGGCATATGCACCACTCCTTTCATTTTTATTCATTTCTTTTTCCATATCCTCTTTGCCCCCATCGGGGACGGCCGCGGCCGCGTCTGCGACAACAACCCGGCATGCGGTATTCCTCAGCGACATCGCCACGGCTTTCGCGCCATCTGTGAAATATCTCTCCGACATCACCGCATAAAAAGGGAAGGACATCAACCCCGTAAGAGGCAAACATCTCCATAATGCTTCGGCTTATGGCCCCGCACAAAAGAATATCAACGCCCTCTCTTTTCAGCTGGTTTATCTTTTCATACGGAGATTCACCCAAGTGCAAAACTGCCTGATGGGACGAATCCGTATCATAAAGAAGCGCTTCTGCAGATACATCAAAGACAGGTGCAATCCTGCCCTGCCAATGGGATATGGCAACTTTCATATTTTCCCTTTCTGTATTGTTTATAAAGCACAATACGTGCCAAAACAAGGTTATACTCTTTGCATCTATTTGCTTGAATGACAGGCATTTAAAAACAAGGAAAACGAAAAAAGTATCTTGACTGTCGCATTATTGCGAATACCGGAATTCCAGTTGCAATAATGCAACGCTAAGAATCCACTTCAATCCCCAACCGCTGCATTTTCCGATACAAGGTGCTTTTATGAATACCCAGGGCCCGGGCCGCTCTTGTCTTGTTAAACCCGTTTTCCTTCAAAGCCATGCGAATAGCAGATTCTTCCGCCCGTTGGGCAACATTTTGAATGGAAGAAGTTGTCTTTCCCCTTGATGTTGCGATCAACTCTCCGGGGAAATAATCCGGGGTGATCAGCTCATCACGACAAAGGACAAAAGCTCTTTCCAGCACATTTTCCAATTCACGGATATTCCCCGGCCAATGATAATCTATGAGATATTGGCAAGCCTCAGGAGTTAAGCCCTGTATCTTCTTCTCCCTCGCGCTGTTCATTTTGCGGATAAAATGATCCGCCAGCAACGGAATATCTTCTTTTCGCTCCCGAAGCGGGGGAAGATGAAGACAGATCACGTTAATCCGGTAATAGAGGTCTTCCCGAAAACGCCCTTTTTGAACATCCGCCTGCAAGTCTCTGTTTGTTGCGGCCATGATGCGGGCATCACTTCTTTCTGTATGCGTGCCCCCTAAAGGCTCAAAAGTCTTATCTTGAAGCACCCGAAGCAATTTCACTTGCATGGGCAAGCTTAACTCCCCGATCTCATCTAAAAAAATCGTCCCCCCCCGGGCTAAATGAAAACGCCCGGGTTTGTCTTTTACTGCCCCGGTAAAGGCTCCGGCTTTATAACCGAAAAGCTCACTTTCCAACAGATTATCCGGTAAAGCTCCGCAATTGACGGTGACAAAAGGGCCTTCTTTTTGCTGACTTATAAAATGCAGTGAACGGGCCAAAACCTCTTTCCCTGTCCCCGACTCGCCGGTAATCAATACTGTACCCCCGCTTTCCGCCACGGCAGGAAGCATTTCGAAGAGAGGTTTCATAGCCGGGCTTCGGCTGATCAGTTCCCCTATGGACTGGCGTCCTCCCAACTCCTGCTTTAAATATTCAATCTCAGTCAAATCTCTGAAGGTCTCGGCTCCTCCGATAATATTTCCCTTTTCATCTTTCAAAACAGCCGTAGACACACTAATAGGGATACGCTCCCCCTCCCCGTCAATAATATAACAAGGGCGATTCACCACAGGGTGCCCTGTCTCCATTGTCTTTTTCAGGGCACAAGACGACTCACACATACTGGAGCGAAAAACATCGGCGCAGGGCTTCCCTAAAGCCTCTTCACGGGGGATTCCCGTGATCTCTTCAGCTGCTTTATTAAAAGAGGTGATTTTCCACTCTCTGTCTACTGTAAAGACTCCGTCGGAAATACTTTCAAGGATGGCCCGGGCCAACGGGCCCATGGGGGGGAATACGATATTTTTATCATTCTTATCCATGGCTAACTCTTTCTTTTTTCGAGTATAGCCCTTTTAAAGCGTCTTTCAAGAAAAGAGATAATCAAAAGAAAACCGGCAGCTTAAGATCTGTGTCCCTAAGCTGCCGGCAGAAAATACCGGTCAGGCTTTTTTAATCAGCCGAAGAATCCAGATCAGGATAATGGCGCCGATCAAAGCCACAACGAGAGACGGGATAATTCCCGCGCCCACATTGACTTTCAAAACATCACTGAAAAGCCAGCCGCCGAGGACAGCCCCGACGACACCCACAATAAGATCCCCGATAAGACCGAAACCTTTTCCTTTCATAATTCTTCCTGCCAACCAGCCCGCAGCCAAACCGATGAGTAAAAACCATACAAGACCCATATCATCTCCTCCTTATTTAAAGCAAATAAAACCTGCCACATTTCATCATACTCCAAAAAAAAGAATTGTCAAAGAAATTGCTTTTCATTCTTCTTTCTGATAAAATAAGCAATGTCCTATACATGAAGGAGAGATTATGCCGCTTTTATTCTTTTTGGTCATTTCTTTGGGAATTCAAATCCTCCTCTTCATTCCGGCTTTTCTTTTGAAAACCGATAAAAGTACCTCTCTTCTCATTCCGTGGCGGCCTAAAAACGACTCATAACCCCTCTGTCTCAACCCCGCAGTTCAATTGTATGTTTGTACGCCGACGCCTTATGAAAATATCAATCTTTTCGGGGCTGTTCTTTATCTGAAAGAAAAATAATATCCGTCACTTCTGTATTATAGATCTTCCATCCTTCCGGCGATCTTTTCAGAGTATGAACCCCTTCTAATTCGTTGTCATTGAATTCAGGGCCTGCCTTCTTTCTGGTGATTTGTATAAAACGCACTTTCGCTTCTTCTTTGCTCTTTTCCAGGACTTCCATTTCTTTGATCTCATAAGTAAAGTCATATACATCGAACATCTGTTTCAGTCCCGCTTTCATCTCGCTGTATCCCGGTGCCCCTTCATGAATCGTCTGAAGGAAACCTTCAATGTTTTCCTTCTGACTCATCTGAAGGTTTTCCTCTATGACAGAGAACAACGCCTCATCATCGGGGAGTTGATGAGCGCAACCGAAAAACATAAGCAGGCCGATCAAAAACAATCCGAGTCTTTCTGTCATATATCCTCCTTTTATTGCCCTTTTCTTTTAAACAAAACATAGGTATAGGTAGGGCTGTCATCACGCGGGGCCCAGCTTCGTTTGACTCCTTCGGCTGTCGGCTCGCTGTTTTTAAGCAGATAGAGAAGATAATCGGCATCAGGGCCGACGATCAACTCCCCATCTGCAAACCCTGAAGTCAGTGCCCAAAACATCTTATGTGTGGGCAATCCTTCTTCCAAATCTCCGTTCCGCAAAACAGCTCCTTTTTTTGTGTCCACAAGAACAGCAAAACGAGCCCGCCACTTTTCTGTATCACCGTAAATGCGGGAATCGGCTTCATTCATTTTTTTAATATCCACTTTCCCTTCGGCCGTGTATGGAGTGACCGATTCCTTCATATAAACATACGGGAAAAGAATCAGCATTTTATCCGGGCTGATACGATAGACATCCCCCCATTCCATAAAAAAACGCATCTGTTCATAAAGACTGTTTAATCCGGCTTCCTTCAAAACCGGAGCCAGATCAAGCTCTTTGACAAGTCTCATTTGATGGTCCAAAAAAAGAATTGAGGGCAAGGACGCGGGAATGTAGATCACCCCTTCCCGGCCATTGTCGACTAATGCAAAAGCATGCCAGGATTTGTCTTTGTCTACCTGGTCTATGTGAAATTCCTTCTTTTTTTTTGTTTGTAAATCAAACCGTGTCACGCGAAGCGGAATCGGGCCATACTTATCCATATATTTCCAGATACCCGTTTCATGGGCACTGAATGTAAGATAGAGACAGTTAAACGCCCGGGACTCTGTAGCAATAATCTGATCCGGATCTCCTTGAGAAGGTTTTGTTTGTCCCAAAGAATATTCTTTGCGAAATGTTCCGTTCAGAGCCCATTCAAAAAACGACTTACGGTATCGATCCAGAATCAGGAGCGAAGATCCCCTATAGAGAGCCAAGGATTCATGATCGCTCAATACCGCCCGGTCTCCGCCTCTGGGCAAAGCAATCATGGATTTTTGAATACGGAGCGTCCCCTGCGTCTCATCCACATGAAGAATGTGATATTCCACACCGCTGCGCTTATGGCCGGTTCTGAAGATCAGTGGCCGAAGGGCTGTATCGTAAAAACGTGCAGCCCAATTACCGTTTAAGGAAAAATCCAGTCTTCTCAGGTTTTTCAAATCCCCCACGGGAAATTTCCCTGTGCCGGCCAACACATAATTTCCATCTAAAAAGCTGATCCCTTCCGTTTGGGTAATACTTAGTAATTCCGATTGAATCGCTTTGATTTTTTCAATACGTTTTTCCGTTTTCCCGCAACCTGTTATAATCAAAAAAAACACGACAACGACTCCACTCCAAAATTTCATTCCTGACCTCCTTTAATACCGTTATTATAAATAATAAGTTTAATGCCTTCGCTTCACAAGAAAAAAACATACCCTTAACATTTTATTTCAAAAAACAGCGTACCATGATAACATCAAATGAACGGAAAGGCTTTATGAAAAACGTTTATTATTTTCTGGATTTTAAAACTCCTTTCGGTTCCGTTCATCTGGTCTGGACATCCGGACACGGTTCGGATTCTCTCAAACGCATTTTTCTTTCATCACCCGAAAAAACATCTGAGGAGTTGATGAGAGAACAGTTTTACGGAATCACCCGTTTTTCTTCTCCTTTCATCAAAGAACTGGGCTCAAAAATCACAGCTTTCCTGGAAGGAGCGCCACACTCTCTGGAGGCAGAACCCCTCTCATATGAAGGATGTTCTCTTTTCCAATCAGCCTGCCTTCAAACCGAGCGAAAGGTCCCCCGTGGCAAAATCGTCACTTACGGCCTTTTGGCTGAAGCTGCCGGAAATGCGACGGCAGCCCGTGCAGCCGGGGCCGCGCTTTCAAAAAACCCTTTCCCTCTTCTCATCCCCTGCCATCGGGCCATTAAGGCCAATGGTTATTTGGGAGGTTATCAGGGAGGGACAGCAATGAAAAAAAAGCTTTTAGAGCGGGAGGGCATTTATTTTGATCATCTCAATAAAACAACTCTTACGCCCGACACCCTCTGCGATCTCACACTTCTCAAACAACCTCGGCGAAAAGAGATATCCCCATGACATATGAAATCCAAAAGATCTATGTAGAGCCCACAAATAAATGCAACCTCGACTGCCGGACATGCATGAGAAATGACTGGGACGAGCCGGCAGGATTTATGGATGAGGCTGTTTTCAGCCGTATCATAAACACTGTCAAAATGGAGCCGGCTTCCCCGACGCTCTTTTTCGGTGGGGTCGGCGAACCTCTCAGTCATCCCCGCATTATCGATATGGTGGCCCGGGCCGGAAAGGCCGGCTGCAAAACAGAATTGATCTCAAACGGAATTCTTCTCACAGAAGAGCGGGCTACCGGGCTTATCAATGCCGGGTTGAACACTTTATGGGTCTCCATTGACGGAGCCCGTCCGGAAAGTTATTTGGATGTCCGGCTCGGAGATCATCTCCCTTTAATTCTCAAAAACGTAGATAATTGGCGAAAACTGGCCCGGGGAAAAGCAGAGCTCGGGATCGCTACGGTGTTCATGGAGCGTAACAGCGGCGACCTCGAAGAAATCGTCCACTTAGCGCAAGAGCTTCAAGCCCGTAGATTTTCAATCAGTAACGTTGAGGCTTACACATCGGCTCTTCTCAGGGAGCGACTTTATACGGACAAAATCAGTGAAGAAATCCCGGCCGAAGGACTCGCACCTCCTTATTTTGATAAAGAGCTTATAAACCCTTCTCTTTGGGAAATCATCCGGCGCAAGTTTATATTACCCGAGCCGAGGCATCTGCCTTCAGGCGGTGCCTGTCCTTTCCTTTTGCGAAAGAGCATGAGCATTCGCTGGGACGGCCATGTCTCGCCCTGTCTTCCCCTTCTCCACAGCCACACCGTCCATTTCTCCGACTATTCGCGTTTTTGGGGACACTTCTCTCTGGGGTCCCTTAAAAAACAACCGCTGAAAGAGGTCATATCGCATCCCTCTTTTAATGAATTTATGAATAAACTGGAAGAATTTGACTTCGCCCCCTGCCTCATCTGCAACGCCTGCGATCTTCCCGATATCAACGGGGAAGACTGCTTTGGACATGTCCCCCCGGCCTGCGGCGGATGCCTTTGGGCCCGGGGGTTTATTGTCTGTCCCTGAAAAAAAGGCCGGCTGAAAAACCGGCCTTTAGAGCTATTCGTTCTCGACTAAATCAGCATCAGGAGCATTTTTCCTGACAGACTCAATCCCTGCAAGACAGCTCGTTTTTGAGGTGTAGCCTTCGCTCACTGCAATAATCTGTCCGTTTGTAGCTTTCAACCTGAAACGAAACTCACCCCTTTTGTCCTTGTACATCTCAAACTTCCCCTTAGCCATAATCCGCTCCTTTCCTCTGTTAAAAACACAAACTCTTTGTGTATGTTTCAGTATAACTCTGTTTATGAGAATAGCAACAGAATACTCAGAAAATCAAAAGATATAAAGGGCAGGGACACGATATCAAATATTTTAACTGATCGATTTGAATCCGCAATCAAGAATCCTCATAACCCAAAGAAGCCGGTCCCATTCTTTGAGAACAATTCTGCATACTCACTTTCGGACTGACGGCCTTTATCTCGTTTTCTTTTCGGAGCTATCCAAGATTATCTGTGTTTGATGGAGGTGGCGGGAATCGAACCCGCGTCCGAAGAAGGCTCACAGGGGAATCTACATGCTTAGGCCGGTTTTGTTTTTAGCCTTCTCTGAGGGAACCGTCCCAACCTAAAAAAGGCGAGCTCCGTGAGGTTCTCCTTCTTTCGCCGGAGCGAAGAAAGAAGGAAGAGCCTGCTCAAATGATGCCCCGCGTCATCCCCGCAGGCGCGGGATGAGGGGACAGCTACTTAAACTGAATTAAGCAGCGTATGCGAGATTTGCATCTGCATTTACATTTTGGTGCCGTTTTTACGGTTCCGGCGAACCGGCATGCATCCCGGGCTACACCTTTCCCCGTCGAAGCCATGTCACCCCCGGTGACAGTCTTCAGGAAAGAGAAGACCTGATGTGCCCTTAGCATAACGCTTTTTCTGTCAAATGTCAAGGGTTGACAAAACAGCCTCTTGATTTCCCTTCCCCCCCCCTTTATACTCATAAAATAGCAAGGGAGACAACTATGAAATCGGGAACAATCGACGGTTTTCAATGGTTCGCTGCCTATAAAAAAGGAGCAGAACGCATCTATGCTTTTCGGGAAAAACTCAATGATATCAACTATTTTCCCGTCCCCGACAGTGACACAGGCAATAATCTCACCGTAACATTTAACGGACCCATCGGGGCCGTCAGGCCCGATCCCTCTTTTTCTAAAACAGCGGCTTCTGTCGCCGAGCATATTCTCAGATCAGCCCGGGGCAATTCAGGGTTGATCATGGCTCAATTCTTTCAGGGCCTTTCTGAAAAAGGAGCTTTTCTCGACCGAGTGACTCCTGAAGAATTTTCCCGCTTGGTCAATGAGGCCGTCCCCTTTGTTTATTCCGCTGTGGAAAAACCGGTGGAGGGAACCATGATCACTGTTATCCGGGAGTGGGCAGAAGCGTTGACACATGGAGCAGAGCATAAAAATGATTTCAAGCTGTTGTTACAATCAGCTTTAGAATATGCCCGTAAATCATTAGAAAAGACAAAGGCCATGATCCGCTCTATCAAAGGCAAAAGCTGCGTCGACGCCGGAGCTTTGGGATTTGTCTGTTTTTTGGAAGGCATGGCCCTTTCTTTTGAAGAACCTGCTGACAATGAGGATTTTCAGGCGGAGACCTTCTCCCGATTATTGGAGGCCGAATACGAAGGAAAAGAAGTACGCACAGAAGAAATTCCCTACCGCTACTGCACTGAAGTCTACTTCTCTTCTGCTCAATGCGCAGAAGACCTTCACAGCCTCCTACGGGACAAAGGCGATTCTCTGATCATTGCCGGGGGAAAAGAGCGTTATCGGGCTCATATTCATACCAATGAGCCCCATGATGTCATCGCCGCTCTGTATTCTGCAGGGACAGTTTTCGAGCATAAAGTCGATGACATGAGACGGGAAGCTGATGTCAATCACAAAAGGCTTTCATCGATCGCATTGGTTACAGATTCCGCAGCCGATATTCCCCCGGAGCTGGCTGACCGTTATCAGATCCATATCATCCCGTTGAACATTCTTTTCAGGGGGGGTTCCTTTCAGGACAAAGTCACCCTTTCACCCCGTCAACTCTACTCGTTAATGAGATCCCCGGCTGAACTGCCCTCCTCTTCTCAACCATCGGTAGAAACAATCCGAAACAGGCTCCTCTTTTTGGCCCGTCATTATGAGTCCGTGCTGGCCATAACCGTGGCTGAAAAACTCAGCGGCACTTATCAGGCTTTTCTAAAAGCGGCCCGAGAAATCGAAATAGAGACTTCAGTGCCCGTGACGGTTTTCGACTCGCGCCTGAATTCGGGAGCTCAGGGTTTGCTTGTCCTTTATGCCGCTCAGGAAATAGAAAAAGGCAAAAGCCTCTCACAAATTGTGGAAACACTTCCTGCGGCCCGTACAAAGACCAAGATCTTTGTGGCTCCGGATAACTTAAAAACGATGGTCCGCGGGGGACGGATCTCGCCTGTAAAAGGATGGATCGCCCGATTGACCCGTTTCAAACCCCTGGTTTCCCTGGGGGAAGAAGGAGAAGGCATTATCGCAGGAACAGCCTTCAGCCGGAAAGGAATTGAAAAACGGATCTTATCGGAAGCCAGAGCCGCTTCTGAAAAAGACGGGATCGGGACCTATGCGGTCGTTCACTCCGGAGCTCCTGACAAAGCCTGTAAATTGGGAGAAAAATTAGAAAAACAGTTGGGATTTCCGCCGCTTTATATTATGGAAATCTCTTCGGTCGTCGCCCTTAACGCCGGACTCAACGCCGTCGCTTTTTGCTACAGAGCTCACGAATAAGGGATCAGCAAAGCAAATCCAGCACAGCCTCTTCCAGTTCACGGCAGCGGGGATCGTTGAAAAAAGCGTAGATCTCAAGCATCCTCTCCTTCTGAAGAGATTTGTTCATCTCCAGAACATGTTTAAAGACCTCCGCCACTACATAAGTCGCCAAATAATCGGAGTTTCGGCAGCTTTCTGTGATCTCCATGGACATCTCCTGCCCCTGTTCCGGGTATTCGATACGGAGTGAACAGAGACGAGGTTTTGAAATATGAAGAACCGTCCCCCCCACATTGATCACAAGGCCGGAATCGTCTCTACGGAAAGAAAAATCAAAACAAACGGCCATAATCACCCTTTCCCTTGCACTTTATCATATCTTCAAAGTCACTGCAAACTTTTTATGAGCGGGGATGATAGGCCCGGTAGGCACGACGCAGTTCATCATCGGTAATATGCGTATAAATCTGCGTTGTAGAAATATCACTGTGCCCCAGCATCTCCTGGACATAGCGGATATCCGCCCCGTGATTAAGAAGATGAGTGGCAAAGCTGTGCCTCAAAGTATGCGGGTGGGCGCGGCTCAGCCCGGCGGCCTCAAAACACTCTTTTACAATCCGCCACAATCCGGAGCGGCTTAAAGGGCGCCCTCTCATGTTCAAAAACAATTTCATCTCTGCATGGCGCAAGCCCAGCAATCCCTCCCTTATCGATGAATAATTCCTCAGGGACTCCAAAGCATATCTTCCCAAAGGGACAAAGCGTTCCTTATTCCCTTTACCCAAAAGCCGAACCACTTCATACTCCCATAAAACAGAAACCGTTTCCACAGTGATGACTTCTGAAGCCCGGGCTCCTGTGGCATACATAAACTCCAGGATCGCTTTGTTGCGTATCCCTTTCGGTTGAGAAATGTCTATTCCGTTAAGAAGACGTTCTGTCTGCTCTTCACTTAAAACTTCAGGAAGAGTTCTTAAACGTTTGGGGCTGTCCATTTTCTCCATGGGAGAAAGAGCAATACGCTCTTCATCCGCTAAGAATGCGTAAAATTCTTTCAAAGAAGCGTAATTCCTGTAGATGGTCGCCGGAGCATATCCTTCTTGGCGCATCCATTTGAAATAATCCAGGAGTTCAGCCCGTGATAATCCGGTGATTTCTTTTTTTTTGTCCAGAGCCCAAAGGGAGATCCGTTTCAGATCACCGGAATAGCTTCGCACTGTATGAGCCGAAGCATTCTTTTCCACCCGGTAATATCGCAGAAAAGCAAGGATCTCTTCTCGAGGCATAGCTCTTCCCCGGTCAGCCATTTCCTTTTAACGTTTCGCCCGGGAGCAAAAGGGCGCGCCCCAACCCTTCCTTTTCAAAGTCAATATCGGCATCTTCCAGGGCCTGGAGAAAGGCCATGGCCCTTGAACGGTCAGGGATCACAGAAGAAATGATTTTGCAGTACCGGGAACGGTTATCCTTTTCGGGAATCAATCCTGAAAAAAGAGGAAGCCGCTGATCCATGATGCTGTCCATATTGACGCCGTCGATAACTGTCCCGTTATCAATCCCGGCAGTGGTCATGGCTAACATAATATCATCTAAATATTCCTCTTTAAGCAGCTGAATGATAAAGTAATACATACCGCTCCCCCTTATGTCTCGTGGTCATGCCGTTCTCCCGCCCGGGTGATGGCATACCGTGTTAATATCGGTCCCACAATTTCTGTAATAATGGTAGTAAATAATAAGATGTTGATGACAATCCCCGCCAGTTCATCCCCGGCCGGGCCATAGGCCCCCGAACCGAAGGTCCTGTCAACTAAAATTGCCAGAGCAACGGCGACACCGACCTGAGGAATCAATCCCATACCGATGTATTTTCTCACCGTGGACGGAGCCTTCCCGATGAAAGCCCCCAATGTCCCGCCGCCGAACTTTCCCGCCATACGTAAAAGAGTATAAACCAGTCCCATCAACCCCACGGCGGGAAGCAGGGAAAGATTGAGGCGGGCCCCGGCCAGAATAAAGAACATGGCAAAGAAAAGAGGCGCCAGGGAATTGACAATATTTAAGCTGCGATGACTCATCATCGCATCGGAGTTGGCCATAAAAGCCCCATACGCCATAATCGCAAGTAATTCAGAAAAGCCCAGCTGAACAGTGACCCCGAGAATAATAAAAAGAGAAGCGGCCAGCCGGATCAGTAATTCATCAGGGTGACGGACACGGCCGAACAACGCTTTGAAGAGCCAGCCGACCCCCAGCCCTACAGCGATTGCGCCGGTGATTTCAATAAAGGGTTTGAAGAGAAGTTCTGCCAGAGAAAGCTGAACTCCGCCGAGGATCGTTTTTGCCACCGTCGTTGCAAATGCAAAAATGATCAGGGCAATAGCATCATCGAGTCCTACAACAGCCAGAATCGTCGATGTCAGTGGGCCTTTGGATCTGTATTGGCTCAAAACCGCCACTGTCGCTGCCGGTGCCGTAGCAGAAGCCACAGCTCCCAGGACAAGCGCCTGATAGGGTTTATCAGGAGCCATAAAATACATGCCGGCGCTCACAAAGAGAAATGCCAATAAAGCTTCACCGGCAACAATAAAAAAAATAGGCCGGCCCAAGACCTGAAAAAGGCTTTTTTTTAACTCCGAACCAATAGCGAAAGCCATGGCAGCTAAGGCCAATTCATTGACAATAGCCGATTTCTCAATAAATCCTGCGTCGAACAACCCGGTAACGGAAGATCCGCACAGAACCCCTAAGAGAACATACCCCGTCACCCGGGGCAGATGGGTCCAACGTGCGATCATTTCCCCCAAAACGGCAACAGCAAGAACCAGCCCGATAAGAAGCAATTGATTCATAAGGCGGAAAAGACATCAAAAATATCTTTAGGCTCTGAAGCAGCCAAAAGCTGACTCCTCTTCTTTTCACTCTTTAAAATCAGCGCCACTTTAGCAAGGACCTTCAGATAATCATTATGCTGGCTTGTATGAGCAGCGATCATAACAATAAAATGCACTTTTTTGCCATCCAAAGAATCCCACTCCACGCCGGAACGGGAAACCCCCAAAGCAATGGTCATATCTTTGACGTGTTCACTCTTTGCATGGGGAATGGCAATCCCCAGTCCGATGCCTGTACTCATAATCGTTTCCCGATCCCGGATATCCTTTACGAATTTTTCCTGGTCCAGGATGTTCCGGGACACGGACATCGAGGCGCAGAGCTGAGCCATAATCTCATCTTTTTCTTTCTTTTCGGAAAAAAGGAAAATACGGTCAAGGGAAATATAATCCGCCACTTTTATCATGAGACCTCCTTTAATACAAAGATGATGATAACACTCCGGAAAAAGGGGTCAAGAATTATCTTTAAAAAGGGCTTGTGAAAGGATCCAGTCAACAGCTTCTTCAAAGGAGGCGACAGCAGCCTGTGCCTCAGGACAGAGAATGGGGCAATGATGATGGATCAAAACAGCGGGAATCCCCGCTGCACGGCCTAACAGGATATCACTTCTTTTATCTCCTATCATAAAGGATCGGCTTAACTCAATATCATAATCGGCACAGGCCTGTTCCAAAAGTCCGATAGCCGGTTTCCGACAGCCGCACTGCTCTTCCGGGGCATGAGGGCAATAGTAAAACGCATCAATAAGACCTTCAGGGGAAAGCAATTCGTTGATGCGGGTATTCACGGCTTCCACGTCTTCAGCTCCAAAGAATCCCCGTCCGATTCCTGACTGATTGCTTAAGACAATGAGAAGAAAGCCCTGTTTTTTCAGCCTGGCCAGGCTCCGGGGGACATCATCAAACAATTCGACCCGGCCGGGGGCGGATAAATACCCCGGATCAATATTCAACGTATTGTCTCTGTCCATAAAGACGGCGGGCCTTTTCAAAGGGACTCCTTTTTCAATGCGTATCTTCGGGCCATGAGGATAGATCCGGCAACGGCCACATTCAATGATTCGGCTGCAGGCTCCATAAGAACGCCGCAATAACCTCCGGCTTTCTCCGCAATGGTTTTCTCAGCTCCATGCCCCTCATTGCCCAAAACAAGAAGGATCTCTTTACGCGAAGCATAGGCCTCCATGGGAGGAGCATTCATTTCAGCCAAAAGAAGGAACCGGCCGCCGGATATCAACGCCTGTCGTGAAAATTCTTCTTGAAAGACCGGGACAGAAAAAATCATCCCGGCACTGCTGCGGATGACTTTCGGAGAAAAGGGGTCGACACTTCCCGGAGAAAAAAGGACAGCTGAAAACCCGAAGGCGCAGGCCGAGCGAATCAAAGTACCGGCATTCCCCGGGTCCTGAATATGATCAAGATAGAGAACATCACCGGGTGGAAGACTCTTCTCTTCAGGGGGCATTGAAAAAATACCGCAAACCTCATATCCCGTCTTTGTTGTGGAAAGCGCGGTCATCTCTTCTTCACTGCAGAAGCGGATTTTATCTTGCGGGACTCCTGCCCATGGTAAAAGGCATAAATCATTTACAAGACAGAGAAGATGACAGGGCAAAGATGCACTCAAAGCTTCTTTGACAGCATTGGGGCCCTCCACAAGAATCAGCTGCTTTACATATCGCACTTTTCTTCTGTGAAGCATTTTGATCTCTTTTTTTTCCTTAACTGAGAGCATTTTTCTCCTTTGTGATAATCAGCATGGCATCCCCAAAAGAAAAGAACCGGTATTTTTTTGCTACGGCCTCCTGATATAAGTGTAAGATCTCCCTGTGCCCTGTCAAGGCTGCAACCAGCATGAGCAGTGTTGAGCGGGGAAGATGGAAATTTGTGATCAGATTCTCGACAATTCGATAATGGTACCCCGGATAAATAAAAAGATCACTCCACCCCCGTCCTGCTTCCAGCCTTCCATTCTCATCAGCGGCATACTCCAAGGTACGGGTTACCGTCGTCCCGCAGGCAAAGAGCCGCCCTTTGCGGCTGTTGACAGCCTCTGCGGCTTCAGGAGAGATCTCGAAAAATTCACTGTGCATGACATGCCCTTCCACGGTCTCGCTTTTGACCGGCAAAAACGTCCCCATCCCCACATGAAGTGTAATCGTTATCACCTGTACACCCTTCGCTTTCAGGCGACACAAGATCTCTTCTGTGAAATGCAGCCCCGCCGTGGGAGCAGCCACCGAACCTTGTTTTTCGGCAAAAACCGTCTGGTAGCGTTTACGCAGATACTCCTGGTCATCATTATGAATATAAGGGGGGACAGGCATCCGACCGTTTTTCTGCAAAAAATCATGCACATCAAGCCCTTCGGGAAAACGCAGAAGCACACCTCCCCAATCCAATTTTTCTTCCACAGAAAATGTAATGCCATTCACTTCGATGACTGTTCCGATATGCAGTCGTTTGAGGGGGCGGGCCATTGATTCCCATAACCCTTCGGAGCGCTCTCCCGTAAGCAGCAGTTCAATGCGGGCTCCGGAATTTTTTTGTCCGAAAAGTCGTGCCGGAATCACCTTGGTATCATTGATAACCAGAAGATCACCACAGGAAAAATAGTCTTCAATGTCATAAAAAAACTTGTCTTCCCTTTCCCCTGAGGGAAAATGATAGACAAGCAGGCGGGAAAGGGAGCGTTTTTCGGCATGGGATTGAGCGATCAGTTCCCGGGGAAGATAGAAGTCAAAATCGCTGACTTTCATCTTTTACCACCTGATCTTTGATACAGATGAGCCCGGATAATAAAAATCGAGGATTTCCTTATAGGAACGGCCTTTTTCAGCCATATGCCGGGCTCCCCACTGGGAAAGCCCTACACCGTGCCCGAACCCCTGCCCCCGGAGCACCAGTTCCCGTCCTTCGACAGCCGCTTTAAAATAGGTGCTCTTGATCTTTGAGGCACCCAAAGTCAAGCGAAAATCATTTCCGCTGATTTTTATCTCCCCCCGGCCGGTAACAAGGCGCAGACTTAAAGCCCGCCCGCTGGAGGTATACTCGACAAAGATCTTTTGCAGCGGGGCCGTCCCAAACGCGCGGGCGACAGCATCGATATCCAGACGGGACACCCAGGAGTCATGAGGGGTCTTTAACGACCAGGGATCTTCAACACTGCGCAGATAGGGATAATCTTCATCCCCGACCTTCCAAATATCAGAAGGACGGGCTGTACGCCCCCCTGAAGTGGAGTGATAAAAAGCGGTGATCAACTCTCCCCGGTAGGTCAGGACCAACCCGTTTGTCTGGTCAACGGCTTTATTGGTCTCCTCTGTCTCTCCGTCTTTCCCGCCATAGACCTGTGAATAATGGCTGGCATCCAGATGCCATAATCGATGCCCGTTATCGGTTATCATCCGGCACGCATACGTCCGGGCCGCAATGGCCTGTGCTTTAAGCGATTCACAGGGCCAGGAGGGAATGATCTCTTTAGGAAGCACTCCTTTTAAATAGGATTCCACGTCCACTTTATTGATAACATAAAGGGAAAAATAGTCGGAGATGAGAAGCAGCACTCCCCGATAACGACGGCCTTTAAAGGTAAAAACCCCGCCACGGGGACGCAGCTCTACCATAAACGATTTTGTATCGACCTGATCAATAAAGATGCGTCCGTCGACAGCGACGGCTTTTCGGGGATTCATGCTGTAATGTCCAAAATCAAAGAGCTCTCCCCCCAATGCGACTTCTCTTTTCTCCACGGAAAGAAGGACTTTGATCTCATGACTGAAAAGCCCGGAGCGGGCAATCACAAAAAACAGAATGCAAATGAAAAGCCGTTTCACTCTTATCTCACAAGATGAAGGAATTCAGGTCTGAATCACCGATCAAAGGAAGCACCTTTTCATCCACAAATTCAGCGGTAATCTCAACATGATGCCCGGCCATGTCAGAAGCTTCAAAAGAAAGATCTGAAAGGACATGCTCCATAACCGTATAAAGGCGGCGAGCGCCGATCTCCTCCACTTCCCCGTTCAACCGATGCGCAAAATGTGAAAGGCGTTTTATTGCATCATCTGAGAAACTCAATGTCACCCCTTCCGTCCCTAAAAGAGCTGTGTATTGAAGGATCAAAGAATTTTTCGGTTCTTTTAATATACGGACAAATTCCTCTTCACTGAGAGACTGTAATTCCACACGGATAGGGAAACGCCCCTGCAACTCAGGGATCAAGTCACTGGGCTTGGAAACAGTAAACGCTCCTGCAGCTATAAAAAGAATATGATCTGTTTTTACAAACCCGAATTTTGTGTAGACACTGGATCCTTCTACGATAGGCAGCAGATCCCTTTGCACCCCTTCCCGGGAAACATCGGGGCCTGCCCCCTTAGATTCTCTCCCGGCAATTTTGTCGATTTCATCAATAAAAATGATTCCGGATTCTTCGACACGTCGTTTGGCTTCGACAGCAATAGCCTCGGTATCAATAAGCTTTTCGATCTCATCATCCAAGATCCGCTCATAGGCATCACGGACTTTCATTTTTGACCGTTTTTTCTTTTGCGGCATCAGGCCTGAAAGCATCTCCTGGAAATCAATGCCCATCTCTTCCAGACTCACATTGGAGAGAACGCCCATTTGAGGGATAGCAGGGGCCTGGATTTGATATTCCACTTCTTTTTCATCCAGCTTACCCGCTCGGAACATCTCGCGGAAACGCTCCCGTGTGTTCTGAAAACGAACCGTTCCGTTTTCACCCGCATCTAAGGCTTTTTCGTCATTCTCTTCCGCTGTTTTTTCATCAGAAATATCCCGAACAGGAACAGAAGGGAGAAGAAGATCAAGGATTTTGTTTTCAGCTGCCTCACGGGCCCGCTCTTCCACTTCACGGCGTTTCTCTTCCTTCAGATCGCTCACAGCCTGGCGAACCAGGTCTCTTATCATGGATTCCACATCACGCCCCACATACCCGACTTCGGTAAATTTTGAGGCTTCGACTTTGATAAAAGGAGCGTCGGCCATTTGCGCCAAACGCCGAGCGATTTCGGTCTTTCCTACTCCCGTGGGTCCGATCATTAAAATATTTTTTGGCAAAATCTCAGCCTGAAGTTCTTCGGAAAGCTGCTTACGCCTCCACCGGTTCCTCAAAGCGATGGCCACAGCCCTTTTGGCCTCCTGTTGCCCGATAATATACTCATCTAAAAAAGCAATCGTTTCTTTTGGCGTAAAGATGTGTTTCATATATCCTCCTCTACGGCCTGTAAAAATAAGCGACGCGTTGCACCCCGCTGAGATCCTTTTCGATCTCGACTTCGGCGGGTTGAAAGATCTCCTGGACAGCCTTCGCCTGATTATACCCTATCTCAAGAAAAATCCAACTCCCTTTTGCCCAGACAGAAAGCTTGTCTTTCAGACGGCGGTAGAAATCCAGGCCGTCACTCCCCCCGTAAAGGGCTTCAGCAGGCTCAAAATCCCTCACCTGAGCCTCTAAATGAGGATCACCGGGCACAATATAGGGAGGGTTACAGATAACCGCGTCATAGCTCTTTTGAGGAGACAATGTAAAAAAGTCCCCCTCAATTAGAGTTGCCCGTTCTGCAAGCCCGTGAGCTTTCATATTTTTTCTGATAAGGGCGGATGCTTCGGGCGACCTCTCAATGATATCCACCATTATATCATCTCTCTCCAGTGCCAATGTCAATCCGATACAACCACTGCCGCCGCCGATCTCTATAATCGAAGTCCCGATACCTTCTTCTTTCTTCTTTTTCAGAAAAACATCTATCAGGGCCTCCGATGAAAATCGGGGGATGAAACAGCCTTTGTGTACTGCAAAGGTCCGGCCGTAAAAAAAGGCTTTCCCGATGATATACTGAACCGGCTCATTCTCCCGGCGCCTGAGAATAAACTCTTTATAGCGGCTGAGCTCCGCAGGTGTCAATATCTTGTCGTAATTGAGATACACTCCCATACGCCCGGTCTGCAGAATCTCGGCGAGCATGACTTCAATATCAGAACGGGGCGCGTCGATCCCCTTTTCTTTAAGATGAGTCTCGCTCCAGTTCAGAAGCTTTTTAACGGTCCATGTCTCCGTCATCTCAAAAATCTGCCTCTTCCAGTTTGCGGGCTTGTTCTTCCGTGATGATCTTGTCAATGATCTCATCCAGATCACCATGAAGTATTTCCTGAAGATGATAGGACGTCAAATTGATCCGATGGTCGGTGACTCGGTTTTGCGGAAAATTATAGGTTCTGATCCGCTCGGAACGGTCTCCGCTGCCGACCAGAGATTTCCGGGTTGAGGAGACCTCGCTCTCTTGTTCGCGCAGTTTAAGGTCGTACAAACGAGCCCTGAGGACTTTCATGGCTTTGGCACGGTTTTTATGCTGGCTTTTTTCATCCTGACACATGACCACAAGGCCTGTAGGTTTATGTGTGACCCGCACAGCCGATTCTGTCGTGTTGACATGCTGGCCTCCGGCTCCGGAAGCCCGATAAACATCGACGATAATATCCCCGGGATCGATTTCCACTTCTACCTCTTCCGCTTCGGGAAGAACGGCCACCGTGGCAGCAGACGTATGAATCCGTCCCCCGGATTCTGTCTCGGGAACGCGCTGAACCCGATGTCCGCCGCTTTCATATTTCAGCCGGCTGTAAACTTTCTCTCCACGTACCATAAAAATAATCTCTTTATACCCTCCCAAACCTGTAGGGCTGGCATCGATGATCTCATATTTCCAGCCGCATTTTTCCGCATAACGCGTGTACATTCCATAAAGATCCCCGGCGAAAAGAGCGGCTTCATCCCCCCCGGTTCCGGCGCGAATTTCGACAATTGTATTTTTTTCGTCGTTTGGATCCTGAGGAAGAAGAAAGAGTTTGATCTCCTGTTCCAACTCAGCGGCCCTATCCCGGCTGCTGCTCAACTCTTCTTCAGCTAAATGCCGCATCTCTTCATCGTCGGAATGGAGCATAGACCGGGCTTCTTCAATATTCGAAAGGACATCTTTGTAGACAGCGATCACCTGCACCAAAGGCTCCAGAGCGGAGCGCTCTCTGGTCAGTCGAACATACTCCTCCTGATTTTGAACGATCTCAGGATGTGACAATTTTTCTTCAATATCAACGAATTTATCTTGAATATCATTTAACCGGTCAAGCAGCATGACATCTCCTCATCTGGCTTCCTCAGGAAAGGGGGGATTATCAGAAAGGGAGAGGGGCCATTCCCTCTCCCTGTAAAGTGACTATTTTTCTTTTTTTCCGTATCTTTTGTTGAACTTATCCACACGTCCGGCCGTGTCCATGATCTTTTGCTGCCCGGTAAAGAAAGGGTGGCATTGTGAACAGATCTCCACTTTAATATCCTTCTTTGTAGAAAGAGTTGTAAACTCGTTACCGCAGGCACATTTAATGGCCACTTCATGCATTTCGGGATGCAGTTCTTTTTTCATACTGATTCCTCCTTATGAATTCATCCTGTCAAGGAACTCTTTATTACTTTTCGTTTTCACCATTTTATCTATCAAAAATTCCACACGTTCCACCACTCCCATAGGGGCCAGAATCTTGCGCAGTATCCAGATCCGGTTTAATGTCTTCTGGTCGATCAGCAGTTCTTCTTTACGGGTACCGCTTTTTTCAATGTCAAGAGCCGGGAAAACACGTTTATCCACTAATCGGCGGTCCAGAACCAGCTCCATATTCCCTGTTCCCTTAAACTCTTCAAAGATCACATCATCCATACGGCTTCCGGTATCAATAAGGGCCGTCGCGATAATTGTGAGACTGCCGCCTTCTTCAATATTGCGGGCCGATCCGAAAAAACGTTTTGGTTTATGCAGAGCGTTAGAATCAACACCGCCGGAAAGGATTTTACCGCTGTGAGGAACCACCGTGTTATTGGCTCGGGCCAGGCGTGTAATGCTATCCAGAAGGATCACCACGTCTTTTCCGTATTCCACAAGCCGCTTTGCTTTTTGTATCACCATATCGGCAACCTGGACATGTTTTTCGGCCTGTTCATCAAAAGTAGAGGAGATCACTTCTCCGTTTACGGTTCTTTTCATGTCGGTTACTTCTTCAGGGCGCTCGTCAATGAGAAGCACGATAAGGTGGACATCAGGGTGATTTGACGTAATAGCGTTGGCAATTTGCTGCAGAAGAATTGTTTTTCCCGTTCGGGGCGGAGCGACGATCAAGCCTCGCTGCCCTTTTCCCAGTGGAACGAGAAGGTCCATAATCCGGGTCGACATATTTTTCGGATCGACTTCCAAGTCGATTTTTTCCGTGGGATAATAAGGAGTCAGTGTGTCAAAAAACTTTCGATTGACAGAAGCATCCGGGACATCATCATTGACTTTTTGCAGATCGGCCAAAGCAAAATATTTTTCATTATCCTTGGGCGCTCGGATAATCCCTTCAAGGGTATCTCCCGTCTTCAACCTCCATCTTCTTATGAGATTGGGGGAAACATAAATGTCTTCGGGAGAAGGCAAATAATTGTTTTCTTCAGCCCTTAAAAACCCATATCCGTCGCTTAAGACTTCCAAAACGCCTTGCCCGCTGACTTCCTGATTCTTTTCAATGATCTTTTCCACAATCCGGAAAAGAACCTCATGTCGCCGAAACCCCAGCAAGCTTTCTTCGTCTATTCCTTTGTCTAAATCCGAAAGGTCTTTCAGAAGGTCATTAATATCCTTCTTTTTCAAATCCTCAAGTAACATCACACCTCCTCGTTACATCCCTTTTGACATTATTTCTCTGTGGTATGAAATGATCTCATTCAAGAACTGTTCTACTTCTTCCTTATAGGAGTCCCAGCCGTGAGATGTATCAACGGCACAATCGAACAAACTTTCAACATCACGCGGGGGAGCCTGCTGTTTCAAAATGTGATGTATTTCTTCAACAGAACGGCGATCCCGCTCCTTAACCCGTGCTATTATCACATCAGCGGAGCTTTTTGTCAAGAGAGAAAAATCAGCGAGATAATAGAGTTTGTTTTCTGCAAACAAGGGGATCTCGGCAAAGATCAAGCTTTCGGTTTTCTGCTGAATCATTTCTGTCATTGTCTGTCTTATCAATGGATGAAGTGCATTATTAAGCCTGTTGAGTTTGTCAGGAGAGGAAAAGACTTCTTCTCCCAGCTTTTTCCTGTCCAAAATCCCGTCGGGGGAAAAGAAACTTTCTCCGAAAAGCTCTCTGACAGCCAGGGCGCCGGCTGCACCCGGAGCTGTAAGAGACCGGGAGATATCATCGGCCGATAAAAAAAACCCGTTACAGAGAGACGCCAGTTTTCGAGCGACGAAACTCTTCCCTGTTCCTAAATTTCCTGAAATGGCAATAACTGTATTTTTCCGTCGTTTTCTTTCCTGTATAAACGATTCCAGAATGAGTGAAGCCGCTACCTTGTCCACGCTTTCCCTTTTCTTTTTAAACCGCATACCCTCAACGCTGAGGCGGGTGTAACTTTCATGAGTCGTGCCCGTCTCATCGACCCAGGAGAAGGGACAGGAGACCAACGGTTTGAGTCTTTCAAAAAAAGAAAACCCCCCCCACTCTCTTTTCACTTCCCCTGTAGATAGGGAAAAGGGGACCCCCATGATTATCCGCCGGGCTCCGCTTGTCTGAACGATTTCAGAGAGTTTCATCATTTCTTTTTTTGTATCAATAACAGCCAAGGGAGAGGCCAGCATCCATGACGCATCAGTGACAGCCAGACCTGTGCGACGCGCCCCCCAATCAATTCCTAAAAGTACCATGTATCATCCTTTAATGCTGACACCGGCTCTCCGAACGGGAACCGGTTATAGTCTTTAATGCATTTTGGGAACGACATTATTGACAAAAATACCCACGAGATTTTTATCAAACTGTGTTCCTGTATCATGATTGAGCCGCCGCACGGCTTCATCCAGGGGAAGAGCGGCCCGATAAGGACGGTCAGATGTCATTGCATCAAAAGCATCCGCAATCGTCATAATGCGCACCTCTTCGGGAATTTCATCACCAGACAGGCCGTCAGGATAACCCCGTCCATCCATCCTCTCATGATGATTCCGAATAATAGCCCGGCAAGTTTCCAAAAACTTGATATCTTTGATGATCTCTTCCCCGATAACAGGATGGCGCTTCATCTGATCATATTCAATATCCGTTAATTTTCCGGGTTTTGTCAAAATATGAACAGGGACCCCGATTTTACCGATATCATGCAAAATGCCCGCCAATTCCAAATTGCGCAGCTGTTCTTCATTATAACCGATTTCACGAGCCAATTCCAAGGCAAATATCGTCACCCGCTCCGAATGGCCCCGTGTATAGACATCCTTGGCTTCAATGGCTTTGGAAAGAGCACGAACAGTCTGCAGATAATAACTTTCCAGCTCTTCATAAATAATGGTGTTTTCAATATCGATAGCGGCTTGCTCGGAAAAGATCTTTAAGATTTCCAATTCTTCTTCAGTAAAACTTTTTCCATCTTCTTTATTAGTCACATTGAGCACTCCGATAACGCCTTTTTTAATCGTGACTAACGGGATGGAAATAAAGGACGCCGCTAAATATTTGCTCCGCTCTCCTTTGAGTTCCACCGGAAGGTCTTCTTCGCTGGTATCCTTTACCAAAAGGGGCTCATTATGTTCAGCGACCCAGCCGGCGATCCCTTCTCCGACGCGGACTCGCTCGCCGATGTACCCGCTGGTATCTCCGATACCGTCGATCACAGTCAGATGTTTTTTTTCATCATCCAGAAGCATGATCGAAACAGTTGTCGCCGACAAGACTTCCCTGACCACTTTTAGAATATAATGAATGGTCTCATTAAAATCTAATGATGAATTGATGGTCTTCATGACATCATTGATAAAACGGAGTTCCTGATATTTTTTATGAAGCGTTTTGTCGCTGGCCAATACTTTTTGTTCCAGCATCTTCTGCTGTCTGGTCAACTTTTTATTCGCTTTTTTCAATTCGTCCAACAGGTGTTCATTCTCCAGAATGACCCGGCGCTTTTCAACAGAGCGCTCCAGAATCATTGTAATGGCCCGGGCATCATAGGGCTTGGGCAAAAAATCATAGGCCCCGGCCCTCAAAACAGAAACCAAAATATCCGAATCAATATATCCTGTCATGATAATCGGAATGATATCAGGCCGCTCTTCGGAAAGAGTCTTAACAAGGTTCAGGCCGCTGAGACGAGGCATCTTGATGTCTGAGATCACAATATCGATATCCGGGGTCTCCCGAACGATTTCCAAGGCTTCTAGCCCGTCATTTGCGCCTATACAGTCATATCCCAGCTCTTTCAGAATATCCTGCATCACTTCCAAAAGGGGAAGCTCATCGTCGACGACAAGGACTTTCATTTTGTTATTCTCATCCAAAAAGAGGCCTCCCTTCCCTTAAAGAAAGAAAAATGTCTTTTTCCCCCCGTACATTCCCATATCAGTAAGCTCTTCTTCAATACGGATCAGCTGATTATACTTGGCCACTCGATCTGTCCTGCACAAGGAACCTGTTTTAATCTGGCCGCAATTCAGCCCTACAGCCAAATCAGCGATGGTCGTATCTTCTGTCTCCCCGGAACGATGTGAAACCACACAACTCATTCCGCGGCTTTTGGCCATATCGATCGTCTCTAATGTTTCGCTTATCGTCCCGATCTGATTGACCTTAATAAGTATGGCATTCGCGCATTTTTCTTCAATCCCCCGGCTTAGCCGTTTGACATTCGTCACGAACAGGTCATCCCCGACTAATTGGATCCTCTCCCCTAATCGGCGTGTCATCTCTTTCCATCCGCCCCAATCATCTTCGGCCAGGCCGTCTTCAATAGAGATAATCGGGAAATCGTTGACCAGCTTTTCATAATAATCGATCATTTCGGAAGAATTTAACGTGCTTCCATCGCCTTCCAGGACATAAAGTCCGTTTTTATAAAACTCCGAAGCCGCCGGATCTAAAGCGATATAGACATCCTCTCCCGGTCTGTAACCGGCGTTTTCGATCGCTTTCATCATATACTCCAGGGGTTCACGGTTATTGGAAAGGTTAGGAGCGAAACCTCCTTCATCTCCCACGGTTGTGGAAAAACCCTTCTCACTCAATATCTTCCTAAAATGATGGAAGATCTCCGCCCCAAAGCGTACGGCTTCTTTTACAGTCGGTGCCCCCGCAGGAACTATCATAAATTCCTGCAAGTCCACGTTATTGGCCGCATGCTGGCCGCCGTTAAAAATATTCATCATAGGAACAGGAAGAGTACGGACCCCGATTCCCCCGATGTAACGGTAGAGAGGAAGACCTAAATAGTCGGCACCGGCTTTCATTGATGCCATGGAGACGCCTAACATGGCATTGGCCCCCAGTACAGATTTATTTTCTGTCCCGTCCAAATCTATGAGAATCCTGTCAACAAGGCGCTGCTCAAGGACATCTTCACCGATAAGTTCCGGAGCAATCGTCTCATTGACATGTGTTACCGCTTTTTCAACACCTTTTCCAAGATATCTTTTGTTATCGCCATCGCGCAGCTCCAGAGCTTCATGCTCACCTGTCGATGCTCCTGACGGAACGATCGCCCGACCCATAGCGCCGCTTTCTGTATAAACTTCCACTTCCACCGTCGGGTTTCCGCGTGAATCCAAGACTTCCCTGGCGATGATTTCAATGATTTCAGGCATAATTCCTCCTTTTAGTAACCGCTTGCTTTGTCGATCAGGCCTTTTAATTCTTCTCCGTTTAAAAAACGCGTCAGATTCTCCAAGAAGAAAAGAGTCGCCCCTTTTGTGTATTCTTTAAAATCGCCTGACGAGTGTTGAGTCAAAAGAATATTCGGAACACTCCAAAGAGGAGAATCAGCACTCAGAGGCTCTTCAGACGTCGCATCCAAAACAATACCCCGAAAACGATGAGCTTCTTTCAACAGCGCCTTCTCGACAACATGCTCTCCCCGTCCGACATTGATAAACAAAGCTCCGTCTTTCATTCTGGAAAAAAAAGCTTCGTCCATCATTCCCCGGGTCTCATCTGTTAACGGCAGAATATCGATGACAATATCAGACACGCCCAAAAGATCATCCATCTCTTCGGCCGGGTGAACGGAAATCCCGTCCAAATACTTCTCCCTGACACGACGTTTGACACCGTGAACATCGGCCCCTAAAGCATAGAGCTTGCGAGCGGTGGCTTCTCCGATATGGCCTAATCCGAGGATTAAAATCTTTTCTCCGGCCAAAAGAGATTTGTTTTCCACTAATCGGGCCTTATTCCATTCTCTCTTCTGTTGAAGCTTCGCCGCCTGCCCCAGGCATTCATAAAAATAGAAGATCGAGGCAATAATATATTCAGAAATATAGGGGGGATGTAATCCTTTTGATGAAGTCAAAAGAAGAGGCGATTGAAGAAGTTCCGCATAAAGGGCATGGTTGACACCTGCAGAGGAGTAGTGAACCCATATTAATTGACGGGCTCTTTTCAGAAGCTCGGGGCCTAAACGGGAACCAAAATAAATATGGGCATCTTCTATTTCCTGCTCAGCTTCTTCCTTTGACTCAGTCAGGGAAAAGATGACATTATTCCACTCTTTTTGGAATTCTTGAGTAAGTTCCCGGATCATCTGATGCTCTTCCCGGCTGCGCCCGTACCCGATGATGACTTTATACTTTTGGGTCACATCAACCCTCCTTGCAGTCAATTAACTTTATCCTAATAATGCCAAAGCGTCAACAATCTAAAAGGTGCTGTTCCTGCCTTGTCAGTTTAAAGGGTATTTTTCACGCAATCTTTTTTCGACATGAGATGTGACAAACGTCTTTAAATCAGCGCCTAAGGCTGCCAATTCACGGACAACACTGGCATTAAGATAAATATAATCAATAGAAGGCATAAAAAAGAGAGTCTCGAAGTTTTCATCCATTTTGCGATTGGTCAAAGCGATCTGCATCTCATATTCAAAATCAGATATGGCCCGCATTCCGCGTATGACAAGCTCTATCCCTTTTTTCTTCACATAATTGACAAGCAGGCCGTCAAAGGGCTCCACAATGACCCGAGGCTCCTCCCTGCATATCTCTTTGATCATATGAACGCGCTCGTCCACAGTGAAGAGGGGCTTCTTTTTTTCGTTCTTTGCCACTGCGATAATCAGCTGATCAAAAACTTTTAAGCTTCTCTGTATAATATCAATATGCCCCCTTGTAATGGGATCAAAGGTTCCGGGATAAATCGCTTTTTTCATGAATTCATATCTCCCTTCTTTTTCAAATAATAAAGCCGGCTGTCCGCAATTCTTTTTTCTCTGACAAGACTCCACTCACAAGGCAAAATAAGATGGTAGTCTTTTTCTGTTTCACAAAACAAAAGGCCTTGCGGGCTTAATAAATGCATGATCGCTTCTCCCTGAAGTATACGGTTGAAATAATCTTTACGAAAGGGAGGATCCATAAGAATAAGATCAAAAAGACGTTTCTCTCTATATAAGGATTCGATTCCCTTCATGCAATCCGCTTGTAAGATCTTTGTTTGATCTTGGACTTTTAACTGAGAACAATTTTGACGGATAAGAGCGACACTGTCGCGATGTTCTTCCATAAAAAGAACCGTTGCAGCCCCGCGGGAAAGGCTTTCCAATCCCAGGTTTCCGGTCCCGGCGAAAATATCCAGAACAGCCGCCCCGTTCAGATCCACATGATGTCCAAGAATGGCAAAAAGCGTCTCTTTGACGCGGCCCAAAGTCGGACGAAGATGGGGCAAAGGAGCGGAAAGGACTTTACGCCCTTTAAGATGTCCTGCTATAATTCTCATTGTCTTTAATACTTATCACAACTAACCGGCGTACTCCTTTTGAGAAAGAAAGGCCGATCCAAAGGGATTCTTTTATCCGGCCGGTCAAGTTTTAGAGCCTGTCATCGCTTAAATTCAGCAATCTATTTTCATGGCGTTCTTCGTCCACTTGAAAAGTAAAATTGATGTCATAAGCCGGGTATGTCCATGTCTCGATCTTCCCGTAAACGGAATCATCTTCCTCTATGATCTTTTCAGGCTCTCCGTATTTGATAAAAATACGCCCCTGATCTGTAAACATCCCCCTTTTCACTGATCCATAACGCATATTAGCCAATCTGACCCGCTCTAATTGCCTGTTTTTGAATGCGGCCGGCGACATAGTCATCCGTTCAGCGATGTCTTTGATCTCCTGTTCGATCAAACGCACTTTATTTAAATTATCCATTTCAAATAACTGTTCCAAACGCTCAGATTTCACCCAATAGAGCAAAATATGAAAATAGCGTTTATCCTGATCCGTCTCCAATGATCGGTACACTTTCAAATAAGACGTGCAGGATGTCAAGAACAGTAAAAAAGAAAGCAGAAAAAGCGGCCCCCTCAGGATACCGCTTTTTTTCAAATATCTTTTCGTCATTTTATATCCTTTTTATGCATCCCCATCGGTTTCTTCTGAGACAGGGACGTCTGTTGTCGTCTCCATTTCGTTTTTCGGATTAATCAAACGAAAATAAAGGCTGCCTTTAAACTCTTCCTTGCTGTTTTGATCGGTGAACGTATAATCGATCCTGTAAACCCCGGTGATGAGATTGGAAACATCAGGCAAATACATAATATATTGTCCGTTTTCCCCGACCTCATCGCGTTCTTCTGTGGTATTATAGACTTCGTAATCGCTGGGCGTAAAGACGATGCTGTATTCGACCGTGTAGCGTCCCTCTTTATAAAGCGCATCAACGGAAAGATGGAAATATTCAAAGTAAAAGCCTAACTGCATATTGTGTTCATAATAGCCTCTGATATTCGGGACGACAAAATAACGGCGGCGGAAAAATTCGTTCCGTTGGACCCCGTTGACATCACTGATCAGAAAAACGCGGGATAGTTTCAGCATAAGATCGCTTAGCTGAAGAGTCTCATATTTATCGACGGTGACCGCAGCGTTATCGCCCTTGTCCCCGTTAACCGTGATCTGTATGTCGCGGTACACGCCTTTTTCCATGTTAAAGCGAAGGACCATTACACCATCTCCTTCAGGATTCACAAAGACTTCATCTTTATTCAAGGTCCATTTTTTATTCAAACTAAATCCCATGTCATCTTTTCCTGAAAAAGCAATGGTGAATTTTTTACTGGACAGCGCATCGAAATCTTCTATTTGTATGATCAAATCGGCGTCCAACATGACATAACCACGTCCCATATAATCATAAATCATATAATAAGCGCTCATGGAGCCGTTCATTTTTTTCAGCTGGCTTTCATAGATCTGGATCTCTTCTTTCATCCGTTTTTCAAATTCTTCCAATGTCATCGCTTCTTCATTTTCTGTGTTGTTTTCGGAAACTTCTTCTGTTTCCTGAGCCATCATCAGTCCGATCCCTGTAACCATAAGACACAATAAGAGAATTATTCCTTTTTTCATTATGACCTCCTTAGCGCCAATTTTACTCTATATTCAGGCGTTGTCAATCGACCTTTTCCAACCTGTCAAGCGTAGCACGACTCAGCGTATCTATCAAGGCACGGAAAACATTCAAAGCTTCCTCCTCGATCTCCAGTCCTTCGGTTTCTTCCCAAAAGGCCAGAACCTTTTCATAAAGCCGAATAGATTTGATCGTCTCTTTAAACCTCTTTTCATAGGTGTCCCATGGAATTTCTTTTGTTGTCTGCTTTTCCCAGGTCATAGGAAGAACATAATACTCTTTCCATTGAAAAATAGGTAAAAGGGTTCCCACGGGGGTATCCAGATAGGGGCCCATCTCTTTATGGTCGTCATAAACCCTCCCATTGGACATAAAGGGAGTATACCGAACACGGTTAGTCCATTTCGCTGCATAGTTTTCAAAATCTTTTTTTGTCCGGATCTGTTTTTCCAATAGCAGGCAATGATCCATTGTGGGAGCTAAAAGATACGCAAAACGGGTGCTGGTCACATCTTTGAACTCTTCTTTGTTATATAAAGCCCGTAATTTATTCATGGGGATATCATCCACTGAGATACTTCCCACAAGATTATCATACCATGTGGACAGAATCAGTTGCGTGAACTGTTCTTCGGCTTGTTTTTCTATTTCATCATCCAGCGGTAGTTTTTCCGCTTCCAGTTGAGCCAATACGTTCAATACGGCTTCTTCTACCATAGGTGCGGCTGTGGACATCTGAATTTTCATCTGCGTAAAAGGGTTTTCCTTATATTGGGAATCCATCGTGTCTAACAGCTGCTGTTTATTCATAATTTGATCATTGATTTTGACCATAGGCGTCTGCGGCCCCTTTTGCAAGAATTCAGTGTAATTGACAGAGTAGTATTCCACATTATACTTTTCCTTTAATTCCTGAAAAAAGAGAAATTGTTTATAATCCATGGCCCCCGCGCGAAGGGCTCTTTTGTTATCAAAAAGTTTTGAGACATCATGAGGCTCTTTTTTGAGTATTTTAACAATGTGGTAACCAAAAGGATCGGACAAAATAAAAGGCTCTCCCACCTCATTCTGTTCCAATTGATAAAAGAATGTGCTGGAAACTTTCTGTGTGGAAATATTGATCTCACTGAGCAGGCCCTGCCGATCCTTCGTCCCGGACTCCATCGAATACTTTTTTGCCAATTGACTGAAATAATCGAAGTCTTTTAATCGCTCTTTCTGAAGCATGAGCTCCTGGATAACGGCCCTGTCTGTGTGAAATATATGCTGAATCGTATAGGTATAGGGAATGAGTTTCTTATATTCTTTGATAACACCATCGACTTTTTGAGTAATCTCTCTATGAAAAAGAGCCCTTTCTTTGGCCTCTAATACGATCTCCTGATATTTGACATGTTCTTTTTTCTTGAAAGCGTCCATGTCTAATAGTGCTCTTTCAACATATTCCATCATCGCCAGCGGAGCATTGCTGGGAGCATAGATCTCTTCTCCCTGAAAGCGGCCGACAAGGAACTTATCCTCTTTTCGGCTGCACCCCAGAGTCATAAGGGTGGTGATGGTAATAAACAAAACAATCATTCTTTGTTTCATATGATGCACATCCTCCTGTCCAGGTAAAAAAAAAGGGGGAGGAGACCGCTCTCCCCCCCCGGTCAGGGTTATTGAATCAGAAGTTGAACCCTACAGAGAAGACATGAGACTCATCCAGGTCTTCATGTGTCTTGTAGGCATAATCAATAACCAATGCATAGGTGTCTGACATATGAGCCACAAGTCCGGCTCCGGCAGAGAACCTGTTTTCCCAATCCTCTTCCTGATACATGATGTATCCGCCGCGAAGAGCGAACTGGAATCCCTCAAGGCCGATGAACTGATATTCCATTCCCAGATGGAAGGATTCTTTCTGATCATTGGTCTTAAACATAGAGGCATACAATGTCCCTACATGGTCATCCATATCGTTCAGGAAAGCCGAGTTGCTGCCTAAAAAGTCGCCGCTGATTCCGACAACGATCTTAATAGGAGCGCCGAACTCTTTGGTGTTCATTTCAACAGGGCGGTCAGGATCGGTTTCATCCGGAATGCCGCTTCCCGTTGTGGTATCCACCTGACGCCACAAATCATTACCGCTGAACTTGGTATCCGTCCCGTAATTTTCCAAAATCGCAGCGATTTTGATATTGGAATATTGGAGACGATAAAGCGTTGAGACATCAAAGAGAAAGGCTGTCGCTGATGTATTGTAGATCTTCTCTTCAACGAATTTCGCTTTCATACCGATAGAAAAGCGACGTGTGACGCGATACCCCATTCCGACACCCAAAGCCATATCATGGTATTTGTAGTCGATATCGGTTCCGTCGGGATCATCAAGCGTTGTGATCTCAATGGGATCGGTGGTCAGGTACTGAGCCATCACACCCAGAGCCATACGCTCGCTGATCTTGGTGGTCAATGCAAAGTTACTGACCTGGAACAGATTATCATACAGCATGATATTGGTGTAATACATGGATGTCCCCTTGATATCGGCGATTTCGGAAATATTTCCGAACATGGCCGAGGCCGAGATATCATTCGAGTAGATTGCTTCGCCTAAAGCGGCCTGCCGGGCTGTGGCGGGTAATTTCAAAAATGTAAACCCGGACATACCCCGGTTATTTGTATCGGCTTGCGCAGATGTGTCGACATCCTGAGCCAGGGCAAATGAGGCCATGCAGGCGATTAACAGAAATATGATAGATAATTTCTTCATACTTTCCTCCATTTCTATCTTACGACAGCAAATGTGCCTTTAGCCTTACCTAACGCAGACTCGACCACATAGATGTACATACCAGGGGCCACTTCCTGATTATGTTTCGTCAGGAGATCCCAGGCTGCCCAAGACAATCCGTTGTCATGTTTGATTTCTCTCAACAGATCACCGTTGATGTTATAGATCCTGATAGTACATTCGCCGGGAAGATGGTTGAATTTCACTTCGGAAACATCCGCATATTTATCCCAGCGTGTCCCCACGAACAACGGGTTAGGCACGACTCTTACGGCATCCATATTCGTTGCCGGCAGAGAAGCGGGAACTATGTCAAATTTATTCTCGCCTGCAGCTGCAGAGAGAGAACCCGCATAATCCTGAGCCTGTACTATGTATTTGTAATTGTAACCGAAGAGGTTGTCGGCAATGACTACGATGTAGGATTCCGCTGTTGTCGGCGTTACGGCGTCATCAACACGGAAACCGACCTTCCACTGCAGATCACCGTCTGCAGTTACTTCCCCTTCACTGCTGGGGCCGAACCATACGATACGGTTGTTATCATAATCGGCATCTTTGATGAAATAAGTATTCGGCTCGCCAAGGACAGAAATAACAAATTGCCACCATCCGATGATACCGCCGGTACCCCAGTAATCGTCATCGAGAAGTGCAGGCATCTGCATGATGGTCTTGTATGATGAGCCGTCATAACGCTTCACCTGATAATTGGCAATGATAAAGTCGTCACTCAATTGAGTGATAAACGAGACTTCAGAATTGGCGAGCCATTCCAGTTCGAGGGTTTCATTCTCATTACCGAAATAGGTGGAATAACCCTGAACCTTTATCAAAGCGGGACGCAGCGGGGTGAACTTCGGCGCAAAATGGTTCTCAAAGAGGAGATCCAGACTGGCGCTTAATTCGATGGCTGCATCATATGTCGCTTCTCCGGGCTGCGGGTACCCGCCGTTCCATCCGTCATAATCTTTGCCGACAGCGAAGATGGCGAAGATGACACTGGCTTTGTCTCCGGGAGCCAATTCACCCAGATACCAGGCCGCGACACTTGAGCCGCCGCCCTTTCTCCAGGAACCGGTAAAAGCATAGTAGAAACGGGTAGAATCGCTCAAAACAGCTGGATCATAGCAATAGTTGATGCGTCCGGAAACCAAAAGATCCCAGATATCATCATTCCAGAGCCATGTATTCCAGGAGCCGTCTGCCCGCACTTCTATACCGCCCCATGTGGGGTTCTGCGGCTGACAAGACGCAAAGGCATCGGCATTGGTTCCGCTTGTATCCAAATCTACCACCACAGGCACGAAATCCAGGTCATTGCCGGTAACATCGCCCGGCAAAGAGGCTCCGTTCTGATAGGGGAAGAATTCAGCGCCGTAACCGCTTTTCAAGGTAAAACGGCTGGCCGGAGCTTCGCCTTCTTTGGTCATGGGGCGAAGGATCTTCATTCCGATCATCGCATAAGGAGAAGAACCGAAGTCGCCTGTATGCCACTGCACATCGCCGTTTGAACCGGCACCCACAGCGCCGTCTGTGACGTCGCTGTATCCTGTATGGTCATACATCAGGATCAGGTTCTCATCGGAAATGTATTGAACAGAATCGTTAAGTCCCGCCGGGCCGGCCAGAATATATTCCTGGAAACCGGCAGCGAAGTTCTCATAAGTGCGGCTGCTCTGATTATCAAAGGTCACGTCAAAGACAAAGGTCGTATCAATATACGACGCTGTCCAGGCATAACCTCTGATCAGGACAACAACCCCCAGGGTTCCGTAAGGAGCCGCTGTGGAGTCACCTGTCAGGAAGGTTCCTTCAGCCAGAAGCTTGGAATCGACCAGAGGAAGGACCATATCCATGTCGCCTACAATACCGCGGGCGCGGATAATGAATGCATCCCCGTTGACCAGCTCCACACCGGTGCCGATGTTCATATTAATGGCAATGCCGTTAAATGTCGCATCAGTGTCCGGGGCGAAAGTCGTCACAGGAGTGGATCCGTAAAGAGGCGTGAAATCCACATCATAGCCGGTCACTTCATAGATATTGAAGTTGGTTCCGTCATAGACAAGGACATAGTCTTTCAGATCCGTAATGGAATTGACATCATCCACATAGAGATGATAGGCCTTTTTATCCGGATCGGCCAATTCATAACCGGGAAGCGGATTTAAAAAGGCATCACTGGTATGATACTCCCCGGAGATCACATTGATCCAGGGCTCGACAGAAGCAGGGTTATAAGCAAATTCCAAGTTGCTGTAAGGCCATTTGTTGTCAGGGGTACCTGTCCCCAATGTCGGATTGTACCACTCTTCATCCTTGGATGTGGTCACATTGGCCACTTTGTAATCATCCCCGCCGAGACTATTGATCGTATAGGTGGTCGCCACAGAAGTCTGTTGCTTGGAGCCGGTGACAAAGGCGCCGGCTGTATACTGGGTACCGTCCCATACGGTTTCTTCAGAAACATCATAGGTCGTCAAACCGTCCGGCACAGGGCCGGGTTCATTAATTCCGTTTCCCCACATAAAGAGGGGTCCATGCGCATAGGTTCTTCCTCCCGGTGTGGGGAAAGAATTATTCAAGAGACCACCGGCTTTCGGAGGGTATTGAGGCCCTGCGAAATAACCGCTGGAGTCGTTGAAATAGAATCGCACTTCATTTACATCTACAAGTGCTTCCTTAGCTACGGCAAAGGAGAGCATCAGGAGACATAGGATTAATACGAGTGTTATTTTTTTCATAAACTCTCTCCTCCCTCATTAAAAGGACAATTCAACGCCCAGGCGGATCTCACGGGGCATCCCGTAAGCGCCGAGCATTGTTTTATTTTCCCGCATCTGCAAATAGGCTAATTCGCCCATTTCTGTATCCGGGAAATCGTCGCGTTTAATGCTGTTTTCTCTCACGTCTCCGGTAAAGCTGCTGACGCTGTCAATATTTGTCCAATCCAAAAGATTATCCACTTCTACGATAAGGGCCGCTTTGAAGTTTTTGTAGACATGGAATCCTTTGGAGAATCTGAGATCCAGATATTTGGTCCAGGGCATACGGGCACCGTTTTCCTCGGAGATGGCATCTCCGGAGATATTGGAGCGTGTATAGGGAAGCCCGGACTGGCCGGTAAGCCTCAGAGACAATTCTGTGTTCTCAATGGGCTTGACACCGAAAAGCTCGAACCCTTCGCCTTTGCCGAAGGCCATGGCGAAGCTGGCAGCCACTGTATGGCGGCGGTCATAATCCAGATAAGTCGTCCGGACAGGCTCGATATAATCCGGTTCTTCCAGCTGAGATGCGTTCTCTTCCGGAGAAGAGGCCGAACCCTTAGCTGTCGAGAAACCGTATGTCAGATCATACGAATAATGATCGGCGAATCTTTTACTCAACGTAAAATCCGCTCCCAGTATACGGCTGAAGTCCTTATTGACGTACTGATAGAGTTTTTTCCCTTCATAGTCATTCAGGGTCACACTCAGCACATCCGATGTCTCTTTGAAATACCCGACGATGCTGAAAGAGAGGATATCGGAAAGGCCCTGCTCAAAACCGATCTCATACTGAATCGATTTCTGTGCATCCAAATCGGGGTTTCCGTAATAATCCTGATCCACGGGGCGTTCGATATGAGAAAAAACCGCTCTAGCCTCAGGATACTGATAGAAATGTCCGTAAGCAAAACGGAACACGCCGGTGTCACTCAGAGGATAGGAGATACCCAGACGAGGCATAATATAGGTCTTGCCTTCAGCGGAGATCTTCCCTTCATCCGTGTAGGTCCCCTTAAGGGGATTACCGGAGGAGACTTCTTCCAAATGATCCTTAATGGCCAGGCCCGGATTTTCATAATAATCCACATTGGGATTAAAATGTTCCAGACGGGCACCGACATTGATGATCATATCTTCCACTTCGATCTTATCCTGGACATAAGCTGCTAACTGATAGGGCTTGACATTGTACATGTCAGCACCCAGAAGTTCAGCGCGCAGGGAGTTGTAGTATTCATATTCGATATCGGCCTGGTTAAAGTCCACACCGGCTTTCAGCTGATGAATACGGTCCGCCTGCCAGGTCACATCAAAACTGGCTTTCATTGCAGTGTCCGTGTAATGGAAATAATAGGGAGCAAACCCTGTGTACATCAGCCAGGAGTAATCATAGACATTCAAATAGCCCAGATTGACATTGGATGAGTAGACAGAATCAGAATCCCAACCTTCAAAATCAGTGTAGTGAATCCCGTTATTGTCAGTCTCATTCTTCTTCTGCTGATAGGAAACGCTCAAGGTGTAATAGAGGCTCTGGTTGAGGGTATGAGTCACACGGCCTGTGTAGACATCATCAAAGGTAACGGTATCGAAATGATCCAGATACCGGTATGAAGAATGTCCGCCGTATCCTGTCGTCCAGGGAGAGTAGTTGTCATAGCCGTGATAGACCTGTTTGTTGGCAGAAAGCGCAACTCTCATGGTCTGGACAGGACGGAAAGCGATATTTCCGTAATATTTCCATGTCCTGTTGAACTCTTCCGGCCGGAACCCGCGATAAAAAGGCTCATAGCCGTTATCGATGAAGAATGTCGCCAAACTGTTGCCTTCATGACCGGGATCATTGTAAATCTCGACCATCGTGGCCATTCTTTCCGGTGTGTACCAGAAATTGGCTTCGGGATGATAGAGATAATACCCTTCGTCCATCTCCTGTGAGTAGGAGAAAGCGAAGGCAGCATCCCTCAGGAAGGGGGCCGGAATAGGACCGGAAATATAGGCACTCATGATATCATGTTTGACATCGTCGCCGTATTCAGTCACATAACGGCTTGTCTTGTAACTGGCTTTTCCGGAGAATTCCTTCTGGCCGCTCTTTGTGGTGACTTGAACAATACCGGACATCGCTCCGCCGTATTCAGCGTTAAAACCGCCTGTAACGACTTTCATCTCTTCAATGGCATCAGAAGAGAGGTTGAACGAAGAGGTCCCGTAAAGGGTCGAGTTCACCAATACACCATCCACAACATAAGCGACTTCATTGTCACGTCCGCCTCTGACGTGAAGCTCGCCGCCGCCGCCTTTAACAACACCGGCTTGCTGCTCGAGAACACCCGTAACCGTGGGGTTGACAAGCTTGGCAATCTGTGTGTTATCAAAAGTTTTAGATGAAGAGGTGTTATCTTTCTGAACGATAGGCCTTTTGGCCTGAACAATGATTTCTTCACGACCTGCTACAGTCGTTTCCATAGCAAAGTCAACTGATGTCGTTGAATCAACAGAAACAACAACATTCTCTTGCGTGTAATCACTGTAACCCACGATCTGACATTTTACCGTATGGATTCCCGGAGGAACCTGAAGGATAAAATAGTTACCGTCGGCCTGCGTGAAAGCACCAAGAGATGTTCCTTCGATCATAACTGTTGCGCCAGCCAGCGGTTCGCCGGTGGCCTCATCCACAACTCTACCTCTGATCTTACCGGTAGTCGATGCGAATGCAGTAACAGTTAAGAGCAACATAATAATCATTAGCGCTCTAAGTTTTTTACAAACCATACCGCAAACTCCTTTCCTTTTCATAGAAAAAACAACCAACCCAAATTTTTTCATAAGCAATTGAACCTCATCACCTCCTTTTGCCAAACAATCACTTTCACCATTTACACAGTGTTTTATATAGATTAGACTAATGAATTTCCAATGTCAAGATAATTTTTCCCATTCTTTTGAAGAAAATTAGGCATCTGCCTGATTTCCGCTTAAAATCGGGGCGTCTTCTTCCGGGAGACAGAATCATTTTCACCGGGGGTTCGATTTTCTAAGCCTGCCGCCTCCCTCTTCATCATTTACAGGAGATATTCGCCGGCCCTGTCGAGCAGGGCTTCCAGGCATCCGTATTCTTTTCCGCCGAAACGGGCCATATCCGGCCGGCCGCCACCCCCGCCGCCTAACTGCGCAGCCAGCCGTGAAGCAATATCACCGGCTTTAAAACGCCCCTTGATATCCTCACTGACCATGACCACACCGTTCACCTTGCCCCCTTCAATCCCGGCGAGAATGATCACCGCCTGAGCTGCGGCCTTGTCTTTGATCCTCTGGGCTGTTTCTGTCAGGACTTTCATATCCCCTGCGGGAAGGAGAGCCGTATAGAGAGAGATTCCTTTCTCTTCCCGTTTGGCCGCCATGATCCCATCAATATCCGAGGAGGCCGATTCCATCTTCATTTTCTCGATCTCTTTTTGAAGTTCTTTCTCCCGTTTGAGCATCTGCTCCATACGCTCGGGCAACGCTGTCCGGTCTGCTTTCATCAGCTGTGAAAGTTCCTCCAGAATCAGACGGTTATCCCGGATAATACGAAGAGATTCCTCTCCGGTAACCGCTTCGATGCGTCTCACTCCGGCCGCAAGGCTTCCTTCGGCGACAATGACGAAAGCGCCGATATCTCCTGTCCGGCTGACGTGGGTTCCCCCGCATAGTTCCATAGAGATGCCTTCCACAGAGACGACACGGACTTCATGGCCGTATTTTTCCCCGAAAAGAGCTACGGCCCCCTTCTCCAGGGCTTCGTTCTGCTTCATCGTTTCAACAGTGACAGGTTTGTTGGCCATAACCGCCTTGTTGACAGCTTCTTCTACAGCAGAGATCCCTTCTGTGGACATTTTTGAAAAATGGGTAAAATCAAAACGCAGCCTGTCCGGCCCCACATAGGAGCCGGCCTGATTGACATGGCTTCCTAAAACCTCTTTAAGGGCCTTGTGAAGAAGATGCGTAGCTGTGTGATTCCGGGCGGCTTTCAAACGAAGCGTTTGATCAGTTTGCAGGCGATACGCTTTTCCTGTTTCCAGTATCTGTCCGCCTTCCTTTATTTTATGAATATGAACGCCGGCAGTCTTTTGAGTGTCATAGATATAGAAGCGCTTTTCTCCGTCGATGACCCAGCCCTGATCGCCGGTTTGCCCCCCGGATTCTCCGTAGAGGCAGCTCTTGTCAAAGACAAGTTCCCAGCCCTCCGGAGTTTTTTCCTTGTGAAGAAGTGTTCCCTCTTCTTCTCTTTTTCCGTATCCGGTAAAAGAAGTCGCCGGTAATCCCTTCTCCACTACATAAAGGAAACGTTTCTCACCGGAGCCGCCCTGCCATGAGGCCCGCCCCCGCCGGCGCTGGCCTTCCATGGCGTCCCTGAAACCCTTTTCATCCAGAGTGTATCCCTGTTCGGCCAGGATGTCGGCTGTCAGGTCCGCCGGGAAGCCATAGGTGTCATACAGCTTAAACGCCGTCTCCCCGGAAAGAAGGGAATCTCCCTTTTCCTTAAGCAAGCGGCACTCTTCTTCCAAAATCGCCATGCCGGCGTCCAGAGTATCCAGAAAGCGCTCCTCTTCCATTTGAATCAGATGCTGGGTATGCTGCGACGCGGGAACCAGCCCTTTATAAAACTCCCCGTACAGGGAGGCCACATCTCCGGCCAGCCTGTAAAGAAAAGGCTTCTTGTATCCCAGGATACGGGACTGTCTCAAAGCCCGGCGCAAAATACGGCGGATGACATAACCTCGCCCGTCATTGGACGGAATCACGCCGTCCGACAATGCAAAAACAAGGGCCCGGATATGATCGGCAATAATGTGAAAATGAATCTCCGTTTCTTTATCATAGTCGACGCCGATATAACCGGAGGCCGCTTTGATCAACGGCTGAAAAAGATCAGTATAAAAATTATTCGTCTTTCCCTGAAGGATGGCGGCCAGGCGCTCCAGTCCCATCCCTGTATCGATGTTCTTTTTACGTAAAGGCGTCAGGCTTCCGTCAGGCTCCTTATTAAATTGTGTAAAGACCAGGTTCCAGAACTCGACAAAGCGGTCACATTCACATCCGGGGCGGCAAGCGGGATCTTTGCAGCCGATTTCAGCTCCGTAATCGTAATAAAGCTCTGAAGAGGGGCCGCAAGGGCCTGTCTCCCCGGCCGGGCCCCAGAAATTATCGTTGTCGCCCAGAGAGACAATACGCTCGTCAGGGAGATATTGAAGCCAAAGGCGGCGAGCTTCCTCATCATCATGATGAACAGTGGCCCAGACCCTGTTTGTGTTTATTTGCATCACCTTGGACACAAATTCCCATGCATAGGAAATCGCCTCCTCTTTAAAATAATCGCCAAAGGAAAAATTTCCAAGCATTTCAAAAAAAGAATGATGGCGAGCCGTTTTCCCGACATTTTCCAAATCGCTTTTCTTCCCGCCGGCTCGCAGACATTTCTGGCAGGATGCCGCCCGGGTAAAAGAGAGGCGGGAGACATCCCCGGCCTGAAAATATTCTTTGAACTGGACCATCCCTGCCGATGTAAAGAGCAAAGTCGGGTCATCTTTGGGGATCAGCGGAGAGGAATCTACAATCTTATGCCCCTTGTCTTTGAAAAAATCAATAAAAACATTCCTGATGTCTGCGGCTTTCATCTCAGCCCTCGCTTTCCCATTGATCTAAAAGAGTGTTCACATCCTCAATATCGAACCCTTTGCCTGCTAAATACCGAAACAGGGCGGGGCGCCAATCCTCTTTCCCTTTAAGAGACCTCATCTTTTTTTCCGCAGCCCTTTTAAGCGCTCTTTCCTCCCGGGACCTCACAGGGAAATCCCCGGCCAAAAGGTCAATAAGTTCTCCGGAGACACCCTTTTTTAAAAGCTTAATCCGCAACGCCCTGAGGCTCTCCTTTTCATTGTATCGGAGATAATCCCGGACAAGCTCTGTATCATCGATAAAACCGTACGCCTTAAGCCTGTCCACCTCAGCCCGGGCCATCTCTTCTGAATACCCTTTGGATATGATATAGCGCTCGACTTCTTTTTCGCTTTTCCGGTAGCGGCTGACAAGAGCCAACGTCCGGCTGTGCAGCTGCTCGCGGGCTTCAATATCGCGAAGCTCCTCCAGAAAATCCTCTGTCACTTCTTTTCCCACATAAAGGTTCAGAAGCGCAACAGTGTTTTCTTCCACCCCTTCGAAAAAGAGGCCGTCTACAAAAAGATTGTAGCGCTTTTTATTCTTCTTCTGCGTTTCCAGCGCCGTAATTTTCATGTTCTTTGCCAAAAAGCTCAGCCCTGACTTTGTTCTCGATCTCCTCCAGCATCTCCGGAGCCTCTTTGAGATATTCCTCCACATTGCTTTTTCCCTGGCCCAGGCGCATATCATTATAGGAGTACCAGGACCCGCTTTTATCCATAATATTGAATTCAGCAGCCAAATCGATGACTTCACTTACCCTGGAGATACCTTCACCGAAAATAATCTGGACATGAGCGATTTTAAACGGAGGAGCCAACTTGTTCTTAACGACTTTGACCTTGACTTCATTTCCGATATCATCGGTCCCGTTTTTGATGGATCCGGTGCGGCGTATATCCATACGCAGGGAGGAATAAAACTTCAGCGCATTCCCTCCCGTTGTCGTCTCCGGATTGCCGAACATAATACCGATCTTCATCCGGATCTGATTGAGAAAGATAAGGGATGTTTTAGTCTTGTTGATCACCCCGGTCAGTTTCCTCAAAGCCTGGGACATCAGGCGGGCCTGCAAGCCCATATGGGAATCCCCCATATCTCCCTCGATCTCCGCCCGGGGAGTCAACGCCGCCACACTGTCCACAACGATGATATCAATGGCCGCGCTCCTCACCAATGTCTCCACGATATCCAGAGCCTGTTCTCCATTATCAGGTTGGGAGACCAGAAGATTATCGATGTCCACCCCCAGTTTTCGGGCGTACACAGGATCCAATGCGTGCTCGGCATCAATAAAGGCCGCCACGCCGCCCTTTTTCTGAGCCTGGGCGATGATCTGAAGAGCCAATGTCGTTTTTCCTGATGATTCGGGGCCGTAGATCTCTGTGACCCGCCCCCGGGGAACTCCGCCTATCCCTGTAGCATGGTCTATTTTCATGGATCCTGTTGAGATGACAGCCACGTCAAGGTGAAAGTCACCCCCCAGCCGCATAATCGTCCCTTTTCCGTAATCTTTTTCTAATTGCTGAATGGCTTTATCCAGCATTTTCCCTCTGGCTTCCTGATCTGACATATGGCCTCCTTTTGAATATCTTTGAGTCATTATAGCGGTTCAAAGAGTGAAATCAAGGCTCTTCTCCGGGCCCGGACACGGCAAAGAAAGAAATGGCCGGGGGAAAAGGCCGCCGGCCTCTCCCCGGCCGATCATTTAGAAACTGTACTTAACGGCCAAGCCGAAGGAATCAGTATTCGTCCATTCGGCAAAACGACGGATAGCCTCGACCTGATTATTCAAACCGCCCGCCATCAGCTGAGCGGCGACTTCTTCAGCAATAAACCCTCCGACTCCTTCATAAGGCCTCAGTGCATCGGCAATATCCGATTCCACGGTTTCGGAAGACAAGGTATTATCTTTTTTTCCTCTCAAACCGTAGTAGAAAAAAGAAAGGTCTAAACCCTTCTTCAAAGGCAGGGCATATTCAGCGTGAAAGGCATAATCCAGATGGGACACGGCATAGATCACGGAACTGTCCCCTCCCAGCTGAGTGAAATAAGGGGCCAAAGACGCCAGCGATGTCTCCGAGAGAATTCCTGCCAAAAGTCCCTTGGGAAGTCCTTGAAGTCCGTCAAAGGAGTTTGTTCCGGCCTTTGTAAAATCCGCACATAGTTTTCCGGGACCGAGGATCTTATCAGCAACGAAACCGTAAGTCCAAAAAGACCCTTTCACTTCACGGGGTTCAAAAGCTTCATTGGAGGGGACTTCGTCCCCCTGGACCAACTGAAACCCTACATAGGGTTGAAGGCCCTTATAGGTGTAGGAAAGCCGGCTGTTATAGATCCGATGTTTGTATTTTCCTTCATATTCGTAGATGGTATTGTCATTATCTGTCTCTGTCAGCTTTGTCCCCCCTGACTCACCGGCCACGAATTGAATGGCTCCGTTGAAACCGAAGCCGCCTTTTTGAGCTTCGGCCCAGAGAATTTTGTTCAGAGCGCTGTCCGGGTTCATTCCCGTTCCGATCAGAGAAATATCTCCGGCTCCCCGGGCCAGAGCGAAACCGATACCTGTTTCGGGAGTAATATGAAAGTCAGCCTGGATCATGGGAAAAGTGGTCAGGGCCGCAGCAGTATAAAAAATGAAATCTTCATCTTCAGTGTCCCCGATATAGAGATGTGTATAGGCGGCATTAGCCGTGGCTTTGACGGAATTGATCCCCACGGAGATTCCGAAAGGACGCCCCCCCTTCATCTCAAAAGGGCGGTACATCACAAAAAAATTATTGACTTCGACGATCTCTTCTGTGCGCTCCCGGTCACTGTTTCCAGGGTCGGCAGGATTGAAATAATAGTCCACATCCGGGTCATTGGCATCGATTCGAAGCTGAAGCACTCCAAACCAGGGGGATACCCCGGGGGTTCCCAGCGAAAAATTCAACAACCCATGGGCCCTGATATTCTGAGAAGCCCTGTAATTGGCACCGGCCCTGTTAAAGATCCCCATTTCGGGAGAGTCCAGAGGCGTAGCGAATCCGGTCTGACTTTTGGCAATAAGGGTAAAACTTCCTGACATCTTCAAATTGTCTAAAAACGTTTTTTGTTCTTCTTCTCCGGCTGCGGCTGTACCAAAGGCCAAAACAGCAATCATCAGGAGAAACATCATCTTCCGACTGTTCATATAAACCTCCTTCATCGGCAATTATAATCAATGGTAAAGAGGGGGGCGGGAAAGTCAAGAAAAAAGTGAACCGGATTCAGGCGACATTTCGACTCAAAGAGGAGAGATATTCAAAAGCTTTAATGCCATGAGGATGATTCCGGCGATGAGGACAACCTTAATCCAGCGGTCGCCTTTTTGCACGGCGAAATGGGTTCCAAGCCATCCGCCTGCTGTGTTTCCAAGCGCCAGAACAATCCCGAAAGCCAAATCTATTTTCCCTTCTCCGGAGAAAACCAGCAGAGACGGGATCATACATAAGAGGATGATCATCACCTTAAGGCTGTTGATCCGCACAAGAGAAAAGCTTCCGAGAAGGGAGAGTGCTGCAATAATCAGAAACCCCACGCCGGCTTGGATAAAACCCACATAGAGCCCGATAAAAAGGAATAGAACCATGTGGGGAAGTCCGGGCTTGATCTCCTTCTGATCCGCCCCCTGACGTTTCTTTTTCGGGATCAGAATCATCGAGATGCTCACCAGCATCACTCCCGCAATAATCGTTTGAAAAAGATCTTCCGGTAGTTCCAATGCGATACGCGATCCGGCAAAAGCGCCGGCCATGGCCGGCAATCCCAGAATGAGGGCGGCCTTCCAATGAAAATAGCCGCTTTTTTTAAACTTCCATACACTGGAAAGATTTTGAAAAAGAACAGCGATCCTGTTGGTCCCGTTGGCGACGTGAGGCGGCAATCCGAACATGATAAGGAGGGGGAGCGTGATAAGTGAGCCTCCTCCGGCATTGACATTGATAAAACCTCCCGCCACACCGGCCAGCAAAAGCCAAAAATATTTCCAGATCATAACCCTCCTAATCACGGCAAGAAATCCACTCTTTCGTTACCCGGATTATACCGTAATAAAAACCTGATGTGAAGCTGCTTTTGTTTGACGTTTTTTTACGTTTCGGTTATGATACCGGTATGCTTACGGAAAAAATGATCCTTAAGGATACCCAGATCACTAAGTTTTCTCTTTACGGCTTTTTCAAGAATTTAAAGTTTTTTGAGCCCTACCTTTTTATTTTCCTTATGGCAAACGGACAGAATCTTTTTCAAATCGGAATCCTTATGGCCATTATGGAGACAGTCCTCTATCTTTTGGAGATCCCGTCCGGGCTCATCGCTGACCGTTACGGCCGCAAAAGGACCTTGGTAATCTGTTTTCTCTTTTACATCATCTCTTTCATTATTTTTTTTACAGGGCACAGCTTTCCCGTTTATACCGCTGCCATGGTTTTTTTCGGCATGGGGGAGTCTTTCCGTTCCGGAACCCATAAAGCGATGATTTACCGCTATCTTGATATCAAAGCATGGGATTCCTACAAGACGCTGGTTTACGGGCGCACCCGTTCCTTCTCATTACTGGGGACAGCTCTTTCTTCTGTGGCAGCTATCGCCCTGGCTCTTCATCTGCCTGCCTTGCGGGCCATTTTTTTGGCAGCCATTGTCCCCTACCTTGCGGATATTATCCTGATTCTCAGTTATCCCGATTCTCTGGATAAAGAAGAACCGGATGCAGAGCCCCCCTCCTCTTTTTTTGCTTTTTCAAAAACCATTATCAAAAGTTTGGCGCTGAACCCGCCCCTTCGCAAAGCGCTGCTCAACTCCTCTCTCTTTGACAGTGTCTTTAAGACGATCAAAGATTATATTCAACCCATCACCTTAGCCTATCTTACCCTCCCGGCCGCGTGGAATGGGGGGTTCGACAAAGAAACAGGAGAAAAAATCGTTCTCGGGCTTCTCTATGCCCTTTTTGCCCTTTCAGGGGCCTGGGCCTCCCGATATGTTCACCGGCTTGTCCCCCGCTTCGGCCTTTCGGGGTTAGCTGACCGCTATATCCTTTGGGCGAGTCTGTTCTTTCTTCTAACCGCTTCTTTTTTAAGCCTGGACATCTTTTATCCTGTCCTGGGCCTTTACCTTTTGCTTAATGTTTTAAAAGATTCCCGGCGCCCCCTTTTAGTAGAGACGATAGGAAACCTGGCCCGTAAAGAAGGACGGGCTACCGTCCTCTCCGTTGAAAGCCAGCTCAAATCTCTCTTCACAGTTCTTCTGGCACCCCTTTTCGGACTGATGGCCCAAAAGGCCTCTATCCCTGTTGCCTTTCTCTTCCTGAGTCTCCTGATGCTTTTCCTTTATTTTTTCCTGCGCACTCACGTCAACAAAGGAGGGACTGTATGAAAAGAACCGCTGTCCTCATTTTTCTTTTATTTATCTTCTCCGGCCTTCTGGCGGCCGGCCCCTATGATTTCGGCATCGGATTTGTTCTGGGTGAACCGACAGGGGTTACAGTAAAATACTGGAACAGCGAAAAAAGCGCTTTCGACGGGGCTATAGCCTGGTCTTTTTCAGGAGAAAAGAAACTTCATCTTCATGCCGATTATTTAGTCCATTCTCTGAACGCCTATACCATCGACAAAGCTCCCTTTCATCTCTATTACGGCATAGGCGTCCGTATCAAATTTTCTGATAAAACCCGTTTGGGGAGCCGTATCCCTCTGGGGACATCCTATACCCCCACATCAGCCCCGCTGGAGATCTTTTGTGAGGTCATTCCCCTTTTGGATCTGGTTCCCGATACTGATTTTCAATTAAACGCGGGACTAGGTTTACGCTATTACTTTTGAACCGGCGCCCCTTGTTCTGAAGACAAGGGGCGCTTATTTGATGATCAGAAAAGTCCGCTGATCTCTCCTTTTTCGTCGATATCAATGACCTCAGCTGCCGGCTTCTTGGGAAGTCCGGGCATACGCATAATAGTGCCGCTGACAGGGACCAGAAAACCGGGGCCGGCATTGACAATGATCTGGCGGATCTCCACGTCAAAATTCTCGGGACGCCCCAAAAGCTTCGGGTCATCTGAGAGGGAGTATTGGGTCTTAGCCATACAGATCGCTAAATTGTCATAGCCGTTCTTTGCGATCTGTTTCAAATCAGCCAAGGCTTCTTTGCTATAGATGACAGAGCGGGCTCCATAGATCTCGCGGGCAATGGTTTCGATCTTCTTTTCAACAGAAGCCTCCAAATCATACAGAAAGCGAAGCTTATTCTCACCGCTTTCAATGACTTCTACTATTTTTTCTGCCAATTCACGAGCCCCTTCTCCCCCTTTGGCCCAACAGTCAGCGACAATAATATCGTAGTGCATAGCCACACAACAGGTCTTGATGGCTTTGATCTCTTCATCAGTGTCTTCCGTGAACCTGTTAATGGCAATAACCGGTTTTATTCCGAATTTCACGGCATTTTCAATATGTTTTTCCAGGTTGATCAGCCCTTTAGCCACAGCATAGGGGTTCGGCTCTTTCAACTGATCTTTCGCCACTCCACCATGAAGTTTCAATGCACGGACAGTCGCAACCAGTACTAAGGCTTCCGGCTGCAGCCCGGCATAACGGCATTTGATGTTGAGGAACTTTTCTCCGCCCAGATCAAACCCGAATCCGGCTTCTGTCACCGCATAATCCGCATACCGCATCGCCATTCTTGTGGCCAGGACACTGTTGGTCCCCTGGGCAATATTGGCGAAGGGGCCCCCGTGAATAAAGGCCGGGACATGTTCAATACTTTGGACCAGGTTCGGTTTCAAGGCCTCTTTCAACAATGCGCTTACGGCTCCGGCGATCTTGAGATCCGCTACAGTTACAGGCTTTCTTTCATAATCATAAGCGACGACAATGCGGGCGATCCTCTTTTTTAAATCGGCATAATCTTCAGAAAGGCACAGGGTGGCCATGATTTCAGAAGCTGCAGTAATGTCAAAAGTCCCTTCACGGGGAAAACTGCTTTTGGGTCCGCCAAGGCCGACGATAATATGGCGCAGCGAGCGGTCATTCATATCCATGACCCGGGGCCAGACAATGCGCCGGGGATCGATGGGAAGCGTTCTCTGATGAAGAGTATTATCGATGACAGCAGCGATAAGATTATGGGCTGAAGAAATAGCATGCAGATCTCCCGTAAAATGCAGGTTGATCTCTTCCATGGGCAGGACCTGAGAGTAGCCGCCGCCTGTCGCTCCGCCTTTCATTCCCATGACCGGCCCTAAAGAAGGCTCGCGGAGGGCAATGGCCGTTTTTTTCCCTATAGCAGCCAATCCCTGGGCTAATCCGATGGTCACCGTGGTCTTCCCCTCTCCGGCTGCTGTGGGAGTCAACGCCGAAACTAAAATGAGATGCCCTTCACGCTCTTTTTTTTCCAAGGCTTTTAAACTGATTTTTGCCTTATACTTTCCGTAAGGCTCTACACAGTCCTCTTTGACCCCCAGCTCTGAAGCGATCTCTTCTACGGGTTTCAACACAGCTTTTTTTGCAATATCAATATCACTCATTCGCCCCCTCCTTTCCGTAATTGAACAATATACCGGACAAATATTCCTTATTATAACGCTGGAAATGGTCGCTGATGAGATGAACATCATTGAACTGAAAGCTGGACTGGACGATCTGTTTACATTTATCATATTCCACGGCACGGATGATTTTTTTCATTTCCAGGAGATTGGACGGGGCCACGGAAAGAGTATCCAGGTCCATTCCGATAAGAAGCAACGCATATTCGGCCATTCCCGCCATCTGTCCGCACATGGCGACCGGGATTCCGTTTTGATGGCCGTTGTTGACCGTCATTTTTATGAGTCTTAAAATCGCAGGATGAATAGGGTTATAAAGATAGGAGATCTTTTCATTGACCCGGTCTACGGCCAAAGTATATTGAATGAGGTCATTGGTCCCGATGCTGAAAAAATCAACCTCTGCAGCCAAAATATCCGAGATCACCGCAGCAGAAGGAATCTCGATCATAATCCCGACTTTGATCTCCTCATCAAATTCGGTTCCCCGCTCCTTTAACTCATCCATTGCCTCACCCAGAACCGCTTTTGCCTGGCGCAGTTCATCCACTCCTGAAATCATGGGAAACATGATCCGTATATTTTTCAGTTTTGAAGCCCTCAGAATCGCTTTGAGCTGTGTCTTAAAAAAATCCTTGTACTCCAGGCAAAGCCGTATTCCCCGGAGCCCCAAAAAAGGGTTCATCTCTTTTGGGACTTCAAAGTGCGAAATAAACTTGTCTCCGCCTAAGTCCGCAGTGCGGATAACGACTTCTTTAGGGTAGATGATCTGGGAAATATATTGATAGGTCTCCGCCTGTTCCTCTTCTGTGGGGAGGATATTGCGCATAAAAAGATATTCTGTCCTGAAAAGCCCGACCCCGTCTGCACCGTAACTGTTCACCAAATCAGCTTCATTGACCAGCTCCATATTGATCTCTAATTTGATTCTTTTCCCGTCCCGTGTCACGGCTTCTTCATTTCGAAGTTTTTCCAGGCTTTTGATATAGCGGACATATTCACGGCGCAAGGTCTGATAGGCCTTGACCGTCTCTTCATCAGGGTCGATAATAACTCTATTACTGTTGGAATCGACAATGATCAAATCGTCCGGGCGGACCTCTGACAGAATATTCGATACCCCCACGATTGCAGGGACTTCAAGAGAGCGGGCCATAATCGCTGCATGAGATGTCGTTCCCCCGACTTCAGTGACCAACCCCCCGATACGCTTTTTCCCTAATTCCACCATATCCGAGGGAGAAATATTATGAGCGATAATGATCAAGTCTGTATGATCGCCTGCTAATTCCGGGGCCATCTGTATCCCTAAATAGTTTTTTAAGATCCTTTTCCCCACATCCAAAAGATCATTGGCCCGTTCTTTTAAATATTCATCGGGCATATTTTCAAAGATCTGAACCAAGCTGTTCAGGGTCTCCGTGAAGGCATAATCAATGGAGACACTTTCTTCTCTGGCATTTTTAATGGCTTTTTCCACTAAATTAGGATCATTGACCAGTAAAATATGGGCATCGAAAATAGCTGATTCTTCAATGCCGATCTCATGTCTCACGGTATTTTTAATCTTTTTCAGTTCCCTTTTGGTCTTTTCTACCGCTTTTTGAAAAAGAACGATCTGCTCTTCCAGTTCTTTTTCACCGGCATGAGCGCGCTTAATATTAAACCCCGTCCCTTTCAGCGGAAGGGCATGCCCGATTGCAATTCCCGAGGATGAAGGAATCCCGCGAAAAACTTTCACCCGTCTACTCTCCTTCCCCGAACTTGTCTTTGATGAGATTCTCAACAGCTTCCATAGCCTCCTCCTCATCATCGCCTTCGGTCTTCAATGTCACCACCTGGCCTTGAGAGACAGCCAGCATCATCACTCCGAGAATGCTTTTGGCATTGACATTTTGATTTTTGTATTCAATAAAGATCTCCGCATGGAACTTTGTCGCTTCCTGCACTAACAGAGCGGCTGCACGGGCATGCAGCCCTAATTTGTTCACGATCTCCACCTCTTTTTTCAGCATAGTATTCCCCCCAGAAGTAAGATAACCATTGTCAACCCCAGAATCAGAATATTGGGCATTCTTCGTATAAGAAAGATGATTAAGACAGAAGAGAGAAGAACAGGCCACCCGTATCCCAAACCTTCGGAAAACAGCCAAATGATACCCAATCCCCAAAATACACCCAGCAGCATTATAGCAGTCCTTCTTAAAAAATCCACTTTTTTCTGTATTTCAAGCTTCTTCAGGTAGATGATCAGCGAGCGTCCGTAGCGATATCCCACATCCAGCCCTTTAAAGCGAAAAGCGATGTGAATCAGATTATAACCGCTCCAATACAGGATCAAACCAATCGCGGCCCCGACAGGAGCCGGGGCCATAAAAAGAAAGATAACCGTGCAGAGGATGAAAAAGGGCTTCAACCCTCCCCAGAAGAGAGAATCTCCCAAGGCAGCCAAAGGCCCCATGAGCTTCAGCTTTATATTTTCGATTTCTGAAAGCAGCTCCTCGTTCTGAGTCATCTCATACTCTTTTTCCAAACGGAGCACCGCTCCGATGATAAAGGAAGCCATAAACGGATGCGTATTGAAATAGGTGTTGTAACGGCGCAGTTCTTTTTCACGCGATGAAGAACTCAAATGGCCTAACGGCGGGCTCAGAGCAAAGAAAAAACCTGTATTCATCATTTTATCGTAATTCCACAACAGCTGGATAAAAAAGGTGCGCAGGAATGTTATAAAATGGCCCACAAAATCCCTCCGGCAGTAAGCCCGGCCAGAATGCCTCCCACTAAATAGGGGTTATTCTTTCTGTCATTAAACCGGTCAAGAAGAAAAAGAACCGTCATTACAGGCATGGCTTTCCATATCATCAGCAGATAATGCTCCTGAAAGAAATTCTGCCATAAAGGAGCCGACCAGACAGCGATCTTATGAACACTCCAGGAGAGGAGAAGAATGCTGACCCAGTTGATAAAAACAAACACTCCTGCGGAGACAAGCCCCTGCCCCAGGAAGAAAGAATATTTCCCATGCTTTCCAAAGGCTTCAAAAGCGGCCTCTGCCCACTCATTATGCAGTTTTCGGAAAAAATGGTCGATACTGCGTCCCCAATACCCTGCAATAACAGACGGGAAAAAGAGGGCCGGCATCACCCAGGCCCCATCTCCCCGGGTCAAAAGAAAGCCTCCCCAAAAGACAGCTCCTGAAAAGGCCGCTGAAGGAGGAATAGAGGCCCCGACAGCCAGACGCCCCAAAAAAATAAATTCCAGGTTCATGCCGGCGGTTATCCCCTCTGCCGTGTGGCCGCTGACAGCCCCCAGCAAGGGAAGCATAAAGAGAGGCTCTGAAAGCATAAACTGGCCGATATAAGTCATATCAAGGATTAAAAAGGCTGCAAGAAGAGTGGAGAGAAAATAAAGTGTCATAACAATTGCAGGAAATCACTTTTTTTATCGGTGGGGACAATGCGCCCTTCTATCTTTATCCCCTGCCGGGCCAAACTTTTTATTTTTTCAATATCGGTGTCATCCAAATAAACCGCCCGGGTCACTTGCTCTTTTCCCGGGGAAAACCGCATGCCGCCCACATTTAACTCATCGATTTGAATTCCCCGTCCGACAAGATGCTCCACGACTTCGGGAGTCCGGACAAGGACGATCGTGCGGAGTTTTTTGTCCCGGGACAATGAAGGAAGTTTTTTAACTGCTTCATGCTCGCTGAAAATATTAAGCTGCAAATCATAAGGCGCGCTCATCTCCATGAGCGTTCTGTCAAATTCATTCGCTGCCACTTCATCATCGACCACAAGCAGATGATTGGCTTCCAGGGCATTTTTCCACCCTACCGCCACCTGGCCGTGAACCAATCTGTCATCAACCCGAAACAATAAGATCATATCACTCCTCTTTCCGCTCCTGCCACTCTCTCTTCATATCAATAACCGAACGAACGCCTTCTTTTCCTATCATATCCCGAATCGCTTCGGGTTTCAATGTGAACTTTGCCGAGTAAAAAGCAATGAGCATTGGAAGGTTTACGCCTGCAAAGGCATAGACAGAATCCCTGTCCAAAAAACGCATGACGGTATTGGCACAACTTCCTCCGAAAATATCCGTAAAGATAAAAAGAGCCTCCCCGCTATGGCTTTGTATATGCTGTTCCACCTTTTGCCGATAAAGGGAGATGGAATCTCCGGGATAGAACCCCAGGACATGGACATCTTCCATTTTTCCGACGATCATTTCCGCCGAAGCCAAGAGGGCTTCGCCCAATTCCCCATGGGTTAAAATATAAGCTTCAATCATGCCTCCTCCTTCCATCGCTCATACAAGAGCACAATTCTCTTCAGACGGGAAGAGACCCCTCCCTTTGACAACGGGGGACGGGCCAGTTTTCCCAGCTCTGACAAGGTCAATGACGGGTGTTCCAGACGCAGCCAAGCGACTTCCCGAAGAGGAGCCGGAAGAGACTCCAGCCCGGGGCCGTTTTTCAGTTCTTCCAAGACCGGACGCATGCGCTCATACCCGTTGACCTGGCGGGTCAAATTAGCCATGCTGTAATTCGTCAGCCGCACAGTGCTATTTTTATCTTTTTTGAAATCTCTGTATTGAGATAGTTTTTCTACCATAGCCCGACAATGAATATGAGTCAAAAAAAAGATCAGATTCTCTCCCCCTTTAATCAGAAAGCGCCCGGGATAAATATAAAATTTCACATTCCATTGATTCAATGTAGAAAGCAACATGTCAGTAAAGGGGCCGGGCTCGCGGATCTCCAGCTGGTATCCTTCTTCAAAATTAACCAGATACCCTTTATATAGGACCGTCTCCCGTACAAATTGGACAAGACAGCAGGAAGAAGAGACAGAGACATCGGGCATAAACTCATCTTCAGCAGAAAAGAGGTTCAGCTCCTGCCAAATAGGGCGAGGAGCAAAGATTTGCACCCAATACTTTTTATCATCAAAAAGGATCTCTAATTCTTTTTGTCGGGGAAAGGCGCTTTTAAAGATCCGGATCGTCCTTCTGAGAAGAGCCGGATCTTCTTTTTTAAATTCCACCATAAGCCCGCGCTTCGTAATATGAAAAGAACCATAAAGGCGCAAGGCCACTTTCAAGGCTGTGATCAGACAACATCGCTGTCCGGGTATTTCATTTTTGATCTGCTCCCTCAGGATCTCATTGGCTTTCATGATTTCTGCGTGTTTTTTCCCTGATCTGTTTCATCATGGATGTAGCCAATTTCATCGGGGTGTCATAGCCTCTTTTTTTCGCGTATTCATTTTTAGCGATGACTTCTATGACGGTGCTGATGCTTTTCCCCGGAGTCACGGGAACCGTATACATGGGAAGGTCCATCCCTAATAAGCGAAAATGTTCACGGTCGATTCCCAGCCGCTCAAAATGCTTTTTCTTATCAAAAAGAACCAAATTGACGACACAATCAACCTTTTTCTCCTCAGTGACAGCTTTTAATCCGTAAAGCTCTTTAATATCAATGATTCCCACACCGCGGATTTCGATATAATGGCGGGCCATCTCTTTGGACTCTCCCAACAGCCTGTTTTTAATGCGTCTGATCACAATACTGTCGTCAGCTACCAGACGATAGCCCCTTCGGACAAGTTCCAAAGCACATTCGCTTTTCCCTATCCCGCTCTCTCCGATAATAAGCACTCCCTGCTCAGCAACGTCGACAAAGCAGCCGTGAACCAGGGTTTCCCGGGCAAACAGTTCTTCCAGAATATCCAGAAGGGAGAATTGAAGCTCCTGATAAGGAAGGGATAAAAGAAAAAGAGGGATCTGATTTTTTCGGGCAAAAGCTTCCAGGTCCCCGTCACAATGGACGCTGTGCTGAAGAATAAAAGCCAAAGCTTTGACTTTGACGAATTGCTGAAGGACATCCGCCTTTTTTTCTTTGGAGAGCGTGCTGAAAAATGCGACTTCCCGTTTTGTCAAAATGATGAGGCGCTCTTCGGGGAAATAATCCCAATATCCTGCCAGAGCAATACCGGGTGAAACAAAAATGGGGGAAGAAACAGGCTTATTCAGCCATTCTTTCTCCCCCCGGAATTCAAAGGGAAGGTCATTTTTCTCAAGTTCGCGGTAAAGATCCCAAACCGTGACATTTTTTTCCATAATCAGAATTTAGGATCGATCAACCCGAAATTCCCGTCCTTTCTTCGATAAAGAACATTGACCCTCTTGCGGGCTTCATTGAAAAAAACCAGAAAATCATTATCCAAAAGGTCCAGCTCCAACGCGGCTTCTTCCACAAAGAGAGGTTTTTTGACATAACGGTCGACCTGGATCACATGATGCCCCCCGGAGACTTCGACTCCTTCCAGAAGAGATTTCTCCGCGATCTCGCCCAGGGACTCCCCGCCCCGTTTTTTTGCGATGTTCTTGTCTTTGATCTTCTTCAGTTTCCGGGCCAGAATATCCATACAGGAATCAATTGATTTATAGAGGTCATCTGTCTCTTCAGAGACATGCAGCGTACTGCCGGCTGTCTGCAATGTCACTTCGGCGATATGCCTTAATTTTTCGACACTGAGAATAACATTCGCAGACACAATATGATCATTAAAATGCTCCAATTTAGTGATCTTTTCTTCCAGATAATCCTTAATAGCATCGGTTACCTTAATCGTTCGTCCGGTCACACTCATTTTAACAGCCATAAGGCCTCCTTTCGACAATCGAGCATTTTATTTCCGTCACACAGGCCTGCAAGCAGGCCTCTATTCTTCATTATACACCTGCCGACGCTCCCTTTCAACGGGATTTTCAAGCCATATGAATCGCTTTTCCCAGAGCGCCCTCAGCAGCTTCGGCCACGGCTTCACTCAGTGTCGGATGAGCATGGACCGTTCGGGCAATATCGCTTAAGGTCAAATGATTCTCGATGGCCAATGCGCCCTCATGAATAAGGTCTGACGCATGGGGTCCCATGATCTCCATTCCGATGACTTTCTCTGACGCATCCCCTATGATCCGGACATAGCCCTCGGATTCCCCGACGCCTAACGCTTTGCCGTTGGCTGAAAAAGGGAACTTCCCTTCTACGGCCCCTTCTGCAGAGCCGACCACGGCAATCTCAGGATAAGTAAAAACCGCCCAGGGGATGGCATTATAATTGACGCGGCTTTTTTCTCCGGCAATATTTTCTACGGCGACAATCCCTTCTTTGGATGCGGTATGAGCCAATTGTGGCGTGTCTAAAAGATCCCCGATAGCATAAACACCGGGAAGCGAGGTCTCCATGGATTCCGACACGACGATACAGCCGTTATGGGTTTTAATACCTGACTTTTCGGTATCTATGCCCTGTAAAACGGGGCGCCGTCCGATAGCGACTAATAACCGGTCAGCATGAATCTCTGTTCCGTCATCCAAAATGATTTCCCCGCGGGATACTTTTTCTGCTTTTTTTGATGTATGGATTTCCGCGCCCTTTTTCTTTAAAATGGATTTTAGACGGTTTCCGATCTTTTTATCTAAAGTGGGCAGTAAAGAGTGCTGCATCTCGATCAGCGAGACCTGAACACCCAGCAAGGTGTAAATACTGGCAAATTCGACACCGATGACACCGCCTCCGATAATGGCCAGAGACGAAAGGGGCTTGTCATAATCAAGCAGCTCTGTGCTGTTCAGGGTAAAATCGGGTATTTGCAGAACGTCGGGAATGAACGGCGCTGAGCCGGTGGCCAGGATAACATGTCTCCCTTTGACCTGCTTTCCGTTGACTTCCACCGTTTGGGCATCGACCAGGCGCCCCTCTCCTGTGATGAGTTCTATTTTTCTCTTCTGAAAAAGCATTTCAATCCCGTTGACAAGCTGATCGACGACCTTGTTTTTCCTTTCCACCATACGGGCCACATCAAAGGAGATCTCTCCTGTGATATCGATACCGAAATGGGATGCTTCTTTCATCTTATAAAAAAGCTCGGCCATGGCCACATATGTTTTTGTCGGGATACAGCCGACATTGAGGCAAGTCCCCCCGACCCTTTTCTTTTCAATGACCGTGACATCCATTCCCAGCTGGGCGGCGCGGATCGCAGCCACATACCCCCCGGGTCCGGCCCCTATAATAATAATATCTTTCATCGTCTGCGCTCCTTCCTCGGGGGGATATGAATCAGCCCCCTGTATTTATTGACAGCCCTGCGGCTGACCTGATATCCCATTTGGTCCAGTTTCTTCGCAATTTCATCATCAGTCAGCGGTTGTTTTTTATCTTCCTTGTCGACCATCTCTTTCAGCGCTTTGAGAATAACGGTCCTGGAGACATCTTCCCCGCTTGAAGAAGAGACCGCCCCGCCGACCCCTTTAAAAAAAATACCCAAGGGAAAAAGGCCGAAATCCGTTTGAACAAATTTATCTTTAACAGCGCGGCTGACTGTCGAGGGATGAACACTCATCTGCTCAGCTGCCTCGGCCTGGCTTAAAGGTCTCAGGCCGTCTAGACCCTGTTCAAAGAAGGAAGATTGCTTTTCAATAAGCATCTCCCCCAATTTGAAAAGAGTTTCCCGCCGGCGTTCTAATGCTGTTTTAATCATCATATAATTCTGATAATACTTCCTTAAAAATTTCTTGTCCTGCTGACCCATATCGGGAGACTGCATCATACGGACATATTGAGAATTCAACGTAAAGTAGGCCTGATATTTTTGGCTGACCTCCACTCGAAACCCTTTTTCATCCCGCCAAATGAAGAGATCGGGGACAAGAGCCGTCACAGGGGTTTCTTCATCCGGAACCGGCCGGGGGGAGAGGGAATTCAAAATCCTTTCAAAGCGCTTTTTTTCTCCCGGGGAAAGCTCATAATCGTCTAAGGCTTTGTCAAAATCCTTTTTCCCGACAGCTTCAGAATGCTTTGTGACGATCTCCTCCAGCAAGGGATCCTCAAGGCCGCGGGCGCGGAGCTGAAGCACAAAACATTCTCCATGTGTCCGGGCACCCAGGCCGGGAGGCGCCAAAAGAAAAAAAAGATGAAGGATCTCTTCAAAAAATTCCTCTGTGAGTGAATGCTTTTTTCTGAGGCTTTTGGCATCTGTCAAAAAACCTTCATCATCAAGCTGTTCAACGATATCGGCAAGGATCTCTTCCTGCTGCGGTGATATCTTCGAAAGCCGAATATCCCGGAGCAGTTCCTCCTTCCAATCCCGGGGGCCGCTCAACTGCTCCAGCCACAGATCAGGACTGTAATCTTTAGGGAGATGAGAAGATGTGCTGTGGGAGTAGATCTCCCAATTCTCGTCAAAGCCGCTGAATGCCTCTTCCTCTTCAGGGAGAGCGACGCTTTCCTCATCCCGGGCGGGCTCTAAAAAAGGGTTCAATGAAGCTTCCTCTTTGAGATATTCCTGAAGTTCCAACTGATTCCGATTGAGCAACTCCAGGCTGATCTTCTGCATGACGTTAAGACTGAGCTGCTGTCTATGTTGTAAGATCAATTCATTTTTCATAATCGGAATTTTTCACCCAGGTATATCTTTTTAGCCGTTTCATTTTCAATGAGTTCACCGGGAGTCCCGGAGACTAAGATCTTTCCCTGGCTTAAAATATAGGAGCGGTCGGTAATACTCAGCGTCTCCCGGACATTATGGTCTGTAATAAGAACTCCCAGCCCCCAGCGGCGCAGATCGATAATCAGATCCTGGATCTCGGCTACTGCGATGGGGTCGATACCTGCAAAAGGCTCATCAAGCAGCAGAAAAGCCGGCCTGGTGATCAACGCTCTGGCAATCTCCACTCGGCGCCGTTCACCGCCCGAAAGCATATACCCCTTATTTTTCCGGACAGGAGTGATCTTAAAACGTTCTAATAAGGAATCTCTTTCTTTCTGAATCGTTTCCGGGTCCTCTGCCACTGTTTCCAGAATGGCTTCCAGATTCTCTTCCACAGTCATATCACGAAAAATCGAAGCCTCCTGTGGCAGATAGCTGATCCCTTTGCGGCATCGCAAATACATGGCTTCATTGGTAAATTCTTCCCTGTTAATATGAATCGTTCCGGCATCCGGTTTGATGATCCCGACGATCATATAAAAAGATGTGGTTTTCCCGGCTCCGTTGGGGCCTAAAAGTCCGACGACTTCGCCTGCCTTGACTTCAATGGAGACATCTGAGACAACCGGCCTTTTATTATAGATCTTTTTTAAATTATCCGCCCTGAGAACTTTCATATCGTCCGCTTCCATTTCAGTCCCCGCTTTCTTCCTTCTTTTCAAGCCCCACGGCCGAACCGCCGGCCTTTCCGGTAAGGAGGACCAGCCGGGGTTCATTTTCAAAAAAAGTAATGTCCATTGAATCTCCGTAAAAGTGATTTGCGGTTTCGCTGTCTTTTATAACCCCTTTCACGTCACCACGGGCCTGCACTTCGCTTAATTCATTTTCCGGGGTAAAGTACAGATACAGCAAACGGCTTTGAAGCCCCATTTCCTGATGATCACTGTTCCAAAAGAGGTCTCCATGCCCTGAAATCATCAGATAATCTATGACATCGTCGTTTTTTAAATAAAGAGTCATGGCATCCCCACCAATATAGCGCTCTTCCATAATAATATAGGGAGTTCCGTAAAGTGTCACAGAATCTCCTGAGGCACTGCGCTGAAGGCGGTCGGCCAACCCCATGTACCCATCCATCTCCAAAACAACGGTCCCGTCAAAAAGCATGGCCCCGTCAGAGAAAAGCAGCGCCTCTTTTGATTCTATAATGTATTTGTCCCCGCGGACACAGACATGGCCCTTTAACTCCGTCTTTGAATCTTCCAGGTAAAAAACAAGAGTGTCAGCAAAGATCGTCGTCCCTCCGCGATATAATTTCACATCGCCGTCCATGGTGATCCGTCCTCTATTCTCCTCATAGACAACACGGCGGCTTTCATAACGTTCAGTCCCATTAGCAAAACGGACATCGCCCAGAAAGACGACCCGGGTTCCTTCCCCGCCATACCGCACTGTTGAAGTCTCGGCATGAAGAAGTTCCCAAGAGTCTCCGGGTATCTGCCCCCCGGCTTCAGATGAAACCAAAAATAAAATAATGAAAATAAAAGTAAAACGGCTATTTTTTACCATGGGGCTTTATCATCGTGATTTCATTAGTCTTGAGATTCACCGTCATCCCTTCACCCCGGGCAAAACTTGTCCCCCGGACGATTTCCACGGGATCTCTGCTGACGACTTGATCTTCCCCGGCCTTATAATGAGCCCGCTCCGTGTAGATTACTGTTTTTTCCGGGACACTTTCCATAATGACATTTCCTTCCAAGATCACATCGTTGCTTTTTAAAGAAATCGTTCCCCGGTCACTTGTAATAATATGATCGATGTCACCATGAGTTGAATAAAAGGAAATCTTGACGTCGGCAGCCTTCACGATCCCGGTATCATCATCCTGTTGGCTCAAAGTCTCAGCCCGGATCTCCCAGACCTTTTGTCCTCTATCGGTATATGTCAGGCTCATGCCCTTTTCAAATACCTGTCCCGGCCCGGGAGCAGGAACCTCATCCTGATTATTCTCCGGCGTTCCGCAGGCCGCCAGAAGAAAAAGGAATGTAACATAAAGAATATATTTGGTTTTCATGCCTGTATTATAATGAAAAATACACACCTTTCAATATTCTTTTCCATTTCGCTTCTCAGCAGCAAGAATGAGCTCCTCTTTTCGAGTCAAACGCTTTTCTATTTGAAGAATGTGCAAGGCATCCATAAGCGCTCCAAGAGCCGGGCCCGATACATGAAAGAGACGCGCGGCCTCACGGCCGTCTATAAGCGGTGAACCGTAACAGCTAATGTCTTCCAGGCGCTCTCTCTTTCCCTTTTGGCGGGTCATAAGACAAAAATCTTTCAGGCGTTCCAGCAGCCAGGAGGATTTTTTATGGAAACGTCCGATAACGGCCTCCTCTTCGGTCTCCTCTAAAAGATGCAATGCAGCGGCAACCTCGATATCTTTTTTTGAAAATCGAAAAGCCTTCAAAAAAGAAACGAATGCTCCGCTCCTGCCATTTTCGCTGAACAGCAGAAAAAGATTGATCACAGACTCCCCCGCCGGGAACTCCGGGACAGAACGGGGATGAAAACCTGCCAGGAGATCAAAAAGACAGAGGTCACTCATATCGGAAAGCAGCCCTTGCATCGGCTTTGAGAAGATCTTAATCAGTTCATCCTTTATCCGTTCAGGAGAGATACGGCTCAGTTTTTGAACGGAGCCTGCGGCCAGGCGAAGTGTTCCTTTTTCATAACGAAAGCCTAATTGAGATGCAAAACGGAAAAGACGCAAGATCCTTAACGGATCCTGGTCAAAGGATTGCTCTGAGGTCTCTTTCAAAAGGCCGTCGGCAAGGTCTTTTTCTCCGTTAAGGGGGTCCAGAAGGGTCAAGCCCTTTTGCTTTTGCTCTAAATAGAGGGCATTGACAGTAAAGTCCCGATGCAACGCATCCTGATAGAGTCCCGATACATGCAGCGGCTGAAAATCGATGATCAATGACTTAAAACAGAGGCGAAGCGTGGAAAACCCCTTGTTGTCAAAAGGAACAGCTTTAAAACGCACTCTTTTCTGCAATCTCCCCACCACTCGGTCGATGGAGCCGCCCTTATATACAAAATCGATGTCACCGGAAGGGCTGCGCTGGAGTAATCTGTCCCGGACAGCTCCCCCCACGGCATAAAGCTCTAACCCTTCTTCACGGGCCATAGAAAAGAGAGACGGTACAATGGGGTTTTCCAACCCCTTAGATTCCCTCATATTTCTCCAGCAGTTCTGTTTCTTCCTTTTCGGTAAGATTTAAATCGGCAAAATTCTCTTCACGGGCCGAGCGGGAGCATAAAGCCTTTTCCCGGGCCGGGATCTTTTTGTCTTCGTAATACAAATCCAGAAGCACGCGGAAAGAATCGGACTCTTTTCGTGTGACCAGGGCCCAATGCCATAAAGCATAACCGCAATGATGTAATGCATAACGAGACATATCTATAAAGAAGGCCCCCTTCTCTGTCACAGCCACACTTTTTTCCGATAAAGGAAAGGAGGCTTCCAACGGGCCGGGGCTCTCTTTACAAAAAGAAACTCCGTAATCCATGGGCCGGGAACTGGTCCGGCTGAGCTCTTCCATTGTGCGCATAAGCGCCAGGAGCTTATCATCGGTGAAAGAGGATACCGGTTTTTCAGAAAAAGGAGCGGGAAGACGCTGAAGGAAGAGGTACTCTTTATTGATCAGCTGAAGATGGAAAAGAGGCTCCGGCAAAGAGGCAATTCCGCTGCGGTTTTCTCTCAGCAGGATTTCTTCAGCAAGAGGGGATGCCATTTGTTTTAAAATGAGATGCTCTTTCACGCGGTTTTTGAAAACGGTCTCAATGAAAAGCGAATAGTAGTCTTCAGCGGCAAAAAGCCTTCGGCTTTTCAGGGATTTGACCGGCGCTCCGTAGTAGACATTTAAAAGTTTTTTGATAAACGGATCCCTGATTTTATTCATCTTTTGTCCTTTTTATTTTTATGGCCTGTATACCGTATTCCGCCCAACTGTCCCTGCACAGAATCCCTGATCCGTGACAAATACTTTTCCCGCAGTCTTTTCTGTTCTTCTTCTTCGGCAGGGGTCAATCCGGAGGATTGTTTTTTATGCCATAACGCATTGATCCTTTCCACCAATGCATCGAGATCTTGAGTCATACGCCCTCCTTTGTGTTATCATAAAGAAAACAGAAAAGAATTCAATTGATATCTTTGATGAAATACGAGATAAGCGTCCCCTGCTCATAGGTCAAGGAGGCTTCAAAACGTTTCCCCCGGATCACATAAGGGGTAAAGATCCGGTCTCCCGCCCACATGGGAAGAGAACAAAGATCCCGTGCCGGAATCCATTCCAGCGCCCCTTCGGGAATGTTTTTTTTCACTTGCCCTTCGAAACGGGTGCAAAGGAAAACGAAATCCACCCACTCCCCTTCAAAGGGAGAGGCGCCTGTATCGGGAAAGTGGAGAAAACCCAAAAACTTCAGTTCAAGGGCTGTCAGCCCTGTTTCTTCATAAAGCTCCCGCCGGGCACAGTCAGGAATCGACTCATTTTTTTCCCGTTTCCCCCCGGGGGCCACCCAAAACCCTTTATGCATATCTTCGTTTCGTTTGTTTCGATGAAGCATCAGAAAACATCCCTTTTGACGGACATAGACCAAAACCCCGACAGTCGACTTCACACGTTTTCCCTTTCCCTAAGCAAAGGGGAGCTGACGCTCCCCTCCTTTATTCATTATTATAGGTCACAGACGGGGTAACCGTCCGACGGAACACCGTCGTTGTCCCGATCTGTGTAGCGGTAACTAAAATAATCTCAAAACTGAAATTCATTTTACTGGTATGACCGTAATCCACGGGGCTATCTGTATCGGCGCGGTGCACATAGAGAGTATCAGGAGGCAAATAGATCTTTTCCCCCCGTTCCCACTTAAATGGGATAATAGAGAAAAGAGCCACTTTATCGGCGATGATCCTGTAGTGGGGCGCATATCCGCTTGTCCCTTCTAAATGCGGTTTATGAAGACGTCTTACCAGATAATGCCATTTAAAACGTTTCCCGCCTCGTTGAAACCAATCCGACTGGGGCACTAAAAAATAAGAGACATGGTATCCGACAACAGCATTGACAAGGTTGGGCTCTTCCCCGTCCAGGCCGTCACCGTCTTCATCGCGGCCATCCCGCTCCGGATCTTCCGGTTCTCCGTCAACGGTGATCCTGCCGTCTCCGTCATCATCACGGAACTCCAGGAAGTATTCATCCCTGATATTCGTGTCGGATCCGGAATGGCCGGCTGCGTAATCTTCATCATTGAGGCCGATAGAAAAGGAGATCCCGTTTCGGGGGATCTCCTCATCATTGTTAAAATAGAGTTCCTTGATCACAGATTCGTCAAAAACAGGAAGCGTATCCCCTCCGTCTTCCAGCAAAAATGTCCCGTCGGCCGTATGAAAGGAGTAAGTCGTTCCGTCATAAGTCACAGAATCTTCAAAGCGAAGGGTCTGGCGTGTCGTCTTGGTCAGGGCACCGCCGGTATAGAGCCGTACCGGGACAACATCTCTCTGACCGCTCATAACAACGCTCATAGACATAAAGTCATTGAGCATGGTGTGGAAACCCAAGTCAAACTTCTGCTCCATGACAATACGCTCCTGAACACCCAGACTCTGCTTCACAAAGACATTAAAGAGATTATAGACAGCAGTAGCGATCAGCCCCATGATGGCAATTGTGACTAAAAGCTCGATTAAGGTGACACCTTTTTTATTCATCATTTTTCCTCCCTCCTCAATAGTAGAGGAAACGGACGAGGCTTTTCATCGCTTCATACCGCCAGTTCTCTGTAGAAATGGCTTCTATTCCAAAACCCAGGTAGAGCAGTTTCGTGTCCGTCTCATCAGGCTCCTGATCGATAATCTCAAAGTCCCATTCGTCAACAGCCCCCTTCCCTTTGTATACCCACACACCGGCGGTAAAGGCACTGTTGTCGGGATCATATCCGTAAACCAAAGCCTGCTTCCCGGCCATGAGATAACCGTCTGTGCCGTTAAAGTCATAACCGTGAATCGCCGGATTGGCCAAAATCCTCTTGCCGCCCAGCTTCTCATCAGCACTGAGGATATCCAGTCCCAGACTCCAGCGTTGGGGCACAGGAGAGCCCTGATTGGCATATCCGTCATAATATTCTCCCTCTACAGGAGCAAGGAGATAACGGCGCAGGTAATTACTTCCCACACTACGGGGGAGATCATTTTCGTCACTGTCCTTTTTCATCACACCCACCGTAGCTCCGAACACAGGATCCCCGATAATGGTCGTGGCGCCGGCAACCCAGAGTTCCGGATTCTGAAGGTTGGAAACCACATAGGGATGTGTGGAAAAATTGCTGTAATCCTGTTTCGTTGCCATACCCAACCCCAGCCAGCGGCGTATAAAGTACTGCTTCATATCACTTGTCAAGGGGCTGGTCGAATCAAAATTATCAAAGAAACGCTTTCCGATAAAGGCCACCCGCGGCACGTATCCTTCCCGATAATGAGGGGAGACAACGGTTTTATCTCCGGTAGAGTGAAACATGTCCAGGTCCCCGTTGATCCCTTCCTGAACAGCCGCATAAAAGGTGCGGAAATCTTCATACGGCGCCGTCATCCAGGAGTGGAGAAGACGGATGAAGTCATCGGTAAATCCCGGAGGAGAGGCTGTGGACCCGGTGTAAAAGATGATAAGATCGTAATCGTCAAAGTATCCGTCATCATCGTCATCAATATACCCCATAAGCGTGGAGGCCTCGGTGTTCTGAGCCACTTCGACAATGTTACAATCCAGGTCATTCCAATAGAGGGGTCCGTCAATGGCTGTATAAAAGGGGCGGACATTATCCAGGCTCCCTGATTCTTCTGTATCCATATCAAAGACCAAGACCCGCAGCCGCTCGACACGAACCGGGATATAATCGTTCTCTGCATCTCCCGGAGGAGTTTGCTGTTGTGCAGGCTGCCCGTCGGCATCCAGATAATAGTAGCTGTTTCCACCGGCGCCGTCTGTAACGGATATATAATAATAGAAGGTCCCGGGCTGGGATATATTTAAGTCATCCAATTCAAAACCGAAAGAATCAGCCATAGGCTGCTCCAGGATCTCCCTGCTTTTGGTAAATTTTACAGTTGTATCTCCCACAGCTGTATAGTGCAGGGTAACACTGGCGATCCCGTTTGAATCACTGGCATGCCATCCGATATAGAAATTCCTGTTGGCCTGTGTATTCCCCCCGGAGACCCAGTAGGGATTATAAACATAAGGCGGCTCCAGGTTAGGGTGATTGGCCAACTGTTGCACGGTGACTTCATCAATAAAGGGGTCATTATTGCCGGCATTTGAATCATAGGTAAAGAGCCACTCCCGGCGGGAAATGTTCCCGGCCTTGTCAGAAGCTTCAATGCCCACAAGAACGATGTCCCCTTCCGCCAGAGTCACCCCCGGTGAAAATTGCAAAGTCACGTTGTTGATATTATGCTTGATGTAGGCCACTTGGGCTGAGACATCGGAAAAACCTGTTGTATTCGTCCAATCGATGGTCGTCGGATCCCCTGTTTCCAAAACACGGAAAAGAACACGGGGATGTCCTTCTAACGGGGCCACCAGAACACCGCTCTCTGTCTCTATCCCATTGATAATCGTGGAATCCACAATACGGGCAGCCACCTGAGGGGTCGGGCTTCCTGTCTGCGCTGTTCCGGCAGGATCATAAGGCAGAAGCGGATAAATACGCGGGGGTTTGATATCAGGCTCCGAAGTCACATAGACTTCCGTTTCCATGGCAGAAGCATTGCCGGCGCGGTCTTTGACCAGGACCCGGTAATAATGCCATCCTTCAGAGACCCCTTCCAGATTGATCCCCACATTCATGGAAGAAAAGATATCAGAACTCTCCTTTTCAATAAGCTGATGCCCCATTAATTTCCAGTGATATTTCAAGTCTCCTCCGACATCAAACTCTTCCTTTTCAAAAACATAGACTCTGTCCAGTCCGCTGGTCGGTATTAACTCTTCGCCGGGAGGATTGTCCTTAACCGTGACAGCCAGAGTCACCGTCGTGTGAGGCACAAAAGTCCCAGGAGCCGGACTGATTTCTGTAATCTCCGGAGCGACTGTATCCACAATAAAATCATAAGTCCTTTTATCCAGTATCACACCTGTCTCCAGATTGGGATTTGTCCGGGCCTCTACTTCCACCGTATATTTCCCGTTGGCTGTGGTATCATGAATCACCCATCCGCCGGAATAATTGCCGATACTGCCTTCGCTCACGGCCCATCGGTAAAGCGTGTTATCGCTGTTAGCGGTAAAATGAGAGGAAATGTCCGTCACACTGCCGTCAGGAGCTGTTAAATTGACATGCAGGAGTTTGAACGGATCCGCTGAATAGACGACTCCTTCATAATGACATTGGAAATTGTTCTGCTCAAAAGCCTCATCGATAATACCGTTATTATTGTTATCGATGCCGTCGGAATCGGCTTCCAGAATATCTCCCTCGGTATAATCCGTCAGCCCGTTTCCGTTGTTGTCAATGCCGTCCCTGTCAAAGGGCGAAAGATTCTTTAAATGATTCAGGCCGTTGATGATATCGGCGTTCTTCCGCATATCAACAAAAAGGGCTACGGCGCCTGATGTCGAAACGACCATGTCGTCATCACTGATATCATTGAAATAGATATCAACGGTGGGTTTGTCACTTTTAACACCTTTATAGCCCACCGCTGATGCCCAGACATAATGAGATTCGGCAACATTGTCAAAATGTTCTGCCACAGAAACCGTTATGCGCATAATGTTCTGATCACTGTTGCTGTGAACGAGCTCATTGGTGATCCCGTCTCCGTCGATATCAGCCGTATCCTCCTGCATAAAGTCCAGATCGACCTTGATACGAAGCTTTGTTCCTTCGTCCGAGCGCAGATAATAGATCCCGCCCGGGGCTGTCTCCACATTGTAAAGGGCCTCATCGGCCATATAGGCCAGATATTCGGGGTTTGTCTCTTCCAAATAAGTCTTTAACGAGACAAGGTTCTTTTTGTTTGAGCCTCTGTAATCCCAATTCTTCAATTCTGTGAGAATGCTTTGGGCCACGTTAAAGCGGTCGATGGTCAGCTTGACCTTGCGCTCTGTCTTTCCAACGACCATGATATAAGTCATGACAGCAATGAAAACAATAGTCATGATGCTGAGGCCTAAAAGCAATTCTATAAATGTAAAGCCTTTCTTTTTCATAAAACCTCCCCTTAATATTCCTGAATGCCTTCAGGATAGGTCGTCACCACGCGCCAGCTCCAAATCGGCTGCACTTCGATCTTCAGCGTAAACGGCGGCTCATAGGTGTAGAGATTCGGGTCATAATTATAACTTCTGAATTTAAATCCGTTCCATCGAGTCTGCTGGCCGGAATCCGTAGTCACCGCGTAGATCTGCTCGTCACAGGTCGCACTCCCATAAAGGAACCAAGTCCCTTTTTTGTAAACATAATTAGTGGTGCGGGCGTAGGCATGCTCTGTCGATGAACGGGTCTCTCCATAAACCCTGTGCTTGGCATAAAAGACCCCCATGGTGAAGATATCCGGATAATCGTCTCCGCCGATGGCCCCGCTCAGCACCCCGGTCCCTTCGCCGTCGACTCGGTCGGCAATATTATTTTTATTATAAATATCATAATAATTATCCTGTTTTTTATCCGTATAATTGAACATATTTCCCGGAATGACGATGTCATGTTTTACAAAGACACCCAGGATATTCGGCTTTCCCTGATCAGGCTCTGCTCCCGCTCCCGGGTAACCCTGTTTGACCCTCATATCACTGAAATCTTTATAGGTGTAAGTTACTTTTCCGCAAAACTCCTGATAGATAATATCCCCGGCGATAACGGCATCATAATCGCTGAAAATAGAAAGTTGGCCGTCCAAAACACCGGTCAGGCCCCGGATCCCTTTCGTCTTATAGATCCCGTAACTCAGATTCGTGTGGCTTTCGTTGGCCACGGTTCCGTTGTAATATCCTTTTGTGGAGGGATTGCCGTCCACATACATCAACGGGGACTCCAGATCGGCGATGTTCACGGTGTAGGTCCCGGAGCCGGATCCTGCCTGGTTTCCGTTGACGAAGAGTGTGCCGCTGTCCAGTGTAATGACAAGTTTGCCGTCTCCGTTGACATTCAACGCTCCCGGATCCAGTTTGAGAAGTTTCACATCCCCGTTTTCCACAAGAACACCGTTATTTTTGGCTTCCCGCCTTACCCTTGAAAAGTGCTCATCCGTATTGGGGTTAATGGGAGGGATGATGGCCGGGTTCCCATTTCCCTTAAAAGAGGCCCAGGCTTTTTTTGCATTATTGGCATGAAAACCCCAGGTCTTAATATAAAAATTGTCATTCTGCAGTTTCACAGTATCGTCTTTATGAGCTTCCAGAAAAGCTTTTTGGGTGGCGATCCCCCCGCCCCCCAAGGGACTGCCCTGTATTTTAAAGCCTTCTCCCTGATCGCTGACACTGAACTGGTCATAGATCTTAGCCAGGGATTCTTCTGTTTGCTGGGCAGTAAAAATAAAATTAATATAATCGTGAGCATGAAGCTTTCCAAAGACATTGTACCCTTTTCCCACATTAATATGGCCTTTAAAGGCCCCGATGGCAAATTCGCTCACCGACAAGGAGTCCGTCCCCCGGGCGACAGCCCGGATATAGGTCACTTTGGGAGGATAATCATCTTCGATGATGTAATTGGCCCCTTCCATGCGGAGCTTCACACCCCGGAGATCGGTGCCCTTACAGAAAATATCATAGACATAGGTGTACTGGCTGACGGAATCATCCTTATCCGAGATCCGGAGCCATCCCTCGATGCGCCCCGAAGGCTTCATCCCTGATGAGGCCACGGCATAGTAATCTTCTCTTATCTCCCCGTCAGGCCAGATCAAATGATCCACCACTTTGATCCACCAGGTATTCCCGACATCGTCAACCGGAACAGCCGTGTAGACATAACCGCCTTCTGTGTTGCTGTCCGGATTGACACTTCCTGTCAACATGACATCATTAGTGGAATGTGCGGCCGTCTCATAATCGTAGTATTCATCCACCGGATTATGAGTCGCTTCATAAAGCCACCTTTTATACCCCTTCTGAATATGCCATTTGATCTCATCCAGTGCCATATTCGCATAATGAAGAGAATACTCCTTCTGCTTACTGGACCGTGTCGTTGAAACGTAAGATGAGATAAGCATAGAGAGCGCGGCGATCATAACAGCTGAAATCGCCACCATCCCCAAAGCCATGAGAAAGGCTATGCCTCGTCTATTGATAGCCATAAAAGACCTCCTTTTTTCCTGTCAAATACTTTCTATGTTATAGAGCATTATCCGTGCCAAAACAAAGATCCGCTTGCCGTTTCTTTAACTGCCCTGTTGACAACCAGTTAGACGACCTTGCTTAACACCACTTCGTCTTGCTCAAAAAAAAGTGCCCGATTTATGGGCACTTTTCATTCATCCGTCTTATCTTTTACAGGATTTCAAAGAGGGCGTGAATAAAAAAATGATGGTGCAGTGCTTCTCCAAGTCAGGACACGGCCCGGATCCGCCCTTCAGGCTTTTCGCCGACGGTCTTCTCCCCCGATCCGGACTCCTCTGGCCATTTCATGCAGGCGCGACAAGATCCGCTCATCCAGTTTATTGACCAATTCCTGGGGGGAAAGGTCGGAGATAAAGATCGTAGGCAATTTTTCCTGATATCTGTTATTGATGAGCGTGAAGACCTTGTCTCGTCCCCATTCATCCAATGTCTCAATGCCCAGATCATCAATAACCAGAAACTCGCATTCCGCCATCTCCCTCAGGCGTTCCTCCCTGAAAGAAGACTTCAGTTCCGTAAGGAATTGAGGCAAGCTGATATAGCGTTTCCGAAGTAATTCAAAACGAAGATAAAGAGGCTTTCGTATGAGCTCCATCAATACGGCCATCCCTAAATGTGTTTTCCCGGTTCCCACCGGGCCGATGAGAAGAAGGCTTTCTCCCGATTGGAGAACTGTTTCAAAAGCTGAAACATACTTTTTCATGGCTTTCATGGCGGCCTTGTTGCTTTCCTCGATAATAAACTCATCAAACCCTTTGTTTCTAAACCTGCGGTTGATCCCCGCTTCTTCCATAACACGACTGTAGAGATGGGGACACAAAGCTAAAAATTCCCGGTTCTCATTGTATCCTTCGACGACAACAACACGCCCGGTCCTTTTGCAGAGGTAACAACTCTCCTCCCCTTTGACCTGAACGGGTTTTAAGCCGTATTTTTCTCTGGCGACTTTATTGACGCCTTCATAAAACGAACGCAGCCCTTTCACAAATTCTTCCGTCGTTTCCGGTGCATTTTTCAAAAGATACCGCAGGGGTTCAGCATTGAGGAAAAACTGTTTGTTGAAAAGGGCATCGACCTGAGTCTTCTGTCCGGTCTCTGTGACGAGACGCTGATGAACAGCAGCCAAAAGTTTTTCACGGTATTGATTATAGGCTGCCGCCGGCCTCCGATTTTTTTCATGCGTATGACTCAACAGGGGGTTATATCCGAAATCTTCAATTCTCTTACCGGTGGTCAGATAATTATAGTACTCTCTGAGGGATCGAAACGCATTGATTCTTTTCGTTTTATCCTCGAGCATAAAACCTCCCCGTTATGCTGAAAGCCTATCAAACAAAGGGCTGAGCGTCAAGAAAAAAGACCTTAAGAGCCCGCCCGCCCCTCTTCTCCGATAAGGGGAACGAAAAGGCACCCTTCACATTCCTTGATGAGAAATTTCCCCTCTTTTTTACGGGCCTGCAACAGATTCTGTCCATAAGAAGGACCTACAGGCATGACCAAAAGGCCGTTTTCGGCTAATTGGGCCTGTAAAGAGGGAGGTACGGAAGAAGCTGCAGCCGAAACAATAATACGGTCATAGGGGGCTTTGGGCGGATAACCCAGAGAACCGTCTCCGGTATAGAGAAAGGGTTTCAGACAACCGATACTGTCCAAAGTCTGACGGGCTTTCAAAACAAACTCCCCGATACGGTCGATGGAATAGAGGACAGCGCAGCAGCGGGACAAAAGGGCTGTCTGATACCCCGAGCCTGTTCCGATTTCCAACACTCGCTCTTTTCCTGAGAGCTCTAACATCTCCATCATACGGGCCACGATATAAGGCTGGGATACCGTTTGCCCCCGGCCTATGGGAAGCGGCGTATCCTTATAAGCGCTGTTTTTCAAATATGCGGGCACAAAATACTCTCGGGGGACAGCACGGAAGGCTTCCAGAACAAGAGGATCGGAAATCCCCCGTCTTTCCAGCTGCTCTTCTACCATACGTATGCGAAGCCGCTCAAACTCTTTTAGTTGCCTCTTGCTGATCATTCATTTCCTTTTCGGGAAGCCCCCTGTTGTGTCTTTCATCTTGAATCTCCGTCTCCCTATGATACCATAGTTCATAGAAAGAGAAAAGGACCTTTCTTTTGTCACCTAACCTGCCAGGAGGATCTATGGGCTCCAAAACTCCCCGAGGCGAGCGCTTGAGCATCGCCCTCATCGGCCGCCGGAATGTAGGCAAGTCATCCCTTATTAACGCCTTGACAGGGCAAGAGATCGCGATTGTCGATGATCATCCCGGCACGACCACTGACCCTGTGGCAAAACCCTTCGAACTTCTCCCCTTTGGGCCTGTGACCTTCTACGACACGGCAGGCATCGATGATATCGGAGGGGTCGGGGAAAAAAGGGTCCGCGCCTCTCTCAAGATCCTTTGGAGAAGCGACATCGCCCTTTTAGTCACGGACAGCAAGGGATTAGGCCCTGATGAAAAGAACATCATCGGTCAATTAGAAAAAACAGGGATCCCTTTTCTGATCCTTTTTAATAAAAGCGATTCAGGGTCACCGCCCTCCGCTTCTCCGGAACTTTGCCGGAAAAAAAAATATCCTTTTGTTTTTCTCTCCACAAAAAACGGAGACGGCATAAAAGAAGCCCGGGAGAAAGTCATTACCCTGGCCTCTTCCTTGGCTGCTGAAGAGCGGCCGCTTATCCGTGATATCCTCCGGCCCGGGGAGACAGTCCTTCTCATCACTCCCATCGACCCGGGAGCCCCCAAGGGGCGGCTGATCCTTCCCCAGGTCCAGGTACTCCGTGATATCCTGGATGGGGATGCTCTGGCGTTTACGGCGAAGGAAACTGATATCAATCGGGCCTTAAACACCCTTAAAGAACCCCCTTCCCTTGTGATCACCGATTCTCAGGTCATCGGGCTGGTTGACAAACATGTTCCGGAATCTATTCCCCTGACGACTTTTTCCACGGCTTTCGCCCGTTATAAGGGAGAATTAGCCGTTTTGACCGAAGGCGCCCGCCTTTTGGATACCCTCAAAGACGGGGACTCTCTTCTCATTGCCGAAGCCTGCTCCCATCATGTCCAATGCGATGATATCGGACGGGTCAAAATCCCGCGCTGGCTTAAGGACTATACGGGAAAAGAGCTGAACCTTACAATAGCAGCGGGACATGATTTTCCCGATGATTTAGAGAAGTTTTCATTGGTCATCCATTGCGGCGGCTGTATGCTGACAGCTACAGAGATGAAACGACGTATGCGCCAATGTCTGGCCCGCGGAGTCCCTGTAACGAATTACGGGGTGGCCATCTCCAAAATGCATGGTGTATTAGACCGTATCGTCCGTCCCTTCGGCCTTTAAAGGCCTTTGAACAATGCCCTGAAGCAGAGACAGATAAAAGACCGGGTATCTCTTATACCCTTTATGGCGCTGACACTTCCGTTATAAACAGTTGAGATCGGAATAAAATGCGGGGCAAACCCCTTCCTGACAGCCCGTATGATATATTCGCTTTCCATATCAAATCCCGGAGCGGTCGTTTCAACGACTTCCAAAACTTCCCGGCGAAGAGCCCGATAGCCGCATTGGGCATCCTCTATGGAAACCCTCAGAAGCCAGGAAAGGATCCGGGAAGTCATCCGGTTGGAGAAACGGCGCAAAAGGGGCATAGAAGGATTTTCAAAGTCCCGCTTTCCGATGACAAAAGGATGTTTTCTTAAAGCCTCTGTGAAAGAAGGGAAAAAGCGTGGCTCATGCTGTCCGTCACTGTCCATGGTGATCACGGCTTCATAACCCTGCTCCAGGGCATAGGAAAAACCGGTGCGAAGGGCGGCCCCTTTGCCTTTGTTGGCTCCATGATGAAGAAGAGCTGCCGAAGGATGAAAAGCCGCCCAATCGGGGATGAAGTCTGAGCCGTCGTTGACGATACAAATATCAGCCGGAATTTCTTTCAGTGATTGGATAAGAGGTAAAAGGGCCTCCCAACTGTTGAAGACAGGGATGACAATCAAAAGATTCATAGGATTATTATAGAGGGACCCGGCAAAAGGGAAAGAAAAAAATCGGGGCGAGAGGATTTGAACCTCCGACCACTTGAACCCCATTCAAGTACGCTACCGGACTGCGCTACGCCCCGATGAAGTGCATTATAATGAGATTTGCCCGCATGTAAAGTATTTTTTAAAAAAAATCAGGAGGGAGATACCTTAAAGAGAGCCGTGCCGTTTTTTCCGCTTCTTTTCACTTCATACATGGCCCGATCCGCCTGAAAAAGAGTCTGTCCCGGTGCCTGAGAAAGAGAGGGATAATGGGATATTCCCACACTGACACTCAGAGCCACAGAAACATCCTTTTTATTTATAAATTTATATGTACGCAGACAATCATGGATCTGCCGCGCATACTCCTGAGCGTCTTTAATAGTTTTACCGGGGAGGAAAAGAATAAATTCATCACCTCCGTAGCGAAAACCGTAATCATCAACGGTGATGATCTTCCGTAACAATTCAGCAAATTCGATGAGAGTGGCACTACCATACTGATGTCCGTAACGGTCATTGACCGTTTTAAAGTTATCCAGATCCATAAACAAAAGAGAAAAGGGTTGTTTTGATTCATTATACTCAGAAAAGAGTTCATTAAGCTTGCGTAAATTAAAGAGACGGGTCAAATGGTCCAGAAGAGTCAGTGTGTACGTCTCTTCCAACAGATAGGTGTTTTTTATGGAAATAGCGGCATCCTCGACAAGGATTTCAAGAATATTGAGGTCCTCTTCGTCAAAGGCACTGCCGTCCTGCTTGTTGATGACCTCCACAACCCCCAAAAGATCATCACGATAGACGATCGGCACGCAAACTACACTTTTTGTCGTAAACTTTGTCTTTTTGTCGATTTTTTTGAAAAACCGCTCATCTTTCCCTGTATCCTTAACCAGAATACTTTGACGCTGAGCAGCCGCCCAGCCTACGATCCCTGTTCCCCAGGGCAGCTCCTCTCCGGTCAGCTTCTCCGAAGCTTCCCCGACGACATACTTAAAGACCAGGACGTTCTTTTCTTTGTCATACATAAAGAGTGTCCAAGCTTCCGCCCCGACAAGCTCTCCGGCATTCTGCATCAATTTCAGCAAAATATCATCCAGCTTTAAAGAAGAGTTCAGCATTTTTGCTGTTTCGTTTAACAGATTCAGTTGATAGACTTTTCGGTTAAGCTTGCCCAAAAGACGCTGATTTTCTCTCTCCAGATGATACTGGAAAAAGGACTTCTCCAAAGCTTCTATTAACTCCCGCTCGGGAAAGGGGCGTGTCAAAAAAAAGCGTATGCTCAGCTGCATGACCCTCCTTAAAGCCTGGAGAGTCGTTTCCCGGGCGATGATAATCACCGATACTGCAGGGTCTTTTTCATCCGTGATCCGTTCAAGAAGCTCCAAATGATCGTCTAAACGGTCATCCAGGTCGACAATAACAGCCTGAGCTTTCCCGCCCTGGGCCAGAGTCTTTAACTCTTTTAATGTATGGATGACTTTTGTTTGATAACCGTGTTTAGAAACAATCAGCGGAATAGCGTATAATTCCTTTTTTTCCGTAAAAATCGCCACGGTTTCCGTCATATCGCCACAATTTCCGCGTTGACATCCCTTCCGTGAACAGTCATTGTGATAAACGTATTGTGAAGAGCGAAACGCTTGTCTGTGGGAGAACCGGGGTTCAAAATCAGCCGTTCCCCCTCCCGCTTGATCAAAGGGCTATGTGAATGCCCGAAGACCAGGACGTCCCAGTCCATATTTTCAAAGGCTTTCAAAACGCGTTTTTCCAGCCCCGACGGGCCTCCCCATCCATGGACCATAGCAATACGGACCTCTTCCACACAGATCACTTTTTTCAACGGAAGAGCCGTCTCTAAAGCCCCCCGGTCCATATTCCCCAGCACTCCGTGAAGAGGCTTCCCGAAAGAGATCAGCTGCTCATAATACTCCATACCGGTAAAATCCCCGGCATGGAGCATCATATCCGCTTTTTCAATATGTGAGGCGACAAGTTTCGGCAGCGGGCCATTATGCGTGTCAGAAATAATGACAAGAGATGCCACTATTTTTTCCAGTCATTCTTATGCCTGTTCAAACGGGCTTTTTTCTTCCTTTTATGTTTGTTGATCTTCGCTTTTCTTTTTTTCTTGATGGATCCCATGCTTTCCCTCCTTTACGCTTTATTAACCCTGCTCTTTAATTTCGGCGAGGGTTTGAAAACCGGCACCGTTTTCTCAGGCACCTGAATCTGTTTTTCGGTGTGGGGGTTACGCGCCATGCGGGCATTTCTTTTCAAAGTCTTAAATGTCCCAAATCCGCGCAATTCCACTTTATCGCCTTTTTCCAAAGCTTCTGATATGGAAGATAGAACAATATCAACCATGGTCACGGCATCTTTTTTGTTTATGAAATCATAGATCTCCATTATTTTTTCGGCCAGGTCGCTTTTTGTCATATACCCCCCTTTATCTGTCACCATTCTGTTTTGTTTACTTGGTAAACATACCACACAACCCACACTTGTCAAGATAAAAGGCTCCTATTCAAGAAGTTAAACGATGTCTAAGCGCTTCAGCCAGAGCTTCCCTGCGACAGGGAAGTGACAAAACCCCGCTTTTGCGGCTTCCTTCTGCCGAATCAGTGATAACCAGGAGAGTTTTCTCCCCGTGAGACAGGCCCTTTCGGGGATCATCGCAGATGACAAAAGCAGCATTCCGGGGAATCCGCCCTTCTTCAACCAAGGCTGTTACATACCTCTTCATCATTCTTTTAAGCCGGTCGTCTTCGATATCAAATAGGATCATACAGGTCCAAAAGTTTTCTTAAAGGATGATGAAAAGGGGGATTCGAAGCCAGGATGTCATCATGGCCAGGAAACCAAGGAGCCCCGCTCAGTCGGGTGGCCATCCCTCCGCTCTCTTTGACTAAAAGGACACCGGCAGCCATATCCCATATTTTAAGATTTGTCTCCCAGTAGGCGTCAAAGCGGCCGCAGGAGACGTAGGCTAAATCCAAAGAGGCCGCTCCCATGCGCCGTATTCCGCGAACATTAAGAGTCACACGGCTGAAATTTCCCGTATTGTTATAATTGTCCGGACTCCGGTCATAGGGAAATCCTGTGGCCACGATCCCCGAACCGATCTCTTTTCTTGAAGAAACCCAAATCGGCTTTCCATTCAAAAAGCTTCCGTTCCCCATTTCGACACAAAACTCTTCTTTCCGAAGAGGATCGATAATAACCCCTAATACAGGGGCTCCCTCACGGATCAAAGCAATCGAAAGAGCAAAATGCGGGATTCCGAAAGCGAAATTATTGGTTCCGTCCAAAGGATCGACAGCCCAATAGGTCTCCCCGGGAGTAGAGGTCCCGGGACATGTTTCCTCCGCTTGTACCGGCCAGGGAGTCTGTGAAAGGTCTCTCAGCAACACTTCTTCAGAACGCCGGTCAAACTCCGTCACCAGTTCACGTTGAGATTTATGTAAAAGAGAAAGCCCTTTGGAGCCAAACCCTTCAGCCAATATTTTTGCGGCCTTACGGCCGGACTGCAGCGCAAATTCCATCACATCGCTCATAATACCTCCTGTTTCATTATACTGCGCAAAGCGGCCTTTTCAATGTATAAAAAACCCTTGATAAAGAAACAAGGTGAATTACAATGTGAGAGGGAAAGGAGTCCTACATGAAAAAAGCTTATCGCGGAACCGTGGCTATTTTGACAGGGGGCGGTGACACCTGCGCTCTCAACCGAAGTATAGAGACCATAAAGAATGTGGCTTATCTTCTGGACTATCGGGTCTTAGGAGTCTATGCCGGATGGAAAGGCCTCTTGGGGGACGGGTTTTTGGTCGATATGTCAGAACAATCCATAAACGGCCATATCGGCGGCTCCATACTAGGGTCTTCCCGGACAAATCCTTATAAAGAAGGACAGAACCGTGTCAATGAACTGTTAAACAATATTAAGCGTTACGGAATCGACATCATCATCTCTATCGGGGGAGACGATACTAACGGCGTCGCTCAAAAGCTTTATAAAGATCACGGGATCGCCGTTATCGGATTCCCTAAAACGATTGATAATGATATCAAGACCCAGACAATGCATTATCTGAGCGACGGCCATTCTGTCGAAGCCGCTCTTTGCCCGGGCTTCCCCACAGCCGCTCAGAATATTGTCCAATTGACAGCCTCCTTACGGACAACAGCGATGACTCATAACCGTATTTTTGTGCTTGAGATCATGGGCCGGGATGCCGGTTGGCTTCCTGCTTCTTCAGCCTATGGGGGAGCTGATTTCGTGCTGATTCCCGAAGTCCCCATGACCAGGGAAAGGATTCAGCACTTTTACGACCTTGTGCGCGACATGCATGACAATCAACACAATGATATCATTATCGGTGTTTCAGAAGGCGTACGCTGGTGGAATGAAAAATCCGGACAATGTGACGTGGTCATGGAGAGCCGTGAATTGGACGCTTTCGGACATCCCCGACTGGGAGGCGTAGGAGCCATGATCGCAAACCGTTTAAGAGAAGAGGGCATCAATCAGCCCCGCACTCAGGTGGCCGGATACATTCCCCGCTCAGGGCGCATATCAGAATTTGATCATCAAGTCGCCTCGGCCTTGGGGCAAATGGTCTTAAAAATGATCCTCCATGAGCAATTCGGCTGCATGCCTGTTCTGGACCACATCGCTCCCTTCAGGGAAGTCGAAGCTTATAACACAAAAATTATTTCTTTGGAGGCATTAGGAAACAAAGGGTTCGCTGCTGAGACCTATTATGACGAGACCCGTTTTAATGTTACTGACCATTACCGTAATTTCATTCAAATGATGCTGCCGGAAGGACCCAAACTACCACAAAAAATCAAATACTCAAAAATGACGCCCGGTCAATAAGAATAAAGACTCCGGTCCTCCCGTTCATAGCTGAGCGGGAGAGGACCCTTCCGGGGTTTTATAGACTTTGACTTCCCCCTCTTCCCAGAAAGTAGCGAGGTAGCGGTAATCCGACTCTCCTGAGATAATGATCCGCCCCGGCTCTTTTAAAAGCGCCTCTTCCTCTCCCGGAACTGTAACAAAATAGATTTGAACAGGAAGCCTTTTCCAGCCTTTCATCAATTTTGTTTTATATTCTGAGCAGCCACTCGTTTCAAAAGGAAAGGCACGACCTTCAAACCGTGCAGCTTCGCATTGATAGCGCACATCAATAAGGACACGGGCCATTTCAGCGCGATGTTCCACAGCGGTGAAATCCCGTAGAAAGAGAAAAAGCAAAGCGATCAACCCTATATGAAGAAATATACGGGAAAAGAAAAGGGGATAATTATTTTGTTTGATCAACCGGAAAAGGCGGTAGAAAAGCAACGCGTAAAAAACGAAAAGAACCATCCAAAGAAAAGGGCCGGGATAAAGGTGGTACCGGTCGGCGATTCCCGATCTCAAAAATGAAAAAAACCTCAGCAATACTTCATTAAGAAGAATAATTCCCCCTGCTGCAAAAAGAGCAAAAAGGCCTAAGGCCACATAGTCATTTTTTTTCTTCGGTTTTGTCAGGGGAATCCCTTTACCCTCCAAAACCGCAAAAAGCTCTTTTAAATGCGTAAACATATAGGAGTGGAGCTTGAGGACTTTTTTCCGCTTCCCTGCGCGATAAGTGATCTTGTAAAACTCCCGCCCTCCCACACGATGGACATAAAGGACCTCAGTCAAATCCGTGTACGGAATCTTTAAGGAACGCCAGCCGGTTTTATAGAGGAGAAAGCCCGTATAGACTTTGACAAAAGAGCGGATCTCACCGATAAAATGTGATAAAAAAAACAACCCCAAGCCGGCGGCGGGCCAAGGCCCGCCGAACCGATAGACTAAATAAAGAAGGATAAGAAAAAAAAGAGCCTGTATTCCAATATAAAGCGGGTGCTTTCGTGTTAAGCGTTCACCCATTGATCCCCAGCTGATACCCGGCATCAAACGCAGCAATATTCTTCTCTTCTGTCCCGGCAGGGACATTATGCCGGATGGCTTTTTTACAGGCTTCGGGGGATATCATCTGCGTCTTGGCTGAAAAAAGGCCCAAGGCAACGATATTGGCGGCCAACGGCCGGGCCATGATCCGGATCGATTCCTCCGTAAATGCTCCCGCAGAAAGAGACGCTCTCCGGGGAATCCGCCCTTCAGTCACAACTTTTCCGGTCTCAGTGATAATCACGGCATTCTCGTGAATATGTGCCAAATGGCGGTCTAAACCGGACTGGCTCATGGCCACCAGGGCGTGAGCCCGGGTGATTTTCGGGTAGTCGACCGGCTCATCTGAAATAATAACGTAAGACTCGGCAATCCCTCCGCGGGACTCCGGACCGTAATAAACCGTTTGAACACTGTGTTTTTTCTCATAGATCGAGGCTGCTTCAGCAGCAATCTTCCCGCAAAGGATCATCCCCTGGCCGCCTATGCCGCTGAATATGATTTCATAACGCATATCAGATTCCTCCCCGGGCTTTTTTTAATACAAGTTCGTCATAAGTCTCGACATATTCCGGGCGGGTTTCCTGGCGAAAAATCCCGGTAATGATCTTCCCTTCACGCTCTTCGGCTTCCATGGATTCTGCTTTGACTTTGGAGACCGACCGGCTTCTAATCCATTCTATCATTTCATAAGGCGATTTCATTTTATTTCTTTTCCCGAAACGCTCATGACAATTACTGACCACCTCAATGAGAGAAAAACCTTTGTTCTTTAACCCTTCATGGATAACTTTCTCCATTTCCCGTGGATTTGCGACGGTAGACCGGGCGACAAAGGTCGCTCCTGCGCCCAAAGCGAGTTCCACGATATCAAAAGAAGGGTCGATGTGGCCGTAGGGCGCCGTGGAAGCAAAATACCCCTTGGGTGTAGTAGGAGAATACTGCCCCCCTGTCATTCCGTAAATATTGTTATTGAACAGGATAACAGTCAAATTGATATTTCTCCGGGCGGCATGAATAAAATGATTGCCTCCGATAGCGGTGGCATCTCCGTCTCCGGTAAAAACAATAACATTGAGCTCAGGCTTAGCCATTTTGATCCCGGTAGCAAAAGGAATGGCACGTCCGTGCAAAGTATGCAGAGAATTAAAATCCAGATATCCTGTCGCGCGGCTGGAACATCCGATGCCGGAAACAGCCATGACAGAATCTTTCTCCCATCCCATCTTGTCAATTGCCCGAATGGCTCCTTTGAGAATAATACCGTTTCCGCAACCGTAACACCAGATATGCGGTAATTTGTCCAGTCTTAAGTATTCAGCATAATCAAACATTTAAAGCACCCCCTCGACCTGCCGGATTATTTCATCAGGGGAGATCATTTCACTGTTCAACTGGTTCACAGGAATCAGTTTTTCGTCAGAAATGAATTTTCGGCATTCATCGGCCAGCTGCCCTTTATTCATCTCGACAACAAGTACTTTTTTAGACCGTGCTGCCAAAGCCGACAGACGTTTTTCAGGGAATGGCCAAACAGTCACCGGACGGAAGACAGCGGCGGAAATCCCCCGGCTGTTCAGTTCCTGACAGGCCATCTTCGCACTTCGCGCCTGTGTTCCCGCAGAAACAAGAAGGATTTCCGGATTATCCGCTCCGGATTCTTCCCATTTCTGTAACTCTTCGATATTGTTCTCTATTTTACGATACATCCGATCCATGTTCTTTTGTATATTTTCACCGCTCACGTCGGGGAACCCGGTTTCGTCATGGAAAAGCCCTGTCACGTGAAAACGAAGCCCCTCTCCATAATTTGCTGTCAAAGGGATGTCGTCTTTCATCGCATAAGGGCGATATCGGCCGTCACGACTTTGGATCTTTTCCCGTTCGAAAACGGAAATATCATCCTTGATCTCAACCGATTCATTCATCTTTCCGAGAATCTCATCCATGAGGAAGATCACAGGCTGCCGGAAACGCTCGGCGAGGTTAAAGGCCCGAATAATTTCATAATAGGTCTCCGGAACGGATTCCGGATAAAGTGCAATAACCGGATGATCTCCATGAGTCCCCCAGCGGGCCTGCATAATATCTCCCTGGGACGGCCCGGTCGGATGGCCCGTGGACGGCCCCCCGCGCATCACGTTGACAACGACAAACGGGATCTCAGCCATAATGCCGTACCCTAAAGCCTCTTGCATAAGCGAAAAACCGGGACCAGATGTCGCCGTCATACTTTTGCTTCCGGCTAAAGAGGCACCGATTATAGATGCAATAGAAGCGATCTCATCTTCCATTTGAATGAAACGGCCTCCGCTGCAAGGCAAGAGCCTGGCACATTGCTCTGCGATTTCCGAGGACGGTGTGATAGGATACCCACCGAAAAAACGCAGCCCCGCCCGCATGGCGCCCAGAGCACACGCTTCATTTCCCTGTAAAAACTTAATTTCTCCCATGATCTTCCCCTCTTATTTTATTTCTTCGATTTCAATGGCAAAATCAGGACAGTAATTTTCACATTGCAGACAACCGATACATTTGTCTGCGTCAACAACAGAAGCCCGAAACTCCTTGTCAGGCCCGATGGCCTTAGTCGGGCAATAACTGTAGCACAACCCGCAGGCTTTACAGAAATCCAAATTGATCTTGATCAGAAATTCTTTTTTGCCGGCCACGTCTTCCTCCTTGTTATTCCCAGGGTCACCTGCGGCCATTATAATAGCCGAAGGGGAGAAGTAAAGGATATTTTAAAAAAATGCTTTTACAGCTTCTGCAATATCAACAGGAAGATCCACGACAGCCGCTCCGGCCTCCCGGAAGAGGCTGATCTTGCTTTCTGCCGTCCCTTTTCCCCCCTGAATGATCGCCCCTGCATGCCCCATACGCTTCCCGTCGGGAGCCGTCTTTCCGGCAATGAATACAGTCACCGGCTTGCTGAAATGCTCTTTTATAAAGGCAGCAGCCATCTCTTCGTCACTTCCGCCGATTTCCCCGATCAGAACGACAGCCTCCGTCGCGGGATCCTTTTCAAAAGCTTCCAGACAATCTGTAAACTTCGTCCCGATAACAGGGTCCCCGCCGATTCCGATAACGGTGGATTGGCCGAGTCCGGCCGCAGAAAGAGTATGGACCACTTCATAGGTCAGCGTCCCGCTCCGGGAAATAACGCCTACCGCCCCCTTTTTAAAAATATGCCCGGGCATGATCCCGATCTTTGTCTCTCCCGGAGTGATGATACCGGGACAATTGGGGCCGAAAAGCCGCACGCCCCGTGTCCGGACAAAATGAGCCGCCATCATCATATCCGCCACGGGAATCCCCTCTGTAATGCAGACAATATTCCGGACTCCGGCTTCAGCGGCTTCAATAATGGACCCGGCGGCAAAAGCCGGCGGAATATAAATAATAGAAGTATCGGCGCCTGTCCTGGAAACAGCTTCAGACATCGTATTAAAGACAGGGACTCCTTCGACATTCATCCCCCCTTTAAAGGGCGTCACCCCTCCGACGACCTTTGTCCCGTATTCCAGCATTTTCTTTGTATGAAACGAGCCGTCACGGCCGGTAATACCTTGAACGATGACCTGTGTCTCTTTATTGACGAAAATACCCATTACATTCCTCCCCTTTGGCTTCGTTGATAGACCTCTTTAAGATGTATCACAGCCTCTCTGAGGTCAGAAAAAGCGTCATATCCGATACTTTCCAAGATTTCCCGGCCCTCCTTCTCATTGGTCCCTGTCAATCGCATGACAATAGGCCGGTCGATCGGACGCTGAGAGAGCGCTTTTTTGAACCCGTTGGCGACATCATCACAGCGGGTAATCCCTCCGAAGACATTAATAAAAATAACTTTGATTTTGGGGTTCCGCATTATAATGTCGAGAGCCTCGATCACTTTTTGCGGATTCGAAGAGCCTCCGATGTCAAGAAAATTAGCCGGTTCCATGCCATAATGTTTAATCATATCCATGGTCGCCATGGCCAATCCGGCTCCGTTCACCATACAAGCGACATCGCCATCCATTTTGACAAAACTGAGCCCTTTTTCCCTGGCATGCACTTCCTGCAACTCATCATCGGGAACGCTTCGGATCTTCACAAGGTCTTCATGCCGGAAAAGGGCATTGTCATCAATGATCATCTTTGCATCCAATGCCAGAAAAGAATCGTCCGAAAGGATGACAAGGGGATTGATCTCCACCATGGCAGCATCTCTCTCCACATAGAGACGGTAGAGATTGGTTACCAAATCGGTAAAAGAGCGATACCCCTCTTTTCCCCTCTCTAAAAAAAGAAACAGCTCTCTGATATGATGTTCCTGAATTCCTGTCAGGGGGTTGACCCTGACCTTCTTAATGCTTTCGGGATCTTCCAAGGCGGTTTCTTCGATTTCAACCCCTCCCCGGGCGGAGAGCATCAGAACCGGAGTCTGCGTTTCTCTGTCATAAGTAATACTGAAATAGATCTCCTTCTGAAAAACCAGCTGCTCTTCGACAAGAAGGGAGTGCACGGTTTCCCCTTTTCCCGCAGTCTGATAGGTTTCCAAAGGTTTTCCCAAAAGGGCTTTTGCGGCTTCTTCCGCCTCTTTCGGTGTCCCTGCTAATCGGACACCCCCGGCTTTTCCGCGCCCTCCGGCAAGGATCTGAGCCTTAACGACACATTTCCCCCCGAGATGCTGAACGGGTTGTGATAACATCGATAATTCTTTGACGACAAACCCTTCAGGAACAGGAATATGATATTCTTTCAAAAGCTGTTTGGCCTGATATTCCAATAATTTCATGATGATTCCTCCCTCATGTTATAAATATCATTCCCCTGAATGTCCAATCCCACAAAACAGGGAAATTCAAAGAGCTCTACCTTGTAGACAGCTTCAGGCCCCAGGTCTTCAAAAGCAATGGGGGCGATCTTTCTCACATGCCGGGAAAGAAGAGCCGCAGCTCCCCCTGCAGTCACAAGATAGACGCGTTGAAAACGGATAAAAGCCTCCCGGGTCTCAGATCCCCGCCGGCCTTTGCCTAACGCTCCCAACATTCCATGCTCCAATAAAAGCGGAGTATAAGGATCCATGCGCCGGCTGGTCGTCGGGCCAATAGCACCGCAGATCTGCCCCGGAGGTGCAGGCGCCGGCCCGGCGTAAAAAATAAGGGAATCTTTTAACTCAAAAGGAAGTTCTTGTTTTTTCCTGATCATTTGTGCTAAACGCCGATGAGCCAGATCCCGGGCCGTAAAAACAGTCCCTGTCAATGCGAGCGGAGTACCTGCCGGAAAAGTGAGGAGCTTCTCCTTATCAGCCGGCAGGTGAATAGAAATCATAAGACCACCTGTGCATACCGTGCAGAGTGACAATTGATGTTGACGGCCAGTGGGAAACTGGCGATATGGCAAGGAGCCGTCTCAATAAAAGTATCCAAAACCGTCACCCCACGGCCGAAACCCTGTATTCCGACTCCGGACAACGTATTCACATGAGACGTGATCTTCTCTTCCAGAGCTGCCATTAAAGGATCCGGGTGTCTCTGCCTCACAGGGCGGAACAATGCTTTTTTCGCTAACCAGGGAGCATGATCGAAACTGCCGCCCATTCCGATTCCCAAAAAGAGGGGCGGGCAGGGATCCGGGCCGGCTTCTGTGACTGTATCCAGGACAAATTGCAAAACACCCTCTTCTCCCGCATCGGTATTCAACATGGACATCCGGCTTTTATTTTCGCTTCCCCCGCCTTTGGCCATAAAATTGATCTCCAGCTCATCCCCTTCTACAATTTCATAGTGGATGATAACCGGAGTATTTGTCCCTGTATTAATACGGCGCAGGGGGCTTTTGACAACAGATTTCCTTAAAAAGAGAGAAGCATATTGTGAGGCGGCAGCTTCATTTAACGCCCCCTCCAGAGATCCTCCTTCGATGACAACCGATCCCCCCAGTCGTATGTAAAAAAAAGCCAGTCCTGTATCCTGACAAAGGGGGACTTTTTCCCGGGCCGAAACATCCATATTCCTTTGAATCATTTCCAGGGAATCACGGCCGGGGCCGTCTCCGCCGGAGTCAGCGGAACGGAGGGCTTTTTCAACACCTTCCGGTAATCGGAAAGAAGCTTTTTGAATCAAATCTTCGGCCGCCCGAAGAACGGTTTGATATCCGATACTGCGGCAAAACATCAGACCTCCCCGGGATAATCATCCCGTCCTGAATAACTTTCAAAACGCCCGAACTCTTTGAGGAAAGTAAGTTTTTTCGTCCCAATGGGGCCATTTCTGTTTTTAGCTACATTGATCTCCACCGATTTATCTTCTGCGGCCCCTTCCTGGTCCTGATAATAATCCTCCCGGTAGAGAAACATGACAATATCGGCATCCTGTTCAATGGATCCCGACTCTCGCAAGTCGGAGAGCATGGGCCGCTTTTTGGGCCTGTTTTCAACGCTGCGGGAAAGCTGGGACAAGGCAATGACCGGAACTTTAAACTCTTTGGCCAATTCTTTCAGCTGACGGGAAATCATAGTGATTTTCGCATTCATGCTTTCATAATTGCCCATGGTGTTCATTAGCTGTAAGTAGTCAACGATAACCAGGTGATAATCTTTCTGAGTGAAAAGGCGGCGGAGCTTAGCCTTCAACTGAAGAGGAGTGATTCCCGCAGTGTCATCCACGTAAACGGGAAGGCGTGAAAGCTGAGAACCGGTAGAGTGAAGGCGTTTTAAATCCTCCTTGGTGATATACCCCTTCATCGCTTCATGCCCCCGTATCTTTGAGTGCATAAAAATAAAACGGCGGGCAATCTCCTCCTCAGACATCTCAAGACTGAAAAAAACGACTCCTTTATCGCCGGTCTCGGCAATATTCAGGGCCACATTAAGGGCAAAGGCTGTCTTTCCCATTCCCGGACGTCCGGCGATAATGATAAGCTGTCCCGGTTTAAATCCGCCGGTAATTTCATCCACAAGCTGATACCCTGTCTCAATATCGCTCTTCACGATCTTTTGATCTTTGATATCTTCAATATAGGTGATCTGCTGCGGCACCAGGTCTTCCAATGTGGAAAAGCTCTTTTTAATCTTTCGCTCCTGCACAATGTCAAAAATCCGCTCCTCAGCAGTCTCCAGGATCTTGTCCACGTCATAGGGCAAATTCTCAATATCATTGGATGTGGAAATCAATGCGCTGCGAAGCTTTCTGAGAATATATTTATGACGAATGATTTCAATATATCCGTCATAGTTGATATAGGAAGAACCCTTTTCCCATAATGCGCGGATTGTGTCAAACCCGCCCGCTTCATCCAGCAAAGACGAACCGTCCTTTAGAGGAAGGCCCTCAGGAGAATGTTTACGGTCACTCAGAAAATTTTTCAAAACCACAGGATCGATGGGAGAATTCACATCCTTGCGGAACAGGTCCAAAATACCGTAGTAGATCAGTTGATGCGGACGGGAATAAAACAGATCGATGTTCTCTCCCAATTCGTCTAAGACATGGGGGATAATCGTATTATCCAAAAGAAGAGCGCCCAGAAGGGCGCTCTCAGCATCAAGGTCACAGATCTCTTGATAAGTTGTTTTGTCAGAGAGCCGTGGATTACGATCCATGTATCCGGCTCCGTCTATTGGTTCTCTTCCGGTTCCACATTGATTTGAAAGGAAGCTTCAAATCCCTGTGCGAACTTCAGAAGAATATCATACTCTCCGACTTTATTGATATGATCGCTCATGACAAGGTACTTTTTATCGACCTCGACATTCTGCTCTTTCAATGCTTCAATGATCTCAGAAGGAGTCACAGACCCGAACAATTTCCCGTTCTCTCCGGCTTTTTTCCTGAAAGAAAGAACAAGCCCTTTGACCTTATCCAAAACATCCTGGTACTGTTTTTCCTTGCGTGTTACTTTTTCTTTTTGTTGTTTGACCAGATTATCAACGGACTTTTTCGTTTTATCAGTATAGGGAACTGCCATTCCCTGGGGGACGAGAAAATTTCGGGCATACCCGTCTTTGACCTTGACGATTTCACCCACTTCGCCCAATTTCGGAACATTGACCTTTAATACGACTTTCATCTCGATCACCGCCTACGACTTTCTGCTGCTTCGGTAATATTCCACCTTGAACGGCAACAAGGCAATCATCCTGGCCCTTTTGACTTCTCCGGCGATCAGGCGCTGATGTTTAGCACAGAGCCCCGAACGGGTCCTGGATGATATTTTTCCTCGCTCAGTAATAAAATTTTTCAAGACATCCACATTTTTATAGGTAATCTCTTTTTCTTTTATTTCTCCCGAGCATAATTTACAATACTTTTTTTTACGGAAGAAACGTCTTCCTCCACTGCTACGCTCAGCCATTTTTCCTCCTCTGACTTCGTTTAAAAGGGAATATCTTCATCGCTGTTCTCTTCGTACCATTCCCCGTCATCTTTTTCAACTTTTTTTTCGACTTTCCGTCGGATCTCGTTTTCTTCGGGCGAAGAATCATCAGCTTTCCGGGTATTCCCGCTTTCACTGCCGCTTCCCGAAGAGAGAAATTGGACACTGGTGGCCACAATTTCAACAACATTTCGTTTTTCCCCGTTGACTTCATAACTCCGGCTTTGCAAACGCCCTTCAACCAAAACGGGGCTGCCTTTGGAGAGATATTTATCACAATTCTCTGCCTGACGCTCCCAAGCTACGACACGGAAAAACGAGGCTTCCTTCGTATAATAGTCATTGACGGCAATCGATAGATTAACCACGGCTTTCCCTGAGTTTGTATACTTTAACTCGGGGTCACGGGCCAAATTACCGGCGACAAAGACTCTGTTCACAGAAACAGCCATATTAATCTTCCTTTTTTACAAACATGTGGCGCATGAAATTGTCGTCAATGCGCATAACCCTGGCCATCTCGTCAAGGATATCCACATTGGCCATGAATTCCATATAGGTGTAATGGGCTTCTGATTCTTTTTTGACTAAATACGCCAACCTTTTTTTCCCCCACTCATCTTTTTTCAGGATCTTACCCTCTCGCTGAGTAATGATTCCTTCCAATTTCTGAATGAGAGAATCCCGCTGCTCATTGTCTAAAGACGTACGTGTCAGAAAAACACCTTCATAGATTCTCATCGCTTCACCTCCCTTCGGCTTATAGTCCTGCACACCGCACAGAACAGGGAGACAGAATGCTCTTATTTCTTCTCTTCGGCAAACTGTCTGTTTATCTCATCAACCTTTTTGATGAAATACTCTTTATCTTGAGCCAGCAGATCTTCACCGGCCTGATTAAAGCTTTCCATGGTGTATCCGTCTTCTTTTAAGATAGCATCCACACCTTCTTCGACAACCTCTTCCTTGTCGATATTCTGATATGTAAAGCGGACAATTTTCCGGTAAGTCTCAAAATAACGCTCCGCCTCATCCTGTTCCCGGTGTTGTCCGCTGCATCCGGCAAGGACGGCCAAAATAATCACTAAAACCCATCCGGTCCTCATATCCCACCTCCGGCTCTATCATAATTAAAAAACGGGCTCTGTCAACATCAATTGTAAGCTTTTAGCTTGACACCTCCTCTCTTTTCTGTTAGTTTTCCCCTGCCAATAACTAAAAAGGAGGAGAAGACATGCCGCATATCAAACAACAGAAGAAAAGGATGAAAAAAGATATCCAGCTTCGCCTGCGGAACAGAGCATACAAATCTCAGGTCAAAACAGCCAGGAAAAAAGTCCTTGCCGCTACAAAGAAAGAAGAGGGGCTCAAGGCCCTTGAAAATTTTTACAAAGTTGTTGATTCCGTAGCGCAAAAAGGGATTCTGCATAAAAACAAAGCATCCCGCGACAAATCAAAACTCGCCCGTTTTGTCAATTCCCTGAACTAGGGCTCTGTTGCGGGAAGGTCTCCTTCCCGCTTTCCTTATCTTGATTTTATTTTTTAGGTAAAAACCGGATTCCGAGCACGGCTTCACGGGGACGGTCCATCTTGCTGGCGTCTTTGACCACATCATCACGGACCTCTCTGAATTTTTCAACGGCCGGACCCTCGCCGGCTTCCTGCCGAGCCAGTTCGAAGATATATTCTAAAATTTCGGCCAGACCCTTCAAAACGGTCTCGGGAGTTTCTGTCGTCTCGTCCCAGTCAAGCTGATCAGAATTAAAACGCTCTGTCACATTTGAATAGACGACCCCTTCCATATCCGGGTAGATCATCTTGAGTTCTTCAAATTTATCCGTGATCTCTTTCATCGGGACGGCGATAATAGGGGTATCAAGGAGAAGAACATCCAGGTAACGGTTGATCGCATCGATGAGCAAGCCCGCTGCACTGTTGACGATCTCATATTTTCTTTTTCTTTTTCTTTTGAATATCGATGTCAGCATGCTTATGTTCTTTTCGACATCCACGCCGCTTTTTTTTAATTTCTCCTCGAGCCGACGCTGATGTTCTTCTTGTGTCATCCGGATATCGATGAGATTCGCTTTAATGAGAGACGCCAAGGTCTTGCTGGCCTCGACATTATCCATACTGCTCTTGGCGATCACTTCATCCACCGTCCGCTTACCGTTGATCAAAGAGAGGACTTTCAGATCATCATTGTTCAGTTTGATAGCGTCAATATTGCTTTGCCCCTCGTCAATCAAAGTCAAAATCGCATTCCCGTCAGGAATGGTCTTTTTCACCTCCGACAACTCATCGTTACGGCGGGCAGCCTCAAGGATAAGGTTCTGCCAATCGATCATCATATTTTCACGAAGAGGGGACTTGTCATTTTCAAAGACAAAACGCCCTGTACTCCAGCCGAAGAAGTGATAAACTGCGTCTTCCGCTTCCTGGCGGCTGCCCTTAGCGGCGACGATATATCCCTCTTTAAAGTAGACTTCCCCCTGCTCTGTTTCATGTTCTAACTTCAAACAGCCCGTGCGCTGGCCCAGGCCTAACAGCTGAAACAAATCGGCAACGGAAAAATCCGCCAGAGCTCCCTGTAAGGACATATATCCCCCCCTTCTACATATCTTTTAACAGATTGTTGATCTCATCACGTAATGTGTTATTCACTTTTTTAATAGGTTTCTCCTCAATACCCGGAATCTGGCTGAGAATATCATTGATCTTCTGTATCGTCTTCTCTGTCTCTTCCCGCAAAATGCCCAGAACCGTCTTTTGCCCGAAGATAGTGATAAGAAGCAATTTGTTGCCGACCCGGTTGATATCAATATTTTCAGACAATCCTTTATGAAAAAGGACTGTAAACTGTTTCTCGCTGAGCATTCTGGCCAGGGCGACCGTCGCGGCGAAATGACTCGCCGAGAGAGAAGCCAATGCTACTGCATTGATATTCCCCGTGTAGCCCGCTATCGCAATCAACTCTCCGTTAATATCGACCAGAAAAACGCTTTTGGAGGACGTTTTCCAGATCAACTCTGACAAGACCTCTTCCAATTGCTCCATCTGTTCGTTTTCAATTTTCATTTTTATCGACCCTCACTTATCGCTTTTAGCACCAATTTGCTTATGGCTTTCAGAGTATCAAAAACGCCGATACCTTCTACGGCGATAGCTTCAAAAGAGAGATAACCCTTAGGGTTAAGCTGCTGTTCCAGTTCTTCCGATGTCATGACATTGGCCAGGTCCATCTTATTATATTGCATGACAAAGGGGATCGTCTCCGGGTCAAGATTCTGGCTGATGAGATTGACTCTGAGGTTTTCCAGGCTTTCAACGTTTTGTTCCAACCGTTCCCGCTGCGCATCAGCCACAAAAACAACGCCGTCAGCCCCTTTTAAGATCAACCGGCGGCTGGCGTCATAATGCACCTGGCCGGGGACCGTATAAAGATGAAAGCGGGTCTTAAAGCCTTGTACCTGGCCTAAGTCCAGAGGAAGAAAATCGAAAAAAAGTGTCCGGTCAGCTTCTGTGGCCAATGAGACAAGCTTCCCTCTGGCCGAAGGATCGATCTGCTTGTAGACATATTTGATATTTGTGGTCTTGCCGCCTAACCCGGGCCCGTAATAAACGATCTTGCAGTTTATTTCACGTGAAGCATAATTGATTAATGACATGGATCCTCCTCACTCAGTCTTTAAATAAACTGTCAATTTCATTCTCAATAGCCTGGGTAAACGATTCATCCAGCCTTTTTATCTGTCCGTCCGTCTTGCTTCTTTCGACCATTTCCTTTAAAACATGAGCCAGATGCTCTATGCTTTTTTTGACCTCGAGACGAACCAGCCCCAGAGAAGTCCGGGCCACCCGGAACACAACGACCATAATAATAGAACCGGCGACAATAGAGATGTGAATACTGTCCTTGACTCCTTCATGGAAAAGAACAGAAAATTCCGTTTCTCCGATAAGTTTGGCTAATTCACTGGTCGCCGCGAAGTTACCCGCGGAAAGAGAGGCAAAAGCCGTGGAATCAAATTGTTCCAGCTCTCCCCTTACCGTTATCAGCTGCCCGCTTTTATCCACTAAGAAAACACATTCTGATTTTGAATTTTTCAGTAATTCATCAATGATGACATTTATCTTCTCAAAGCTGTCCTCATACATGATCAACCCATCTTGCAGCATAGGAACCTCCCTTTATCTTTTCAAGTATAGAAGTCCGGTTTCAAAATGTCAATATAATTTCCGAAAAAAGGGGGGTTGCCAATCTATAAACGCCTGTTATCATAACCAAAAGGGGGGAAAAGTGAAATTAGAACAATGTGACCTCCATGTTCACTCTTCCTATTCGGACGGACAATACACCCCCGATGATTTAGCTGACAAAGCCATAGAAGCGGGACTGGACGTCTTTTCCGTCACTGACCATGACAGCATCGGCGCCTACGAAGGGGGCTTTCAGGATATCATAAAAAGCGTTCACATCGTCCCCGGTGTAGAGATCACAGCCGGTTTCAAAGAAGAGACGATTCACCTTTTGGGGTACTGCTTTGACCCCCGCGACCGTAATCTGGCCTCTTTTCTGCACAGCCGGCGCATCGCCCGGGAGAATTGGGCTTTCAAACTCTTTCCCGGAGAAGAAAACCGCCCCTTGACTTTTCGGGGAAAATCTCTCACGCTCAAAGATATCCGAGACGCCCTGATCCATACGTCGTCCTCTTCTGCAGCTGAATCCCTGATAAAAAAAGAAAAAAAAGCCATGGAAAAGGCTTCAGCTAAAAAAACCATTTCCGTCATCCACGAAGCAGGAGGAGTCGCTATCCTGGCGCATCCGGGACTTTATACGACCCGGGCAGAATTTCTCATTCGTCATCTTAAACCCCTCGGACTGGACGGGATTGAAATATTCTATCCTTATACAGCCCACTGCCCGCATCTCTTTCCCTCCCGGGACAAAGAACGCTGCTATTTTTCTTACCTTTTAGCATTGTCTCAAAAATACGGCCTTCTCGTCACCGGAGGATCCGATACCCATAACGGCCGTCTTCACGGCTGGCCTTTGGAAAAACTCCCTTCTCTCCCTTGTTTTTTTTGGTAACGGGATTTATATTTGTCTCATGAAACAGTGTTCTTCCCTATCAAACAAGACCCGCAAACCCCTTGAAGCCCCCTGCCCCCTTTGCGGAACGGTCAACTCATTTGTCCCTTCCCGTGAACCTTATCTTTTTTGCCGTCATTGCCATTATGTTTATGCCTGGGTCAATAAAGAGGGCATCATCATTTTTGAAAAAGAAGTCTGACCTTTTTTTCTGTCAACAAATCATTTGCTTTTCCTCTCATCCTGCTTATCCTAAAGCCAAAGGAGGTTCTTCATGGATTATAAAGTCAAAGATATCAATCTGGCCCCCTGGGGACGTAAAGAGATCGCCCTGGCTGAGCAGGAGATGCCCGGACTGATGGCCTTGCGCGCGAAATACGAAAAAGAAAAACCTTTGCAAGGAGCCCGGATATCAGGCTCTCTGCACATGACCGTCCAGACAGCTGTTCTCATGGAAACCCTCATACTGCTGGGAGCAAGCCTGCGATGGGCATCCTGCAACGTCTTTTCGACCCAGGATCATGCCGCGGCGGCTATGGCTGAGGCCGGAATCCCTGTTTTTGCATGGAAAGGGGAAACGGAAGATGAATACTGGTGGGCCATCGAGCAGACTCTTTTATGGCCTGACGGAAAGGGGCCGGACCTGCTCATCGATGACGGAGGTGACTTGACAGCTTTTGTACATGAAAAATACCCGCATCTGCTAAAGCACATCATCGGGGTCAGCGAAGAGACCACCACGGGAGTTCACCGCCTCTACCGGATGGCAGAAGAGAAAACGTTGAAAGTAAAGGCTCTTAATGTGAATGATTCCGTGACAAAATCAAAATTTGACAACACATACGGATGCCGTGAATCGCTGGCTGACGGTATTAAACGGGCGACGGACATCATGATCGCCGGCAAAACCGTAGTGATTTGCGGATACGGAGAAGTGGGCAAGGGTTGTGCCCAATCCATGCGGGGTTTCGGCGCGCGGGTCTTGATCACCGAAATCGATCCCATCTGCGCCCTGCAGGCAGCCATGGAAGGATATGAAGTATCCACTCTTGAAAAAATCCTTGATTCGGGAGAAGGCGATATTTTTGTCACGGCGACAGGCAATGTGAATGTGATCCGTTTTGACCATATGCAGAGGATGAAAGACCGGGCTATCATCTGTAACATCGGGCATTTCGACCATGAGATCGAAGTTGCGCCCCTTTTCAGCCGTCCGGATGTCACTCGCAACAACATTAAGCCGCTGGTCGATCAGTTTTTCCTTCCCGGAGGCGGTTCTGTCATCCTTCTTTCCGAAGGACGCCTTGTCAACCTGGGCAATGCAACGGGGCACCCCTCTTTTGTCATGAGCGCTTCTTTCACAAATCAAGTCCTGGCCCAGCTTTCGCTCTTTACCCATGGGGAACAATACGAGACCGGGCAGGTCTATATGCTCCCGAAATCATTGGATGAAGAAGTCGCCCGGCTTCATTTGGGGCATCTTGGAGCTTCTCTCACAAGACTCACGGAAGAGCAGGCCCGCTATATCGGCGTTTCTGTCTCAGGGCCTTATAAAGCGGACCATTACCGTTATTAGCTATCACGGCAGACTGGCGGGGCTTCCCCGCCTCGGCCGGTCACTCAGTCATAATGGCCAGCAAATCGTCAATTTCCTGTCCGATGATCTTCAAAGAAGAAGCCCAAAATTCCGGGTCTCTTGTTTCTATCCCCACAAGAGCCGCAACATCCCGGACATTCATCTTCCCTGTGGCCCGAAGCAATTCATCATATTTCGGAATAAAGGCCTCGCCCTGTCTCTGGTATTCCGCATAGAGCCCCTTGGCAAAAAGAAGCCCAAAGGTGTAGGGAAAATTATAAAAATGGCGGCCCGGCATAAAATAATGGGGCTTGTTGATCCACATGTAGGGATGAAGACAAGCAGAATCCAGTCCTTCGCCGTAGGCTTTTTTCTGGGCATCCGTCATCATCCCATTCAGTTCACGGACCGACAAAGAGGCCTCTTCTCTTCTTTTGAAAAGTTCCATCTCAAAAAGATAACGGCTGTAAATATCCACAACGACCTGGGCATATCCCGTCACAGAGCCTTCCAAAACCGTCAGTTTTTCTTTTCCAGACAACCCCTCGATAAGGGCATTTTTAACTATGGTCTCATTGAAAATTGAGGCCGTCTCCGCCAGAGGCATGGGGTATCCGGCATTGAGAGCCGTTTCGTCTTTCAAACAATGGCCGTGATAACCGTGTCCCAGTTCATGAGCCAAGGTAATAACATTTTTCAGGCTGCTGCTGTAATTCGTCAGAATACGGCTTTGCCCGATGGCATGAAGGTTGGAGCAAAACGCCCCTCCCCTCTTCCCTTCACGCGGTTCGGCGTCGATCCACCGCTCATCAAAAGCCCGTTTGCCGAACTCTCCCAGAGCCGGACTGAATGAATAAAATTTTTCAATTATCAGGCTACGCGCCTCATCAAAGGAAACATCTTTATCACTCTCCCCGATAGGGGCAAACAGTTCATAAAAGGGAAGGCCTCGATCATAACCCAGAATTTTCGCTTTCGTCAGGAAATAGTCTCTGAAACGGGGCAGTTCCTTTTCAACAGCTTTCAGCATCGCATTTAATGACTCACGGTCCATCCTTGAATCTTCAAGGGTCATCTCCAGAGGAGATTCATAACCCCGAAGATCGGAAAGCGTCAAAACTTCGCCCTTAATAGCATTTAAAGCAGCGGCAGAAGCATCCTCTATTCTCTCATAGGCTTTCAGTTCTCCTTCAAAAGCCGCTTTCCGTTCTTCGCGGGAACGGGAATGGGCCATATTGCGGGCGACAGTCAAAGGGACTCTCTTTTTTCCCCCGGCAAGTTCAATATCTGTCATTAAGTTGGCCGTAAGCAGATTCTGCATGGTACTCCAAGCCCGGCCACCTGTATTGGAAAGCTTCGAAATGAGATATTCTTCTCTTTCGCTCAGCAAGTGATCAGCCTTTTTTTTCATCTCTTCAAGGGCGAAGGCATGGGCTTTCAAAAGCGGGCTCTTCTCAATAATGCTCTGAAGATCGTTTTGCTCTTTGAGCCAACGCAGAAAACGGACTTCCGGAATCCTGAGTTCTACGCTTTTTTTCATGATCCGGTCCATGACAGATTGGGCCGTCTCATTTTTTGACTCCACACTGAGGGTGAGAGAAGCATAAGCTGCCAGCCTGGAAAAATGATCCCGCAACTCATTGGACTTCTGAATATATTCTTCCATGACTTCAACGGGAGACTGTTTCTCCGGATCTTTCTCCATCAGTCGGATCATCTCTGTGATCATATGGTCAAGACTCTTCATATCTGTTTTAAAGGCATCTGACTCGAATGAGGAATAAAGAGGAGTCAGATCCCAACGCATTTCATTCTTCATAAAGACCTCCTTTTCCTCATTGTAGCGGGCGAATGAAAGATTGCAAGTCTTACTCTTACGCCATGCGAAACATTATTCCAACAGGGCTTCCCGGCGTTCTTCCATGAACTGATTGGTGTACAGGCGATAATAATACCCTTTTTCCCGGATCAGGCTCGTATGGGTCCCTGATTCGGTGATCCGCCCTTTCCTGATAACAAGAATGCGGTCCGCATTCCTTATCGTGGAAAGGCGATGGGCGATGATAAAACTGGTCCTCCCCTTCAAGACAGCGGTAATCGCCTTTTGAATCAAAGCCTCTGTCTCCGTATCCACAGAAGAAGTCGCTTCATCCAGGACAAAAAGAGCCGGGTCAGCCAAAAGAGCACGAGCAAAAGAGATCAATTGTTTTTGCCCTGTGGAAAGGCGCGCTCCCCCTTCTCCCACTTCTGTCTGGTAGCCCTTTTCAAGGTTTACGATAAAATCATGTGCATTGACCAAGGCGGCAGCCCGACGGATCTCTTCGGGAGAGGCCTCCAAAGATCCATACCGGATATTCTCTTCGATCGTCCCGCTAAACAAATGGGGTGTCTGCAAGACATACCCCAAATGAGAATGGAGCCAGAGAAGGGACCTTTTACGGTAATCGACATCATCAATGAGGATTTCTCCCCGATCAGGCTCATAAAAGCGGCAGGCCAGGTTCACCAATGTACTCTTTCCCGAACCGGTCTCTCCGACCAAAGCTACCGATTCTCCCGCATTGACAACAAGATTAAACCCCCGCAAGACTTCCTCCCCCCGGGGATAACGGAAGGAGACATTTTTAAACTCAATTTGCCCTTTCAGTCCGGGCCAGTTTTCTTTGCGCGGAATAAAATTGTCCCCGAAAAGCTCCGTTACTTCAGGAGCATCTTTTAAAGAAGGTTCCGTATCAATCAGTCCCAGAACCCGCTCAGCCGCCGCCTGGGCATTCTGCATCTCAGCAAATATTCCGGCCATAGCTGTTACAGGTTCAAAAAACTGAATCGTATATGAGATAAACATAAAAAGCATTCCATACGTCAGTCCTCCCCGCACAACATGGCTTCCACCGTACCCAAGGGCCACTGCTGTGCCGATACTGCCCAATGTCATCACAACAGGCAAATACAATGAAGAGAGAACAGCGGCACGAACGGAAGAACGGGACATCTTTCCGGTGAGATCTCCGAATTCTCCCAGATTTTTCTCTTCAAGGACAAGAGCTTTCGTTGTTTTCGCTCCTGTGATCCCCTCATTGAACGCTCCTGTGATCCGTGAGTTCATTTTTCTGACTTCCCGGTAATTTTTAAGTATTTTAATCTGAAAAAAATAACTGGCTGCCGCCAGAAGCGGGACGACAGAAAGAGCCAATAGCGTCAACTTGAAGTTTAAAACCGTCATAAACCCCAGCATAGCCGCCATAATCGTCAGAGACCATGCGACATCCACGATACCCCAGGAGATGATCTCCCCCAGGCGTGTAATATCGGAAGTCATCCGGGCCATGATCCAGCCTGCAGGGGTCGAATCATAATAATCATATCCTAATTCCTGAAGCCTTCTGAAGGCTTTTTTGCGGATATCATAACTCAGGCCGGTCTCGATCCGCCCTGCTGTTTTTATAAAGCCCCAGATGGCCAAGGCCTGCACGGCCACCAACCCTCCGTAAGCAGCCGCATAACGACCCAACCCTGTGAATGTGTTCTCTGTTACATAATGATCGATGACGATCCGGTTAAACTGGGGGTAAAGGGCATCTGCACCTGCTACAACAGCGATAAAACCCAAAAGGGCCAACAGGGATCTCTTGTAGGGCCATATAAAGTGAATAAGTTTTTTCCACAAGGCAAAGTCCAATTGCCTTGTATAAGTCTTCTCTTTTATTGCGGTGCTCATCCTTCCTCCTTATCCGGCCGTGTCACAGAGGAGAGTTCCTGGGCTAATTCGCTTTGAAGCCCGGCAATGCGCTGATAAAGCCCCTCACGGGTTATAAGTTCCTCATGACTTCCCTGCTGGACAATACGGCCCTTCTCCATGACAAGGATCATATCTGCTTGCGCCAGTGTGGTGATCCTGTGCGAAATAATCAACGTCGTTCTCTTTTCTCTTTCACGCAAGGCTTTCCTGATAGCGGCATCGGTTTGTGTGTCGACTGCACTGAGAGAATCATCAAAGATCAAAATCGGATAGGGAGAGATAAGAGCTCGGGCAATGGCCACCCTTTGCTTCTGCCCGCCGGACAATGTCACTCCCCGTTCTCCGACAGCTGTCTCATACCCCTTCTCCATCTCCATGATCACATCGTGAATGGCGGCGTCCCGAGCAGCCGCATGGACCTCTTCTTCACGGGGAGATGAATGAACGATGCCGATATTTTCTTTTAATGATTTCGAATAAAGAAACGGCTCCTGCAGGACCAAGCCCACATGACGGCGAAGCCAGGAGCGACGAATATCATCAATAGGTGTCCCGTCGAGGGTAATCATACCCGATGAACACTCATAAAGTCCGGCAATAAGATGGACAAGAGTCGATTTTCCGCACCCGGTCGGCCCCAATAGGGCGACGGTCTTCCCTTTGGGGATGTGGAATGAGACATTTTGCAGTACAGGATGACCACCATAGGAGAAAGAAACGTTGTCAAAGCAGATCTCTCCCAAGACAGGAGGCATTTTCGCTCCGGGACGGTCTTTTTCTTGCGGCTCGTTCAGGATCTCCATAATCCTTCTGACAGAGACAAAAGTCTTTCCCATATCGGTAAGAATGCGCCCCATCTGCCTGACCGGCCATAGCAGGCGGCCTTCATACAGGACAAAAACAGCCAGCGTTCCGACGGTCATCTCCCCGCGTACAGCCAGAACCCCGCCCATAAAAAGGACAAATCCGATCTGGGCCAAACAGAGAAAATCAGAAAGCCCCCAATAGAAAGCTAAAAGCTTGATCAGCCGATAAGTCAGGCTCTGATATTCCTTATTCCTTCTATCGAAACGCTCCTCTTCAAATCTTTGGCGTCCGAACGCTCTGACAACACGAACACCCGTAACATTTTCCTGTAATGCCGTAGAGAGGCGCCCTTCAGCTTCATCGGAAAGTTTAAACGCTCTTTTCACTTTCATGAAAAAGACAAAGGAGAAAAAGAAAATCAAAGGGACGACTGCCATGGCATACAGTGTCATCCCCCGATGAAGCTGCAACATAAAAGAGAGAGTCAAGGCGACCATAAACAGGGCTCTTCCGATCTCAACGCATTGGCCGGAGATAAATTTCCTTATGGTCTCAACATCTGATGTCGCACGCTGTATCAGATCCCCTGTTTGCGCTTTTGTATGATAATCATAAGGAAGCCGTTGTATATGAGCATACAGCTCCTCACGGATATCGCGGGCCATGGATTCCGAAACGATGGCAGCCCAGCGTCCCTTGAGGTAAAGAAACAATCCCCCCATAAAGGAAAGAGCCACAAAAAGGATCCCTGCCCGGAAAAGCGTGAGCCCCCCGCCAAAGAAGACTTCCGTCCCTTTCAGGATTTTTTCAAACAGGGGGGGAGAGATGCTCTTCCCCCCGCCTATGATATCGTCAATAGCATGACGAATCACAAGAGGCGTCAGCAAACCGAAAAAAGTGGCCAGCCCTACAGCCATAACCGCTCCAGCATAGAGAAGACGCCTCCCTTTCATAAAACGGAAAAGAGAGACTGATGTACGTTCCATACAGGCTCCTTATTTTAAATTGTCAGATAAAAAAACAGCGTTAAAAAAACTTTAATGCTTAAGAATAAAGAATAATCATCGTTATGCTCCTTCAAGAGATGCAGAGGCCTTCCCTGCCCTGCGCCATAAGACAGAGAATGAGGCGAAAAAGTTTCATTTTTTTTTGTTCCGAAGATTGACGATAAGGCCCGCGACGATCAATGCTGTCCCCCAAAGAAAAAGAGGGTGGTACTTTTCCTGAAAAAGAAGAAAACTGGCCCCCATGGTCAGGGGCAAAGAAGAATAGGCGATAATACTCCCCCGTGTCGGGTGAACATATTTAAAACCGTAAGACATCAGCAGCTGCCCGGCCAATGAAAGAATTCCCACGACCATGAGAAAACCGGCCAGGGGAAAAGTCAACGCAACGGTTTCTCCCGCTGATGGAGCGGTCAAAACAAAACCGAAAACCGCTGCTGACAAATAGACGATGATTGTATTATTTTTTTCGCGTGAGCGCTGAAGGAAATGAATGGATATTCCCGCAAAGAGGGCAGACAACAAACCAAAGACATCTCCCCAAAGTCCGTAGGGACTCTGATCATGAAAAACAAACCAGACCCCCGACCCGCAAAGAAGAAGACTTGCCCAATGTCCCGGGTTCATCCGCTTTCCAAAAAAAAAGGCTCCTGCAAGAGCCACAAAAAAAGGATAGGTGTTAAATAAAAGAGTCGCCCGCCCGCTTGAAGACAAGCCGATGGCGACAAAATAGAACACCATAGATCCCCCGCCGAAGAATCCCCGCCAAAGCCAGGTCTTCATATCGCGCACCTTCATTTCTTTTTTCAACAGAAGCAATATCCCCAAAGCAAGAGGAATCTCGACACCGAAACGGATGAAAGCGACAAAAGCCCCTGAAAAATAAGAAGCTGCGGATTTGACCGCCAAAGCCGTCAGACTGAAAAAAAAAGCGGACCCGAAAAGAGCCGCTTCTCCACGGCAAGCGGGACTTTCGGCCTTCATAGTAATGACTCTCCTATGACTTCCGCCGCACAAAGTACCCCCTCGATCTGGAGGCTCAGGGGAAGGCTGGGCAAGTCCGGTTTAAAAACGGCCTGAGCCGGCAGCGCCGGGAGATGAATAAAACCTGCAGGCAAAAAGGAAGCATTCTCAGCGGCCCTCTTCATCAGACAATAAAAGACATGATTGCACAAAAAACCCCCGGCGGATAAGGAAAAAGACGAAGGAAGTGCATGGTCTTGCAGACGTTTTCTTATTCTTTCCAGGGGTAAGGTACTGAAATAAGCCGCCGGGCCATTCCGGTCGATAAGACTGCCCTGACGCAAAGCACCTTCATTATCGGGCAAATCCGCATCATCGATGTTTACGGCAATACGCTCTAATGTCAGGGAAGCACGTCCTGCAGCCACGCCCAGACATAAAACAGCCTGAGGTGCAAGATGATCCAAATAGGAAAAAAGGACATTTTCAGCCCTGTCATAAACCACAGGCAAAAGCTTCGTATGAAGGCAAAGGCCTTTCCAGTGTTCCGGAAGATTCTCAATAACCTCTTGGGAAGGATTGATCTTCTCTCCCCCGAAAGGCTCAAATCCTGTAATCAAAAGATTCATAGCGCTCCCTCGGATGGACTAAAGCCCGGGAAAGGCGATAACTCACGCGAAAGAAAGTGAGCTGAAAGCATTCAGGCTTAATGCCTTATTATAATCCAGAAACGCCCCTTCCCGGAACAAGTCATATCCCAAAGCCGCCACCATAGCGGCATTGTCAGTACAAAGTCGCAGGGGCGGGACAAAGAAAGGAACCCCATGAGAACGGGACAGCTCTGTAAAAGCGGCTCTCACAGCACTGTTCGCCGCTACGCCTCCGGCAATGGCCAAAGGCCACGCTCCCTGCTTTTTATAAAACAATTCCACTCTTTGGGTCAAAGCACGGACAGCGGCCTTCTGAAAAGAAGCGCAAATATCTTCTTTTTTTGCCTGCTCATTTTCGGAAATGACATTCCTCACGGCTGTCTTGAGCCCGCTGAAACTGAAATCCATGGGGTTGTCCCGGGGAACCGGAACAGGAAAAGCGAAGGCCTCTTCATTCCCCTCTACGGCCAGCCGATCCACTACAGGGCCGCCGGGATATCCCAAACCGAGCATTTTGGCCACTTTATCAAAAGCCTCCCCGACGGCATCATCCCGCGTCCGCCCGACGACTTCATATTCTCTGGGGCCGGAAACAAAAACCAAATGCGTATGCCCGCCTGAAATAATCATCCCTAAAAAGGGATAGGGAAGATCCCCGTAATGGAGCATATTAGCATAGAGATGAGCTTCGACATGGTGAACAGGGATCAGAGGCTTTTTCCATGCGTAGGAGAGGCCTTTGGCCGTATTGAGGCCGATCAACAGCGCACCTACAAGACCGGGCCCCTGAGTCACGGCGATGGCATCAGCCTTCTCCAATGGCATCCCGGCTTCTTTTCGAACAGCATCAAGGACTTCAAATATCTTAACGACATGGTTTCGGGAAGCGACTTCCGGGACGACCCCGCCAAACTTTTGATGGATCTCCTGGGTATGGATCTGATCGGAGAGGATCACCCGGCCGTTTTCCACTAAAGCCGCTGATGTTTCGTCACAAGACGTCTCAATACCCAAAATGATCATTTTTCACCATTTCTGCCGAACCACTCGATAGCACGGGCGACGGCCGGGTCCCCCTGGGCCATAAAAAAACGGGCTTTTTCTTCCCCCTGTCTGTTGTAAAGCATTCGATACCGAATCTGCCGGGCCAGTTCAGGCGTCAAGGCCTGAAACACTTTCCCCTCCCAATCAGCCACATGTTCGATAATCAAATCTCCATTTACGCCGTTGCCGATAAAACGGCCCTGAAAATCATATTGGATCTTTTTTAGAAATGTACGAAATTCCCGGACCAGCTGCTCATCGGGAAGGTCAAAAGAACCCTCTTGAGAAACAGCAAAATCTTCAATATAACCTCCCCGTAAAAGATCCGCCAATTGATAAGGAAGAGCCGGGCTTTCTACAGAAAGATCCGGTTCTATCCCGCTTCCGTCTACACAGAGACCCCCGGGAGTGTAATAATGAGCGATGGTCAGTTTCAGGGCTGAACCGTCTTTTAAAGAATAAATCCGCTGAACCGACCCTTTTCCAAAAGTCGTCTCCCCGATAATGACTCCCCTTTTCAGATCCTTTACGGCACCGGCCATGATCTCCGATGCCGATGCAGAGCCCCTGTCTACGAGAATAGCCAGGTCGATATCTTCATAGGGGGTCTCTTCCGTTGAAATATACTCGTCGATCAAAGAGTGATCTCTACCCCGTGTAGAGACGATGACCTTGCCCCGGGGGATAAAGAGGTCGCAGATCTCATAGGCCACATCCAGAATTCCTCCGGGATTATAACGCAGATCCAGGACAAGATTTTTCATTCCCTGCTCTTTGAGCTGTTTTAAGGCCTTTCTCATTTCATCAGGAGAGTTCTCCTGAAAGTGAATAAAGCGGATATATCCGGTCTTTTTGTCCAGCATAAAGGATCCGGAGAGGCTGGGAAGCTCAATTTTGGCCCGGATAATATCGAAATAGAGAATATCCGAAACATTTTCACGGCGGATCCCGACCCGGACTTTTGTGCCGATTTCGCCGCGCAGGCGTGATATCACTTTCTCAAGGGACTCTCCCGATGTCGTTTCCCCGTCGACTTCTACAATAATATCGCCTGCTGAAAGCCCAAGTCTGTAGGCCGGAGTCCCCTCAATGGGCGAGACAACAACAATGTTATCCCCTTTTTTATCAATACGGATGCCCAGCCCGCCAAAAGAACCTTCAATATCAGTGAGCATATCCCGGCTTTCTTCGGGGGTAAAAAAAGTGGAGTGGGGGTCTAATGCGTCCAGCATTCCTTTGATGGCCTGATAAGACAACTCTTTTTTCTGAAGAACATCGGGATCAACGTAATATTCCCGGATCATCGTATGAACATCATTGATCATCGCCAGCCCTTTAAAGAAATCACCGGCTGAAAAGACCAGGTTAACTGAAAAAAACAATAACAACAAAACCGTTAAGGCTAAAAGCGCTTTTTTATACATCCTATTTCCTCCCGCCTTATTATAGCTTTGGAACGAAAATATACAAGCCCAATTAAAAGCAGACACCATCGGGACAGCGCCTTTTCTCTTGTCCTCCTGATTCCCCTTTGTATAATAGAGGGAGATAAAGGAGGCTTCCGTGTTTTCCGATGCACAGACATTAAAAGACCTTGAGATCTTCGAATCCTATGACGGCAGCCCGGGTGTCTTCTCCCTTTTTGACTATACGAAAACCGAGGGCGGGAGAGCCTGTCTGCGGGATTTTTTCCTGAATGAAATCCATACCCCGGAACAACTCAAAAAAAGACAGGACGCGTTCTCTTTTTTTTTAAAACTGGGGCCCGACAAGTCTCCTCCCGTACATAAAAACCAATTTCTTTTTGTCACACAATACCTGCGGTCCAAACTTCCCATGATCCGGCATAACAGCCCTGCCCACATGGCCGGTATGGGGATCCGCCTTTTTTTCCGTCATAAAGGCACTGGACTTTTCAGTAATTTAGAGTTTATAGCTGAAGGGTTGAACCTGACCCTTTCTTTTATCGGAGCCTTGGGCCAATTCGTCTCTCTGGCAGAAAAAGAGCCCCTGCCGGATGAGATTAGGGAGTTGATCGGTGACATCACGGCGTCACTTGCTCCCGCCAAGGTCCATATTCCATCCCGCATATCTCTTTTACATCCTTTTTTAATCTTAAAAGCCGACCGTTGGCTACGCACCAAAGGGCAATTTCATATTCAGCGGCTTATGGACGCCTATGCTCGCGTTGATGCCTACTTTTCCGTGGCAGAGGCCATGAAGAGCCATCCCATGTGTTTCCCCCGGGTCGAGGACTCATCCGCTCCCTTTTTCACGGCCAAAGAGCTTTATCACCCGTTTTTGTCCCACCCCGTCTCTCAAAATATCGATATTTCACAGCGCCATTTTCTTTTTCTCACAGGCCCGAACATGGCCGGAAAGACCACCTTTCTCAAAGCAATGGGAATCGCTGTCTGCCTTGGCCGTGCGGGACTGCCTGTTTTTGCCGCCGCATGCCGCATGGATTTTTTTAACGGCCTCTTCACCAGCATTAACACAGAAGACAATATCAGGAAAGGATACAGCTATTTTTTCAGCGAAGTGCATCGTGTAAAAGAAGCAGGGGAATATCTTCAGGCACAAAAAAAGTTCTTTTTTATCTTTGACGAGCTTTTTAAGGGAACAAATGTCAAGGACGCCTATGATGCCTCCCGCCTGGTCATCAAGAAATTCGCCAAGTGGAGGCAGAATCTTTTCGTTCTCTCTTCCCATTTGATCGAATTGGCCGAAGAAGCCGTAACTCATTCGGCCATTTCTTTTTACTACTTTGAATCCTCTGTTGTTGACGGGCGCCCGCTTTTCACCTATAAAATAAATGAGGGGATTTCCGCCGAACGTTTAGGGCTCCTCATTTTACAAAACGAAGGGATTCCGGATCTTTTGGAACCACCGGGATCGCCAAAGGAGTGATACCATGTACTTTTATGATTGGACAATGATTCTGCTCATCCCTGCGATGCTGCTTTCCCTTTATGCCCAGTATAAAGTCAAGTCGGCTTTTTCCCGCTATTCCGGGGTCCGCTCTGCCCAAAACATGAAGGCAGAAGATGTCGCCCGGGATATCCTTATGCGGACAGAAGTGGATGTCCCCGTAGAGCGGGTCAGAGGCACACTGACCGACCATTATGATCCCAAAAACAAAGTGCTGCGCCTTTCTGAAGCTGTTTACGGCCAAACAAGTATCGCCGCCATTGCCGTGGCGGCCCATGAATGCGGCCATGCGGTCCAGGATGCCCGGGATTATTTTCCTCTGAAACTCAGAAACGCTATTGTCCCGGTCAGTTCCATAGGGTCCAATCTCTCGATACCTCTTGTCCTGGCCGGACTTATCTTCAGCTTTCCTGCCCTGGTCAATATCGGCATCATCCTCTATTCAGCTGCTGTTTTCTTCACTGTTGTCACCCTGCCGGTTGAATTTGATGCCTCCTACATGGCCTTGCGCATACTTAAAAAAAGATCTTACCTCTCCCAGGATGAGCTCACAGGAGCAAAAAAGGTTCTCGATGCTGCGGCACTGACTTATGTCGCAGCCACTTTGGCCGCTTTAATGAACCTGCTCAGACTGATTTTGATATCCCGAAGACGCTGATAAAAAAGGGGGCGAAAGCCCCCTCCTGTCAATACTCAAATAACATGGTCTTGAGCTGAACCCCGTCAATACTCAGAAGTTCTTTTTCTAAGGCATCCCATTCCTTTTTCTCTCCGATAAGCTCTAAAAGGACAAACCCTTTTTTGTCACAAAAATCTTCCGAGACTTCATGCATTCCCAACCGTGTCTTGATCGAACACCCGTATTGTGTCAGGACAGACTGCACTTTGTTCGCTTCCGTGACCCGATCCGTAAGCAAAAGCCCCATGATCATCATTTTTTTCATAAAACCTCCTTTTTGCCCATTTTATTGATTCTACCCAAAAGCTGTTTTTTTGTAAAGGTCCTTTTCAGATCACACCGCTGCCGTGAAAAAAACAGTGTCTTTCCAAAAGAGAAAACCTTTGATTCCGGGACATCTTTACCCTATATTAAGGGGGTTGCAAGGAGGCTGAGAGATGAAACGATTAACCGGAACAGTTGTAAGGGGGATTCGTGCCCCGATTATCCGACAGGGCGACCCTATAGAAAGAATCGTCACAGAATGTGTCCTGGCTGCGGCAAAGCAGGATCATTTTCCCCTGCGGGACAGCGATGTCATCGCAGTGACAGAAGCCGTGGTAGCACGGGCTCAAGGGAATTATGCCACTGCAGACCAGATTGCAGCCGATATACGCAGCAAATTCGGCGAAGGCCCCCTGGGCGTCGTCTTTCCTATTCTCAGCCGTAACCGTTTTTCTGTCTGCCTCAAAGGCATTGCCCGGGGGACGAAACATATCATTCTCATGCTCAGTTATCCGGCCGATGAAGTCGGCAACCATTTGATCGATGCCGGGCTGATCGATGAAAAAAAGATCGACCCCCGAACCCGGCGTTTGACCGATGAGCAGTTCCGACACCTTTTCGGCTCTGCAAAACATACGTTTACAGGAGTAAATTATATTGATTATTATAAAGAACTGATCCGGAAAGAAGGATGCAAGGCCGAGATTATTCTGGCCAACGATTGCCGGGCGATTCTTGATTATACCCCGGATGTCCTCTATTGCGATATTCATACACGCAGTGAAACCAAAAGACTGTTGACTGAAGCCGGTGCGCGAAAATGTTTCGGACTGGATTCTATCCTTTCGGCCCCTTCCGAGGGAAGCGGTTATCATGAAGAGTACGGGCTTTTGGGGAGCAACAAAGCCACGGAAGAGTCCGTCAAACTTTTCCCCAGAGACAATCAGGCTGTCGTTGACCGTATTCGCGATCTTGTTTTCCAAAAAACAGGAAAAAAAGTAGAAGTGATGGTTTACGGAGACGGCGCCTTTAAAGACCCTGTAGGCAAAATCTGGGAATTGGCCGATCCGGTTGTTTCTCCGGGTTATACTTCGGGATTAGAGGGACAGCCCAATGAAGTTAAACTCAAATACCTGGCTGACAATCGTTTTTCTCATCTGAAAGGACCTGAGCTTCATCAGGCCGTCGCCTCCTTCATACGGGACAAAGAGACGGACCTGAGAGGAGACATGGCTGCCCAAGGGACAACACCAAGAAAACTGACAGACCTTATCGGCTCTCTTTGCGACCTGACATCAGGCAGTGGAGATAAAGGAACCCCTATCGTCCTTGTCCAGGGATATTTTGATAACTTTTCCGATGAGTCCTGCACAGCTGCCGAAGAGTAGGGGACCCGCATGACACAGGGAAGAGAAAAAGGGAAACACCCGCTCTATTCATATAAAGCAAAAGCAGCCTATGACGGAACAGCCTATAAAGGGTGGCAGCTGCAAAAAAAAGGGATCCCCACTGTCCAGGGAAAGATCGAAGAAGCGTTAAGCGGGATCTTTGATGTGGAGAGGGTCAAGGTTCAGGGGGCCAGCCGCACGGATTCAGGGGTGCACGCTTTAGGACAGATGATACAGTTCAGAACCTCAAAAAATATACCGCTTTACAATCTCCTTCGGGGGGTCAACTCCGCCCTTCCTGCAGATATCCGTATCCTTGATATGGAATATGCTGACCCTTCCTTTCACCCTATCTTTTCTGCTTTCGGAAAACATTATTCTTATACCTTCATTTATCCTGACAATCCATTGAAAAACCGTTATGCTTACACCCTTGACGCTCCCGTCGACATTATCCGAATGGAGAAAGCCCTCTCCCTTTTTACAGGAGAAAAAGATTTCTCTGCTTTCCGTAACATGGCCAGCCGGGATCCTGAAAAATCCCCGGTATGCCATATCCGTTCTTTTTTTATGGAACACACCCCGGGAACCTACATTTTTCATATTAAAGGGAACCGCTTCCTTTATAATATGATACGTATTGTAATGGGCACATTGCTTGGTTTAGGGCAGGGGAAAATCAATGAAGAGGAGATTCTTAAAGCCTTTAAAACGGGAGACAGAAAACTGATCGGAAAGACACTGGCCCCGGAAGGATTGGTGTTGGAAGAAGTCTATTACAACGATGACTATTGAATCTTCTTAATAATGACTTTGTTTGTTTTTTTCTTTTCAAACTGTTTCATAAAATGAGAAATAAATGAAAAACTTTCTGCCAGGTTTTCATCCTGGACAAAAATATCTTCGGGAACAAGAAGCCGCAGCGGCGCAAAATTCCACACAGCTTTGATACCCGCTGCAATCATCATATCGACAACACTTTGAGCCGAGGATTCAGGAGTCGTGATAATGCCAATACGGATGTTGTGTTTAGGAACAAAGGATTTCATTTTTGACAAAGGCTGAACAGTGACTTTCCCGATTTTCTTTCCGATCTCCTCTTCACTGACGTCAAACAGCCCGATGATCCTCAGTCCGTAATCCTCAAAGCCTTTGTAAGCGGCAATAGCCTTTCCCAGATGCCCTGTTCCCACCAACAAAGCCTCATTGAGGTTAAAATAACCCAAATAATGGGCCAAAGTGTTGCGCAGCTCTCCTGCATTATACCCTACCCGAGGTTTGCCGCCGATGTCAAGGTACATCATATCACGTCGCACCTGGGAATCATCCATGCTAAGGCATTCGGACAAATAGACGGAAGAGATATAAAGCTCATTATATTTATTTAAAAAGGAACTGGCCACCTGATAGTATTTCGGAAATCTTTCCAATGTCGGCCTGGGGATCTGCTTTTCCATTAGTCCTCCTTTCGTGCTTGGGTTCACGATAGTATTATAGCGGATAACTGTCTGTTTTCAAAGGGTTTTTAGATATTTTTTTATTTTGCGGGCTGTCAAAGGGCCGACTCCCGGAACTTTTGTCAAAGTATCCTCTCCGGCACGGCGCACCCCCTCCATATTTCCAAAAAAACTCATGATAAGATCCGCCTTTTTTTTCCCGAGCCCCGGGATCTCCTCAAGAGGGTTCTGCAGATTTTTCTTCCTCTTTTTTCTCCGGTTATAACCGATGGTGAACCGGTGTACTTCATCGCGGGCCTTCATCAATAAAAGCCGGGCACGCATATGCCCCCGTATATCAAGGCATTCCCCGGATTCCCCGATCACGCTCTCTTCGGCTTTGGCCAGCCCCAAAACAGGGATATGAAGCCCGAGCCGGCTCAATGCTTCGATGGCAGCATGCACCTGGCCTGTACCACCGTCTATCAAGACAAGGTCAGGATACTCCCCTTTCCGATAACGGCGTTCCACAATCTCGCCGATCATTCGAAAATCGTCAGGGTGCTGCCCCTCCAGGGAAAAAGAGCGGTAAAGCCCTTTTTCAAATCCCCGGCGGCTCAGGCGTATACAACCGCCGGTAAATTGCTCTCCTCCGTAATTAGAAATATCAAATGCATCTAAACAATTCAGCGGGGCTTTTTCAATAAGATATTCCAAATCGTCAAAATAAAGGCCGGGATCGGCAAGAAAGTGTTTCCGTAAAAGAAACTGTGCATTTTCTTCACATCGGGAGACCATGCGGGATTCCTCTTCCTTTTGCGGCTTACGGATTTGAATCCGATGTCCTTCTTTGTTTTGGAAAAAACGCTCCAGTTCCTTTTCGTCATCAAGGCTGCGATTGACTAATACAAGAGAGGGAACAGTGGGCTGAGATTCATAGTGCAACTGAAGAAAGGCCTTCAAAACCTGTCCCGGGAGTTGATTGCTTTCAAAAAGATCCCCGGACTGCTCTACGACCTTTCCCTCCCGCATAGAAAGAAGATAGACTGCATAGAGACTTCCCACGGAAGCAAGGGCTACAGCATCATGGCTCTTCCCTTCCGCAGACTCCATATCGGGCATAAAAAGAATCTGTTTCAGCCCTAAAAGCTGCTCACGGCATTGAGCAGCCTTTTCAAATTCTAACTTCAAAGCACGTTGGCGCATCTCTTTTTCAATACGCTGAAACAATTCTTTTCCCCGTCCTCTGAGAAGATCCCTGATTGCAGCCACATTCATTTTATACTCTTCCGGGGAAATTTTATCTTCACAAGGCCCCGGGCAACGCCCCAAATGATACTGCAGGCAGACACGTTTCGGCATTCTTCGGCAATGGCGGTACGGAAAGACAGACCTCACCCGTGACAGAAGAGATTTGACGGATGTAATCGAGGTAAACGGGCCAAAATAACGGGCTCCATCGTCTTTTACTGTCCGGGCAACAAAAACGGACGGATACTTTTCCGGGCTGATTCTGATATAGGGATAGGACTTTCCGTCCTTTAAGTCGACATTGTAATGGGGCTGGTTCTCTTTGATCAGGTTATTCTCCAGGACAAAAGCATCCGCCTCTGAGGCCACGACCACATACTCCACATCACAGACATAATGCATCATCACTCTTTTACGGTATTCCAGCCCTTTTTCATTAAGGTAGGAACGCAAACGCGTGTTTAAATTTTTGGCTTTTCCCACATAAAGAACCGTTCCCTCCTCATCTTTGAATAAATAAACACCGGGGAGGGAGGGAGCCTGTCGGATGATCCGGATGACTTTTTCAGAGATCATAAGGCAAAATGAAATTTTTCGGATAACCGGTTAAGGGCCCGGGCTGTTGTACGGGCCTGCTCGGCTGTCATTGAGCATAAAGCCACCCGAAGCCCTTTATTGAGAGGAATCAGGAATATATTCTCTTCTTTCAGTGTTTCACAATGGCCTGCTGCATCGTCACACTGAACCGCCGCGAAAAACCCGTCATCGTGGGGCATGGCCAGCGAAGGCTTCAATTCATGAAAAAAGGCACATCCCCGCTCTTTGAGTACCCTCCGCCAATTTCCGATCTCTTCTCTATATTTTCGTATCATCGATTTATCCTCGTAAAGAGCCGCTAAAAGAAGCTGCCCGGTGGAAGAGACACTGCCGTGAATCCCCCGGTTGGAAAGAAGCATCATATGCCTGAACTCATCTAAAGGTTCCCGGCTCTGATGAATCGCAAATAAAGCGGCTGTCCGCAATCCGTATTTGGCAAAACCTTTTGATATGCTGTAATCGACCAGAGCGAGAGTGTTGGTTTTTAAACGGCTGAGCAAAGAAAAAAGCCTTTTCTTCTCTCTTGGGGCATATTCTATATAGGCAACATCCAAAAAAAGAATAACCGGGTGGGCGATCTCATTGCATAAATCAATAAGATACTCCATCTCCTTGTGTGTCATCGAATACCCTGTGGGATTATGAGCCGGTGTATTGATCAAAAGGAAAAGTGTGCTCTGCTCACACGCCAATTCCTTCATCGTCTGTTCCAGAACCTCCCAATCAGGGCCGCCTTGAGACAACAGAGGGAATGTCTTCACTTTCCGGCCGGCCTCTTTGGCAATGCCGTCATAGGGCCCCCAATGCCAGTCTGTTGTCAGAATAAAGTCTCCGGGTTCAGTATAGTTGACGAGGGCATGATGAATCCCCGCCAATCCTCCGGACATCACAACACCCTCAATATGCCTTTCGGGGCGAAACTCCTCAAAACAGAAATGCTCGGCAGCCTTAAGAAAAGAGGGGTAGCCTCCCATCGGTGCATAAGAGGATTGGGCCGCAATATCCAGATTCCGATGAATTTCATCGACAGACGGAAATGTCACCAGCTTTCCCCTTTCGTCCAGCAATGCGCCGATCGTAGCGTTGATGACCTTTTCTCCCCCAGGCTGAGCGGCACGCTCCCTGGCTTGGGCATTATTGATAAAAATAATATCGTTGAAGACAAGACCCTTTTTTGATTGAGCAGAAAACATGGAGGACCCTCCTTAAAAATCAGTGATAAGAATGCCCGGGAGGGGATTCGAACCCCTACAGGCGAGCTGCCCACTAGATCCTGAATCTAGCGCGTCTACCAATTCCGCCACCCGGGCTGCAGAACCAAGCCGAGTATAATCTAACCTTTGGGAAATTCAAGAAAAAAAACAGGAGGATTCTTCTACAGAGATAAAATATCCGCCAATTCGCCGACGGTATTGATCCCCATGCCCTCTGAGCCGGGCGTAAAAAGGAGAGATGAAAACCCGTATTCTGCCGGCTTTCTGACATCGTTTACGTCATCATTTCCGATAAACAGAGCTTCTGAGGGAGAGAGCCCGAGAGCCGCTGTCTTGGCTGCCAATGTCCGATAGAAAAGAGGATCCGGCTTCCCGGCTCCGATCTCATAAGAAAGGGCGAAAAGAGAGGGTATAAAAGCATCAGGAAAAAGTCCGGGATAGGCTTCTTTGAGAAATTCAAGGGTATAAAACTGTGAGTTGGATCCAAGGCCCATATAAATATCCTTTCCGGAAATCCGGGAAAGCAGGGCCGCCATACCCGTCACAGGCACCACCGGATTGACCGCCTTTTCAAAAAGCAGGGCTCCACGGATAAGGCGGGTCTTATCAATATTCATCCCGTAAAACCGTTGAAAAAAATCCTGCCAAAGGAGGAGGATATCGATCTCAGGGAAAACCATTCCCTGATGGCGGCGTTTTCTTTCATGCTGCTCTTGAATAAGCTCAAAATAATGTCGAATATCCTCGTCAGGAGACGGGTGAAATGAAATAAACCCGGCCCAGGCTTCAAAGCCGCGGGTCAAAATACGGTTTTTATCGGCCTCCGGGGGAATCGCCCCTTCAGGAGAAAGGAGAAGCGTCCCGTAAATATCCCAAATAAGTGCTTTATACACCGTTTACTCCAAAAAAAGACGCCAGCAGTGATTTTAAATCCCGGCGCAAGATGTCAAAAGAAAAATGCGCTTTCCCCAGCCGGAAGTTCACATCCGACATCATCACCCTGTATTCTTCATCGTTCATCACTTTTTTCACGTGTTCCACCACCTCATCAGAGATGAAACCGTCCATTGAGACAGTTCTGAAGCCTTTCGGCTCGATATCCGCAATAAAAATAGAGTAGCGGTTAACTAAAATGGGCTTCTTAAAATAAATAGCTTCTAAAAACGCGTTCCCGAATCCCTCAAAAGAGGACGGGTAGGTGACAAAATCCACATAAGGATAGACATCCCAGATCGTGTAGATCCGCTCCCATCCCTGCCGGTATTGGTTCGGGTCATGCAATTTATTGTTGATAAAATAGATGTCAATACCCTGATTCTTAGCAAAGTTGATAATACGATTATAATACTCCAGGCCTTCGTCTGATGAAGAATGAGTAATAACAAGCTTAATACGGGGGTCTTGCAGCCTCCTGACCAGTTCAACGGCATGTTCAATGCCTTTTCGGGCAACAATACGCGTTGGCTGAAGAAAAATGATATCATCCTCACTGAACCCGAAATCTTCTAAAAAAGCCTCTCTTCCTGCCCCGTTCGAAGGCATTCCCCTGGAAAAATCAAGGACATTGGGAATAACGATGGACGAGAGCCCTTTCCGAGCCGCCAGCTCTGTTTGAGCGATTGTGTTGATCACAACATGTTTCACAGAGGGAAGACTCGGAGGGAATGCCATAGAAAGATAATCACCGGCAGCATTATGAAGATAACGGTCTCTTTCCCAGGAAAAATCATGGTGATGGGCAATCACGGGGATCGCTGTCTCAGCGATGATCTCCGTAATCGCAACACCCAGGGGAATGTTCATCGGGATACTCAGGCAATTTTCTGCAATCAGCATTTCTAAGCTATACTTCTCGATAAACTCATAAAGCCGTTTTTTAATAGTGTCTTTTACTTCATGGATCATAGCTGTAATATGAGGGCTTCTTTTATAAGTTCTTGAGATCGAACTCTTGATCTCATCAATATCCAGCGATTGGAAATGGGCTTCGGGGCAAAGCATGCTTTTGTCGAGGTCTTTATCCAATTCGCCTCCGAACCAGAATATTTCATTTCCCATCTCTTCTAAGACATGAGCCCATTTGACGGCCTCTAAAGATACGCCGTCCAGGCCCGAAAACCGGGTACCGACAAAACCCATTCTCTTTTTCATTCTTCTTCTCCTTTATAGCTGAGCAGTAATTTCATGTTCTCCGGGATTAAAAAGCGGTCCAAAATCAATTCCGAATCGACGGAAAAAGAGTTCGTTTCGCCTGTCACAGTGAACATAGATTGCAAGACATTGCCCAGCCGGCCGGCATAAGCCTCTTGAGAAAAGGACTGCAAATCGATTCCCTGTCCGCGGAAATCTCCGGCAAATAATAGCATTCGGTCCTTCAAGCCCCCGAGAGATTCTCTCATCAGTTCACGCTTTTCCCTCTCTTTAAGAATAGCCTGCTGCTGCAAAACGTCAAGGCAGGAAAAATCCACATTATCTTTTTCCAAAAGAGGGATCATCTTTTCAGCGGCATGCCGACGTTTTTGATGCGGAAGGGGAAGGGCGTAAAGAGCCGCTTCATAAGCCTGCAGCAGAGCCGGCCGATCGATCAGCCGGGCCGGGACCGGCACTGTTTCATAAAGGGATTCCCGGGTTAATTGGGGGAAATCATCCATAACACTCAGGGCCCGGGCCCAAAAATTACTTCCTCTCTGTTTGGCTTCCAAAAAAAAGAGTCCGAAGCCTTCCATAACAGATGTGGACAGAGTCAAGTCAGCCCCTGATAAGACCCAGGGGAAGGATTCCGGGAAAGCCCGGGAGAGAGCCCAGCCTCCCCGGAAAAAAGGCTCCCGGGCTACGGCAGCCACAACTCTTTCGTACGGACGCTCCGGCTCCGAATTCGCCGGGAGAGTCACAATAAGGTTACATTGCCCGATAAAGGAGAGCAGAAAGGCTTCCAATACATTTTTCCGACGTATGGTTCTCACAGGATAAACCAACAGCGGAGCCTTGTCGTCATAACGGAAACCGGCACTCAAAACAAATTTTCGGACTTTTTCCCGCGCTTTTTGTTTGTTTTCTCCCATCATCGGCCCGGAAGAAGTAACACTGTTAGGAAGGTAAAAAAGGCGCTCATCCGGAACACCGGCTTCTTTTAAAAAAGCGTGGTCTCTCTTGTTGATAGCCGCGTAAAACACCCGGGGAGAGATCGGATACCACGCAGGGGCATATTGCTTCAAAAATTGATAATTGCTCCATCTCCCGCATTCCGGGAAATCATGGATCTGCAGAAGCAAAGGAGACTCCCCCTCCCGGCTGAATTCTTCTACCGCCGCTGTCAGGGCGGGGTTTTTCCCCAAATGATGGTTATGCATCCAGAAAAGGGTATTCTTTTTATCCAGTTTACCGAATACTTTTCGCAGAGCCGCTTTTTCTTTCTCAAAAAGGGCAGAGCTGTAATATGCCGGATCGCGATATCCTATCTCCGGGATATCACAAAAGCGGACATTCTTTTTTTCAGCAAGAGTTCCCAGGCCGGTCACACCCATGGATCTGTCACAGCAGAGTATAAACTCATACCGGTTTCCCAGGGAATTGATCATATTGCGGACAACCGATGTCACGCCTCCGGGAAGATAATGATAATGACCGATGACAATACGCCGCAAACCCATCTTATTGATCTTTTTTAAACTGCTCACGATACTCTTTTATGGTAATCATCGGGGGACGTTCTAAAGGAGTCATCGCTGTCTTCTCCGCAACATGCCGGTTGTTTTCAACATTCAGCGCAATATGCTCGGTATTGGCCTCTTCCAAAAGGGAGAGCTTTTGATATTGCTCCAACCGGGTTAAAACAGTATTCAAAAGGGCAAATGACATCCGGCTTAACGCCCGGAGGTCCTGATTGCGATGTATGCGCATATCCAGGTCGACCTGTCCCAGTACCGACGTTCCTCTCATTTTATAGATATCAAGAAGATGGCCGATCTCCACCCCGTATCCCACAGAGAAAGAGAGCTGCTCCAGTAATTCCCGACGGCCGGCATACTCTCCGCTCAGAGGCTGGATCAAGGAAGCCAGTTCCGGGAAAAACGTCGAAAAGACAGGCCGGGTGAAGATCTCTGTCACGCGTCCCCCTCCTGAGCGGCGCAGCTCCTTTTCCCCCGAAATAGGCCGCTCATAAAAGGCCTTCACATACTCCAGCTGATGATGGTTGAGCAATGCCCCCAAAAGCCCGTAGACGAATTTCGGGTGAATATTATTGATATCAGCATCGATCCATACAATGATATCCCCTTTGAGGACATAAAGGCTTTTCCAGAGATTTTCACCTTTTCCGCGGAATCGGCCGTATTGAGGAAGGATCTGTGATGCGATATAGACGTTGGCTCCGAACTCAGCGGCTATTTCGCGTGTCCGGTCTGTGGAATCAGAATCGATGACGGCGATCTCATCTAAAAGCGGATGTCTGTTGATTAGTTCATTCTTAATAATGAGGATCTCCTTGCCGATCGTCCTTTCTTCATTAAGAGTGGGAAAAGCCAAAGAGATCTTCAAGCCTTGAGCCTCTTTTAACTCCACCAGTTTTTTGATGTCCTGAAAATCGGAATGATGAAAGGTATTGTTCAGGATATGATCTTTCACCCGTCTTCGCCTCCCTTCTGTCCTGTCAAACAGTTTTCGGTCACTGTGATGACTGAAAGAAGGACCTTTAATCCTGTCACTAAGGGTTTTATTTCGATATATTCCTCTTCCAAAGCTACTTCTCCCTTTGTCATCCCCAAAGAGAGCGCGGGTATTCCCCGTGAAAGCATAATTGTTGCCTCATCATTGATAAGCCCCAATTTTGTTTTGACATTATTGGCTTTCTGTATCCCGATGGCCTTCTGAAGAAACGGATGGTTTTCCATCATGGTATTGGACGGAATATGGACCACATCTTTCACTTCGATATCGGTCCTCAATTCTTTTGACAGTTTGGCCACAGTGGCATCCACGACATTTTTCGCAAATTCCAGGTTTCGGTTATCATGAGCCATAATATCCAGCCGCATCATGGCCTTATTGGGGATTTTATGCAGCTTCATATTACTGGTCAAATTGGAAATGTTAATAAATACACCGGATTTCCCGGGCCAACCGATACTTTTCAAGCGGGAGGCCAATTCAGTCAGGACATCCATAGCCGAAACGGCGTCGACTTGTTTAATGGGGTCGCTCCATTCCATAAGCGGTGTCTTAGACCGTATATCCAATGTGTATTCTCCCACAGAGCGATATCCGATCTCTCCCAGAGAGATGCCGTTGATCTCAAGAGCAGCTGCGATATGATGCCTGTGTTTTTCAACGAAACTTTCCAATGCCAGAAAACGGCCTTCCAGCTCAGGCGGAGGAGAAAAGAGAAAGAGAATGTTCATTCCCAAAGAAACATTCTCCTTTTTCAGAAGATGAAGCAGATTCAATAAAACAGCCGAAGCCAAAGCGCTTTCAGCAATACCGGCTCCGTATGCCTTTTGGGATGACAGTTCAATAAAACGGTCAGCAATGGAGAATTTATTTCTGTGAAGCTGGACAAAAAGCAAAAGGCTTTTTTCAATAATATCCCGAGAGGCATTGAGATGAACCGATATGTTTCCCGTATCATCGACCTCATAATCATCGACTCCCAATTCCTCAAGCTTATGAGTAATGAACTCAAGCTCCTGCTGCCTGCCCCGGGCTTCATAAGCGGTCTGATTGAACATTATCGCGTCGCTCAAAATAGAATCCCGGAGGCGGCTTAGCTGCATCGTAAGTTTATTGATCATTTCCTGCATAACCTACCTCCCATCCCACATGATAATGGAAAAGTGCCGGAAATGCAAACTCTTCCTTTCCCGGCTCTGATCATTCCTTTTGGCTGTTATGTGTAATTCCCCTTGATTAAGAGGCGAACCCTTGCTATCATATGATTTAAGTTCTTATTCAATGAAAGGAGTTTGGTTATGAAAAAAGATGAGTTTATCGCAAAACTTGCGGAGAAGCACGGACTGTCCAAAAAGAAAGCCGGAGAGATCGTCAATGGTGTTTTTGATGAGATCTCTGATGTGTTGAAAAAAGATGATAAGATCAGTTTCTTGAATTTCGGCACCTTTAAGGTCTCCCACAGAGCTGCCCGGACGGCCCGGAATCCACAGACCAAAGCAACGATCCAGGTCCCGGCCCGCAAAGTCCCTGCTTTCAAAGCAGGAAAATCTCTTAAAGAAAAATTGAATTAAACCCTTTTTCCGGAGGGGGTCTCCCCCTCCGGAAAATGATTGCCGTACAACTATCCCATGTTATAATGCCGTCGGGGGTAATATGAAAAAAAAAGTCGCAGTCTTATTATCCGGAAGCGGGAGAACTCTTGAAAACCTTATTGCCGCCTTTGGACAGGAAATATCCCTCGGCCCGGTGATTTCATCCCGGAAAAAGGCCCGGGGAGTCAGCGTCGCCGTGGAACACGGACTGCCGGCTTATATCGTTCCCCGTTCCTCTTATGAAACAGACGAGTCCTTCTCTGCTGATATCAACACGATTATCCGGGACCATCAACCGGATCTCATTCTTTTAGCGGGCTTTCTTTCTTTTTGGCATTATCCTGAAGAATACGAAAGCCGTATCATCAATATTCACCCCGCTTTGATCCCCGCCTTTTCCGGGAAAGGGTATTACGGGATGAATGTTCACAATGCTGTTTATGAAAAAGGAGTCAAAGTCACCGGATGCACCGTTCATTTTGTCGACCGTCTTTATGATCACGGGCCGATCATCCTCCAGAAATGGTGTCCTGTGGAGGATGACGATACCCCGGAGTCGATCTCCAAAAAAGTATTCGAACTGGAATGTCAGGCCTATCCCGAAGCTGTTCGCCTCATTTTAGATGACCGCCTCCGTCGCCGGGGACAGCGTATCCTCATTCAAAAAGCAGACGTGAAGAATGAAGCGTTTTAAACAGCATCTTATCAGCCTTGTCGGCTTTTTCTGTATCATTTTTTTAGCCCTTCTTCTGGCGCGCCCGAGGCTTGAACAGCGTTTTAAAAAGTCCCTTAAGCGCGAAGACCGCCTTCTTCAAACCGGCCATATCATCGAAAAATTCTTTTTTTCTCATACCGACTGGGAAAAAGGATTCAACGGAGCGACAGGCCATTCCAGAATTACTTTCACGGGACCCGATGGGCATGAAGGCAAATTATACATCTATGCTCATTCGATCCAGGATTTTACCGATTACAGCTTTTTTCAGGAATTTTTTGAGTTTCAGCTTAAAATATTTTCCGTTAAAGGCGGATATAAAGCGACGATCATCGACGGCTACCGGATAGGAGATACATTATCCGGACTGCTTTTGGATGAAGAGATCCCTCTGGGTCCCATCACAATCCGAATCCGGCTTTCTCGTAGCAATTTCTCCTCAGGAGACGAATGGCTTCCCGAGACAATTGTGGAATTTCTTTTGGGTGACACCTCTTTCTCTCCCCTGACGCTCTCGACGAAGACAGTTTATCAATGGAACCCTGACCATGAAAAAATTCTCTGGCTGGGACAATACAACATAAAAGAGGACCATTTTACTGTGCGCAATCAATTCAGAGAGGATCTTTTTTGAAACACGATGTGAAAGAAAAAAAGGCTTTGATCCAAGCTGCGTTAGAAATATTTCATCAGGGATTTGTCCGTGGGACCTGGGGAAATATCAGCGCCCTCCTTCCGAAAGGGCGTCTGCTCATTACCCCGTCGGGAGTCGACTACACCCGTCTTCGCCCGCGGGATATCAGTCTTATCCAACGAAAGACAGGGAATCTTCTTTCCGGACTGCCGCCTTCTTCAGAGCTTCCCTTGCATTTGAAGATCTATGATGAATCCTCCCTGACAAGCGCTTTGGTTCATATCCATTCCCCGGCCCTTTCGGCTATCTCTGTTTTAGGGGTGTCCGTCCCGGTTCTGACAGAAGATCAGGCGATGATCATCGGCGGGGAGATCCAGACGGCTCCTTACGCTTCTCCCGGAAGCGTTCAATTGGCAGAACAAGCCGCAGGCCTCTTTAAAAATGTTTCCGGATGCCTGCTGGCTCATCACGGATATATCGGAGGGGGACGCTCTTTGCGGGAGGCCTTGACAAATTGCTTCATCGCAGAAAAAAGCGCTCAAATCTACCTTTCCCTTCTTCCTGTCCAAAAAGAGATCCTTCCGCTTCCTCCGGATGAAGTCCGGTCTCTTCGGAACGCCTACTTTAATTACCGGCCCGCTGATAGAATCGGCAGATAAAGGGGCGGCGATACCGCCCCTGCCCATTTAAAGATGATTATTGAGCCAAAGGATCATTTCGGCCAGTACATGCAATTTAGATTCCCGTGCTGAATAGCCGTGTCCTTCGCCCGGCAGAAGGACGAAACGCGCCACTCCGCCGTTCCCTTTGACGGCATCGAACATACGTTCTGATTGAAGCGGGAAAGTTCCCGAGTTCGGATCCAGCTCTCCGTGGATCAATAACAGAGGCTCCTGTATCTGATGCGCGTACATAAAGGGAGAGACTCTGAAATAAAAATCAGCGGCCTCCCATAAAGTCCTCTCCTCGCTCTGAAAACCGAAAGGAGTCAATGTGCGATTATAGGCTCCGCTGCGGGCGATCCCCGCCCGGCAAATATCGCTGTGAGCCAGGACATTCGCTGTCATAAAAGCGCCATAACTATGTCCTCCGATAGCCACTCTTTCAGGATCGGCAATCCCTCTCTCGGCGAGATAATCGACTGCAGCGCGCACACTGTCCACCGTCTGTTCAATAAAAGTATCATTGACCGTTTTCGCATCACCCACAATAGGAATAGAAGCATCATACAAAACCGCATATCCGGCCATGGCTAAATATAGGGGAGAATCCCCCCATATCCGGGTAAACCGGTGAGGCGAATAATCCGCCTGTCCGGCCGTCGAAGAATCTCTGTATTCTTCGGGATAAGCCCAGATAAACAAGGGCAACGGCTTGTCCCCCTGATAGCCCGGAGGCAAATAAAGAGTTCCGGAAAGATCGATTCCGTCCTTACGCTCATAGCGGACGGGCTCTTTTTTCAAAGAAATCAGTCCTTCATAAGGATCCGGATAATCGGACAACGGTTCCATTGTACCGCTGTCTGTGTGAAAAAGATAGTAATTACGCGGTTTATCAGATGTTTCAGATGCGATCACAATGGTATCAAAGTCTTTTCCCAGAAGCGCCAGAGGTGTTTCATGATACCCTTCACGGGAGCGGTAAAGATACTCTTTCTCTCCGCTTTCCAGATCATACCGGGCCACAAAGGGGCGATTTCCTTCAGGGGTCGCTCCTTTTGTGTTGATAAAAAAAAGAGCTCCTTCGTTCTTGACAAAAACATTCCCGCCACCCCGGCGAACAGTAACAAGATCTCCTAAACTGTTATAGATATCTCTGATGCTCTGGTCGATAATCACTTTTTCGATCTGCCGCTCCCTGTGAACATAGGCTGCACTGAACCACAGTTTTTTCCTGTTAAACTCATAGACCACATACTCAGGGTCCTCTTCACCCCATGTTATCCCGGAAAAGCGTTCCCGAATTTGTGTCAGGAGAATTGGAGCCTCCTTCATAGGAGACTCTGCCATAAGAACCTGATCCCGAAAGGCGGCTTCTCTCTCAGGGTCTCCGCCATCCAAGGCTTCAACCCAAACAAGAGTATGCGGAGAAGTCGGTTTCCAATGATAGCTGCGGGGACCCTCATAAGTCCCTCCCATGGGAATGTTCTCCTGTAGCGGACGTTTATGAAGGAGCCTTGTCTTCCCGGACGCCATTTCAAAGACTTTGAAATGACGGGGAAAATAGTACCAGGGAACTTTATAGGAGTAGGGGCTGACGATCTCTGAATAGAAAAGATATTTCCCGTCTGGCGAAAGTGCCGCATCATCGATGATTCCGTTTATTCCTGTTTTTTTAATGCATTTGGTCACCGGATCCGCAAGCACGAGTTCAGAAGTGAAATAATAATCAAATTGTTTTTCATCGAAGGGGTTTTTCAATAAATTTTGGTATGTCCTGACAACACTTCTCTCCCCTTTTGCTTCCTGAATAACCGGACTGTCCGGTATCGGCGAAGGAGTAGGAAGAGCGGGACGTTTGCGGGGAATCGCTCTGATAAGGAGCTTCCCCCCGCCGGACCATTGAACAGCATCATCCCCAAAGACTGTATTGACTTTGATTCCTTTCAGCGGATAAGTTTTCCCTGACTTGGTATCCGTCAGCATAACCTCTACGTCTTCATCTGTCTGTACCAAGACAGCCAAAAACGTCCCGTCCGGATGTAAGCTTAGTTTTCGGACAGTTCCCCCTTTCGGAAAAGCAGGTGTCACCGACGTATGGTCCCCATACCGGTAAATGGAATACCTGACAATGGGATTCAAATCCCGTCGGCCGTTCAAAACCGGAGAAATACGCACCCCGGCCAGCGGGAGTGTCTCTTCGATGACATCTTTAAGAGCCGGGTAAGGCCTGATCCGGTACTCCAAAGCGATGTCCTTCCCTGTCTCAAAGATCATATAATCCGCAGGATAGGCATCAAAAACTCTGATGATATCTTCAGGCGGCTGCAAGTACCCCTCCGCTATTCCTCCTTTTTGCAAAAGAAAAAGCAGTGCTATGAAGAAAAGAAAACGTCTAAACAACTTGATCACCTCCGCTTATTCTTCATTCAATAAATACTGGGCCTGAAAGTAAAGCTTCTTATACAGCCCGGGTTCGAATCCATTATGAACAAATCGGATATTGCCTTTACGGTCCAGGACAAAAAGGGCGGGAATGGTTTGCACCCCGTAAGCAGCAGCAGTCCCGGCCTGATCTAAAAAAACAGGGAAAGAGATCTTTTTATCCCTGATAAAACCGGGAACCTTCTCCCAAGTGTCCGGGCCATCCACTGATACAGCCAAAATCTCTACCCCTTTTGAATGAAACGCTTCATAAAAGGATTGCAGAATGGGCATCTCCTGTTGACATGGTCCGCACCAAGTGGCCCAAAAATCGATTAAACAGACTCTCCCACAATAATCGGATACCGCAACCGTATTCCCGTCAAGGTCCGTCAATTCAAATTTCGGAGCCGGCTGCCTTTTTATCTCCCCCTGCAGGGCTTCTTTCCTCATAACCTGCTCAGCTTCCGCTTTGATCTTATTTTTTACGGCTACAGACTGCCAATCCCCGGCTTGTTTTCCCTCAAGACGCGAAAGGGCCCTTTCGATATCAGAACTTTCAAAAAAAGCGTAATAACGGGCATACAAAAAGGACTCCCAGGCCTCCTGCGTACGTCCGAGCCTTTCCAGGACAAGTCCGTGATGATAGCGGATATTTGCGTCGGCGGGGTTCAAAGAGACCGCCTGTTCCAGCCAGGGAAGAGCTTTTTCATCATTCATATCCCGATAATACGCATATCCGATCGTATCCCGTATACCGGCTTCAAATTCTATTTTAATATCTTCCCATTGTCCGGGATCCACACCCCGAGGCGCTCCTTTGACAGAAAGAAAATATTCCAGGGCCTTTTCTCCCCAGGAGATAGCCTCTTTAGTATATTTTAAACTTTCAGCCAAAATATAGGCGGCTTCATTGGCGGCCTGAGCTTTGTCAATAGGATCTCTTTCTTCCAGAGCCAGAAAATAATCAGGCAGCATCCTTTCCACTGCATCATAATCTTCCAACTCATGCAGGGTCGCCATGGAGATGCGGTAAACATACAGAACACCTTGGCGGGAAATATCATCTCTTTTGAAATAGCCTTCGATCAGTTCCCGACGGATCTCCGGAGATTCCGTTTCATAGATCTCTTTGATCATAGACATTTCATCGGGCTGATCAATGTCTGAATTTTCTCCGTAAACAGGAAATAATAGAACCATAAACAACATAAAAAACAGGAATTGTCTTTTCATTTTTCCTCCTTTGCTCTTTAAAACAATAGCATATTATTTCTGTTCCCGTAAGACAAAGCTCTTTTTCTTTACCGTTGACCCCGGAGCTCCTTCTCTTTATAATAAAAAAGAGGTGGTTTTATGAAAACGATTATTTTAGATGCCATGGGCAGCGATTCCCGCCCTAACTCCGAAATATTAGGTGCTTTATCCGCACTTAAAGAAATAAAAGACATCACGATTCTTCTGGTCGGTAACGAGAAAAAGATCCGCTCTAAATTAGAAGGATTTCCTTTTGACCGTAAACGGCTGCAGATCATTCACGCAGAACAGGATGTTCAAATGTCAGAGTCTCCCGTCAAAGCTTTGAAAGAAAAAAAAGAATCATCCATGGCCGTCGGCCTGACCCTTCTCAAATCCGGAAAAGGCGATGCCTTCATCAGCGCAGGAAATACCGGAGCCGTGATGGCCCATTCTCTGATGCTGATCGGCCGAATACCCGGTATTCAACGGCCCACCATTGCAACGACCATTCCGACACTTTACGGAGAGACCCTGTTAGTGGATTCCGGAGCTAATGCCGATTGTAAGGCCGCGCAACTTGCCCAATTCGCCGTTATGGGGGATATTTATGCTAAACTTGTCCTGGACAGGAAAACCCCGAAAATCGGCCTTCTCAGCAACGGGGAAGAACCCGAAAAAGGCAATGAACTCACAAAGAAAGCCCATACCCTGATCAAAAAAGCCTCTTTTCTCAATTTTGTGGGCAATGTCGAAGGCCGGGATATTCTGACGGGAGAAGTTGACATCGTGGTCTGTGACGGCTTTACCGGAAACATTGTTTTGAAAACGGTAGAAAGCCTTTTTAAATTCCTTTACAGAGTGTTCAAACAGGAGATCTCCCGCTCCCTTTTGGCAAAAATCGGCATTCTCTTTCTTATCCCGACTTTAAAAAAACTGATGAAGAAAATGGACTACGCTGAATACGGGACGGCCCCCTTACTCGGCATTCGAAAACCGATTATGGTCTGTCACGGGAGCTCAAATCAAAAAGCCATCAAGAATGCCATTACTTTTACCCATAAATATCTGCAAAAGGATTTCAATAAAGCCCTGAGCCGGGAAATCGATAAGCTTAAAGAAGTGTGATTTTTGCTATTTTTCACTCAGAAGAAGATCCCTCAAAGTACGAATATGATCTCTCAGATGGGGCTCTTCTGCAGAGTCAGGGTCTATCCGTTCGATAAAGGAACGGGCCAAAGCTTCATCCTCCAGATATCTGTAATAAATATATGATAGCGCATAAAGCAGACGGGCATTATCCGGGGATTTTTCCAATGCCTCACGATAAGCGAAAACCGCCTCCGGATAAAAACCTCCCTCCAGATAAAGCAGCCCCGCCTTCTCCCAGTCCGTCTCGGAGGACGCAAAAATCTGAATAAGGGAATTGATCACCGGGATCATCTTTTCAGTTGAGACTCCTTCGTCGACTTTTTTTAACAAAAAATCCATGGGTTCTTTTGTTTTGGAAGGAGTCCCCCCCACGGCGAATGTTTCATTCGATCCCATACGGATATCGTCCTGTTCAGTGTGAAACCTTATATTTACGCCGATGGTATAGATAATGAGCGAATTAAATGTGGTATCAGGATTCCGGTAGGTAATGACTACATTTCTCCCGTCTTCTCCTGCCTTATCAAACTCAAAAAAATCCTCGATCACTTCAGGCATCTTCGAAATATTCAAAAGGGTGATCTGCTCTGTGGCAGGCTGAAAATCAGCCAGAAGGGCTTTAGCCGGTTTTTCATATTCATCATAGGGATCCCAGAGATAGAGCAATGTATGCTGGCCGACATTTAAGGAAGTAATCACATAATCGGCTAAAACATTTTTTGAAGCGATATATTGCTCTTTCCAGACAGGATTGGGATCGGAAAGATCCAGGGTGTACCCCATAAAATTGTTGATATTTCCGTCTTTTCCCCCCAATAAAGCAATATGATTATAGCGGGAAAAATCCAAGACAGCATACCCGCTGATCTGGGGGAGCCACCCTTTAATGTCGATAGAATCAACTAATATTTTATCCTTTTGCCGCATTTCAGCCACAAAAACAGTCTCGACACCGGAAAAATAATACAGCTTTCTGTTATGCATAAAGAGACGCTCAGGGATCAGCCGTGGAAGAGAGTCCCCTTCCAAAAGAATGGAATCCCAGGAAAAATCTCTGCTGTTGAGTGTAAACCACTCCTTCTTTTCACCGTTTATAAAAAGCCATCTCTTATTGATACTGTCCCAGCGGGTCAGGGGATAATCTTCGATTCCCTCAGGAGGCATAGCGGCATTAACCTTTTCCCAAACATCTTTAGACAGTTGATAGATATCAAACGTGTCCGTATAAAGATAGTGATTCTTCCCGTCTGTCAAAAACCCTTTCCAATCCGGCGGCAGATCCTTATAAGAGACACGGGTGTTTCTCACCATCACCAGAGCATTATCTGCGCTTTGTGATGTTTTTTGTGATGAAAGAGCATCAAGTTTTAACAGGGTTAATTTTCCTTCATAAAGACGTCTCTGCCTGATAAACGAGCGAAACAACCCTTTGAGTAAATAACCCCTCTCTGTTATATCCAATTGATCCAATTCTCCCAAATACTTATTGAACTCCGCTTCAGGAAGGTTTCTGTCCAGCAAAGCAACAAACGCATTGTAACGCTGATGCATCTCTTCGCTTAAATAGGGGAGAAATGACGGGTCGCTCGTCATAAGGAAAAAAAGACGCGCTAAAGAATGAGACCGTGCTCTTTCTTCAAATTGCCCGAAAAGCGACTCCACCTGAGGCTTCCGACCCAAAGCAAGAGCTGAATATAATGCAATCTCACGCCCGAAATCGTCATCAGTCCCAAATTCCTCGGCCATCTCTTCCAATTCATCAGAATAATCAAGGAGAAAAAGCAATTTGGCATAGGCCAGATCGATTTCACGGGAATGGGAAACCGTTTTGATCCTTTCATAGAGATGATACGCTTCCTGATATTCTTCTTGCTCAATATGGACAAAAAACAGCCTGTTAAGAGCCTTTTTTTCATACTCCTTTCGACTGTCTTGAGCGAGCAGCCTGCGGTAAAGAGGGAGGGCTTTTCCCGCCTCTCCGGTCCGCTCATAGATTTGAGCTTTTAAGAAAAGGGCATCATCATGAAGAGAGCGATATTTCTCACGAGAGAGTATTTTATCGCATTTTTCCAAAGAGCTTTCATAATCACCCTCTTTATAATATTTTTTGGCATTGTAAAATGTATTATAATACCCACAGGATCCAAAGAAAAGAAAACTGAGAAACAGCAGGAGAAACGCGTTTTTCTTTTTCATAAGTTTTTGAGGATATCCTCGGTCATATCGGTCTGCTCCCAGGTAAATTCCGGAAGATTGCGTCCAAAATGGCCATACGAGGCCGTCTTTTTATAAATGGGCCGTTTCAGATCCAGACGGTCAATAATAGCTGCCGGGCGGAAGTCAAAGACTTTTTTCAGGCAAGCCGCAATTTTTTCATCAGAAAACCGGCCTGTCCCGAATTGGTAGACCATAACAGATACGGGCTCAGCCACTCCTATGGCATAAGCCAATTGGACTTCCACCATTTTGGCCAATCCTGCAGCAACGATATTTTTTGCAACATAACGGGCGGCATAAGCAGCCGACCGGTCGACTTTTGAGGGATCTTTTCCCGAAAAGGCTCCGCCGCCGTGAGCCCCCATCCCTCCGTAGGTATCGACGATAATCTTCCTCCCTGTGAGTCCCGTATCCGCCTTCGGCCCTCCGTCCACGAAAAGCCCGGTCGGATTAATATGAATAATGACATCGTCAAATTCCACTTTTTTCTCTTCCCATTCTTCTTGAAGGATCGGTTGGATAATAACTTTTTTAACTTCACGACGAAGCTCTTCCTGCTCGATTCCGGGATCATGCTGAGTCGAGAGGACAACGGTATTCACCTTTTTTGCCGTGAACCCGTCATATTCTATTGTTACCTGAGTCTTCCCGTCAGGGCGCAGAAAATCTAATAACCCCTTCTTTCTGACTTCGGCAAGCCGGCGGGATAATTTATGAGCATAATAGATCGGCAACGGCATAAGAGCCGGCGTCTCATCATCGGCATACCCGAACATCAGCCCCTGGTCGCCGGCCCCCTGCTCCAAATGTTTTTCCCGGTTGACGCCTCGGGCAATATCTCCTGACTGCTCATCAATGGAAGTGAGAACCGCACAGGTGTTATAATCAAATCCGTAATCCGCGCTGGTGTATCCGATCTCTTTTATCGTTTTACGGACAACACTTGGAATATCGACATAAGCATTACGGCTGGAGATCTCACCGGAGATCATCGTCAGCCCGGTGGTCACCAAAGTCTCACAGGCGACATGAGCTTCAGGGTCCTGAGCAAGCATCTCATCCAATATTGCGTCCGAAACCTGGTCGGCGACTTTATCAGGATGCCCTTCGGTTACTGATTCGGAAGTAAACAGATATTGTCCTTTTGGTTTTTTCATTCTTCAGCCTCCTTTATGCCTCTTTCAGGATCCTATTTGCGTATCCGGCCCTGTATTGTATCGGGACAATTCACCTTTCAAGCAGCTTTTCGTCCCGATAATGCTTTGCTGAGCCGCCACATTCTCGACATAGGCTTCATCATAAATAATGGCGTCCCGGATGACGGCATTTTGTATCGTCACATTGCACCCGACGGAAACATAAGGGCCCAAGACGGCTCCCCGGATAACAGATCCTTCTCCGACAAACACAGGCTCGACAAACACAGTATCCGGATATTTTTGTTTCCGTTGGCACGGCCTTTGTTCCAATAAAAACCGGTTTGTTGCTAATAATGTCTCAAGGGTACCGCAGTCAAACCAATTGTCAACATGAAAGGGTTTCATTTTGACTCCTTGCTGCAACATATGATTGAGAGCATCGGTAATTTGATATTCATTTTTTGTCTTGATATTTTCATCCACGAGATATTGCAAAGCGTCAAAAAGAGCCTCCCCTTCCCGTATATAGTAAACACCCATAAGAGCCAGATTGCTGGGGGGAATTTCCGGTTTCTCCACAAGGCTTGAAATCATCTCCCCTTTCAATTCAACGACCCCGAAACGCCGGGGATCTTCCACATGGCGGACCCCCAGAGAAGAGCAGCCCTGTTTTACCATGGCCGGAACATCCATATCCACAATGGTATCCCCGAGAATGATAAAAAGGTCACGGGCCTCTTCGTCAGAAGAGCGCGCTTTTAAAACAGCATGCCCCAGGCCGAGCATCTCTTTTTGTTCCACAAAACGCAGCGGAATCCCGGGATAGGCCTCTTTTACCCAGGCCGTTAGAATCTCTTTTTTATAACCCACAATAATCACGATTTCGTCAAACTTTAAATCCCGTATCACACGGTCAATAATATGGCCGATAATAGGCCTCCCGGCCACTTGAAGCATCGCCTTCGGGATGACATGGGTATGCGGCCGCAAGCGTTTGCCGATCCCGGCTGCAGGAATGATAACCTTCATCCGATCTCCTCCTCAAACGAGTATTTTAACAGCTTTAGGACATATGGCTATTTCAACTGACTCGATCTCACCCTCTGCGACATCTCCGTCGACCTGAGACGGGGCCCGCTTTGTAGAGAGTTTAACCTTGGGGACCTGATGATATTCCACATCCTGTCCGTTGATATGAGTCCCCCTTAACACATCGATAGCAAAAGAGATCGACTTCAACACTCCTTTTTCTTTAAAAATACAGACATCCAAAAGCCCGTCATCCATTTTCGCTAAAGGAGTCATGCTGTAAGGCCCCCCGTAAAACGAGGCATTGCCCACGACTACGAAATATCCTTTCTTGGGTTCAGTCCCGTCAAGGAAGTCGATAAAAACGGGCTCGGGTTTATAGGTAAAAAGAGTGGAGAACCCTGCCAGGACATACGCATAGCGGCCGATAATCTTTTTGAGATTGAAATCGACTTTGCTGATCGTATGAGCATCAAAACCGTAGCTGACCATCAGCCCGAAGTAATTGTCCCCGATTTTCCCGACATCGTAGGCCTTCGGCTCAGCAAAATTGGCCAAATAGTACGCTGCTTCAAAGGGGTTTATAGGGATACTGAGTTCCATGGCCAAAACATTGGTCGTTCCCACAGGAATGATGCCTAAAGGCATATCGGTCCCTGCAAATTCATTGATCGCCAAATTGACCGTCCCGTCCCCGCCGCAAATATAGACATAATCGACTTCACCGGCAGCTTCCTTCAGTGCCGAAACGATCTCATCCCGGGTCCGGACAATATCAACATCAACGGCAAATTTATTATTCCCCAAAATATACATGACCTTGGGCAGATACTCTTCCAGATGACGTTGCCCTGAATCAGGGTTTGCGATCAGTTTTATTCTTTTTTTCATGCCTATATAATACCTAACTGTTTTCCCGCTTCTTCGAATTTTTCCAGTGCGTATTGCAGTTCATCTTTTTTATGAGTCGCCATAAAACTGGTCCTTATAAGAGCCTGCCCTTTTGGAACAGCCGGAGAAACCGTGGGATTGACGAAGATGTTAGCTTCTTCCAACATCTTCCACATCCGGAAACACTGGTAATCGTCTCCGACAATAACAGGAATAATCGGCGTTTCCGCATGCCCGGTATCAAACCCGAGTTTTTTGAACTCCTCTAACATAAAGCGGGTATTGTCCCACAGCTTTTCAATCCGCTCCGGCTCTTTTTCCATGACTTCCAAGGCTCCCATAACAGAACCCGCCGATCCCGGGGGAAGTGATGCACTGAAAATAAGAGACCGTGCATTATGTTTGATAAAATCGATGATTTTCTCATCGCCGGCCACAAATCCGCCTACAGAGGCCAATGATTTCGAAAAGGTCCCCACAACAAGGTCCGCCTTTTCTGTCAACCCGAAATGTTTGGCCGTCCCCCCGCCGTCTGCCGATAAAACTCCGACTGAATGGGCATCGTCGACGATCAGCCGCGCCCCGTACTTTTCGGCCAAAAAAGTGATAGCCGGCAAATTGGCTATATCTCCGTCCATTGAGAAGATCCCGTCAGTGACAATAACCTTGGGATGGTTTTTGTGCAGTTTAAGAAGACGCTCCAAATGATTCATGTCAGCATGATTATAGCGCACCATTTTCCCGAATGACATTTTAATGCCGTCTAAAATGCTGGCATGGTCTAATTTATCTGTGAGGATGATATCATTTTTTCCACTGGCCACAGCAGAGATAGCTCCCAGGTTGGCCTGATATCCTGTGGCGAAGACAAGAGAAGCCTCTTTTCCCACTAATGCCGCCAATCGCTCCTCCAGTTCCAAATGAATATCCAGCGTTCCATTGAGAAACCGTGAGCCGGCACATCCTGTGCCGTACTTCTCGATCGCTTTAATGGCTCTCTTTTTAACATAAGGATGATTTGTCAGCCCCAAATAACTGTTGGATCCTAACATCAGGACTTTATGCCCGTTCATCATGACTTTGGTATCCTGATCCGATTGAATGATACGGAAATAGGGGTAAATCCCGGCCTCCCGGGCCTTGTCAGCCAAATCATACAAATAGGCTTTTTCAAAGATGTCCATAATGCTCCTTCCACCCTTAACGGGTCTATTCTAAGTTAAATTTCAACTGCTGCAAGGATTATTTATTCCGTAGATTGCAGCAACACCCTTTTTCAATGAATAATACGGTTCCATTCCCATACGCCCGAAATCGTTTCTCTCATAACCCCAATCTGCATTGATCTCTCTTACTTTTTCCCTGTTTAATATCTTGTTTTTTCCGAATTTTTCATTCAGAAAAGCGACGGCGTAAGCCAGCGGATAGGGAATGTGAAGGGCCAGAACATGTTTTCTCCCGAAAACGGAGGCCGCTTCTTTGTACAAACTCTTCTGTGTCAATATTTCTCCTCCATGTATGTGGTAGACGGGATCCTTCTGAGGCGGGCTGTTTAACGCTCTAACAGCAAAACGGGCCAGATCCCGGGCATAAACAAGCGTAATCCTCTTTTCTTTCCACCCGATAAGAGGAGCCAGCCCCTTTTTTGCCCATTCAAAGGTCATTTTCACATCTTCATCCCGGGACCCGTAAACGGCCGGCGGACGCACAATGATGATGTGAGTCGAGGGATCATCAAGATAGGGCCAATGAAGCGCTTCTCCCTCTAATTTAGATCTCCCGTATCGGGATATGGGCTTGCACCTATCCCGTCTTGAGGGATTATCTCCGGGGCGGGCGCAGGGGCCGGCCACAGCCAAAGAGCTCATGTACAGGTAAGCCTTTATCCGTTCTCTGTGCTCTAAGTAAAGGTTCAGCATCATTTCAGCCATATCCCGGTTGACACGGTCAAAGATCTCAAAGCGGGGCGCCTGTGTGACCCCTGCTAAATGAAGAAGAAAACGGCAACGCGGGATATGAGGTGCCAAAGTCGACGGGTCTGAAAAATCAACAACGGCGAAATCGACCCCTTTTGATTTTAAATAGGCCGTATTGCTGCTTTTTCGGACAAGACAAAGAACCCGCGCCTGAGGCTCTGTTTCCACTATCTCATCAACGACATGCGACCCCACAAAACCTGTGGCGCCGGTCAAACAATAATCATAATCCCATTTCATAAATTCGAAACCTCTTATATAGCTTTGCCCCCATGTTTTCCAACTCCCGGTTCATCAGGTCATTACTCTCCAAAATCCATCCCAAATCGGCAAACCGATATCCCCTTTTCCCGCCTTCCTGAATCATGCGGGCGATGAGAAGAAGTTCCAGCCCTTGTTTCCTGAATTCGGGGGCCACTCCGAGAATCAGAGTCCTGACCATGTCAATTTGTTTCCCTGCCTTACGGGCCTTGAAAACCCCGGTGAGGGTCACCTTTCCCTTCAGGACTTTAAGCACCCGGTTCAAGTCGGGAAGGCTCACAGACGCCCCGATGGGTTTTCCGTCTTTTAATAAAAGAAAAGCCAATCCCGGTTCCAGGACCCCTTTCAGCTCTAAAGCCAAATGGTCCAACTCCTCGGGTGTCATGGGGACAAAGCCCCAATTCTTTTCCCATGAACTGTTGTACACGGCTTTAAAGGACTCCAAAATTTGAAAGACATTCCTTTTTGTAATCGGGATCAGGGAGCATTCGTGGCGCTTCCTGACAGCTTCAGCCAAACGCAGGATCCGTTTTGCCCCTGCAATTCTTGCATCATAAAGATATGAATAGAGATCCATCGCCTTTTTCAACCCGAAATCCTCTGCACGCCGGGGGTAGTACGCCGGGTTATACGGCATCATAATCACCGGATCCCGCTCGAATCCGTCGATCAGCATGCCGCAGCTGTCATTCGTCGAAAAATTGACGGGCCCTCTTAATGCCGTCATTCCATTTTGACGGCCATAATCTGAGACAGCGGTCAATAGAGCAAAAGAGATCTCTTCCTCATATTCCGCTTCGAAAAATCCGAAAAAGCAAATCTTTTCATTATGAAAACCGTTATGTCTGTCATTTATAATGGCGGCAATCCGCCCGCAAGGACAGCCATCCCGGTAGGCCAAAAACAGTTCCACCGCCGCATGCCGGTAAAAAGGGTTTTTTTGGGGGTTGAATGTATCATATTCTGATTTTAAAAGAGGAGGAACCCAATGGGGATCATTGTTGTAGAGAACAAAGGGCAGGTTGACAAATGTTTTCAGGTCTTTTTTATTCTCGACTCTTTGTACTTGGATCATGCACCGTCCCCTTTCTTGCTAAAAGCACATACAAGCCCACCGTTAAAAATTCAACACAGTAATCTAAAAGAAAAACAGCGAAGATTCCCCCGGAAATCCTCCGCATAAAAAAAAGATAGACGAGCAGAGATGCAAAGACCTTATTTAGAATCGGAATGCGTTTCAAAATTACTTTTTCAACAAAAAGCCCTGCAAAAGAAAGACCTGTCATCATCGCCCACCAGGGATCATAAAAGATAAAAAGACATAACGAGGCCAGAATAACAAGGATTACAGCAATAATATGCGTTAAACGGCTTTTTTTAAAAAAATAAAAATAGATATTAAAGACAAAATGAAATATAAAAAATGGCGCCAAAACGCTGATAATATGAAAATAATCGTTCATCATAATCCGGTAAGCCCGATTATACGGGAGGGGAAGAGCATCGTCAAGACAACTTTTGTTCTCATTCCTCCGCCCGCCCCTTCCCGGCTCTTGTCAGGGACGATTTGACGAGAAAATCCCAAAGTAACGCTCCGCCCCAACGCCTCAAAGCGATAAAGAGGCGAGCATGAACAGGAAAGACATACCGCCGACGGGGATACCGGGACAAAGCGGCTTTAAGGATTATCTGAGCCGCTTTCACAGGGGTAAGCCCGCGCTTGTAAAAGGACCGAAACAAAGCGTTTATCCGTGTATACTGAAGAGCATAAGACCTTTCACCCGAGCGTTCTCCCATTTCACCCATAGCACGCTGAGGCCAACGGGTACCCACGGCTCCCGGCTCGACAAGAATGACTTTTATACCAAGCGGAGACAATTCCTGACGCAGACAATCACTGAACCCTTCCATGGCATGCTTGGATGCGTGATACCAGCTGCCCAGAGGGAAAGAGACAATACCGGCCATGGATGAGACATTGATGATTCGTCCCGCTTTCTGCCCACGCATAGAGGGCAAAACCGCCCGGATCATTTCGGCCGCGCCAAAAAGGTTCACATCAAATTGATTCCGAGCTTCTTCTAAAGAGACATCCTCAACAGCGCCGTAAAGTCCGAATCCGGCGTTGTTAAGCAGAACATCCACCCGACCTTCCTGTCCCAACACCTGCTCAATGAAGGAGCGGGCGGCAATGATATCAGAAAGGTCAAAAGCGGCAACAGAGATTCCTTCTTTTTCCAGTTCCCTGAGTTTTTCCCGGTTTCGGCCGCAACCGTAAACCGACCACCCTTTACGGGCGAACAACAAGGCGGACTGATATCCTATCCCTGAAGTCGCACCGGTAAGGACAAGCACTCTTTTCTTCAATATGGAACTCCGGGGACTACGTGTTAAGAAGCTTTAACTGTTTATAGTTCAAAGCCTTTTTGAAAGTATCCTTAAGAGAGAGACTTCCGGTCTTAATCCACAGCATCATATAGCCTTCAAAAAGAACAATCAATTCTCCGGCCTCCTCATCAGGGTCCATAAAGGGGCGAAGACGGCCCGCTTCTTTCTCTTTTTTGAGCACAGATGCCATCTTCTGATGTATTTCCCTGTATCGTGCTTCTAAAGTCTTTAAGACAAGCGGTGTTTCTCTCTTCCCCTGAATGATCATATGGAGAAAACCCGCATCATAATCCTTCTCATTGAAAAAATCCACCGTCGCACAATAAAGAGACACCAAGTGGCGGCATAACCCCTCGATATTTTCAATATTTTCGGGGATAAGGTCTTCATAGCGGGAGTAGATCTTTCGCAAAAAGAGATCGACTGTCTTAAGAAAGAGGTCCTCTTTTCCGGTATAATGATAATACAGGCTTCCTTTGGTAATTTCCAATGTATCTGTGATATTTTTTATAGAAACCCCTTCATACCCTTCCCGGAGGAAAAGATCCAAAGCGACTTCAGCTATTTCCTTACGTGTCGGCATTCGGGTATTATAATCGATTTTGATAATGATTCAAGTTTTTTTATAGTTTGCGTCTTTTTTTATAGTCCAAAAAAAATGTGTGGTTATACTCGTGGAAAAAGGATCCGGATGAAAGCTTTTGGCTTATGGCATAAACTTTTTCTTATTGCAGCTCCCATAGCGCTGCAAAACCTTGTCTTCAGCTCCATCAACTTCGCCGATGTCTTTATGATCGGCAAATTGGGCCCTGCCAACATCGCCGGGGCGGGCATTGCAAATCAGATCTATTTTCTTTTTTGCCTTACCCTTTTCGGCATTAACAGCGGAGCCGCCATTTTTATCGCCCAATTTTGGGGCCAGGGACAACACGGGTCTATTCATAAAAGCATCGGATTGGCCTTAACACTCAGTCAGGGGGCGGCTCTCCTTTTTTTCTGTTTTGCTTTTTTTTCCCCCGGGCGGCTGATCGTCCTCTATTCTCCGGACCCGGAAGTCATTTCAGCGGGAGCCTCTTACCTGAAAATCGTCTCTACAAGCTATTTTGTAACGGCTTTTTCCTTCAGCCTTTCCATAGCATTGCGGGCCATCGCCCGTCCCTTCGTCTCCCTTTATTCCAGTCTTCTCTCATTGGCAGTCAATGTCTTTTTTAACTATACCCTGATATTCGGCCACTGGGGCTTTCCAAAACTTGGGCTTCCCGGAGCGGCCATTGCCACAGTCATCGCCCGTACATTGGAAGTGGGACTTCTCTTCCTGCTCATCCGCAGACATCATCTCCCGGTATGGGCTCCCTTAAAGGAGATGCTCTCATTCCGTCGTCCTTTTGTGATCAAAGTCTTAGCCGTTTCAATTCCGGTTATGCTTAACGAGATCTTCTGGTCGGTGGGAATCACTTTTTACAATGTTATTTATGCCCGGATGGGGACTTTGGCTATTGCCAGCGTCCAGATCGAAAACAGCATTGAGCGGATCGCCTTCGTCTTTTTTGTCGGAATCGGAGCAGCCACCGCCACTTTAGTAGGCCATTCTATAGGAGAAGGATATTGGAAAAAGACAAGAATAATAGCAGCCAAACTCTCCCGGTTTTCTTTTTTATCGGGAGCTTTTTTGGGAGGGGTCCTGGTTCTGACCGCTCCGGCTCTTATCGGGCTTTTCGATATCTCTTCTCTTGTACGGGAGAATGCTGTCTTTCTCCTTCGCCTTTACGGCTTCATCCTCCCTTTCCGCGCCTACAATGTAATCAATGTCATAGGTGTCTTCCGGGGGGGCGGAGATACAAAATACTGTCTTTTTGTGGACTTGGCCGCTCTGTGGCTTGTGGGGCTTCCTGCCGCTTTTACTGCGGGACTGATTCTAAAACTGTCTCTTCCTGTTGTCTTCCTCTGCGCCGGGCTGGAAGAGATCATCAAGTCTTTTTTAGTCTTTTATCGTCATCGGTCAGGGAAATGGATTCATTCATTGTCCTCTCCGGAGTAATCCTTTACCCGATAGAGCTGATAAAATCCTTTGGAGGACGGAGAACGGTGAATATTAGAGGCTGTTACATAAAGGGATGAGCCGGCTGAAGCCAAAGAATCCGGCCAGGCTATGTTCAGATCTTCAAAAAGCGGGGTGATTGTCTTTGAGGAAGAGACCTTCCATATGCGTCCTGCTTCAACTCCTGTCAGATAGAGATTCCCTTTTTTGTCAAAGAGCATCCCGTCGGAGGCCGGGATAATCGCCCAAGGCTCCGGAACAAATCCGCAGAGAGAAACAAAACACCCCGGGAGAAAAAAAGCCTGCACCGGAACACGGTAAAGAGTATGCCCCGAAAGGGCTGAAAAATAAAGGTAATGCTCTCTTTCATCCAGAGCTATCCCGTTGACATGGCTGGTAATCTTGAAATAACGCCCCTCTACAGCCAGTCCGGATGTTTCCGACAGAAGAGCCGGGTGATGATTGAAAAAGCGCACAGAACTATTATTTTTCAGATCGACGACGATGATCGCTCCCGCACCTGAATCTGAAAGATACGCATATTGATTTGCCGCATCAAGGCAAAAATCATTAAAATAAGACGCTTTCCTGTAGACATCTTCCGGAAAACGGTATTCCCGGATAAACTCTCGGGTTTCTGTATCTACGGCAATGAGACGGGGCCCGGGAAGGCGTACCCCTTTGAAATCGGGATTCGCATTATCCAGTATCCAGAGAATTCCGTCTTTTCCGGCTTTAATGCTTTGTACGTTGATAAAATGAAGCTTCTCCCCTGTTTCCCCGTCAAACGGGGCAAAGGGGCGGACATCTCCCTGAATGACTTCCCCTAAAGAGAATGAAAAATTTATGCCCCAGGCAGGAAAGGAGACAAAAAGACGCCTTTCCGGCGTCACAGCCACACCTGTCCATTGGGACCGGTTTTGCACTACCAGTTCAGGGGATTGCCCTAAAAGGGGGAAAGCCCAAAAGAAAAGAAAGAAAAACAGGACCCCGGAGTACTTGCCGCGCCCGTTAAAGCCCGTCAGGAAGAGCATATCCCTGATTTCCGGGGACCCACTCGATCACACGGATAATCGCTTCTTTGTTCACAGGGCCGTAAATATGGAAAAAGGATTCATTCATTCCGTAAAGGTCCTCTTCCACGACTTTGGAGGTCAGCTTCGTCTCATCAATGCACAGAAGAATAATTTTTTCGACTCCCAGATAATTATCATTGGCCACTTTTAAAAGCTGATCCTTTTTCAGGCAATGAATAAATCCTTCCCACTCCATGGTAGGAGTCTTATATTCTTCATCCCCTTTCACGGCCTCATAGATCTCAGGCGTCACAATATGATAGATCATAGCGTCGTCTCCTTGCTTTAACCGGACTTCTCAACACTCCATTATTATGTTACATCAAATCAGAGTATTATAAAAGGAAAATTTCGCCGAAAAAAACCACGCTTCCTTCAGGCCGCAGGGATTCTTTGCTGCCTATCGATCGTCATCTGTTGAGCTCCCTTGCCGTGTGCGCTCAGTTCTCCTTTGCTTTAAGACGGAAATACTCTACAGGTATCTTGATGACGATTTTTTTCACAGGTCTTTTCCCTCTTATCTTCAGGCCGGGCATATGCCCTTCTTCGGGGGAAAGAAGAATAAAATAATTCTCGGGGAAGAGAAAATAATCCCCTCTTCCCCGATAAAACACGATATCTTTGCCCTCATCATACGGAATTTCTTCTGTCAGGCCTTTTACAGGAGACCATCCGAACGATTCTTTTCCCGATGCCAGAAACTGCAGATCATAGTAGAGGCGATGGGCTTCCCATAAGCCTCTTTTTTTTTCGGGAATATAACGGGAAACCAATGCCTTGGCCCCATTCTCCCCTAATGAGCACACTCCATCCTCCGGAAAATGACGTACGGACTCCGCAAGAAAATCATACATAAGCGCCCCGTCCTTCATGCCGGCAAAATAAATGTGCCAATTTCCAAGATGATCCATTATCATGATTGCTCCTTTTTCTCCATTTTATCCCATTACATAAACATGGCAAGCCTCTGTTTGAAACCATTCTGCCTTTTCTTCTGTCTTGTAGATAAAAAGGAGGCTTTATGCAGAATAAGACACTTTTTGGCTGTTTGTCATCGCCGTATTTTTCTCGGGTTGCGCTGATCACCGCCGTGACGGATCCTGGGAAGGAGCGGCCGTAGCTTCGACATTCACTTTTGAAACCGCTAATCAGCAAAATTGTTATCAGACAGCGGGAGTTTATGAAAATGAGATCTACTACCTTCAAAGTTTCAGTGACCGCTTTTCTCTGCAATTTCTTTCTGCTGAAGGAAAGGCTCTTCGCTCTATCACCGTCCCCCGTGGAAACGGGCCGGGGGAAGCCCGACAGACCATTGGTGTCCGGGTCATTGACGGAAAGGTCTATTGGGCCGATCTGGCCTTGAGCCGGCTCACGGTCTTCTCCCTGGACGGAGAATATATCGACCAGATCGACTTCAATGAAGAGACAGGTTTCATAGCGGCTTTTGACGTGGCAGGGGATCTTCTCTATTTTCATAGCCTGAACAAGACCTACATCGGTGTCATCGACCTTGCTACCGGAAAACTTTTACGAAGTGTCCCCCATCCCATTCAGGGCGTTCCCCAGCCGGGAGACAAAGTCCCGGGCGGAGTTCTTCGTATTGATCCCTATACGGGAAATATTCTCGTAGGCAAAGTATGCCAGCCTTATCTCATTGAAGTCTGGTCCCCTCATCTGGAAAAAATCGATGAACTGGCCTACCCTCTGGAAAAAAAGCACAAGGACCTCACCTACCTGCCCAACATCAATGTTCATGGGGATATGCTCATCAGCTCTCTGATCATCACGGAATCAGCGATCTATGTCCCCCGCATCAGTTTTCGGTTTGAAGTCAAAGGCAACATGACGGAGACTCCTGCTTATCCCATGGAGGTCGTCAGATTCGATAAGCAATCCAAATCAATCCGCGTCTATTCCCTTGACTCGGCTTCTCCTGCTCAAGGGATCTTTTACCTTCTCGGTGTGCTTGAGGGAAAACTCGCCGTCATGCACTACGGCCCGTTAGAGAATGAACAAGAAAAGGCTCCCTGGACCTTTAACGGATATCTCCTGGATATCATCCTCCCATAGCCCATCAAGAGGGGGGGGTTCCCCCCCTCTTGATTTCTCCGCATGCTTCTGTATAATGGATGATGGAGGTCTGTCTTGTGAGAATTAAACTGTCCGTCGAAAACACTCAGCTCTGTGTGGGATGCCAACTGTGTATGTATGCCTGTTCCAGACGTTCGGGAAACGGCGGACTGGGACTCTCGGCTATCAGTGTGCGCTCTTCAGGAGGCATGAGCAAAGGGTTTACCATCGTCGTCTGCCGCTGCTGCGAAGACGCTCCTTGCGTGGAAGCCTGCCCTGAAAAAGCTTTGATCCAAATCAAAACAGGGGGAATACGCCTTCTGAAAGACAAATGCACAGGCTGCGGACTCTGCCGTGACGCCTGTATCATCGGGGCCGTCTTCTGGGACTCTGTGAACCGGCAGCCTAATATCTGCGTCCAGTGCGGCCAATGCGCCCTCTTCTGTCCCCATCATGTCCTTGCGCTGACAAAAAGTGAGGAGAAGACGCCATGAAGACGCTTCGCCGGGTCCTCATCGCCGATTTGTGCGCACAATCCTTTCATGTGGAAGAACGCCCGGATCTCTTTTCTGAATACATCGGAGGAGCCGGAGTCTCCTCGGCTCTTCTCAAAGAATATCAGGGCTGTTCCCCTGAAGGCCCTGCAATCTTTGCCGTAGGGCCCTTTACAGCCCTTTTTCCCATGGCTTCCAAGACAGTGGCTTCCTTTATATCCCCCCTGACGGGTAATTACGGAGAAAGCCACGCCGGCGGACGCAGTGCCGTCTCTTTACGCATGGCCGGATACGGAGCTCTCGTCGTACTTGGCCAGGCTCCTTTCCCTCAATATCTTGTTGTAGATGAGGAGGGAGTCCGTTTTGAAGACGCCCGCTCCTTGTGGGGGATGAAAAACTGCTCCACACCGGCACGGATCATGCGTGAAAAGGAGGGGGGTGCAGGCTTACGCTCCATTTTGCGCATCGGCCCCGCCGGGGAGAATGGGGTCGCTTACGCCTCCGTGACAACAGAGACCTATCGGCATTTCGGACGAATGGGGCTGGGAGCTGTCTTCGGCAAAAAAAAACTTAAAGGGATCGTCTTGAAAGGGGCCCGTGAGACCCCTGTCTCAGAACCGGCTCTTTACAAAACTCTGTATAATGAACTTTATACACAGATGGCCTCTTCCGATCTCATGAAAAAATATCACGACCTCGGGACTCCGGCCAACATCCTCCCTCTGCATGAGATGGGAGGCCTGCCTGTTTGTAATCTGAAACAAAGAACCCTGAGTCCTGACGAAGCGACAAACCTGTCAGGGGAACATTTCGCCGCCCGTTTCCTGAACCGTCGGCTGGCCTGCTCCCATTGCCCGGTAGCCTGCATCCATCTGGCGGCTTTACGCCTTGAAGCCCCGTCAGAGCCCTATTTTTATCAGACCTCTTATGTCTCCTACGACTATGAGCTTTTGTATGCCCTGGGGTCGATGATCGGAGTTACCGATGCTCAGAATGTTCTCCGCTTGATCGACCGTGTGGAACAATACGGCATGGACGCCATCAGTACAGGGGTAATATTAGCCTGGATGACAGAGGCATATGAAAAGGATTTCCTCCCACACGATTTATTCGGAGAAGAGATCCCCAGATGGGGCCATACAGAAGCCTATCTATCCCTCATCGACAAGATCTGCTTTGATCCGGCGCCCTTTTTTGAAACAGCCCGGAAAGGGTGTGCCGCTTTGTCTGAAACATACGGCGGAAAAGACTTTGCTCTTGTCTTCGGCAAAAATGAGATGCCGGGATATCATACCGGAATCGGTGCTCATCTCGGGTTTCTTTTGGGCATCCGCCACAGCCATCTGGACAATGCCGGCTATGCTTTGGATCAGAAACAGGACAGAGAGGTCTTCTCGTCACCCGATCATCTCGCCCGCGCCCTTTTAAGGGAAGAAGCCTTCCGTCATATTCTCTCTTCTCTTGTCGTCTGTTTTTTTGCCCGCAATATCTTTGCTCCCGACAAAATCTTACAGCTTTCACAGTCCATAAACATCTCTCTTCCGGATGATCTCCTTCAGAAAGGGCTGGATCTTTACCGCGCGAAACTCTCCTTCAAAGAAGAACTGGGATTCCGATGGGAGGAGTTGTCTCTTCCCCTCCGTGTGTGTGTTGCAAAGACTCCCGGAATACAACCTGACCCGGATTTTGCCCATAAAACACTTGCCGCCGCTCGGGGGTTTCTTAACGATTCTTCTTTTAGCCTCTCCTAAAGTGAAACTTTTTCCTGCACATGCGGGTCCCATATTTCTAACCGTGAAATGGGGTGTTACATGATTTTCATAGCTATATAAACTTATTTCCGAACACACGAATACAAGGAGGTTTATTATGGCTATGATATCATTTCACGGGGTCTCTTTTTCTTATACAATGCCCTATCATCCTGTCTTTGAAGAGTTGACAATGTCAATAGATACCGATTGGAAAACAGGGCTTGTCGGCCGAAACGGGCGGGGAAAGACGACTTTTCTGAATCTTTTGCTTCGATCACTAAAACCCCAGAAGGGAACGCTGTCCGTTCCCGAAGGGTTGTCCCCTGTTCTCTTTCCCTTTCCTGTTTCCGCCCCCGAACGCGATGCCCGTATTATTATCAAAGAGAATATCGCCCCTTTTTCCCGCTTGGAAAAGACCATGGAAGAGTGCCTCAGTGAAAGCAGTGAAAAATCGCTGGAAAAGTACGGAGAAATCCATTCCCGTTACACCCGGCATAACGGCTACGGGATCGACGCCCTCCTTCTGAAGGAGGCCGCTCTTTTAAATATAGACGAAGAACTCCTAAGCAGGCCTTATTCGACTCTCAGCGGGGGAGAACAGACGAAATGCCAGATCCTTTCCCTCTTTCTTCATCCTGCGCCTTTTCCCCTTATCGACGAACCAACCAATCATCTGGACCTTAACGGCCGTCAACTGGTTGCGCATTATCTCCGGTCTCGCCCCAAAGGGTTTTTGTTGGTCTCTCATGACCGCTCTTTTTTAGACGAATCTATCGATCATGTGCTTGCCCTCAATCGCAAAGACAACCGTCTTTATCATGGAAACTATTCTGTGTATCATGAAGAAAAGAGAAAAGAGGATGAAGAAGAGTTGTCCCGTAACATGCACCTGCACAAAGAGATCACTCGTCTGGCCACATCATCCCGGCAAAAAGAAAACTGGAGCAAGAAAAAAGAGAAGGAAAAAGTCGGCAGCGGGGATAAAGGAGCGGTAGGAGCACAAGCCGCCAGGCTTATGAAACGATCCCTGATCATCCGCCGAAGGGCCCTCCGGCATAGGGAAGAAAAGGAAAAACTTCTTAAAAACCTGGAAATTTCTTACTCTTTGAAATTGAACGTTTCTTCATCCCTTCCCTGTCATATTCTTACCGTTTCTGATCTTTCTGTCTCCTACGGGAATAATCTTGTCTTCTCCGGCATCTCTTTTTCACTAAGGCGGGGAGAACGTCTTGCCCTTACAGGGCCTAACGGTGCAGGGAAGACCTCTCTTTTAAAAGCGGTTTTGGGAGAGATCCCTTACTCAGGGACAATCCGCCGTCCCGCCCATATCCCTGTTTCCGTCGCCTCCCAGCATCCTGTCTGGAATCAGGGATCTCTTAAAGAATTGGTAAAATCCGCCGATTTAGACGAGACTCTTTTCCGAAATGTCCTGGGTATTTTAGGCGTCTCGGGAGAGATCTTTCATCGGCCACTGGAAACATTCAGTCTGGGAGAATTAAAAAAAGTCGAAATGAGCCGCAGCCTTTGCCGGGAAGCCGGGTTGTTTGTCTGGGACGAACCATTAAACTATTTGGACATCGTCTCCCGCGAACAGATCGAGGAAGCCGTTTCTCTTTTTCAGCCTACCATTATTTTTATCGAACATGACAAGGCTTTTGTCGAAAAATGCGCAACGGATGCTTTATTGTTAAAGCTTTGATTTATTCTTTTGAACAGGAAGGTGAACATCTACGGTTTTGAATATCAATTGCTATGTTGACAAATACATCCCTGATATCCGGCTTGCTTTCCGCCTCGAGCTGACTTGACAAAAAGCATGTTTTCGCCTATAATTCGGTTAACGAAAGGATAATTTGAGCGAATATATTCAAGCTTTTAAACTTATTTCAAAAAATGCCAAACTTTTTCTTCTGGGGGGCATCTTTAACGGAATAGGGATGTCCGTGTTCCGCCTTCTCTTCAACCTTTATTTGAAAGAAGGAGGGATGGGAGAGGGAAATATCGGAACGATTCTTTCGGCTCGCTCACTGGGAGCTGCCGTCATTGCTTTGCCTGTCGCGCTTCTTCTCCGAAAAGTCCATGCGAAATACATCCTCGTAGCCGCAACTTTTCTGGCTTCTTTTTTTTATGCTCTTCAGGTTTATACAGGAGAATTATACTTTATCATCGTCTTTGCGTTTTTTGCCCATATGTTTTTTATGATCTACCGGCTGGTCTCAGCGCCTTTTTTTATGCAAAATAGCACACCAAAAGAGCGGATCTATCTTTTCAGTCTCCATTCGGCTGTCTTTGTCGTCTCCCAGTTTGCAGGGAATATTATCGGCGGCAATCTCCCCCATTTTTTTATGAATACTCATATCGCCGGCTCCCTTCTCCAGGCTTATGAAATCACGCTTTATGCTTCTATAGGAGCAACAATGGCCTCCCTTTTTCCCTATCTGGGTATCAGGGAAAAACCGATTCCTGCTACAGAAAATACCCTTTTTGCCGAATTGAAAAGTTACAATTGGGGGCGTATCATCCGTCTGGTCATTCCCCGCTTTCTCGTGGGGATGGGTGCCGGCCTCATTATTCCCTTTATGAATCTCTATTTTCGCAATGATTTCGGGCTGGGATCAGCCACTATCGGCCTTTACTTTTCTATTCTTCAGGTCTTCATGTTTATAGGGATGATGAGCGCCCCTTTTATTGCCCGGCGCATAGGAATGGTCAACGGCATCGTCCTGACCCAGCTTCTTTCTCTCCCCTTTATGCTGATTATGGCCTTGACAGACCATCTTCCCCTGGCTGTCGGTGCCTTTTTTATCCGGACCACCCTTATGAATATGAATCAGCCCCTGAACCGAAATTTCGCCTTGGAAATCATGCGTAAGGAGGAACAGCCGATGACTCATTCTATCACAATGATCGCGTGGAATCTCTCATGGATGGTCAGTGCCTTTATCGGGGGACGTATCATTGAAGCCCATTCTTTTAAATACTCCTTCTTTGTTACCATTATCTTCTATATTTTCTCGACATTAGCGTACTATTTTCTTTTCCGTTCTTTTTCTTCCATCGGGAAAGCCGATTCAACAGAGAAACAATTATTCTCCTAATCCTTTGACAACACCGTATCTTTTTGTTAATGTGACACCGCAGGGGTGGTAGAATTACCTGAGATCATACCCTTTGAACCTGATACAGTTCATACTGTCGTAGGGAGCTCATCATCTTTATTTTCATCATCTTCATCCCTGCAGAGAAAAGAAAGGATGGAGATATATGACACAGTTACAAGCAGCTCAAAAAGGACATATGACACCCGAAATGGAAATCGTCGCCCGGGAAGAGGAACTTTCTCCCGAAAACCTGCGCTCCCTGGTCAAAGAGGGGCGCGTCGTCATCCCCGCGAATTTGAATCATAAAGGGCTACACCCTTTTGGCATCGGTTCTCCGTTAAGGATCAAAGTCAATGCCAATATCGGGACTTCTCCCCAAAACACGGATCTCGACATGGAATTGGCAAAGATCAAAGTCATTGAATCCTTAGGGGCTGAAGCTCTTATGGATTTGAGTATTGCCGGTGATTTGGACAAGATCCGCCAGGCTGTGATCAAGTCCACATCTCTTATGGTCGGAACCGTTCCTATTTATCAAGTCTTAACAGAAAGAACCGACGATGTCGCCTCAATCAGCCCTGAAATGATTTTGGAGACTATAGAGCGACACGGAAAACAGGGCGTGGATTTTATTACAGTCCACTGCGGCCTGAAACAAGAAGCTCTGCCCCTGCTTGACAAAAGAGTTATGGGAATAGTCAGCCGCGGCGGCTCTTTTCTGGCGAAATGGATGACAGTCCGAAATGAAGAAAATCCCCTTTACACTCATTTTGATCAATTATGTGACATCGCCCGCACCTATGACATGACATTGAGCTTAGGTGACGGACTTCGGCCGGGAGCGGTTCATGATGCCACGGACGCCGCCCAGCTCCATGAACTCAAAGTCCTGGGAGAACTTGTTTTACGGGCCCGCAAAGCCGGAGTGCAGGTCATGGTAGAAGGGCCGGGACATGTCCCGATGTGCGATGTCCAAAAAAATATGGAATTACAACAGGAGTGGTGCCACGGGGCCCCTTTCTATGTTTTAGGACCCCTGACTATTGACAGCGCCCCCGGTTATGATCATATTGTCGGTGCTATCGGCGGAGCCTGGGCCGCCTATCATGGAGCCTCCTTTCTCTGTTATGTGACTCCGGCTGAGCATCTGCGCCTCCCGGGCCCCTCAGATGTGCGGGAAGGAGTCATCGCCTCAAAAATCGCAGCCCGCAGCGCCGATATGGCTTTGGGGATCCCTTCCGCATTACGGCGTGAAGAAGAAATGTCCCAAAAAAGGCACAGCTTTGATTGGGAGGGAATGTTTGCGTTAGCTGTCGATCCTGTTAAACCTCGCTTGTACAGAGAAAAAAGCACTCATGTCTCGGAGGAGGAGTGTTCCATGTGCGGGGAATTCTGTGCTCTGAAGATGCATCAGCAGGATAAGTAGCTCCTTTCTTCTTGACACGAAAAAGAAGAGTGTTATATTGGGGTAAATTAGCCCGGGCAAACATTTCAAGGAGGAAATCATGAAGATAGGAATTTTTATTTGCCATCGATATCATACCTGTGCCGGAGGCAAATGTTTTCGAGCCGCTTTCAATCGGGATGGGGCCTTCAGTATTTATCCCCCCGATGAGGCCCTGGAGATTGTAGGTTACACCACATGCGGTGGCTGTCCGGGCGGCAATGTGGAATATGCTCCTGCCGAAATGATCAAGAACGGCGCCGAAGCCATTCATCTGGCGACAGGCCTTATCGTCGGATACCCTCCCTGCCCTCGTATTAAAGCTTTTCGATCTTTTATTGAAGAAAAATATAAAATCCCCGTGATCATTGGGACTCATCCTATTCCTCAAAAATACTACACAACTCATACGGCTCTCGGAACATGGAAAGGGAAAGAGTGGAAAAACCTTATCGCGCCCACTCTAAGCGATGAAAAGACACGACTGGCCTACGATTGAGATGATAAGATGAAAATCTTCGGACCTGTTCCGTCCCGCCGTTTGGGACGCAGCTTGGGCATTAATAACATTCCCCCCAAGATCTGCACTCTCTCTTGTGTTTATTGTCAATTAGGACGTTCGTTAAAAATGACCTCAGAAAGGCAGCGTTTTTTTCTCCCTGAGGAACTCAAAAAGGAAACCAGAGCCAAGATAGAAGAATCCCAAGCCAAAAACGAACATATCGATTACCTTACAGTCGTTCCCGACGGAGAACCGACCTTGGATATTCATCTCGGCCAACTTCTCGAAGGGTTGAACACGACGGGGATCAAAACCGCCGTTATTACCAACAGCACCCTTATCGACAGAGACGATGTCCGGGCTGATCTCTTAAAGGCCTCCTGGGTCTCCGTAAAAGTTGATGCCGCGGCTGAAGCCGTATGGCGAAATGTCGACCGTCCCCTGAAGTCTCTCGACTATGAAGGAATCAAAGAGGGGCTTCTTCTTTTCAGCCGTGAATTTACCGGAACATTGGCAACAGAGACGATGCTTGTGCAAGAGGTGAACGACTCATCAGAACACCTCCGGGAAACAGCTGCCTTCATCGCCCTTCTCAAGCCTTCCATCAGTTATCTCAGCATCCCGACACGCCCCCCGGCTGAAAGTTGGGCTATCCCTCCTGACGAACCTGTGATCAATGAAGCTTTCCATATTTTTTCCGAAGCCGGCCTTCCCTGTGAATATCTCATCGGCTACGAGGGAAATCAGTTTTCCCGCACCGGTGATGCGATCCAAGACCTTTTAAGCATCACTTCTGTCCACCCCATGCGTGAAGATGCCGTTCGTCACCTCATCACGGAGTCAGGATTAGAGTGGGACTCTGTTGAAACACTTGTCCGCCGTGGAATGTTAACGCAGGCCGTCTACGGAGATCACACATTTTTCGTACGGTCTTTCAAAAAGCCTTCTTTCACTGAAAAGTGAACGCTGTTTTTTTGACGGATAATGAAATCTCTTGACATGCCTCTGATATTTCGTATATTGAAACATAAAAGCGGCAAATAATGCTTTCATTTTTTTTACAAAGAATAAAAAAGCTTAAAATAAGTTTATTACTCCCTTATAATCCCGGACAAAGGAGAGGAGCGGTTATGAAAGGGTTGAAACTGAGCCTGAAAACAGAACAGCTGACAAGAACCCTTGTCCCGATACATAATCTGATGATAGGGCGCGATTTAGCACTTATTGCAGGCCCGTGCAGCGTTGAAAATGAGCATCAGACCATCGAAACGGCTTTGCGCGTGAAAAAAGCCGGGGCCAATATTTTTCGCGGCGGAGCTTTTAAGCCACGGACCTCCCCTTATTCTTTCCAGGGACTCGGATTAAGCGGCTTGAAAATTCTCAGCAAAGCCCGCGAAGAAACCGGCCTCCCTATCGTCACAGAGATTTTGGATCCCCGGGACACTTATTGGGTTGCGGAATATGCCGACATTCTGCAAATCGGCGCCCGGAATATTCAAAACTTTCCTCTTCTTAAAGAAGCGGGAAAATGCGGGAAACCGATCCTTCTGAAACGGGGTATGCAGACCACATTGGCGGAGTGGCTTTACAGCGCAGAATATATTTTATCCGAAGGAAATCCTCATGTTATCCTTTGTGAGCGGGGTAGCCGTACTTTTCAGACTTTTTGCCGCAACACTTTAGACCTCAGCATTGTCGCGGCGGTAAAGGAAATATCCCACCTTCCCGTTATTGTCGATCCGTCTCACGGCACCGGCCGCCCCGACCTGATTCCTCCGATGTGCTTAGCAGCGATCGCCGCCGGAGCCGACGGCATTATGGTTGAAGTCCACTATAATCCCGATGAAGCCATTTGTGACAAAGACCAAGCCCTTTTACCTGATACATTCGGGGAAATTGCCCTGAGGTCTGTGGCTCTTCGGGCTTTTTTAACTTCTGATGATTATCAATCCGGATCAAGTTTATGAAAAATACTTTCCGTTTTGCGACACACGAAAAAACACGTCTTTTTGTCAACACATCCTTTGCCGAATGGCCCTCTTTGTCAAGCGGGAAAAAGACTCTTTTCATTACCGACAACAATGTTTTTTCTTTTTATAAAAACCGTTTCCCTTTAGACTCCACCCTGGTGCTGGACCCCGGGGAAATCCATAAAAATATGCAGACAATAGAAAGGATATACCACTTTCTTTTTGAAAAGAAGGCCGACCGGTCTACTCACCTTATAGGCGTCGGCGGTGGCGTCATTACCGACCTCACTGGATTTGCCGCTTCGACCTTTTACAGAGGTCTTTCTTTTGGATTTTTTCCTACGACATTACTGGCTTCTGTCGATGCCGCTTTGGGAGGGAAAAACGGCTTTAACCTTGATCATTTCAAAAACTCTGTCGGAACGATCCGGCAACCTGATTTTGTTGCCGTAGACCTTTCATTTCTCTCGACCTTAAATGAGGGGGAGTGGAACTCCGCTTTTGCGGAAATCATAAAACACGGGGCCATTGCCTCCCCGTCTTATCTCAAATACCTTGAACGCCACGTTTGTGAAGCCCTTTCACGGTCTCCTTCCGTTATTAAACATATTATTGAAAAGTCCATCCGCATAAAAATGGCTGTTGTCCTGAAAGATAAAGAGGAAAATAATCTTCGAAAACATCTGAATTTCGGCCACACGTTCGGTCATGCGTTAGAACATCTGGAAGGGATCAGGCACGGAGAAGCTGTCGCCCGCGGCATGGCTGTTGCCGCTCGCCTTTCTTTTCAATTGGGATTTATGTCCGAAAACGACATGGCTTCTTTTCTCTCCCTTATCCGGATGTTCCGTCTTCCTGTAGACCCGCTTCCCCCGGACATTTCTTTCAAGGAAGCTCTGCTGAAAGACAAGAAAAAAGAAAACGACAATTTGGATCTTATACTTCTTAAAAGATTGGGGCAAAGTTTCATCTATTCTATGCCCCTGGACGCCATTGAAAGGACTCTCCGTGATCTGCACAGTCGTTAAAGAAAAGACTCTTCCCCAAACACTTTCTCTTATAAAAAAGGCTCTTTTCGCTGAGATCCGTCTGGATCTCTCCTCTTATACAAAAGATGAAACAGCTGTTATTTTTTCTTCTCATCCCCGCCTTATTGCCACCTATCGGAGCAGTGATTCTGTTTCGGATGAAACCAGGACGGCAGCTCTTCTTCACGCCGTGAAGCACGGAGCGTGGGCCGTTGATCTGGATCTATCAGATTCGTTTTTTTTAAAAGAAAAAATTAAAAGAGAACTCTCCTTGGGCTCAGGGCAGCTGATGCTTTCTTATCACAATTACGAAACGACTCCTTCATCCGCCTGCCTCGAAGAGATCATAACACGATGCTCCGCAGAAGGCGCAACTTTGATCAAAATAGTCACAACGGCTCATTCACGTGAAGAAGTTTTGCGGATTCTGTCCCTTTACAGGTTTTCTCTTATTCCTCCTGCTCGATTGATAACATTTGCTATGGGAGCTCCCGGCCGTATATCGCGCCTGGCTGCCCCTTTTCTCGGAGCTCCTTTCACTTATGCGGCAGCAGATCCCTCTTGCAAAACCGCTCCGGGACAATTGACCTATGATGAATTGAAACAGATCTATTCTATTCTTTTACCGCGTTTTTCAGAAAAAGAGGCCGACAACATATGAATCTGACCGCATCCCCCTCTCAGCTCACCGGCACCATCCCGGCTCCGCCTTCAAAAAGCCTCTCCCTTCGCGCATTGGGAGCGGCTTTTCTCTCCCGTAAAAAAGCATTCCTCAAAAATATTTCTTCTTGTGCTGACGTCAAAAATGCGCTCATCAGCCTTAAAGAACTCGGGCTTCATATAGAGCATATTAATGACAGCACTCTTATTCTACATCCACAATCCTCCGTGGAAAACAATATCCTTTCCTGCGGAGAATCCGGGCTTTGGCTTCGTATGATGGCACCCATTCTTTCTCTTTCCAATCAACCCTATGTTTTAAAAGGCGCCGGTTCACTCTGCGAAAGGCCTGTTCAGATGCTCATCGACCCGTTACAAAATGCCGGCGTTTTTGTTGATTCCCGACAAGGTTTCCCCCCTATCACTCTCCGCGGGCCTCTTCACCCCGGCACCATTCATTTGAGCGGAAAAGAGACATCGCAATTCTTAACGGGGCTTCTCATGGCACTTCCTCTTCTATCCGGTCCCTCCCGTATTATTGTCGACGAACTCAACAGCCGCCCGTATATTGATATGACGCTCTCTTTTTTGGATCATTTCGGTATTTCTGTCGAAAATCAGCGCTATCAGGAATTTATTATCCGGGGGAATCAGCAATATCAGCCTGTGGACTTTACAGTGGAAGGCGACTGGAGCGGGGCGGCCTTTTTTTTAGTCGCCGGGGCCTTCGCCGGCCCGGTGACAGTCACCGGATTGAACCCCGATTCTTCACAAGGTGACAAAGCTATCCTGAAAGCTCTCCGCCTTGCCGGAGCCCGCGTCATAAGCGAAGATGGAAACGTGACCGTTTTGCGGGGAAACCCGAAACCTTTTGAGTTCGACGCCGTTCATACCCCTGACCTTTTCCCCCCTTTGGCCGTTTTAGCTCACTTCTCTCCCGGGATAAGCTCTATAAAAGGAGTGTCACGTCTTTTTCATAAAGAAAGTAACCGGGCTACAGCATTACAAAACCTTTTCCGTTCTTTAGGGCTCTCTCTTATAATCAAGGATGACGTGATGCTCGTTCAGGGCGGAATTCCTCAAGGCGGCACAGTTTCTTCCTTTAACGATCATCGAATGGCGATGTCCGCCGCCCTCTTAGGCCTTGGGGGCCGTTCGGCTGTATCTCTTATCGGAGCCGAAGCCGTAGAGAAGAGTTATCCTGAGTTTTTTGATCATATCAGACAATTGGGAGGCAAGATCTATGAATAGCTTCGGACAATATTTCCGAGTCACTCTTTTCGGCGAAAGCCATGGCCCCATCGTCGGCGTTCTTTTAGACGGCGTTCGGCCCGGCATAAAACTTTCTGAAGACGATTTTAGCGAAGACCTTAAAAGACGCCGCCCGGGAGCAATCGGGACCACACCGCGAAAAGAAGAGGACCGCCCTCTCATTCAAAGCGGCCTTTATCAGGGGATGACCACAGGGGCTCCCCTTCTTATTCTTTTTTCCAACCGTAATATGAAAAGCGGAGATTATGAATCCTTAAAAAATTTTCCCCGCCCGGGGCATGCTGATTTTACCGCACAAGTCAAATATAAAGGATATCATGACCCCAGAGGCGGCGGCGTATTTTCGGGCCGGCTGACACTGGGGCTTGTCGCTGCCGGTGTTGTCGCCAAAAAGATCATCGCTCCGATGATGATTCAAGCACGCCTTATTCAAGCCGGAGGCTCTTCAGACATCAAGAAAAATGTCAAATTGGCCCGGGAAGCAAAAGACTCCGTAGGCGGCCTCATTGAATGCCGGGGCGAATCGATTCCGTGCGGGTTGGGATCTCCCTTTTTCAATTCGGTAGAATCTCTCATTGCACACGCCGTTTTCTCCATTCCGGGAATCAAAGGAATTGAATTCGGATCCGGTTTTCAAAGTATAACGATGAAAGGCTCCCAACATAATGACCCTTACATTGATACACAAGGAAAAACAAAAAGCAATCACTCCGGCGGAATCAGCGGCGGTATTACAAACGGTAACCCCCTTCTCTTCCGAGCCGCCGTCAAACCCACACCCAGCATCTCCCAAGCCCAACATACGATGAACTGGTCCACAGGTCAAATCGAAAAACTTGAAATCACAGGCCGCCATGATACCTGTTTTGCTCTCCGTGTCCCTGTGATTATTGAAGCCGTTACCGCCATGGTTTTGGCAGACCTTATAAATAATAATTAAAATCTCAAAAACACCTTGACATTCATATCTTAGCTGTTACTATACACAAGAACGTTACTATAAAAAGAAACAGCGAGGTTTTTTATGGATTTTTTAGAAACACGGCCCGGAAAGGCTCTTTCCATCCGGCCGCTTTACTCTCTGCACAAATCCTTTTCTGCAGACACAGAAACGCCGATATCTCTTTTCTTGAAACTCAGCGGTGAACATCTCCTCGAGTCTGTTGAAAAAGGGGAATATACAGGACGTTACAGCGTTATCACAAAAGGGGCATTGTCCCGTATTACTTTAAACGGGGCCACTCTGACAATCACTGAAATAGACAATGGCAAAGAAAAGGTTCTTCTTTTTGATAAACAAAAAGACCCTTTTTTAGGCATCAAAGAATATATGAAAAAGCTTGGCGTATCCGAATCACCCCCTCAACCCTTTTTTACCGGAGGCCTCTTGGGATTTCTTGGTTTTGAAGCTGTGCAATACTTTGAAAAGGTTCCCGTTCATCAGGATCATACGTCGGATATCCCGGATGCGATGATGATTGTCCCTGAAAACGTCATTGTCTATGATTCTGTGACGCAGACCATTCATATTACAGCCTGGTCACGATTTAATAACAAGCAAAGAGCCCACAACAATATGAAGGCCCTTTATCACACTTTAAAAGCGGCCTCTCAGAATGATCCGGAACTGCCTTCATCTTCGTCTCATCAAGACAGCGCCGAGTTTTTGGTAACTCGAAAACAATTTCTTGAACGTGTTCGGGCCTGCCTCAAGCATATCCATGCCGGAGACGTTATACAAGTTGTTCTCTCTCAGCCCTTCCGCATGAAGACATCACTTTCGCCCTTGTCCCTTTACCGAGCTCTTCGTAAGACCAACCCTTCGCCATACCTGTTCCTCAATCAATTTCCACACTTTTCCATCATCGGATCTTCACCGGAAACCATGGTTCAAATAAAAGGAGACGAGCTGATATTGCGGCCCATCGCAGGGACCCGGCCCCGGGGGAAAAGCATAAAAGAGGATAAGATCCTGGCTCAGGAGTTATTGAACGACCCCAAAGAGAGAGCCGAACACCTGATGCTTTTGGACTTAGGACGCAACGACCTTGGAAGAGTATCAAAACCCGGTTCCGTTCAAGTTGTTGAACAGATGCATATCGAAAACTATTCCCATGTTATGCATATCGTATCAACGATCAAAGGGGTTTTGGAAGCGCCATGGGATGCTTTTGATGTCATCCGCGCCGTTTTCCCTGCGGGCACCCTCTCAGGGGCACCCAAAATCCGAGCTATGGAGATTATTTATAATCTGGAAAAGCGCAAACGCGGCATATACGGAGGCATGGTCTTTCATCTGGATTTTAACGGAAACATGGATTCCTGCATTACCATACGCACCATGGTGGCTTCGAACGGTACTGTAACTTTTCAATCAGGAGCAGGGATCGTTGCCGATTCCATTCCTGAGAACGAATACCAGGAAACTCTTTACAAAAGCCAGGCACTCACCGACGCTGTTTGCCTGGCATCTCAAACTATTACAGAGGAACGCTTATGATATTGCTTATCGATAATTATGATTCCTTTACCTATAATATTTATCAGTACATCAAAGAAGAGGGATATGAAGTCACTGTTTTAAGAAATGACGCCTTTACTCTTCAAGATATCGATTCCATGGCGCCGACAGCCATTATCCTTTCTCCGGGACCGGGGCGTCCCGAGCAAGCCGGCCTTTGCCTGCCGCTTATTCATCATTGTGCCGGACGCATTCCGCTTTTGGGAATATGTCTGGGGATGCAATGTATCGGAGCGGCTTTCGAATGCCCGATCATACAAACAGACAGACTTTTTCACGGAAAGAACTCAAACATTTTCCATGACAGCAAAGGGCTTTTCTCCGGGCTCCCCAATCCTTTTTCCGCAACACGGTATCACTCTTTGGCTATTGACAAAGAACATCTCTCTTCTGAAATTGAGATCACAGCCACTTCTGATGACGGCATTATTATGGGAATTCAGCATAGGCGTTACTCAATCAGCGGTGTACAATTTCATCCGGAATCAATCGGGACAGAACACGGCAAAACAATTTTGACAAACTTCCTGACAGACAAACTTGAACAAAAGGCCATTGTCACAGCGCTGAAGGCTCTGCACAACGGCCAGACACTTTCACTTCAGGAAGCCCGGCATGTCATGGATGAAATAGCCTCTGAATCGGCTACTCCTGCTCAAATTGCCGCTTTTCTTACAGCCATGAACACCCGCTGTGTCACCAGGGAGGAACTCACAGGATTTGCCGGGGCGATGAGAGACAAAGCCGTCCCGGTTCGTAAACCCCCAAATAAAACGGTTATTGATACTTGCGGCACCGGGGGTGACGGACAATTCACATTTAATATATCAACCCTTGCCGCTTTCATCGCAGCAGGAGCAGGACTTTGTGTCGCCAAACACGGGAACCGTTCGGTAACGTCAAGATGCGGCAGTGCTGATCTTCTAGAGCGGTTAGGCGTTCAGCTGAACATCCCCATTGACAAAATCGAACGATCACTGGAAGAGGTCGGCCTGGCATTCCTTTTTGCCCCGGCCCTTCACCCTTCCATGAAATATGCAGCCTCGGTTCGCCGTGAAATCGGGATCCCGACCATATTTAATATTCTCGGGCCTTTAACGAATCCGGCACGGGCTGATGTACAGATCATCGGAATCTTTCGAAAAGACCTGCAGCAAACGGTCGCACAGTCTCTTCATGAACTCGGAATAAAACGCGGCCTTGTCATTCACGGGGATGACGGCATGGATGAAATTACTCTTTCGGCCAAAACCCATTTAATCGAGATAAAGGATGGCTGGATCCGCCTTTCGATTTGTGATCCGGCTTCTTTAGGATTTTCCTATGCTTCCCCTAATGAAATGCGGGGCGGCTCATTAAATGAAAACGCAGAAATCGCTTATGCTATCCTAAAGGGGCAGAAGGGGGCTAAACGAAACATCGTGGTCCTCAATGCCGCTGCGGCCCTTTATGCGGGAAATGCAGCCGCATCACTTCAGGACGGGGTGCATTTGGCCGAAGATATCCTGGACTCGGGCAAAGCTTTTCAGAAACTCACTCAACTAGTGGAATACAGCCATGACTGATCAACATAATATTCTTCAATCTATCACAGCTAAAATCAGATATAAACATGCCTCTCTTTTTTCAAATTTCTCGGCTCATACTTTCCCCTTATCCCGCCGACGTCCCCCGGGCTCTCTCCCTTCCGGCTTTCTTTTTATCGGAGAGATCAAAAAAGCTTCCCCCTCTCTCGGATTGCTCCGCTCTGATTTCGACCCGGTTCGCATTGCCAAAGAATATGAACAAGCCGGAGCATCGGCCCTTTCAGTTCTGACTGAACCCGATTATTTCCAGGGCTCCCTTGATGACTTGAAACACATCGGTCACAACACATCCCTTCCGCTTTTGAGAAAAGATTTTATTATTCATCCTTACCAAATTTATGAATCCTTTAATGCCGGGGCTGATATTATTCTGCTTATCGCCGCCCTTCTTTCAAAAGCAGAATTAAAAAAGCTACACCAGGCCGCCCGCAATTTAAACTTAAAAACCCTTTTAGAAATCCGTCATCCGGAAGAACTTGACCTTATAAAAGAGATCTCTCCGGATATCGTCGGAATCAATAACCGTGATTTGAGAACCCTGCGAACCGACATCACCCATTCTCTCGACCTTATCGCATCGGTTCCCGGCCATTTCCCGGTAATCTCCGAATCAGGCATCACTTCACCTGAACAGATCTCTCTTCTGCGAAACTACGGTTTTTCCGGAGTGTTGATCGGCACATCCGTCATGACCGCTGAAGACAGAGTATCTTTTATGTCCCATTTGTTTTCAAGACGACCTGGGATAAAGATCTGCGGACTGACTCATATCGATGATCTTTCTATGGTCAGTGATCAGGGAGCCGATTATGCCGGGTTTATTTTTTATCCGAACTCCCCCCGTTACATCCGTCCGGAAAACGCCAAAAGAATCATTGATCTTGTGCCGAAAAAAAACCTGAAATATGTGGGTGTTTTTGTCGATGAATCCCCCCGCGTTATCAATTCTCTTCACGCTCAGCTTGGGTTGGATGTCGCTCAACTTCATGGCAATTACGACAAAGAAAGCCTTTCCCAATTAAAACTTCCTTTTTGGCAGGCCCGGCAAATCAGGAATATGACCGCACTGCGCCATAACTCTTCCCCTGTTCGGAGCCCTATTCTCATAGATTCCTACTCCCCATACAGGTATGGGGGGACAGGGCGCTCTTTATCTCCAAATATTATCCGACAAGCTGTCCGTGCTTTCCCCTCCCTTATAATAGCAGGGGGGATCTCTCCCGAAAATATCCATATCCCCCTCTCTTATGACCCTTATGCTATCGATATTAACTCCGGTGTAGAGTGTTCCCCCGGGCGAAAAGATCCTTGCCTCATCAAAAAACTATTTCAAAAAATAGGAAGCGTTCACAATGCTTAATAAAAACGACGGATATTTCGGCGAATATGGCGGACGCTATGTGCCTGAAATGCTTATTCCCGCTTTAGAGGAATTAGAAAAGGCATTCTATGCAGCTTCATCTGATCCCTATTTTGCTGAAGAGCTGCATACTCTTTTTTCCGCATACAACAATCGCCCGACCCCTCTATCCTTTGCCAAAAACCTGACTGATGAATTAAAGGGCGCCCGCATATTCCTCAAATTAGAAAACCTTAATCATACAGGGGCTCACAAAATCAATAATGCATTGGGGCAAGCTCTTTTAGCCAGGCGCCTGGGAAAACGGACTCTTATTGCTGAAACCGGAGCCGGCCAACATGGCGTGGCTGTTGCAACAGCAGCGGCCAAACTAGGCTTGAAAGCGAAGATATTCATGGGACAACAGGATATGGAGCGTCAATACCCCAATGTCTTTCTGATGAAAACCTTGGGCGCAGATGTTGTATCGGTACCAATTGGCCAGGCAACATTAAAGGAGGCGGTCAATGCCGCTTTAAAGGATTGGATTCAGACTTTAGATGATGCCCATTATCTGATCGGGTCTGCTGTCGGACCTCACCCTTATCCCGCCATTGTCAAATATTTTCAATCTGTTATTGGCCGGGAGGCCATTAAGCAATTACAAAAACACCGCATTTCTTATCCTGATTTTGCCGTTGCTTGCGTTGGGGGAGGATCAAATGCCATCGGGCTCTTTTCGGCTTTTATTTCAGATCACCGTATCAGACTTATCGGCGTTGAGGCCGGGGGAAAGGGGAGTAAACCGGGAGATCATGCCCGTCGCTTTAGTTCAAACGGTTCTCCTGGTATTGCGCAGGGCTATCACTCTCTGTTTCTTCAATCGGAAGAGGGACAACTTTTACCGACACACTCTATCTCAGCCGGCCTTGACTATGCGGGAGTTTCCCCTGAGATCGCTTATCTTTATAAAAATAAACGCGTTGAAATGACTTCTGCGACAGATCAAGAGGCCTTAAGCGCCTATAACACTCTTGCGCGTTTGGAAGGTATTATTCCGGCTCTGGAATCAGCTCATGCTCTGGCTTGGGTGATCAAAAATGCACCCAAAATGAACTCTGACAAAGTCCTTTTGGTCAATATCTCCGGACGTGGAGATAAAGATATCTTTATCACAGCCTGTTACTCCGACCCTATGCAATGGAAGGCATTTTTAAAGAGACAATGGAAGGGGCATCATGAGTGAAAAACGGATACAATTCATGGCTCATCTTGTCGCCGGCTATCCCGATCTTCTGACAACAGAAATAATGATGAAGGGAATCGAAAATGCCGGCGCCGACTCTATTGAACTCCAGATCCCTTTTTCCGATCCCTTAGCAGACGGCCCGCTTATTTCTTCAGCAAATCATCAGGCGCTCCGCAACGCCATCACACTTAAAGAGATCTTCCGTCTCCTTGACCGCATCGCTCCGTCCCTTCCTATTCCGGTCTTTCTTATGACATACTCCAATATTGTTTTCCAATGCGGCTCTTCTCGATTCTGTTCTTATTGTAAAAAAGCAGGAATAAAACATTTGATCGTTCCCGACCTTCCTTTCGATTCAAAACACGCCCTGCCTCTTGATCTCCTCCAGTCATTTCACATTGATCTTGTTCCCGTTCTCTCTCCGTCCATGTCAAGACAACGATTGGACGCGATTCTCTCCTCTCATCCCCGTTATGTCTATACCACATTAAAGACAGGTATCACCGGCCCGGAAGAGGAGATTCAAAATCAAGGGTTCAGATTTCTGAAAGAGATACGGGAAAAGGGTGATTTTCGCATCATTGCCGGGTTCGGGCTTCAGTCTCCGTCTCAAATCCATTTTCTTAAAGGATATGCCGATATTGCCGTTGTGGGAAGCCACCTGCTTCGTCTATATAATGAATCAGGCTCCGACGCTGTATTTGACTTTATCCGAACATATGCCGACGTATAGGGGCCACAGAAAAATAATTCCTGCACCCTTGACAAATCAACAGTATATCACTATATTTACTACAGGTGTAGTATTGCTACTTGAGACAAGGAGGTTGTTTTGAAGAAACAAGGATTGTCGGGAGTTGAATGGAGCATCCTTAATTCTCTCTGGGAGAACAATGAAATGACAGTCAAAGAGGTTCAGGGAAGCATACAGGATCTACAAGATAAAGCATATACAACTATTCAAACCTATCTGGAAAGAATGGTTAAATACAAATATCTTAAAAAACGCAAAAGAGGAAGCATCAATTTTTACTATCCTGTTATCGACAGGGAATCGATATTAAAGCAGGAAACAACATCTTTTCTGTCAAAAATCTTCAACGGATCTGTAAGCAACCTTGCTGCCTTTTTATTATCCACAGACAATATCAGCAAGGAGGATTTAAAAAAACTGAAGTCCATCCTTGCAGAAGAGGAGAAAAAACATGAATGAGTTCATTATTCTTTTAAACAGCATCGCCCATCAGTGGCTGAAACTACTGACACTGCATATGTTTCAGGCATCGCTTTTCATACTCATCCTCATGATATTTCTTAAAATCCTTCATAATAAGAATAGCCTGTACCTGTATATCTTATCGCTTCTGGGACTGATAAAGTTGATGATCCCGCCGATTTTCATAAACAGAGCGCCTGGTATCCCCAAGGCAGTGAATACTCCTCTTGTTTTCATGATGAACAGAGGCTATGAAACAGCAACACCTGCTGTAAACCTGTCCGTTTCGGCAATTTTCTTTTTAGCATGGCTCATGCTCATTCTATTCCTGCTGATCCGTTTAACAGTTTCCATCATAACCTATAAGCGGTCGCTGACATGTACACAATGGACCACAGGCACACAACGGTCAAACAGCATTGCCCGCAAGTATGGCATAAAAAGACAAATACAAGCCTGCACCCTACGTCACCGATACTCGATATTTACTTCCGGGACGATTACTCCGGTAATTTATCTGCCCGAAGAAGCCCGGCAGTGGGAGGATAATCAGTTAGATGCGATTCTTACACATGAAATCGCACACATAAAGCACTATGATATATTTTTTATTTACTGTCAGAACATCATGCAGACCCTATTTTTCTTCAATCCAGCTGTATGGGTTCTTAATGGTGTTATCAACAATTTCAGGGAACGAAAATGCGATGATCTGGCATTGACTGCATCTGAGGATTTTAATGCGATTCAATCATACCGGTCTTTCTTGTTTGATATTCTGGAAAAAGCGGTTCAGTCAAACAGCATAAACACATGCACATCTCTATTCGGCAATAAGTGGTGGTTATATAGACGGCTCAAGTATCTCAGTATAAAAAAGGAGGTTTTCATGAAAAAAGTGTCCATATTCCAGGTTATCATCATGGTTGTCTTATCAGTCTTTGTCGTTACAGCCAGCATAACAGCATCCCCGATGGAACAAACAGGAACCACATCGGAGGAGACAGATTCTTCCATTCCGCCAGAAGATTCTTTCATCCACTATTCGAAAGCTCCGGTTGTCATAACAAGACAGGCTCCGGAATATCCTGAAAAGGCAAAAAAGAAGAAACTTGAGGGTAAGGTTTCCCTGAAAATTTTTATTAGTAAGGAAGGCCTGGTCCTTAAGGCAGTTCCTGTAAAATCGCCCCACAAGATCCTCACAGATGCAGCGATCAAAGCTGCAAAAAAGACAACCTTCGAACCTGCTGAAAATAACGGGGAGCCCGTCGGAGTTTGGTACGGACTGAAATATAACTTTACTCTAAAGTAAAAGAATAATTTAAGCGGAATGGGGAACCCATTCCGCTTATTTTCCAGAAGAAAATCACCAATTATTTGTTTTTTCAATGCCAAATCTTACACTTAGCCGTAATCATGCAGCTCAGATAAGCTGCATATCGACTCGTTGTTATTTTCTTATTATCAGCACCATACCCAGATAAATCAAACACGCAATGGAAAGCCAGACCATCAGATCCCCGATGGTTGAATAAATAGTCCGAGAACCTTTTACCGGAACATCCGAATAAAAAAGCTCACCAGGGGCCCTTTATTATTTCACCATAACCATAATACTAAATACAAGACGCGACCCCTATAAAAAAACAAGAAATCGTTATCCGGATGCGAAGTCAAACCTTTTTCTCCCCCAAAACTTTGATTGCTGTACAGTACGGTTGATA
>OMKS01000006.1_pt1 | contig 176471 bp, 151 predicted proteins | sample 1674721 | NCBI WGS metagenome assembly OMKS01 (sample SAMN06264996, study PRJEB25208) | sediment metagenome | isolation source: hot spring sediment | place: USA: California | collected 2014-09-02 | reverse complement strand
CTATCTCGCACAGAAAATGGCGTACTGGACGGTGAAATTCGGACGGTTACCTCAACCCCCAATTTGTTGACAGACCCAAGAAAACCGAAAGGCTTTTATACGTGGCACAAGTTTCATATAAATCACCCGTGCCACCGGTGCGCTGGCGGAGGGGCGTTGGAGGGCGGGGCGAAAAGCTGATGCCCATAATAGAACAGTTTCCTGTACTCGTAGTGGGGATCTCGCTGCTGGCTGCTTTCACTATTCTAGTTGCCGGCTGGATCACTAAGAAAGCATGCTTCGTTATTTCGGCCGCTACCATTTTCGTTCAGTTCGTCATGTCACTTTTCATCCTCAATCATGTCCTTACGGTAGGAACCATACAGTACTGGCTCGGCGGGTGGATGCCTCCCTGGGGTATAGAATATGTTGTAGATGCGCTCAATGCCTATATATTGGTCATACTGCTCTTCTTAGCATTGCTCTGTGTGTTGTATTCAAAGCGGAACATCGAGCATGAACTGCCGCACAAAATCGTTCCTTATTATGCCGTTTATCAACTGCTCATTACCGGGCTCTGCGGTGTAACCGTGACCGGCGATATATTTAACCTGTATGTTTTTGTCGAGATCTTCTCCTTAGCTGCGTATGCGTTAATCGCGTCTCGGGGTAAAATAGCGCTGAAGGCAAGCTTTACCTATCTCATTATGGGGGCTATCGGTGCATGCTTCGTCTTGTTAGGCATCGGCTTTCTCTATTCGGTAACGGGTACCCTGAATATGCACGATCTCTCGCTGTTATTACCACCGTTATATGGGAATAGAGTAGTGCAAGCGGCGTTCGTCTTCATATTCGTTGGCCTGGGCATCAAGATGGCCCTCTTCCCGCTTCATACCTGGTTGCCCGATGCCCACGCCTTCGCGCCCGCCGAGATCAGCGCCCTGCTATCCGGTATCATCATCGAGGTCTCGACCTATGCATTTATCAGGATCACCTTCTCCGTCTTCACGCTGGACTTCGTCACCATGTACCTGCCGATCACCACACTCATCTCCTGGGTGGCAGCGATCGCTATGATCTACGGGTCGGTCCTCGCGATCGCGCAGTATAACCTGAAGCGGATGCTGGCGTATTCGAGTGTGGCGAATATGGGCTATATTATGCTCGGTGTGGGGCTTTGCACCTCCACCACGCTCGGACTGACGCCGGCGATGATGCATATCCTGAACCACGCACTGATGAAAGCGTGCATGTTCCTGGCTGCGGGCGCGTTCATTTACAAGTTCGATCTCTGGGAGATAACGGATTTCCGCGGGCTGGGCAGGAAAATGCCGTACACGAGCATTGCATTCATCTTAGCGGCCCTCGCGATGATCGGTATGCCGCCGAGCGTGGGCTTCGTCTCGAAGGTGTATTTAGCCATCGCATGCCTGGAAGCAGGTCAATTCCCCTTCATCGCACTCATCTTCTTCAGCACGCTGCTCATGGTCTTCTATTTCTGGCGGGTGATTGAATACATGTATATTCGGGTAGGCGAAGAGGAAGAAAAAGAAGTAGAAATACAGGAGATACCCCGGAGTATGCTCGTCCCGGTGGTCGTCCTCGCACTGCTCTGTTTCATCATGGGGGTTATCTGGATTCTTGGGATACCCTTCCCCGTGATGGATGCGATTAATGCAACATCTGGACTCGGGGTGATACCATGAACGTTATATTTGCGTGGTTATGCTGGATCTTCCCGCTGATCGGGGTGCCCCTGGCTCCTCTTTTAGCCAAGATCCATCCGAAGCTGAGGGATTACGGCGCTATATTTCTCTCATTCCTCGCCGCGCTCTCAGCCGTGATGCTCATACCTTATCTCTTCCGTCTTGAAGAGCTGCCCATTGATAGCTCAATCTCCTGGCTCACGGTGCCCATAGAATTGAACTTCGGCGTTCTTGTGGATCCCGTAAGCATCCTGATGGCGAATGTCGTTGCGGTAATCAGCTTCTTCATCATGGTCTACTCCTATGGGTACATGAAGGGCAGCCCGTCCTTGACCCGGTGGTGGGTCTTCATGAATTTCTTCATCGGCGGCATGCTCCTCCTCGTGCTCTCGAACAACCTGCTCTTTCTCTTCTTCGGCTGGAAGATCGTGGGGCTCTGTAGCTGGGGGCTGATCGGTTTCTACTATCTGGACGAGCAGAAATACTGGATTGGCGGGCCTCCGCCCACACGCTATATAACACCCTCACATGCGGGGTTGAAGGCGATGGTGGTGACCTCAGCAGGGGATCTCCTTCTGCTCGGCGGGATCCTGATTATCTATGCCTATGCACACACCCTGAATATCCTGACGCTCTATGACACCGCATCGATATGGATACCGGAGATGGCTCAGTCCTCGGGCTTGATCACCCTCACGGTGGTGCTCCTTCTCGCAGGGCCTGTCGGTAAGTCCGCTCAGTTCCCACTGCACGAATGGCTTCCCGAAGCTATGGCCGGACCGGGACCCGTTTCCGCACTGATCCATGCAGCAACCATGGTTAAGAGCGGCGTTTATCTCGTCGCCCGGCTCATACCTATCTTCTTCTTAGGCTATTGGGCGGCGGGCATCAATGAGGCCTTCACGTTCTTCATCCTGGTAGCGTGGATCGGAGCAATCACGGCCTTCGTTGCTGCTACTCAGGGTATGACTGCCGTGGAGCTCAAGAAGGCGCTCGCATTTTCGACCGTCAGCCAGATTGGCTACATGATGCTTGCTCTCGGCGTGGCGGGCTTTACTGCCTCCAGTTTAACCGGCGGGTTCACCTCAGGATTATCGCATCTGTTAAGCCATGCGATGTTCAAGGCAGCCCTCTTTCTCTGTGCCGGGTCGGTCATTCACACCGCAGGCTCTATCTATATGACGGATATGGGCGCCCTCAGGAAGTATATGCCCTACACCTGGCTGTTCATGTTCATTGCCTCGCTCTCGCTGATGGGCGTTCCGCCTCTGCCGGGCTTTTGGAGTAAAGACGCGATTCTCGCGTCCGTATGGGCAACGCATAATTATCCCTTATTCCTACTTGCGCTGATCACCGTCGCTATCACTGCGTTCTATACGTTCCGCTTCGTCGGGTTGACGTTTTACGGAAATAAGAGCGAGAACGTGGAGCAGCGCGAGGAAAAAGGCGCGCATCTTGGTGAACCCCACATTACCATGGTGGCTGCCTGTGGCATTTTAGCCGTACTCCTGGTTCTTCTCGGGCTCACCTTTTCCGTTGTAGAACCGTTACTGGAAGGGGGATTCGAATATAGTCTGGTGGAGAAGCTGCATCTGCCCGTGGAGCACCATGGCGCGCATTCTCTTGTGCCGCCAGTACTCTCGCTCATATTCATCGCGCTGGGTGCTGTTCCCGCGTATTTACTCTACATCTCGAAGCGGCACAATCCAGATGGTACGTTGAACGCGCTCTTCGAGAAGTATCCGGTGATGAAGACGCTCCATAAGTTCTTCTGGAATAGATGGTACATCGACAGCACCTATTACAAGATCTTTGTCGATGGCACCATCAAGCTGCTTCCCATTGTGGTCAATCGTATTGAAAATCCACTTGATAACACGTTCCACGCTAAAATCCCGGCCTTCTTCTATTTCATGGCATTCCGAGTCGTAAAACCGTTCGAGAACGGTCTGGACAGAGTGTTCCATCGAATGATACCCGCTATCCCCGGGAAGCTCATTGATCTGGTGAAGTACCTCCAGACCGAGAGGGGCGTTATCGGATTCAATTTACTCTACGTGCTGCTCTTCTACATTTTCGTCCTTCTGCTCATACTCTGGGTGGTGATCTGAATGATGCCGTATATTCTCCTCCAAATACTGATACTGCCCGTCATAGCAGCCGTATTCATCTTACTGAGCAGGTACCAGTTGGGCAGAAAGGCCGGCTGGATCGCAGGCCTCACGCTCATCTACACCACGGCGCTCCTTTGTATGGTGGGCATTCGGGTAGCTCAAGGTGAGATAGTCTTTGAGGCATACCCGTTTGGGCCAACGCTGAATTTCAATCTGTTAGCCGATGGGTTGAGCGTACCGGTGGCATTGATCATGAACCTGTGCTGTCTGGTTCTGGCATTTTACTCGATACACTACGTGGATCACCGCATAGAGGCGATATACGGGGAAGTGGATGAACGGACGTGGCTGATGTATTACACCCGGTTCTTCTTCCTGTTCCCCTTCTTTGCCACGGGGTTCATGGGTATCGCCTTTTCTACGAACCTGCTCACGATGTACTTCTTCATGGAGCTCCTGACCATTATTCCGCTTTATTTCATTATGGCCCAGTTTGGCTATTCCGATTACATCGAGCGGTATAAAGTAGCCCTCATGTGCCTCTTCTGGGGGATAGTCGGGGCGACCCTCTTCCTGTTTGGCATCCTGCTGGCATACACCCGGAATGGCAGTCTTGAAATCGCCGATTTACAACTCCTTTCCGGCGATCCCGTAGCTACCTGGGTAATCTTTCTCATGCTGCTGGGGCTGTTCACGAAGCTGGCGGTATTTCCATTTCACGTCTGGATGCCCTGGGTGCACGCCGAGCATCCCACCTGCATCGCGGGTTTGCTTGCCGTATACGCGAATATCGCGGCGTACGTGGTCGTGCGGGTACTCATCCTACCACTCTACAGCGACTTTAAGGTCTTTGGCTTACCTATGATGGTGGCCGCACTGGTCACCATGGTCTATGGGTCACTCCTCACGCTGGCGCAGACAGACGTGAAGCGATTCGCGGCGTGCTCTACGATTAGCCAGATCTCATACTCGGTCCTCGGGCTGGGAGCGCTCACCATTATCGGTATAGAAGGCGGGATCTTTTACTTCCTCAGTCACATTATGGGGAAGGCCCTCCTCTTCTCCACTGCGGGAATACTGGTGTATACCACAGGAATCAGGGACACGACCAGGATGGGTGGATTGGTGGCGAAAATGCCCATAACCACCGCGCTCTGGTTCCTGGGCGCGATGATACTGTCCGCGATACCGCCCTTAAGTGGGTTTACCGCGGAATGGATACTGTTCACCGGCGTGTTTACGTTCGGCATACCTGCATTTCCGGTAGGCCGTGCAGTCGCGATTATGAGTCTTCTCGCAGTCCTGTTAACCGCGGCCTATACCTTCACGATGGGCAAGAGGATTTTCTTCGGGCCCTTGAACCCGGAACTGGCAGATAATACGAAGATCAAGGACCCGCCATTAACGATGAGTATCCCGCTCTTCATAGTTGCTCTTGTATCCTTCTTCCTGGCCGTGTATCCCCGGCTTATTATCAATCTCTTCCACTCGGTGATTGGGCCCGCACTGGGAGGTATGATCTAAAAATGGCCATACCAGTGATACCCTATACGCTGCTTCAGACCTTGATGGTGCCCGCACTAGCCGCACTCATCATCTTTCTAACGGGGCGCAAGATCGGGCGAAAAGCGGCGTTGATCGCGAATGCAGCACTGCTCTACACCACGGCGCTGCTCTTCATAGCGGCCATCAGAGTCTCCCAGGGTGAGGTGATAGTCGAGGAGTATGTGTGGGTGCCCCAGGTGATTCTGGCGGGCACCGGTTTGCGGGTGCCATTTGGACTCCTGGCTGACGGGTTGAGCATACCGGTTGCGTTGATCATCAATATAATCTGCACAGCGCTTTCCTTCTACTCACTGCACTATGTAGAACACCGTGCTGAGGTGCTCTATGGCGAAGGGGGGGAAGCGGAAGAACTTCTGTACTATAATCGGTTCTTCTGGCTCTATCTCCTCTTTCCGATCGGGTTTATGGGGATCTGCTTCTCTACAAACCTCATCCTCATCTATCTCTTTATCGAAATGCTCGTTGTGCCCCTCTACTTCATCATGGGGTTCCTCGGGTATGTCGAGCGCTTCAAAGTAGCTCTGATGTGCTTCTTATGGGGCGTTGTAGGTGGATTGTTCGTCCTGTTCGGCTCGCTCCTGGTATATACCCAGCTCGGTACCTTTGAGGTCTCGCAGCTGGGACTACTCGAGGGCAATCCGTTCGTCCGCTGGATCGCATTACTGATTATACTCGGCGTATTTACGAAGATGGCGATCTTCCCGCTGCACGTGTGGATGCCCTGGGTCCACGCGGAGCATCCGACGTGTATCGCGGGCTTGCTTGCCGTTTATGCTAATATCGGCGCATATGTCATGGTCCGCGTGCTCATCATACCGCTCCATAACGATCCCAACTTCCTCTGGTTCGGCATCCCGATCATGGCTGGTGCGCTGCTCACCATGGTCTACGGCTCTCTGCTTACGCTGGCGCAGACGGACGTGAAGCGATTCGCGGCCTGTTCAACGATCAGTCAGATCTCCTACTCAGTCCTCGGGCTGTTTGCATTCACCGTGTATAGTGTCGAGGGCGGCATGTTCTACTTCATGAGCCACATCCTCGGTAAGGCCATCCTCTTCTCAACTGCGGGTATCCTGGTTTACGTGACGGGGATCAGGGATATGAACAAGATGGGCGGACTGGCCTCGAAGATGCCCATCACCGCACTGCTCTGGGTATGCGGCGCATTAATACTTTCCGCGCTGCCACCCTTGAGCGGGTTTGCGGCAGAGTGGGTCCTGTTCACCGGGGTCTTTACTTTTGGCGTGGGTGCCATGCCTCTTGGCCTGATCATCGCTATTTTGAGTATATCCGCAGTGCTCCTGACGATTGTGTATACCTTCGCCGCGGCGAAGAAGATCTTCTTCGGACCGCTCAAGCCGGAACTCGCTAACGACGCGAAGATCAAGGATCCACCGTTAACCATGAGTGTCCCGCTTCTCATCCTGGCGGTCATCTCGATCATCCTCGGACTGTATCCCCGCATCATCTTAGAGCTCCTCCATTCCGTATTGGCCGTATTAGTGTAGCCGTATTAGTGTAGGTATGTGGGCTCCACGCAAGCAGCAGGCACTACTACCCCGCATGCAGGTATAATATCCTGAATCACCATCCTGCGCACGGTCAACAGGAGGAGCGTACCCTACTACGGAATCACCGGGAGAAGGACGTGAACGTGAAGATCGTGTATGATAGTGAAGCGAAAGAAGGCTTCATGCGTGACTGGGGCTTTTCTTGCCTGATCGAGCAGGGTGTGTGGAAGATCCTCTTCGATACCGGTGCTTCGGGCGCGATCCTGACGCATAACCTGAACCAGTTCGGGGCGCAGGTTGAGGACCTTGCGATTATTGTGCTCTCACATAAGCACTGGGACCACATCGGAGGGTTACGAGCGGCGCTTCATCCCGGGGTTGCGGTCTGCCTTCCCAGCTCGTTCCCCCTCAGGTTGAAAAAAGCGATCGCGAAGAAAGCGGCGCTCGTCGTCGAAGTCTCGGAACCGAAGGAGATCATTCCTGGCGTGTATTCGACGGGCGAAGTCGGCAGACCGGTCAAAGAGCAGTCACTGGTGCTGAGGACGAGCGATGGCGAGGGCGTCGTGGCGGTGGTCGGCGGTGCGCATCCCGGGCTTGAGCAAATCATGGCAGCAGCGAGGTGTATCGGTGACCTCCACGGCATCATAGGCGGTTTTCATGGCTTCAAGCAGTTGGAATTACTACGCGACTTGAAGTTGATCATGCCCTGCCATTACACCAGGCGGCGGAAGGAGCTCCTGCACCTGTATCCGGAGACCGCAGTTCGATGTGGCGCGGGCGCGGTACTCACTCTCTGAGTGAAGCCACGCATACTTCGCGTCGTTCGCTCCCGCCAAGTGGCTCTTACCTGCTTCCCGCGGGAACTCGGGTGCCTGTGCTGTGCGGTGCGTCGGTTGGCAAACAAACGAACACGATGAGGAAGCAATCGAGCGCTTAGCTTCGTTAAAGATAGTTCTTATAAATGCCCTTGAGCGATTTGAGCGTGATCTTCCCCCCAGCAGGGTCGACAAAAGCAAGCAGCGTCCTACCGTTGAAGAGGAAGAAGTCATCGCCGCATTTCGCCTTGATCTCCTCCATGCTCTTGCTGTCAAAATAGATCCGCTTCCCCCGCTCATTACCCGCTTGCTGGACCGAGACGATCAGTTCGATAATCCGGTCTTCTCGCCCCTCGTCAGCCAGTTGATCGGCGCTCAGCTCAAAGGTATCCCGCTCCCCATAACCCTCATACTCTTCTTCTCGCATCATCTTCTCTTCTCCCTCCACGCGTTGTATCGGCCCTGTGGTCTATAGATAGAAGAGAAAGCTTTAATAAAAATAGTACGCGCACGAAAGTCGAAAGTTTTATATAGTGAAACCCCTTAGATAGAGAACACCGGTGAACCAGGGGGGGATGGTGGAGTACGTGTCACCGCCCCGGGGAATACCGAAGGAGGCGTTAGTTAATATGGGGAAATTCATGGGTGCGCTGAAGTGCTTCATGAAACGGCCAGCGGATGCCATGCGGATCATGCTCAGTTTAGAACCCCATGAGTCGCGTGCGGTGGAGGCCATCAAGACGCACTGCCCGGGCATCGAGGTGGAGAAATTGGGCCTGTACCTCGGGCTTTTCCTCGCGGTTCTCCTTCTGGCCTGCGGGGTGGCTGCATATATCCTCGCACTGGTTTACAGTATGGGTGGGCTTTAATCCGCGCGCGGTGTGTGTGTGGTTAAGCGAACAAGTAGTAGCTAGCGTAGCGAGGATAAGCACGGGTTTAACCTGCAGTGCGGGTTCCAAGCGGCACGATATAGTCCGCGCTGGCCTTTTCCAGGGATTTCGCTACCATCATCGCCGTGAAATAGAAGAGCACCAACGAGAAGAACCCGAGATCGCCGAAGAGTGAATCGAGTGGTGCGAGCGCTTCCCTGAAGCCGTCCGTCTTCACCAGACGATACCAGGTCATGCTGTAGTACATCAGCGCGTAGATGTTCAGAGTTCCCAGGGCGACGGCGAGCCCCTGCACGAGTCTGGATAGCGCTATCCGGTTTCTCGTTTTTACGGCTAAGGCGCACAGATACCCGATAAGAAACCAGCCGATGATGAGGAGTGCAATGCCCGAGGCCATGCTCTCCCCGATGGTCAGCGTATAGTCAAAGCTGATGACCGTACGCCAGAGGAAGGCGAGCCCGATCAACACCACCAAGGTCCGGTCATCGGTTATCGCTTTGAATATCCTTTCTCGTATGCCCTGATCCAGCAGCCCCGAGGGCGAAACGAGAAACCGATACCCCTCCTGCATCTGCTTCAGATACTTCGTTGACCACAGGATCGCCGAGTAGGCCACCACGAACGTAACGTATCGTGCGTCGCGAACAATGAAGTCCAGGGGCGGGTACGCCTCCTTGTGCAGTAAGCCTGCCCACCGCAGCCCGTAATAAATGAGAAGATACCCATTCAGGACAAGAAGAACGAGGCTGATCCGCTGATAGAGCGTCGTTGAGACCGGCCAGCGTGTCGGTTGACGGGACTGGGCATGGGTATAGCTGAAGCAGATCCAGCCCAGCAGGAAGAGTGAAAGGCCTGAGCAGATCGATTCCCAGAGCACTTCTGTCTGGTCGAGGCTTACAAGCATCCGCCATACCAGTGCCAGACCCGGGAGTACCGCCACTATTCGTATATCCTTGAGCGCTTTCGCTATCAGTTCGCCCATAGTCCTCTGGCTGAGGTCGTCATTAAGCCAGATAGGCGGAAGAGGAAGATGGCCGCCGCGATCAGAGCTCCAAACTGGGTACGAGTTCTTCCCGGCGTGTGTGGTACCAAGTAGCTACGCCTGGCGTGGGTGGGCTCGGTGCTTACGTCGCCTCTTCCTTCTTGATGAGGAATTCGCACTCTACAGCCGCCTTCTCGAGCCACTTAGAGAGTACCAGGGCGGTAGTGTAAAAGATCACGAAGACGAAGTAGCTGATGTCGCGGAAGACGAAATCGAGTGGTAGCAGGATCTCATCGCCGACGATTAGTAAGCGGTACCACCTCATGCCGTAGTAAACGAGTACGTACAGATTGATCGCCAGGAGCGCAACCGCAATCCCATGATAGATCTTTACCATATTTGGTCGGCTGATCACCCGTCTGGCTAAGGAGCTCAGATAACCGAGGAGTATCCAGCCCAGGATGAACAGCGCTATGCCCGAGACCATACTCTCCCAGAGCACGATCTCCTGGTCAAGGCTGACGAACGCGCGCCAGAAGAAGGCGATCGCGATGATCACGATCGCGGTCCGCTCATCGGTAAAAATTCTGAACATTGCTGCTCGTATCGCGCCCTTGCGCATTGTGGGCACTTCCTCGGTGAGCAGCAGGTAATTATCGTGCATCTTCTTCAGGTACCGTGCCGCCCATATCAGGCTACAATAACAGAGCACGAGCATCACGTACCGCACATCGTGCAGGAGGCGATCGTACGGCACCCCGAGTTCGACGTGGAGTAAGTGCAACCAGGTCATGCCATAGTAGACGAGCACGTAGATATTGATGGCCGCCAAGCTCACCGCAAGGCCCTGGAACATCTTATTCGATACGAGCCAGCTCGTCTCTTTGCGTGAGAGGCGGTAGAGGTACGCGAAGATGAGCCAGCCGAAGATGATGAGTGCACTGCCCGAGATACTGCTCTCCCAGGGAGCAATCGCGGGCCGGTGGCTTGCGTACCGCCAGAGCAGAGCGAGCAGAATTATCGCGAGCAAGGTGCGGCTATCCATCACCCACCGTTCGAATGATTCTTTTAGTGGCATCCGTATGTATCTTCTCCCGTCCGCCTGCGGCGCCCCTTCCCCGCGGTGTCACCGCCTTCATCTACACCACGGGTTTCACCAGATCAAAAGATGGGTTGCTTCTGCCCCTATATATACTTTTCTATTTCCGCCCCCGTCGCTCCGTGAATTCCCTCTGATCTTCGACAGCAGGACGACGGTGGAACGGGTGAGTGAGCGTGCGGGTGCTCTTCACCGCCTTTAAGTTCCAGCTTTACCAGCTCAGCACCCTCAAAGAAGCCGGGGGGATGGGATACCGGGCCGCACAAAAGTGAAGGGATACGCTGGATACGCTGGATCTGGGGGATACACCCGGTTAACTGCGTGGTGGACCTAGATAGTGCGAAGTTCTTTGATACGGGAGCAGACTATGCAGGAAGTTTTTTATGTAGATATGTTCTACTAGTACCTGCAGCTTCATAGCTAACAGTAAACAACATCAGCGAGACCGATTGTTATTCAAGGTGGAGCTACGAGGAGCGTGAGGGAAAACGCAGTCCCGAAAGCTTGTAAAAGCGGCGGACGGGATAGCGGGTGTGGGGTGACATCACGTGCGAGGGATAGTTGAGGATATCACACGAAGTTATTCGGCACATGCGGCTTAAATCTCATAACAGCTCTACGTATAAAAAGAAGAGGAATAATGATTGGATACCGGGATGTGGACAATGAAGAAGCTAACGGTAAAAGGAGTACTTATATTGTCTTTCACCGTAGCATGTGCACTCCTGGCCTTATATCTTAATATCTTCAAAGGTGAAACAAGGGTTTATCCCCATCTCTTTTATATCCCGGTCATTTTAGCTGGCATGTGGTACGGTAAGAAGGCTATTTACGTTGCTCTATCTCTCACTGCGGTCTATATTCTTGCAACGTATTATTCGCTGGCTCCGATCTCGATCGATGTGTTAGAACGGAGTGCAATTCTTTTGGTGGTGGCGTATATCATCGGGCTGATAAGCGAGAAAAGGGCACAAATGGATGTGGAGCTGAAAGAGACGAAAGATTATCTGGACGAGATCATCAAGAGTTCTGCGGATGCGATTGTCGTAGTAGACATGGAGGGCATAGTGCGTTCCTGGAACAAAGCGGCGGAAGGCTACATGGGTTATACCGCAGCCGAGGTGATCGGAGAAAGCAACACGAAATTCTTTGCTGATCCTGAGGAAGCGGATAGGATAATGGAGCGCGTGCTGCGAGATGGAGAACTGAAAAATTACCGGACAATCGTGTTAAGCAAGGATAAAAAACCGGTACACATCAGCATGTCAGCAGCATTGTTAAGAAACAAAAATGGCGAGTCGATCGGGACCGTGCGCGTGAGCAGGGATATCACCAAAGAGGTGGAGCTGGAGCGGAAGATAGAAGCGGAGCGGGATAACTTGAATTTTATCTTTGATAATATGGTTGACGGCATTTACATTGTCTCGAGCGACTGCAAAGTGGAGTTTATGAACAAGGTTCTGATTGATGAGTTTGGCGACCAGGTCGGTGGTATTTGCTATGCAGCGTTTCATAACCGTTATGAGCCCTGTCCGCGGTGCAAGAATCCTGAGGTACTTACTGGCAAGACGGTACGCTGGGAGTGGCATTCTCGGAGGAAGAACAAGACCTATGACCTCATCGAGACGCCGCTGAAGGATAGTGATGGCACACTCTTAAAACTAACGATATTCCGCGACATTACTGCGCGGAAACGAATTGAGGAGGAGTTAAGGGCCGCAAAAGAACGGTATCGGGTAATCTTCGAGCACACGCTCACTCCCTTATGTGTGATTGAGGATGATAATACGCTCTCATTTGTCAATACAGAATTCGAGGCGCTGAGTGGGTATTCACGGGAAGAACTCGTGGGTAAAAAATGGATTGATCTCATTGCTGAGGGTGACCTGGAAATGGTGCGGAATTATTGCGATGAACGGCGAAAAGGGGGTGCCGCAGCATGCTGGTTCTTCAAGTTAGTTAGCCGTGAGGGCGCAATAAAGTACGTGAATGCGTGTATAGAACCGGTTCCGAGGGAGAAGCGGTGCATTGCTTCATTGCTCGATATAACAGAACTAAAGCAGAAGGAGCATAAGCTGCAGGAGACGTGTGAACGACTCGCGGAGCTGGACATGATGAAGCGGGAATTCCTCAACGTTGCATATCATGAGATGCGGTCCCCGCTCGCGCCGATTATCGGCTATGCAAGTATGCTGGAGCCCAAACTTGCTGATAAGGAGAAACGATATATTTCTATTATAGAACAGAGCGCACGAGAACTTGAGGAACGGATCAATCATATGTTGGAACTCGCCCGCATTGATGGTAAGAAGGTGGAACTGACTCTTGGGGTGTTAGCCGTACGCGACGTTGTAGAGAAGGCGATTAGGAATCTTGAACCCGCAGCGGAGGCGAAAAAACAGGAAATCTCCACCTTCGTCCCTCAGATAACAATTCCCGCGGATGAGCAGAAGCTGTATGCCATTTTTACCAACCTGATCTCAAATGCGATCCGATACACACCCGAAGGGGGGAGGATCGATATTGTCGTTGAGGATAGGGGAGAAGATATCTGTGCGTGCGTCGCTGACACAGGGCCCGGGATTCCCGCTGAACATCTGCCAAAGATCTTTGAGCGATTCTACATGATCGACACCTCGCTGACGAGGAAGTCCGGAGGGCTGGGTCTGGGGTTGTCCATCGTCAAGGAGTACGTCAAGCTGCACGGCGGTAGAGTTTGGGCGACCAGTGAACTGGGAAAAGGATCAAAATTCTTCTTTACGTTGCCCAAACGAGAGATAACTAAGGAGGAGTGATATGAGATGAAGAAGAGGATATTGATTGTGGAAGATGCGCCCTATATGCGCGAGATGCTGGTTGAGATGTTAGAAGAGCAGGGGAGCGACTATGAAGTGGTGGGCATTGCGGTTAATGGCAAGGAAGCGGTAGAGAAGTACAAAGCATTGAAGCCCGACATCGTAACCATGGATCTGGTGATGGAAGTGATGGATGGGATCCAGGCGATAGAGGAGATAAAACAATATGACCAAAAGGCCGTGATCCTCGCAATCTCCGCATTGGGTGCGCCTGAGTACCGGGACGCAGCGATGAGAGCCGGGGCAGATGGATACCTCTGGAAACCGTTCACGGTGAAGAATTTGACCGATGAACTTACAAAACTGGTCGTGGAACAACAAACGAAATGAGCGCGGAAGTGGGGTTTGAGGAGATACTGCGCGCTCTCAGAAGGAGCAGAGTGAGGACTGAGATTCTGATGTATCTCTATAAACTGTATCCCCGGGCCTCCTATCCCGCGGAGATTTCAAGGAACACTGGCATCGATTCTACGAACATCCTCGGCGGATTGAGAGGGATGAGCAGTAGATTTGATGAGTCAAGTTCTCTTCTCAAACTGGGGATTGTGGAGAAGATAGAACGTGGGGATGTCACCTATTACCGGCTTTCAGAGCGTGGAAAAGCCTTAGTAGAGAGCCTGCAGAAGGCTTAGATTGTGCGGTTTCCTCATTTCAGGTGCTTTTTAACGAGTAAGGCATCTCCCTTCTAACTTTCCACAGAAACATATCTTCACCCAAAACCTATTTATAAAAGTAAAAACCGAAAAGCTTTTATAGGCATACATGCATACTAACATATGCAGGTGTATATGTATTTGAAGGCGGATGGATGAATGGCGGTGAGGAAGAAGCGTGAAAGAAGAAGAAGAAACAGCGGTAAAAAAATCGGCGGATGCACCCCCGTCTCTGAGACGGAGTCGAGTGAGGAGTGAGATTGTGATGTACCTGTACAGTAAGTACCCGAAGGTGTCGCATCCTGAAGAAGTTTCCAGGGACACGGGGATCGATCTCAAAAATGTCCTCTGGGGATTGCGAGGGAACGGCGGCTGGTTCAAGGAGTCAGATGCCCTGCTCAAGCAAGGCGTGGTGGAGCAGGTAGAGCACGGTGGTTCGACCTACTACCGACTAGCAGAGCGTGGTAAATCGATGATCGAGAGCATGCATAAGTCTCAGGCGAGGATAAAAAGGTGAAGGTGACGGGGGGTGCCCCGGATATATATATAAAAAAAGAGGAGGACGAAAAAATGGGAATACAGGGTATTTTGGAGTCGTGGAAATGTTTTGGCAAGAACCCGGCACTCGCTACCCAGGTACTGATCGCTACTGCGATGCTGCCTTCTAATCCCGTGCGCTATGTGCTGGAATTAGAACGGCAAGGCTACTTAGAAGATACCCAAACCTTAGCGATGGGGACTGCGATGCTCTACTCGATTGCGTTTGCCGTCTCGTATGCGGTCTTTTCCATGACCTATGGTCTGCTGTGGATATGACGGCGTGAAGTGTACGTAAGGAGAAGGGAGGCGAAGAATGACTGATATAGGGAGCATACTGAACATACCTCCTGCGCTTATTTATTTCGCAGGCGCTACAGTAGTGCCTCTGGTGGGTAAGGGTAAGGCACGGAAGCTTTATCTCATCGTCTTAGCTGCGCTCGGGTTGCTCGGGGTGGCTCTGCTCAAACCACAGACCTCATGGGGATTCGCTGTTCTCCCGGGACTTGAGCTTATCTTCCTTCACGCGGATCCTCTGAGTCTCATCATGGGCTATGTATTCGCGATCATCGGTGCTGCCGCGCTGCTCTATTCGTTAGAGGTAACAAAGGAGACCGGGGAGTATATCTGTGGACTCCTGTACCTGGGAAGCGCGCTGGGTGCGGTATTTGCGGGCGATTTCTTCACGCTCTACATCTTCTGGGAGATAATGGCCTTCTCTTCTCTTGGCTTGATCTGGTATAGTAAAACAGAACGGGCGACGAACGCAGGGATGCGCTATATCCTATTCCATCTCTTCGGCGGGTGCGCTCTCCTCGGTGGAATAATCATCCAGTATATGAACACGGGTTCCATCGCGGTAGGACCTGTCGAGCCTGGTATGGGATATTTGCTCTTGCTGATTGGAATCGGCGTGAATACCGCCTTCATACCACTGCATACCTGGTTACCAGATTCATATCCCAAGGCAACGATTGCGGGTGCGGTATTTATGTGTGTGTTCACGACAAAGGCCGGGGTATATGTACTTGCACGGACCTTCCCGGGTGTAGAAGCAGTCGCATACATGGGCGGATTGATGTGCCTCTATGGGGTTACCTTTGCACTGTTACAGAACGATGTGAGGAAACTGCTCTCGTACCACATTGTGAGTCAAGTTGGCTATATGGTAGCTGGAATCGGAATAGGCACGTATGTCGGGATAAATGGCGGTATAGCTCACGTATTTAACCACATTCTGTATAAATCGCTCCTGTTTATGTGTATGGGTGCCGTGATCTTCGCAACGGGTAAGTACAACCTTACGGAACTCGGGGGCTTGGCAAAGAAGATGCCAATCACCATGATCACGTGTATTATCGCGGCATTCTCTATCTCTGGCGTGCCGGGCTTCAATGGATACGTGAGCAAAGGTATGGTAATCCACGCGGCGGAACTGGAAGGAATGCATATCCTCGCACTTGCGCTCATCGCAGGTTCGGTGGGTACGTTTCTGTCGTTTTTAAAACTGATGTATTTCACGTTTCTCAGGAAGAACGATGAGCTAGAGGCTAAAGAAGCACCGTGGCCGATGCTCATAGCGATGAGCGGTATCGCTTTCCTCTGCGTTGCGCTGGGTATCTATCCACACGTACTCTACGGAATACTGCCTTACGCAGAGACAGCGTCCCACTATCACGCATATGCCTTTGGGCATACCATCGGCACGGTGGAGTTATTGATGATTACCGCAGTGGGGTTCTTTCTGTTGCAATTCGTATTCTCACCGCATGAAAGGATAACGTACGACATAGATCATATCTATAGAAAGGCGGGTAGAGGATTCATATGGCTCTGTGAGCAGCCGTTAGTGACTGTTGCGGAATTCATTGACAAGGGCTTGTTGAGAATCGCCGATGCAATTGTATGGTTCAGCAAGAATCCAACGGCAGCGTCAAGGATTATGGTTGCTATGGTTACTACGGTGGTGCTGAGAACCGTCAATCCCACCTACGGACGAGATCTTGAGAAGCTCAAGCGGCAAGCTATAGAAGAGCCGATGGTAAGCGTTAGCTTAGGAACTGCAGTGCTCCTGGTACTCATAATGTTCACACTCTATTTGGTCATTTATTTGACTCACGGGGTGCTTTGGGTGTAATTGCGATCTGAAGTACGTGAAAAAGTGCTGAGAAGATGTCCGTGGGAAAACCTTACTAAAGTGCGCCGAGAAAGACCATGCTATCCAGTTTGGTGAAAGTCCAACCTGAGGAACGGTTAGCCACCACCTCAGAACTGAACCCTGCATCCAGTCCGGTAACGGGCTGTGGTGAAGCCAGGGGGATGGGATACTGGGCCGCAACGCAAGTGAAGGGATTGAGCCCCGAAATAGTTAGTGTGTCGGCGGCCGACGCGGTTTTAGTAGCGGAAGGCAGCACTCTCATCGCCGTTAGTCCAAATCTTCCGTCTTGGAATAGAGCAGGGAGCTCTGGGACGTGGCGAGGCGATGCGAGCCCGACGGGGTCCGAGACCGTGCCACGGTATCAAAGGGATAGTATGGTAACTCGGGAGGCCCAGCGTGCTCTCCTCACGGAAGTATGCGGTATCAAGCCTATAAACGGTAAGATAGTGCAGACGGCACGCTGGGAGTCGGACCAGCTCATAGTACCGAAGAAGCAGGGTAATGCCTGTGGAGAGAAGGGGCTGGTAGGGGCGCGAGGGACCGGCGGGGAGCCACCCCCCATACCCAGAGATGGGCACGGGGTGTCAACAAAACTGCGGTCCATAACGCTGCGTGCTAGAGAAGATCCAACGTGCAAGTTTACGTCATTAGCGCACTTACTCACGGCGGATTTTCTCACGGCATGCTTCCGGGAGCTGAAGAGGGACAAAGCTCCCGGCATTGATGGGGTAACCGGTAGGGATTATGAAGCGAAGTTGGATGAGAATATCGGCAATCTGGTAGCGAGATTGAAGGCGAAGCAGTACCGACCACAGCCACTCAAGCGTGTTTATATCCCGAAACCGAATGGAGAACGAAGACCACTGGGAATCCCCGCAGTCGAGGACAAGACAGTCCAGATGGCGCTCAAGAAAATCCTTGAGGCGATCTATGAAGTGGATTTCTGCGATGTCTCGTACGGATTTCGGCCCAATCGCAGTTGCCACGATACGCTGGATCTGGGGGATACGACAGTATGACCCAACCGGTTAACTGCGTGGTGGACCTAGATAGTGCGAAGTTCTTCGACTCCGTAGACCAAACGGTCTGATGGACTGCCTAAAGCAGCGAATAGTAGACCTGAGTTTGCTGCGGATCATCGCCCGCTTCCTGAGATCAGGAGTAATGGAGAACGGCGCTCCTGAAGAGCCGGATGAGGGAAAAACTCACGTCCGGTTCTGTGAGGGGGCTCATGGTCACCTCGGAGCCATTACTCCAACAAGAGGTAGGCTATGAGCTCTACTCGACGCGCATGTAGCGCGTTAATCACTGTTATGTAATCACATTTTCCACGGCAATCCCCACAAGCTTATAGATATACAGTGATAGTATGTCCACGTACGGTGAGAATATCTCGACCGGCCTCAGAACGAACGCTAAAAAGAAAATAACAGAAAAGACTGCCGTGATTACTAGCGGAATGAGCATAAAAAGTGGTGCTTCTTTTACCGCCGCCTCCGCTCCTTCAGGTTCCTTGAAGAACGCAGTGTGTATTATGGGGAAGAAGTAAACGACATCGAGCAAGGAAGATACTAAAAGCACAAACAAGAAAATCATCAGTATATCCCCACCCTCTAATGTCCCCAGGCAAAGATACCATTTACTTATGAAACCCACTGCAGGTGGAATGCCGATCATTCCAAATGCGGTTATGGTAAATGCGAGCATCGTTCTCGGCATGATCTTTCCCACGCCGGCCATCTCACTTATGTCTCTCTTTCCCGTAACGACCATTATCGCACCCGCACAAAGGAACAAGGTTATCTTCATGTAGCCATGAAACGGAATGTGCATCATTGCACCTCGTATACCATCTTGTGTTAACAGCGCCGCGCCCAGAATTATATACGATAGCTGGCTAATGGTGGAGTACGCAAGTCTCCTCTTCAAGTTATCCTGAGCAATGGCAAACAGATTGGCAACAATCATGGTAAAGCCCGCTATACATGCAAGCATCAAGCCGAGCGTAAGGTGTTCGTTTAGTATATATACCTCGCGCATCAAGTCCACGCCGTAGATATAGCAGACCACCCTCACGATACCAAAAACGCCGGCTTTTACCACGGCGACCGCATGCAAGAGTGCGCTCACCGGGGTGGGTGCGACCATCGCGGTTGGAAGCCAGGAGTGAAACGGCATCCACGCAGCTTTCAGGAACCCTAACAAGAAACAGAAGAACAGGATCACCAGGGTTAGTCGAGGTGCGGTACCAAGTGCGGGTATGCCGCCATTCGTAAAATCAGTGGTACCCGTAAGATTGTAGGTCATCATCACGGCGAAAAGGAAGAAGACGCCCGAGGTGAGCAGGTAGGCGAAATATTTACGGCCGGCGCTCAGCGCTTCTGGTGTCTGGTCATGAATAACCAGGGGATAGGTTGAGACCGTTAATATCTCGTAAAAGATGAACATCGTGAACAAGTTTGCGGATAATGCGATGCCAATGGCGCCGAATATCGCGAGAGCGAAGGAGAAAAAGAATCTCGTCTGCGCATGCTCCTTCAATGACCGCATGTAGCCTATAGAATAGAAAGAGACTAATATCCAGAGAGAAGAGGAGGTGAGTGCGAAGATCAGGCCAAAGGCATCCACTTTAAAACCACATGCCACACCCTCGAATACGGTCTGGAAGAACGTGCAGGTGATCACTTCTCCGTCTACTATCCGTGGGAGCATGGAGAGAGCGAGCGCGAACGTTGCTAATCCCGCTGCTATCGTCCATCCCTCCCGTATATTCGGCCTCTTATCGGAGAGCAGTATCAGAGGAGCTGCAAGTGCGGGGCACAGGATCACGAATAGCGGTGTCATCAGTTCTACCATTACAGCAACCCCCCCAGGCCTAATTCAGAGAGCACATCCGCAATGAACGGCAGAGGTATCTTCGTCAGCCATACAATGCCAATAACAATCGAAAGAGCTGCGAGGAGTAACAGCGGCATAAGCATGCTCATGGGCGCATCACTTCCTTTTACCTCGCCGGTCTGTTCTTCCTCATGCTTTACAAAATACATGCGCTCAATGACGCGCCAGAAATAAACGAGGTTGAGAAGACTGCTGAGCAGTATCACAGCCACGAAGACGTAAGCGTAACCGTAAAAAACATCTGTCGAGTGTAAAGCGGCAAGGATTAAGAACAATTTCGTTACAAATCCCGCGCTCGGGGGCACGCCGATCATGGAAATCGCCGCCAGGGTAAAAGCAGCACTCGCGTAGGGCATCTTCTTCCCCAAGCCGTCAAAATCCCGGATGTCCCACAAACCGTACTTATAAATAAAGGCACCAGCAGCCATAAACAAGCATCCTTTCATTATCGTATGATTTGAGAGGTGCGCCACAGCGCCGAGGAGACCCCATGAGGAGATGGGTGAAAGCCCTATTCCCAGCACGAAATAGCCCATCTGCGAGATACTGGAATAGGCAAGCATCTTCTTTAAATTATGCTGCATTATCGCAAGCACTGACCCTGCTATGATGCCTATCGCGGCTATCCAGCAGATGGTTATATCCATACCGACGTAACTTCTGATGAACTCGAGCGTGAACACGGAGTAAATGACCCGTACAAGTACATATACGGTAACTGTCGACATTGCTGCCGAGAGGACCACACTAATTCCTGAAGGAGAATAGGTATATGCATCCGGTTTCCACATATGGAGCGGAAAGAGGCCCAACTTGATACTCAATCCGGTAAAGAAGAAAACAAAAGCCGCTTGAACTACTCTACTCCCGTAGAGCGGTGGCAATAACAGCGAGACATCATGCATATTCAGCGAGCCTGTTTCCGCATAAAGGAATCCGACGCCGAGCAAGTAGAAGGAAATACCAATAGCGCCCATTATTAGGTAAGTATACGATGCTCTAAATGCTCTTCCACTTGCACTTGCGATTAATGCATACGCAGTCAGAGATGCTATCTCATAGAAAACATACAGATTGAACATATCACCGGTCAGCACCACACCGCACATTCCCGCGATGAGGAGCTGGAAAAGGGTATAGAAGTGTATATGCTTACCTTTCTCTATCTCGTGCTCCACAGTCCTCTTTGAATATATCGCACATATCAAACCCATAAACAGCACGATAACCAATATATACGCATTCAACGCGTCCACGACATACTCGATACCCCAGGGAGGCATCCAACCGCCGAGCCAATACTGTATGGTTCCTATCGTAAGGACATGATTAAGAATAAAAAGTGACATGATGAACTGAACGGAAATGGCGGCTGCAAAAATAAAGAAGCATGTTTTCTTTGCTTTCCAGCCGACAACTAGAATAGTGAAAGCAGAAAAAACCCCTACGGCCACAAGAAGCACGGGGAACTGTTCGATTAAGGTCAATCTTATCCACCTCTTATTCTTCTTCTTTTTTTGCCTTTCCCCGTCCCTCCCTGATAATCAGTTAACGTGTCACTCGTGCCTCAGCATGTCCCCCCAGCATATCTATGTATGGGCAAAGCGATATTTATATATTTCTCTCTCAATCCTCAATCACCATACGTCGAGCATTTGCATCCCCTCATCGCCTCATCGGGCGTCGCTCTCCGGGAGATTGTCCATCCTGAGTGGAGCGCTAACACGAGCCATAAGCATCCGGCGTCTTCTGCTTCAGCTCTTTTGCCGCCGCTTCAAAACTGACTGACTCATGAACGAGTCCTCGCGTGTGGAGCGGGTGCAGCCCATATACACTCCGTTCGGTAGTGGGAGGGGCGTTCGGAAGTACTGGCCGATATTCGGTATTTGTATTTGTTTAGCTCCCCCTTCCGATAAGCTTTCCGGAGCTTTTCGATACCCACAAATGCCATCCCCTTTTTCCACAAAACTGGAGTGGAAAAGATGCTTATTTAAATACACGTTTTTATACACCTTTGAGGGGTGAAGTTTGAGCGTGTGGGTAGTAGCGCGGTCAGGCGATTACCAGCAGTTACTGCTCAGGATACAGAAGCTGGAAGAAAGGATAGCAGAGCTGGAAAAAGAGAACGCTGCATTAAGAGCGAAACTCGCCCGGTACGAAAATCCCCATACACCCTCTTCTGCACGACGATTCAAGGATGAGGCGAAGTCATCAGGTTCAAAGAAGCGCGGGGCCCCGAAGGGGCATCGAGGGGCAACCAGACCAAAACTTGAGCCTGACGAGGTAGTGGAAGTTACCGCGGAGCACTGTGAAGCGTGCGGGAGCAAAGATTTAGAGGAGGACGGTGTTGACGCAACAGTGATAGAGGATATTCCACCACCGCCGAAGATCAAAGTCGTGCAGTACAACAGGCATAAGTACCGGTGTCGTACCTGCGGACATACGTTTGAAGCCGCGCATGGAGATTGCCCCACCGAGGGTAGATTCGGCGTGAACCTTCTGGTCTACCTGGCCATGTTGAAATTCAACCTTCGCGGTGTATTACGGCGGATTAGTGATTTCACGGGCCATGTGAACGCCCTCAGCATTAGTCCCAAGGGCGTCCAGGACGCCCTCTTACGAGTAAGCGCAGCTTGCAAGAAGGGATATGCACGTATCTTGCAGCGAATCAGAGCTGCGCCATGGATCTACGTGGACGAAACGGGTATGAGGGTTTTGGGCAAGAACTGGTGGCTCTGGTCATTCAGGACACCTGAGGACGAGGCATTAGTGGTTATTAGGCCTTCCCGGGGTGGAGATGTCCTGGAAGAGATCCTCGGAACAGGGATCACCTGCGCGGGCGTAACCGATGGCTGGCGAGCCTACAACTTCTTCCCGGTTTTGCAACGCTGCTGGTCACACCTGGTACGGGAAGTGGATGCGTTCGTGAGAAAACCGGCGGTACGGAACTCTCAGAGAGCATTCATGGAAGATACAGGGCGTTGAAGGAGTACCTCGGAAAAGATCCTCCCGCGTCAATGGAAGATCGGAAAGAGCAGAAGGAAGTGTGGGATAGAGAAATGGCAGAGTTAGTGGAGCACTTCAGCCCGTTCAAAGACCTGAAGAAGCCGATAACGTACATCAGAAACGGCTTGGAAAACTGGTATACCTGCCTCCTCTATCCCGGGATGGAGCCAACTAACAATCTCAGCGAGCAGGTCATCCGCGAGCATGTACTCATGCGGAAGATCATCGGTACCTTCAGATCTGGGAAGGGTGCGGAGTATTACCAGTACATCGCTTCCCTCGTCGCAACATGGCGATTGCAAGGAAAGGACATCTACAACGAGCTGCAAACGTTACTCGCACACGAGCTCTGGAGACAGAGCTAAACAAATACCGGTATTTTAATATGTGGTAGTACAAATAGTATTTTGCAAGTCCATGTTTTCGGATGGCAGGTAACACTGACGAATGCGGGGCTCACGTGGCTCACAATCCGTCTAAGGTCCGCCTTTTTCACCATGAAGAACGGCTGTGTGGATCTCTGCGGTAACGGAGCGCTGTGTGCCAAGGGGTGTAGTGGTAAGGTAAAGAAGCATGGATAAAAAAGTACTGAAAGGATTGCTCATACTGCTCGTGTCTATGGTCATAGTGGTATCAGCACTATTCGTATTTATCGTGGACTGGCATTCAGAGTACTTTACAGGCGTTCTCTATGGCGCGGCAGGAGTTGCCCTTTTCATGCTCCTCGCGAAGATATTATCCTTAATCCAAAAGGAGGGTAAGCAGGATGATTGATTTTGCTCTACCCCCTTTTATCATTATCTTCTTAGGTGCCGCGTTAATCCCCCTGCTTGGAAAGGGTCGCGCGAGAAGGATTTTTCTTGTTGCTTTGGCAGTTCTTTGCCTGGTGAACGTTGCGCTACTAAAACCCCAAACCGGCTGGATATTGCCTATTCTGCCTGGCGTTGATTTGATACTTTTGCAGGCTGATAGACTGAGCTTGATCATGGGGTATATATTTGCACTCGCGGGTGGTGCTGCACTAGTATACTCAATCAGCACGGTAAAGGAGGCTGGGCAATACGTCTGTGCGTTGTTATATATAGGAAGCGCCTTAGGTGCGGTATTTGCCGGTGACTTCTTCACGTTATACATCTTCTGGGAGATAATGGCGTTCTCCTCTCTGGGATTGATCTGGTATGAGGGTTCGAGGAGGGCGAGAGATGCGGGGATGCGATATATTCTGTTTCATCTGTTTGGTGGAGCTGCTCTTCTTGCCGGGATAATCATGCACTATGTGAATACAAACGCCATCGCCCTGGGGCCTGTGGAACCCGGCGTGGGATGCTTTCTATTGCTCATTGGGATAGGAGTAAACGTCGCATTCATACCACTTCATACCTGGCTCCCCGATTCATATCCCAAGGCAACGATCGCCGGCACCATTTTCCTGTCTATATTCACGACGAAGACAGGTGTATACGTGCTTGCGAGGACATTTTCGGGTGTGGAAGCGGTAGCATACATGGGTGCCTTAATGTGCCTCTATGGCGTTATATTTGCGATACTACAGAACGATGTGAGAAAACTCCTCTCGTATCACATTGTGAGCCAGTTGGGTTATATGGTCGCCGGGGTGGGGATGGCATCTGGTATAGTAACTGAGATAGCGATAAATGGCTCAATTGCACATCTCGTCAACAATCTGTTGTTCAAGACAACGCTGTTCATGTGCATGGGCGCAGTGATATATACGACGGGAAAAAATAACCTCACAGAACTTGGCGGACTGGCGAAGAAGATGCCGGTGACGATGGTAACCTGTGTGATTGCGGCTCTTTCTATCTCCGGTGTTGTGGGGTTTAATGGCTATGTGAGCAAAGGGATGGTAATCCACGCGGCTGAATTATTGGAAGGCGGGCATACCGGGGTTATTCTTACAACCGTGTTAACCCTGGGTTCAGTAGGCACGCTCATATCCTTTTTAAAGCTCACGTACTTCGCCTTTTTCAGTAAGAATGAAGAGATAGCAGCGAAAGAAGCGCCATTACCCATGCTCGTTCCAATGTGTCTTACCGCTTTTCTTTGTATCGCTATCGGGGTATACCCCAAAGTGCTTTACGCACTCCTACCGTATCAAGAGGCAGCGTTGCACTACCACGCATACGAAGTGGGCCATACATTTGGCGTTATTCAATTGCTGCTCATGACCGTTTTTCTGTTCTTCTTGCTGGGCTTCTTCGCGCCTCATAATAAGATAACGTATGACATAGATTATCTGTATAGAAAGGCGGGTAGAGGATTTATATGGTTCTGCGAGAAACCATTAATGGGTTTTGCACATACGGTGGAAAATGTTGTTTTGAAAATCGTAGATATGCTCGTCAAGTTCTTCAGGAATCCAATGAGAGGGCTCAGAGTGATGATTAACCTGACGGGTGTAACGCTGATTAAACCTTTTGTTTTACTGTTCAACTTGATAATCCATCCGCTATATAAGTATTACGAGCGAGATTTGGAGAAGATAAAGAGTCAACCAATTGAAGAACCAATGACAAGCGTAAGCATAGGAACTGCAGTGCTCTTGGTGCTGCTCTTTTTCGCTTTATATTTGATCGTAATGCTTACACACGGATGGCTTAAACATATACCTTAACTCTTCCACGCTCTGGGAATATGCCCTTAGATGATCACGAACGAAATGATAAAGGAGGTTACCGTTAACCTTTTGCAGCGCGCCGAGACTTCGTTACCCGACGATGTCACAGCGGCCTTGAGACGCGCGTATGAGCGTGAGACGAGCGAGATCGCGCGGGTGCAGCTCGCGGCATTGCTCGAGAATATCCGGTTGGCCGAAGACCTGCAGCGGCCGATCTGCCAGGATACCGGGCTCCCCATCTTCTTCCTGAAGCTCGGACGTGTATCGGAATCACTGGATCTTGGCGATATAGAAGCAGGTATCCGCGAAGGTGTTGCGGCGGCCACAGAGCTAATCCCCTTGCGCTCGAATGTTGTCGATCCCGTCACGAGACGAGGCGACGGCGGGAATCTCGGGGAGCGGATTCCATACATCAATTGCACGGTGGACCCGGCGCGGGACGGGCTCAAGATCACCGTCTTTCCGAAAGGCGGCGGCTCGGAGAATATGAGCAGGTTCACGATGCTCACGCCCCTTCAGAACGAAGAAGCGCTGCAAGCGATCAAAGCGTTCGTTCTGGAGACGGTGGTCGAGGCGGGCGGGAAGCCCTGTCCGCCCACCATCGTAGGCGTGGGCGTGGGCGGCTCGGCAGATCTGGCGATGCAGTTGGCGAAGATCGCGGTCTTACGGCCGGTCGGCACACGCAATAAAAAGGAGCGGATCGCGCGACTCGAAGCAGAACTGCTGGACGCGGTGAACCAGACGGGGATCGGGCCGATGGGATTGGGCGGTGCTACCACAGCGCTCGACGTGCATATCGAGACGGCAGGGACGCACATCACCGGATTACCCGTCGCGGTGAACTTCCAGTGCTGGGCCGCGCGACAGGCAAGTGCAACCATTCACGCCGATGGCACGGTGGAGTATACGTAAGAAAGCTCGAATCTATCCCAACCATCTGATCATCCACAGATTTGAGAGCGATTCACCGATGTTCATCCGCGAATGAATGACTGAGTGGGGAACTACTTATAGTGCCCGGAAGCTATCCAAAATAGATGGCTATCGAGAAGAAGGCGCTCATAGAGATTAGCGCTATGGTACTCGCGATAAAGGTATTCGCTTTTATACTTGCTCCGGTAGCCTGGATCGTCTTACATAATCAACCCTGCGATTTCATCTCCCTCTGGATCCGCTGGGACGCGCTCAACTATGTGGAGATAGCTAAGAATGGTTACGCGGCGGTCGGTGAAACGCGCTATTTCATCGCTCATCTGCCGCTCTATCCCATCATGATACGGCTCGCCGCCGCAGCAGTGGGCAATTACGAACTTGCCGCGCTTATCGTCTCGAATCTCGCCTCGCTCCTCGCATGCTTCTACCTCTATCAACTCGCGCGAATCGATTATGCTGAGAGCACGGCACTGAAGAGCGTTTTTTATTTCGCCATCTTTCCAACCTCGTACTTCTTGATTGCCGGTTATACCGAAAGCCTGTTTCTGCTGCTGGCGATCGGAAGTTTCTATTATGCGCGTAAGGCGAAGTGGTCCGTGGCAGGTGCGCTGGGTGCGCTTGCCGCAGCTACGCGGATGACCGGGCTGGCGCTCGTGCCCGCACTACTCTGGGAATATCATACACAGCACGCAGAGCGCCCGAAAGCCCCGATAGCGCAGCAGTTAAAGGAGCTCTCGTACATCGGTATGATCTGTCTCGGTTTTCTCCTGTATCTCGCCGTGAACTATTGGGTGTTCGGCACTCCGTTTGCGTTCATCGAGATGCAGCGGGAGCACTGGTTCAGACAGCTCGCTCCTCCGTGGGAAGGGCTGGTAGGAGCGTTCTGGGCTATCTCCTGGGGCGAGCCGAGTCAAAAGGTTATGCTCGGCGGTGCAGAACTCCTCTTCGGTGTATTCGGGCTGGCTTGCACCCTGTATGCGGTCGGTACCAGGTTACGCCCTTCGTATACGCTCTATATGCTTTTGACCTGGCTCATGGGGGCATCAACCAGGTTCTGGCTGAGCATGCCCCGGTACACGCTCTCCCTGTTCCCGCTCTTCATAATCCTTGCGGCGGTGGCAGATAAGCGTCAGGAATGGCACTACGTCCTGACCATCGCCTTTCTCATCTTCTTCAGCTTTTTCCTGCTGCTTTTCTCACAGGGACGCTGGGCCTTTTGATCCCACCCACCCGGTCGGAGCGTGTCAATCTATTACATGGAGCAACGGTGAATCATACTCATGAGCTGGCTCGCGGGACTTGAAGATCACCTGATGAATGGTAAGATACTCGTTAGACTGAACTGGAGAATCATCTACCTGGCACTCTTCTTCAGCGCGTTTCTCATATTCTGGGTCTCAGGTGAGGGGCATCCCTCCCACTTCGACTACTATGTCCGGTTGTCTGATGCCTTTTTGCACGGGCGGTTGTATCTTCTTGACCCGCCGTCGTGGCTGAACGAACTCGTTCCTTATGACGGGCGATACTATGTCGTTTATCCACCGCTTCCCGCCGTGCTCATGATGCCGCTGGTCGCTCTGGTTGGGACAGGTCTCAATCAAACCCTGGTTTCCATCTTCATTGGCAGTTTGAGTGTCGTTCTGGCCTGTGTCGTTGCGAGAGACGTGCTTGGCAAAGATCAGAAGGGTGCAGCACCGATCTGGGCGGCAGTGCTCTTTGGCTTTGGCACGATCTTCTGGTATCTGACCAGCGTGGGCTCAGCATGGTATCTCGCGCACGTAACCGCGGTCTTCTTTTTGTTCCTTGCGATCCACGAAGCGCTTACGAAGCGGCGACCGTTCGTGACCGGGCTGCTCGTGGGGGCTTCGTACTGGTGTAGATTGCCGACCATCCTCACGCTTGCCTTCTTCGCCGTGTTGATTGGCTTAACCTACCGCAGGGATAGCGCACAGATGCCGGGGCAGATCCTCAAGCTGGTAGCAGGAGCGTCCGTATTCGTCGGTTTGAATATGCTCTATAATTATGTCAGATTTGGTACGCCCTTCGACGTAGGCTACTGGTTGATCCCTGGCGTCGTTGATGAGCCGTGGTTTAACCAGGGGTTGTTCAGCTTATCGTACATCCACTGTAATTTGGAAACCATTTTTTTTGCGCGACCTGTATTCACGTCTGAACCGCCCTACGTGCTGCCTCCGTGGACGGGGATGGCAATCTGGGTGACGACGCCCGCGTTCATCTACGCGCTCAGATCCAAGAGGACGGAGGCTCTTACCTGGGCCTCATGGCTTGCCATTTTGGCCGTTGCTTCCGTGCTATTCACGCGAGGCTGTACCGGCTGGGGCTTTGGTTACCGGTATGCGATGGACTTCTATCCGTTTCTGTTTCTCCTCACCGTGAAGGGCATGGGCGAGCAACTCAGGTGGCATCATCGAGCACTTATTCTGCTCTCTGTTCTGGTCAACGTGTGGGGTGTCATCTGGGTTAATAAGTTTGGGTGGTGGGCGTAATGACCCGGTATATCCGCCACGAACTCCCGGTTAGCGTTTCGTCGTAGATGAGCTCGAATCGCCGTTCATCTTCGAAGCTCGGTTCGTTGAGCTCAAACCGATTCTCTCGCGCGAATCCGCGTTCATACGGGCCGATGCAGACGTAGTCCACGCCGTAGTCCTGGAGGAGCGAATAGTTGCCCTCGTACATCGCCTTCATGTCCGCCCTTCGCTGGTTCACGCTTGTCCATGGTATTCCATGTGACCACAGCCAGCCCTCATAGCCCATCACCCGCGCTCTCCCGGTTAACGACGGAATCGGGTGATTGTGCCCGGTGCCCGTCAAGAATATGGCGTCTGCCGGTGTATTTTCACGCAGCCAGTCTGTCATAACGATCTCCTCGCCAGACCATACCACGTACCGCTGCTCGAGCATGGAGGCGTGCGTGACGAGTCCGAAGATCGTGCTTCCGAAGAGCACCGCCGCGAGCACGACCACAACAACCATCTTTACGCGGCCGCCCGTGCGCTCACGCACCCACAAAAACGCCAGCGGCGCCAGCGCACAGGTAACGGCGAGCCAGTGGATTAAGAGCTTATAGTTGTCGAAGTACCACGGCTGGAACTTGACGAGGTTCGCGAGCACAAAGAGCAGGAGGAATGGTACAGAGAAGATTCGGGTCTCTGCCTTTGCCTTCAGGAATCCGAAAGTAAAGAGGATAAAGAGCCCCCCGGCATTGAGCGCCCAGAACGTCTCCACCAGCAGGGCGGATTTCACCGCTGATGACAGCGAGGCTGCGGCAGAAGACCAGTCGTAGCTCATGATCGTATCCCTGATCGTATCCGTCCAGCCGGGGAAGAACGTGAAGAACCCTTCCGAGACGCCGCTCCGGATCAGTAGCGCCTGCGGCAGGGCGAGGGGCAAGAGCGGCAGGAAGAAGCAGCTTGGCGTTCGCCAGTCCTTTCTCGTGAGGAGCATGAAACACGCGAGACAGAGCCCCACGAATCCGGTCGCTATAAACGAGTGCGCATGAATAAACGGGAGCAGGCCGATGAGCGCACCGGCGGCTAATACTTCTTTGTGTTGCGCGCGTGCTGTCCCCGTTCCTGCTTCGGACTCAGAAAAGAGCGCGTGATACAGCACCAGATACACTACGAATGAGACCGCCAGGCCGAAGATCGCGGTACGCTGCGGCATGATCACCGCGTAGATCGGGTTGAGGAAGTGGATGTTGATCCCCTGAAGTCCAGCAGGGAAGCCGGCGAGCACAAAGAGCGCCGTCGCGCCGACACCCGCTGCCTTTGACCCGGTCATCCGAACGGCGAGATAATAGAGCAGCCCGAAAAGGGCGAGCTGGAAGCAGATATTGGGCACGAGGATCGAGCTCCGCAGCGTAAAGCCGGTCTTCATCAAGATGGCGGAGTAGAAATCGAAGATGAGCGAATAGTGCGTCTGCATGCCGGCGAACTGCGGGTTCTGCACGGGGAAGCTGAACGTCTCACCGTACACGAGTGCGGTGATGAGCGAGGTGTGCCAGGGATAGTCTGCCCAGACCGTGTGGAATGCATACCAGTTACCCGCGTCGTCCGGGCGAAAAACGCCGTACCCGTTCATGAACAGCACGTACAGGAGAAGAGCACTGAAGAACGCGAGCGCTGCTTTGTCCTCTGGTAGGCTCGCGCTCCAGTTCCGCTTCAGAGCATCGAACCTCCCGTTACCTGTCTGTTTGGTGACGCCCAGCAGCAGGACCGAGATAAGGGCGCAAATGCCGATACCGGGCAGGATACTCACGGAACTCAGCGAGCCCAGAAGCACAGCGAACATGAACACGACCCAGATCGAGACGGCGTGACCAATGACAAAGGCGACCAGCGCGCGCTCGAGGCGATGAAACGGATACGCGAGTTGAGCGGAGATCGAAAGACCGAGCAAGAAGCTCACGAGGATGAAGAGCATCCCAAGGATCATGGTTTCGCTCATTCGTATACTCGCCAGCTTTTTAAAAGTTGCCACACAACAACTAATCGGATGGCCGTTGCATCGTTCTCTTGTGCTGCTCTATCTCCTGCTCCGCAGCCTCAATATCGGCGATCAGGTACTCAAACTCCTTTAACGTGGATTTAGATCTCTGTATTTCCGCCTTGATCTCATCATAAAAAGCAATAATGCGATCTGCAACGCTACGCGATCCGTCAGGTGCAGCCAGAACTAAATTATGCTTTGCCGCGGCAACACCCAGAGTATGCAGGAAGTGAACTGCTTCCTCAAGCTCATCCTTCATATGCAGGCTCAATGTATAACTCGCTATGCGCCCTATCAATCCTGCACTCTTTTCCAGTGCTTCGCTATGTTCGTTCTTTACCATTACGTCGAAAAGTTTCGCAAAAGAAGTTATCAAGTACTTAATCATGCGATATTTTTTAAACGTGAACAATTCTGCAGCGGCGTCGTGATAAAGCGTAAAAATCCGTGCAAGTTGGTCTTCCATTCTGCAGTTTGTAGCTATGTATTCCGTGAGCATATTCTGCAATGAATCGATCATCTGCTGAGTCGCAACATCGTACTCCTTCAGGATCTTGAAACCAATGAGATTGATATTATCCAGCACCATTCTGGTGGTGTAATTCATTCGTTGGGCGATCGCATGCGTGCCCACCTCTCCGAAGATCTCTAATACCTGCACTATTGAGTCGTCATCTGCTTCGATGATCGCTTCTCGTCCAATCCCGAGTAGATGCTTCAGGAAGAGTGGCGAGACATGAGCTTCACGTTCTTTGCGTAACTGTGCCATGTAGCAGCGGTGTATCTCGTCAATCCCGAACCTCGCAGTACTTCGGTCGCCACCGCTGATCGACTTCTCGATGATCTCCGTCACCGGGAGCACCTTATCCAGATCACCGGGTATGCGCATCTCACCTTCACGAACATAGCGCTGGATCGAGCGGAGATACTCGTCATCCACCGTACTCAAGAGGTGGTTGATCACCGATTCGGGTTTGAGCCGGAGCATGGTGATGAAGAAATAGGGGACGAGCATCACAAAGCTCAGCGCAGTCAACAGCACTGATAATTCCACGTATTTGCTCTCCACAGGCTCTTCCAGCCTGAGCAGCGCGAAGACATTGTAGAGTAGACTGCCGAGGTAAATGACGATCACTGACCAGAAGGTCAAGCTCTTGATGTGGAGGTCCATGATCCGGTGGGAGTACTGTTGTGACGCGAACTGAACAGCCATTAAGGTGAGCGAGATGACAATCGCAAATATCGCGGAGAGGCCCTCAACGCCAACGCCTTCCAATATTCCACGAGCGCCATCAAGGTCCATCGGTGCGGAGATGAGCGGCGTCACCCCGAAGAGCGTGAGCGCTATCAGGACCGCAAAGAAGCCGATAATAGCGGGTATAAGTACCTTCTCCAGCCACGCTACAGTATAGCGCCGTGCCTGCCCGTGCGCGACGATGAGCGTCAGCACGTTCTTCCCTGCCCGGTAGTCGTAGGTGACTTCATCCACCAGTGTCTTTATGAAGTAGAGACCGAGTCCCGCCATCTCCTGCTCTTCCATGATCGCGTCGAGATCCGGCGTCTTTACTGCAGTCGGATCGAAGGGCGCGCCTTCGTCCGTAATGGTCACTACAATATTCTTCCCCTTTTTACGGCAGGAAAGGGCAATGGTACCCCGCTTCTCGCGGTAACCATGACTTATTATGTTCGCACAGGCTTCATCCACAGCCATTTGAATGTCAAAAACCTTACGGTCGTACAAGCCGAGCGCTCTCACGGAGTTCGCGATAAAATCACTTATTGCTGCTAAATGCTCCAGCTTCCCTTCTATTTCGAGTTCAAAACGCTCTTTCATACTTATTCCAGGTTCCTCAGCTAACCAAGCAGGAACCGAACGTGATACTTCCGGGATTCATCCGGCGGTCACCGGTCATTTCGCTTTGCCCAGCCTGCTGATCTCTGAATGAGCGTAACACTCCGTATATTAAATCGCTTTCGATGGTATCAGGTCTCTACACCGCAGGGTAGCGTTCTAACCACCCTATGGATCGGCGCTCTGAAATCAAGCAGCCTTTTCACGTTTCCCGTTCAGACTCGTTGAGCGGCGATGAAACGGCAGATTTAAGAATAAGAGCCCGCTTTGATAAGCTAATGCGCGGGAAACACAGCTGTAACATCGCACGGGTCTTTCTCGCGAGGGGCGGGAAATGAATCGAGAGCTAGTGTCCCGGAAAAACGACCTGATCTATCGTTTGCGCAGTCTTCCGATGGCTGGTACCGTTTTGCATCTCGGTGCCCACCCGGATGATGAGGATATTGGGCTCCTCAGTTATATCACGGGCAAATACGGAGCGCGAGCGATATACTGGTCCGCAACGCGTGGTGAAGGCGGCCAAAACCGAATCGGGCCATACAAAGAGGAGCAGCTGGGCGTTTATCGTACCTGGGAGGCGCAGGATGCGCGTGCTATTGATGGTGGTGAGTGCCTTTACGGCCCCTTTTTCGATTTCGGGTACAGCAAAACCGCGGACGAGAGCTTTTACAAATGGGGCCACGACGAGGTCGTTAAGCAGATCGTACGCGCCATCCGAATGGCGCAGCCTCAGATTCTGGTCGCCCGGTGGCGGGGCGATCCGGGCGACTTCCACGGGCACCACCAGGCGATAGGAACGGCCGTCTATGAAGCGTATGAAGCTTCGGGCGATCCCGAGCAATTCCCGGAGCTGGAAGACGAGGGGCTCTATGCCTGGCAGCCGCAAAAATGCTATCAGAGCATGAACAATTCGGGCGGCGACCTCAGAAACGGCGGTGCCCTCAATCTCACAGGAACCTGCAACCCCGACTATGAGCGTGACGGTATCCTGCGCATCAATACCGGGGAGTTCGATCCTATCTCAGGAACGAGTTACCAGGAAGAGGCGTGGGCGGCTTATTGCAAGCATCAGACACAATCGATGGGGGTCATCTCAAAGCCCGGGGACTTCTACTATTATTTCGCACTCTACAAAAGCCAGGTCGAGGTGCCCGCTCGAGAGACGAGCATCTATAACGGTCTCGATCCGACGCTGACCGGCCTGGCAGACTATCCCGGACGGGGAGCGCGCAGGTTGCGTAACGACCTGGAGCAGATCAAGACCCGGTGTGCGGAGGCGCTGCAGTGCTTTCGGGTGGAGAGCCCGGTGGATGCAGGCAAGAAGATCCTTGAGGGACTCGCCTTGCTCAAAGCACTCCGCGTGAATCTAGCTGGTGCAGATCTCGAGTCGCGGGCGGAGCAGGCGATTAGTGTCTATCTGACGCGTAAGATCGCGGATTTTGAGGCGGTTGCCGCGCGATGTCTGAGGCTCAGGCTTGAATGTCTCACGGATGATGCGCGAATCACGCCCGGTCAACGGTTCCAGCTAACGTCAACTTTGTGGAATTTCCTGCAGCGCGAGGTTAGCAGCGTTGGTTTCACGGTACTCGTCCCTGAGCGATGGGAGATCAAGCTGGTAGACGAAGCATCGGCTGCGTTGCATTCGACTTACGAGGTAACTGCCGCGCCGTCGGCGGCACTATCCACCCCGTACTGGTTGTCCAAACCGAAGGTTGGCGAGCAGTACATATGGCCGAAAGGAGCGCCTGCAGGTCTGCCCTTTGGGCCTCCACCGGTGCAGGTTGACTGCCAGGTACAGCTCGGCGGAGATCAGCTCACCCTGCGAGCGCCGGCAATTCTCCGTGAGAAATTCCCCGGCGGGCAACGGGAATTGACCATGGCGGTTATCCCGCCGATTTCGCTGAGCCCACACAAAGATCGGGAATTCCTGGTGGTTGGCCCGGAGGATCAGCGGGTGAACCTGATGGTAACGGCACGGAGCAATATGGAGCACGAGGGCGTTGAAGGCTCATTGCGGCTCGACGTGCCTGATGGCTGGCACGTAGAACCTGCTGAAATAGAGCTTGCTCTGGGGCCGCTGGGAGACTCTACGTCCGCATACTTCTCGGTTCGGATACCCCGAGCTACACCGGCCGGGCACTATACACTTCGCTATGTCGTTCGCGTCTGTGATCGTGATTACGACGTGGTGCTCCATCCGATACACATGGGCATGCCTGGTCTACCTGGTCTGCCGGATGAGACGAACTGTGTCAGAGAGGAATTTGTCATTACTCCCTCAATGGTCGAAGTTTGCATGATCGACGTCAGGTTCGCGAAAGGGCTGAAGTGCGCCTATATTCGCGGTGCGCCGGAGTCAATTCCGGAGGTGCTGGAAGCGTTCGATCTGCACGTTCGCCTGATTACTGATCAGGAACTGGCGTTCATTGAGCTCGCGCAATTTGACGTGATTGTCGTCGGTCCAAATGCGTATCTCACGCGAGCCGAGCTCAGGAAAAATTACGCGCGATTTCTGGATTACGTCGCGCACGGGGGAACGCTCGTCGTTCAATACCAGGGCTACGGCTATCAAGGGCTGGGTTTCGCACCGTATCCCTTCGCTTACAACCAGCCCCATGACCGCGTGAGCTATGAAGACGCGCCGGTGACCTTTCTCGAGCCGGAGCATCCGGTTCTTACCTGGCCGAACAGAATCAGCCACGCGGATTTCGAGCACTGGATCGTAGAGCAAGGCCTCTATTATTTCTCGAGCTTCGATAAGCGCTACCTCCCTATTATTGAAGCGAACGATCCCGGTGAAGCGCCCAAGAAGGGCGGACTGCTCGTCGCGGGTTATGGTCAGGGCGCCTATGTCTACACCGGGCTCTCCTTCTTCCGGCAGATACCGGCCGGGGTGACGGGCGCAATCCGGCTGTTTGCCAATCTCGTATCGCTGCCCGCCGCGCGCATCCACGAACGCGCAACGTTTCTCAAGCGCGTCGCCTTATTTGCTCCGCTCGCGGACGAGGATCTGCATGAAGTTGCAAACCTGATGTCCGAGCACTGGATGGAAGACGGCGCGTACATCTGCCGAATCGGTGACCCCGCGGATAAGATGTATACCGTGGTCAAGGGCGACGTGGAGATCTTGCGAAAAGTGGCGGGTAAGGAGGAGCTCTATTATCAGGAAGGCGAGGGTGACACCCTGGGCGAGATGTCTTTTTTTGCTGAAACGCCCCACGAGGTCGCTATCCGCGCAAAAGGCCCGGTTCAGTTGCTCGTCATTGAGGCAGAGCAACTCAGAGTGTTGTTGCAGCAAAAACCGATGCTGGTCGGGCAGATCATCAAGGTGCTGGCCAACGAGCTCAGGAAGATCACCGGGTGGGAGAAGCGTTAGAATGCGCATAGGAATGATGTGCCATGCGAGTATGGGCGGGAGCTCCCGCATAGCGGTGGAACTCGCATCTACGCTCGCTCGCCGTGGACATGAGGTACATCTCTTCGCCCGGACTGCTCCGTTCTTCCCCTGCACGGTTTCGCGTACCCTCACGCTCCATACCCTGCGCGAGGATGATGGCGACCACCATCCTTCTGATTTGCTCCTCGATTGGCCACGCGATGAGCTCGAATCGTACGTTAAGATGGTCCTCACGGTACATGAAGAGGAAGCACTTGCGCTACTCCATTTTCATTATGGGTTCCCTTTTGCGTTCGTTGCTGCTGAAGTCCGGAGACGACAGGGCGGTACCTCGCCGGTTCTTATCGGAACGCTGCACGGGACGGATGTTACCTGTTGCGGCGATGCGGTGAAACGGGCACAGATTATGCGATGGCTGAACTCTGTCGATGCAGTAACGACTGTTTCAAGGAGTCATGCCCGGCTGGCCTCGAGCCAGCTCCTGCTAGCCGCTGCCCCCCGCGTGATCCCTAATTTCATCGATCTTACGGAATTTCAAGCGCCGGCTCCTGAAGTTCAGCGTTCTCGACCGCGAATCGTGCACATATCTAATTTCAGGCCCGTTAAGAACGTTCTACAACTGGCGCAACTCTATCGCGAGATCAGGGAGCACATGGACGCTGAATTATGGCTGATTGGTGACGGTCCCGAGCTGGCTTCACTCAGAGCAGCGCTGCACGCGCATGGTCTCGAGCGCGATATCACCTATTGGGGTATACAGCGCAATGTTGCAGCTATCCTGCAGCAGACAGATCTACTCCTGCTCACCAGTGCCTACGAGAGTTTCAGTATGGTTGCGTTGGAGGCGATGGCGTGCGGAGTCCCGGTTATCGCGCCGCGCGTGGGCGGGCTCCCCGAGGTAATCGTTGACGGCGAGACCGGCTATCTCTATTCCGCAACTGAGCCCTCGACTGCGGTAGAACTCGCGATTCGGCTGCTAGCCGATACAGAACTGCTCCTGCAACTGAAGAAGAAGGCGAGAGCGCATGCAGGCACCTTTGTTAAAGAGAAAACCATTTCGGATTACGAGTCGCTCTATCAGCACTGCATCGCGCGGCACCGCCAAAAGGAGCACGAGCCGGGTAGTCCTCGGGAGGCGCGGGTATGCTGACTGAATTCAGCCCGGTGGATTTCTTTGAGGTTGCCGAGAATACTGAAGCCGCGGGACTCTTCAAGGAGGTACGGTATGTCTGGGAAGCGGTGGCCATCTTGCCTGCGTATATCGAGCGTATCCTCGAGCCGGCGATTTTAGGCGATGTGGAAGAAGGGGCCTGGTTGGAGCCCGGTCGTGTTCGCCTGGAAGAAGGCGCGCGCGTTGAACGGGGCGCCATCGTGCGTGGTCCCACCATTATTGGCCGTAATACCGTGGTTCGAAGCGGCGCGTACATTCGTGGACACCTCCTGGTCGGGGCTGATTGCCTTATCGGAGCTGGCACGGAGACGCGACAGCTCCTCATGCTTGATCACTCACATATCCCGCATCGCAATTTCTTCGTCACGTCGCTCGTGGGGAATCGCGTCAACGTTGGTGGTGCGACCGATACAGCGAACGTTCTGTTAAATGGCAAGGTGGTCGAAATCCGAATTACCCGTGACGATGGAGTTACGACCGCTTATCCGACGGGCATGACCAAGTTTGGCGCGATCATCGGCGATGACACGAAGCTCGGTGGGCAAATCCTGCTCGAGCCGGGAACGGTGATCGGGAAACGGTGCCGGATTTATCCACAGTGCACAATCTCAGGCTATATCCCGCATGATTCCCGTGTTAAATCAATAACCGGTAATTTATCAATCACGTCCCGTATATAGTTTGTTGAGCGAATCAGAAAACAGAACAAGCTCTAACCACCAGGGAGATAACCATACCATGAGGGCGCTTGTAGATGCATGGGCCCGTGAAGGGAAACTGATCGAGATCGAGGACGAGGTCTCCGCGAAGTACGAGGTCGCCGCGCTCTGCGCGCAGCGAGAGCACGAAGGTCTACCGATCCTCTTCCATACTGTTGATGGCAGACATGCGGTCATCATGAACGTGCTCGGCAGTCGCGCGATGCTGGCTGAGGCGCTAAACATCCCCCAGGAGCAGCTCCTTCAGTTCCTCGTTGACCGTACTGATTGCAGCAGCTCGTCCTCGTCTGAGGGCGGCTCAGTTGCGATCGTTGAGCACTCGCCGACCCGCGAGGTGGTGACTGCGCCGAAGCTGAACAAGCTGCCGATACTTACCTTCTTCAAAGATGACGGCGGCGCATACATCACCGGCGCGATCGTGATCGCGGAACGGAACGGTATTATGAACGCTTCATTCCACCGGATGCTCGTCCTGGACGAGAATCGCGTGGCTGCGCGGCTCGTGCCCTCTCGACATTTATATAAGATGTACCGCGAAGCGCTGGAGCACGGTGAGTACCTGAAAGTCGGGATCGCCATCGGCGTTGATCCGCTCATCCTCTTCGCAGCCGCGACGCGGGTCCCCCCGGGTAAGGAGTTCGAGTACGCAGCCGCGCTGAAACGATGCCCTCTTGAGCTCTTCAAGCTCGATAACGGCATTGCCGTTCCGCATGCGGAGTTCGCCTTCGAGGGTATTATCGGCGAGGAACGAGCGCGAGAAGGGCCATTCCTTGACATTACGGGCACCTACGATCTCATCCGCGACGAGCCTGTGATCACGCTCACACGGATGTACCACCGGAACGAGCCGATCTATCACGCGATTCTACCCGCTGGTAAGGAGCATCAGTTGCTTATGGGCGTGCCTTACGAGCCCCTTATCTACCGGGCGGTCGAAAGCGTGGCCCGCGTCAGGAACGTGTATCTGACCGATGGCGGCTGCTGCTATCTCCACGCCGTGGTGCAGCTAACGAAGGAGAAGGAGGGCGAGCCGAAGAACGCGATCATCGCCGCGTTCGCCGCGCATCCCAGCCTCAAGCGCGTAATCGTTGTGGATGATGACATCAATCTGTTTGACCCGGCCGATGTGGAGTACGCGGTCGCGACGCGTGTGCGCTGGCACGAGGATCTCGTTTTGATACCTGGCGCTAAAGGCTCAACGCTCGACCCCTCATCACAGGACGGCCTCACCACGAAAGTGGGGATCGATGCGACAAAGCCACTCGCCGGGGCCGAGCAGTACGAGCGCGTAGTAAAGGCGGCGATGAAGAAAGCGTCATCACGCTCCTCGTTTCCGACCCATAGATATGATAGATAGATAGATAGATAGATAGATAGATAGATAGATAGATAGATAGATAGATAGATAGATAGATGATCACTCCATTCTGCCGATCCGCTGCCTGATCATCCGAACTATTTCGTCGGGATGCCGCGTGGAGAACACGAACTCGTCAAACCTGCCCTGCTTCAGCGCGAGTACCACACGAGGCGCGCCGATAATATTGAATACCAATCGCCATTTTCCGCCTACCCGGCCTATGCGAATCCCCCAACCACCGTATCTGAGACTCGTGACCTCGTCCACATAACAGCGCTCGATCAGCTCCCAGGGGATGCTTCGTTTGATAAGGCCGAAACTAACAACGACCGAACGCGGCGACAGCTTGACTACGAGCGTGCTAAACATCATCGCAAGAGCGAAAAACAGGAGCGCCATGAATAGGTAAAAGCCGTTCGGCGCCGGATTCGTGCCAAGTGGCCCTATCAGCACCTGATAGATCACCACAGCGATAAACACCGCGCTGACAAAGCCCAAAATGACCGTGAAACTCCATACCGTTATCCGCTCCTCATAGGGGGCTGCCTCGAGCTGCATCACCTATCCTGAGTTCTCATACTGCTTCGATCTATAAATATTCACCCTTCTCGCGGCCACTCAGGCCTGCACATCTACAAGGGTATCGCATCGGGGCTTTGAAAGACCGTGATGCCTTCCATCTGCTCCAATCTTCTCGTGTTCTCAATATCGAGGTCGCGGATGTGCACCTGCACCTTCCCGCCGAAGCTGATCGCGTCATACATGCAGAGCTCGATACAGTTCTTGCAGGCCGTGCACCGTAAACTGTTTATGCGCACGCGATCATCCCGGTAGATCGCATTCTGCGGGCAGTGCTCCAGCGGCGGGCAGACCTCACAAAGGCGGCACGTTTCTTGATCCAGGCTCATCGGCATCGTCGTCCCCTGAACCGTCTCGAAATCGGTTGGCACGATATAGACCGGAACGCCGCTCTTGACCGCCTGTGCCACGAGGTTGGTGATCAGCGAATCCGCGATCCCCCGCACGATCTTCGCAACCGTGTTTGCGGTGCAGGGCGTAACGATGACGAGATCGTATTCACGCTTCGCAAGCCGGCCGACGAGCGGTGAGCTATAGCCCTGCTCCCGCTCGCTGATCACGTCCTTGAATTCACGTGCAATCACCTGCTGGAGCCCGTACATTCGCGCCACTTCAGAGCCCGCGCCCGAGAAGGCGACGGTGACCTCGTGCTCGCCGCAGGCGCACTGCTGCATGAGCACGTAACTCTCCAGAAGGAGATGCCCGGCGCCGGTCACGCACCAGAGGAGGTTCATGGTCTCGGTGGTAGCAAACGAAGCGGTAAGCGTAAACGCGCGTGTCGCGCCGTGTCACATCACTTCACGATCTTCGTGATATCGATCTCAATAATATCCTCTGCACCTTTGCTCTTCAGCAGCGGGATCAAGACGTTCACCTCGTGCTTGCTCACCACCGTCTCCACCGCGTAATACCGGGTGTGATTGATCTCGGAATCGTAGAGCTGCGAGATCGTCGGCCGCTTCATCGCCGGCAGCACCTCGATCAGCTCCTTCAAACGGTCACTCGCGACGTTCATGCTGAGCAGCACCTTTCCCCGTGCCTCCAGCACACCGGCGAGTAACGTCCTGATCTCTTCCATCGCGCGCCGCTTCCTCGCATCTGCCCATGAGTCCTTGTTCGCGATCAGCTTTGTGGACGACTCTAGCAGCGTAGCGATGATCCGCCAGTTGTTCTTCCGCAGGGTCTCGCCCGTCTCCGTCAGTTCCACAATGCCGTCCATCATGTCTTTCGCTTCCGTCGCGCCATACGAGAAGAAGATCTGGACCGGTATGCCGAGCCGTTCGAAGAACTTCCGGGTGATGTTCGGATACTCGGTGCTGATCTTGCTCTGCGGCGGCAGATCTTTCGCGTCCTGGATGTCCCTGCGGTCAGCCTGCACAGCCAGGACAATATTCACGGTGCTCTCTTTCTCCGCCATCTTGCTGTACCGCATATCCGCAATCTCCACGACCTCCGCGTCTCGCTCCTCGATCCAGTCCTTGCCGGTAATGCCCATGTCGAAGTAACCTTTCTCCACGTACTCCGGTATCTCCTGCGGCCGGAGGATCTTCACCTTCTCGATCCGCGGATCCGTGATTGTCGGGTTGTACTCCCGGCTCGTCACCTTTACCTCCAGACCCGCCTGCTTGAAGAGCAGCATTGTCTGCGCTTCCAAGCTGCCCTTTGGGATCGCTATGCTGATCATATGTCTTCACTACTCTTCTCTAATTTAGAAATGAAGGTTAAAAGGGTTATCTAACTATAAAAGATTGTTTGCTTAAACACTCGCTTTTCCTTACTAACTGATTGATATTGAAATTGAGTGTAGAAGCTTCTGTTTCAATGCAGAGGTCTATGATGTGATCAATGCAGCGCTTGTTCGCTTGATTGATGGTAAACGAGAGAGAATGGCGTATCCCGTGCTCATCCAACATTTTCAAAGCATTTAATGCTTTTTTTATAGCTGTCCTTACCACGGATGAAATTATGTACTTTCTCGTCTCCATCCACGCTTACCTGTATTCCGTCATTTTTCTGAAACGTGTGGATGTATTGCGATATCAAGCCGTTCGTGCTCATCGCCAAATGGTCGTTCAATTTCTTACGATGCAGCATGACTCGATAAAATTTGGATGGAGCATGGGTTCCCTCCACTGAGGATGATTGTGCTCTCTGGCAGTGGAAAATCGGTGGTAAGGAAATCTGCGCAGATAGCTCTGAGCGGATCCAGAGGCATCACGCTACTGCCCTTGTTTAGATAGCAGTGCTTGCAGTTCAGTTGGCAGAAGTTTACAATGTGCAGGTCAGGAAGTTCTGTGGCATGGTATAATTTACCTTATTCTTTTTGCTCTCATTCTTATCCTATTACATTTACCTATGCTATTTATTTTTCTATCTAGTATCCAATAATCGTAATAATAAACATATTTGGGAAAAACAGGAAAAGGTCTTATTTTGGTTACACTGTTTCCTCATTTCATTTTTCTGAGCACCAAATACGCCACTACTAATACATCGCCAAATGCGAAGATTACTTCGAACCCTGGCGTTTTTTGCTCACCGCAAATCACGCCTGCACTCAGATGAGAGTTATATTTTATCGTATAGTAGTCTTCGGTTCCTAATAATCCTGAAAAGGAGTAACCAGTCACAATGATGTTATCCTTTGAGTCCACGGCAACACTCCAAGCCTCATCATCGCTTCCTCCATCATAGGTCGCGTTCCAGAGCTCAGAGCCACTGCTATCATATTTTATCGTATAATAGTTCATTTCTCTCAAGTAGGAGTCGCCAGTCACAATGATGTTATCCTTTGAGTCCACAGCAACACTCCAAGCCTCATCATCGCTTCCTCCATCATAGGTCGCGTTCCAGAGTTCAAAGCCTTTACTATCATATTTTATTGTATAGTAGTTCCAGTATCCTCCTAAATCGGACCTCCCACTTATGATGATGTTGTCCTTCGAGTCAACAGTTACAGTCGAAGCTGCATCATCGCTTCCTCCATCATAGGTCGCGTTCCAGAGTTCAGAGCCACTGCTATTGTATTTTATCGTATAATAATCGAAGTCTCCTCCCAAATCGGATAAGCCAGTCAAGATGATGTTATCTTTTGAATCAACAGCAACACTCCAGGCCCCATCATCGCTTCCACCATCATCGGTCATGTTCCAGAGTTCAGAGCCACTGCTATTGTATTTTATCGTATAATAGTTCAAGTTTCCAGCATCCGTAGAAGAATAGCCAGTTACAATGATGTTATCCTTTGAATCAACAGCAACACTAAAAGCCCCCTTGTCGCTTCCTCCGTCAGAGGTCACGTTCCAGAGCTCAAAGCCACTGCCATTATATTTTACCGTATGATACCCCCCGTTCCCTCCTAAATCGGATATGCCAGTTACGATGATATTATCCATTGAATCAACAGCAACACTAAAAGCCGTATCAGCAAAGCCCTCTCCATCATAGGCCATGTTCCAGAGCGCAGTGCCATTGCTATCATATTTTATCGTATAATAGTCTCGGTCTCCTCCTAAATAGGAGTGACCAGTCACGATGATGTTATCCTTTGAGTCTAAAGCAACACAATAAGCATGATCATCGCTTCCTCCATCATAGGTTGCGTTCCAGATTTCAAATGGCTTTTGTGCGTTTGCATCTATTGTTAATGCTAAACTTGCTATTATTCCAACTATCACCAATCCACATACAAACTTTATTCTTTTCATCATTTATCCTCTCCTTCTGCTTTCTTCCAATAAAAGCCAAGATCGGACGTAAAAAAAGGAGTGATAATATACTTTATCTCATCTAACAGTTTTATCGTTTTTACCACCCCAAATATTTACAGCACGTCTCAAAGGGATTGACCGGCTTGTGCTCCTTAATATTATCCCACAGTAGAACACCCTTTATCGGCTGCGGATATTTCCCGATCACGTTCTGGTGACGAGAGCAGTCCCAGTAGGTGCCATTGGGAAGAACGCTCAAACCTAATATTCTGGCTATGCATCCTCCTTCTATACAACCTTCTGGTAAATATATCCCTTTCCTTTCCGTTCGCTTCGAAACATATTTTCTCAGCTCTATCCATTCCATATACCTGATGGATTTCAAGTTGCTTTCACGTACTGGCTGATAGATATTGAAATTGAGTGTAGACGCTCCCGTTTCAACACAGAGGTCTATGATGTGGTCAGTGCAGTGCTTGTTCGCTTGATTGATGGTAAACGAGAGAGCATGGCGTATCCCATACTCATCCAGCAATTTCAGAGCCCTTACCGCTTTTTCATAGCTGCCCTTACCACGGATGAAATCATGTGCCTTCTCGTCCCCATCCACGCTCACCTGTATTCCGTCATTCTTCTGAAACGTGTGGATGTATTGTGGTATCAAAATGCCATTTGTGCTCAGTGTTATATGGCCATTCAGCTTCCTCACGATACAGCATGCCTCGATAAAATTTGGATGGAGCATAGGTTCACCTCCACTGAGGATGATTGTGCTCTCTGGCAGCGGGAAATCGGTGTTAAGGAAATCTTCGCAGATAGCTCTGAGCATATCTAGAGGCATCACTCTGGTGCCCTTGTTCAGATAGCAATGCTTGCAGTTCAGTTGGCAGAAGTCTACGATGTGTAGGTCAAGAAAATTTGCTGACATAGACTATTGATATTGTATCCCCCTTTGTTCGTAGTAATCACTACTGGCTTGTTTATTTCTGGACTTATCTTTTGGGTATTGGTAACCACGAAGCTGTCTCGTTTATCTCTATTACCTCTCCTTTTATGACATCCACAGTTGCAATAACGGTCTTTTCAGGCTCTTTTAGGTATATATACACATCTACCAGTAGTTCTCTGTCAGTCTGTTTCGTGCGTTCTTCGACCTCATATTCCTTTCCCTCTATTCTCTCTTTTACCATTGGGTCGCGTAGTGCCATCACCTTTGGCGGTATCAACGATTTATACACATGGGCTTCCCATCCATCAATCATCTTGCCATTTAATTGCTGGTTCTCTGGCGTGAGATTACCGACAATTATTTCCACATGTTTATAGCCTGTTCTAGGATTCCATCCATAGCTCCACGCGCCTATTTGCATCTCCGGGATCTCTTTGAGTCGTTCTAACTCAGCGTTTAACTTCTCCACGTCCCTCCTCAGTTCCATGTCATCAATTACAAGTATCGTCCATCCATCAATAACTGTGTCATTTAATTGTCCATTCTCTGGTGTCAGTTTCCAAACAAAAATATTTACTCTCTTTTCTTCTGTTTCCACCGACCACCTGCTAATATGTATTTTAGGTTCAAGGAACAAGCGATCCATTTCAGCCTGTATCTCAGCAGGGAGTTCATTTTCAGCGTTTTCCGCTTTGTTTCCTGTTTCGTTTGGGGGTTTTACCATGAGTATAGCTGTGATACCCACAATTACTATTGCGAAAACAGTGCCGAGTGCTAACACCTTCCTTTTTCCTGCAAATGCTTTTTTCATTTTCTCTTCCATCACTCCCTATTGGTTATTTAGTCAGGACAACTAACGTTACTTACATTACAGTTTCGGTCTATCTCAAAACACGCGACGTCACCTCCCCCAATACTGCCCCCACAACTTCCTATACTTGTTATCCTCTTTACCCATACTTTCGTCTTTTCTGTGGCAGAGCCGCAGGGCATCTGCCAATCGTCTGGTTCGATGTCGAAATTGTCATACTGAAAAAATTTCCAATTATTAAAGTTCGTCACACTGCCTCCTAAGTGCTCAGCACAGATAAAATGGCAAAATGTGATAGAGTTGTTACATACACTCGCATGATGTATGGGCTTGTTCCATCCGTACTGCTCCATGTAACAATGCTCCGGACAACCGCTTTTCTCTCGCCAGTAGCATTGGCTCAATTGGGCATAGAAGCCAGAACTCTCGCCTGCCCTTGCAAATCTCATTACTGCGTTATACATACAGGGTCCACCCGGCGTAACCCAGCCTCCACTCCCGCCCTGACAGTTGGATTGCCCATTTCGATAGTTTTCGATATAGAAGTCGATGTATGGGCCAGAAACTACGCTGCAATCACTCCAATCGTTCCAGTTATTCCAATCATCCCAATAGCAATACGTCTTCTCCTTTTTATTTTTCTGCTGTTCTCTCCACTGCTCCCACCTCTTCTTATTTATTTCTTGTCTTCGTGTATCTATTGCTCTCATCTTTCACCACTCCAAATATTTACAGCACGTCTCAAAGGGATTGACGGGCTTGTGCTCCTTAATATTATCCCACAGTAGAACATCCTTTATCGGCTGCGGATATTTCCCGATCACATTCTGGTGACGAGAACAGTCCCAGTAGGTGCCATCGGGAAGAACGCTCAAACCTAATATTCTGGCTATGCATCCTCCTTCTATACAACCTTCCGGTAAATATATCTCTTCCCTTTCTGCTCGCATCTCAACGTAGTTCCTCAGCTCTATCCATTCCATATAGCCAATGGGTCTCAAGTCGCTATCACGCACAGGCTGATAGATATTGAAATTGAGTGTAGACGCTCCCGTTTCAACACAGAGGTCTATGATGCGGTCAATGCAGTGCTTGTTCGTTTGATTGATGGTAAACGAGAGAGAATGGCGTATCCCATACGCATTCAGCAATTTCAAAGCCCTTACCGCTTTTTTATAGCTGCCCTTACCACGGATGAAATCATGTGCCTTCTCGTCCCCATCCACGCTCACCTGTATTCCGTCATTCTTCTGAAACGTGTGGATGTATTGTGGTATCAAAATGCCATTTGTGCTCAGTGTTATATGGCCATTCAGCTTCCTCACGATACAGCATGCCTCGATAAAATTTGGATGGAGCATAGGTTCACCTCCACTGAGGATGATTGTGCTCTCTGGCAGTGGAAAATCAGTGGTAAGGAAATCTGCGCAGATGGCTCTGAGCATATCTCGGGGCATCACGCTATTGCCCTTGTTCAGATAGCAGTGTTTGCAATTCAATTGACAGAAGTCCACGATGTGCAGGTCAAGGAAGTTCGCAGGCATAGAAGATTGGTATTGTATTCTCCTTTGTCGTACTAATCACTACTACTGGCTTGTTTATTTCAGGACTTAGCGTCCAGGCATGGGTACCCATGAAGCTGTCTCGGTTATCTTTATTACTTTTCCTTCTTCCCAGTCCACAGTTGCAATATACGTCATCGGGGGCTCTTCCATCTCTATATAAACATCTACAAGCAATTTTTTCCCAATCAATTTTTGCCGAGCAGTAACTATACATTGTTTCCCTTCCATCTTCTCTTTCACTCTCGGATCATCTAGTGCTATGTCCATTGCTTTTGCTGATTTTTCCGTGCCTATTTTGTCTATACCCCTGTCTGATTGGCCTATTTCTGTTACTCTCCTCTCTGTTAAATTCACGTTTACACCATAGCATACGTTAGTCTCGTTAATGTGAATATAAACTCGCATCCCCTTTTCCCCGGTCTTCAAATTCTCAAAAGCGTAAACCTCCTTAATATGATATTCTAGTCCCTCTATCTTCTCTTTCACGATTTCGCTGTCAAGCGCTATTCCAATCGCTTCTTCCCTTCTTTCAATCGCCCCTTTTAAAATCACTGGTTCAATAGGTCTTTCTACTATGTCTACCACGTTTTTCTTGTCTAAATCTACCAACACATCAATCATCGTGATTTTCGTCCAATTGTCTTCCCCGGCATATATCATTACAACTGGACCTGTCCGATTCTCTTCTAACCACATCCCTGCCCCAGATATCTTGTATTCCTTACCTTTTAACATCTCCTTTACTTTTGTATCGTCGAGTGCTATTTTTATCACCTCTGCTCTTTCCTCCTCAGTTAATTTCCTTGCTGACCAATTTCCTGGTTGCTGATTTGACTTTCCCTGGAAAAAACTTGCAATTACTATCCCTACCAGCAAACATCCTATAACTAAATATGCTATAGCCATTAACTTTCTCATTTTATCACCTCCTTTATAGTAACATTTTTTATCTCATGGATGCATCGTACAGCCGCATCCATGTTTAAAAGTAATACGATCGCAGTGCTCAGGACCGCAACATTTGTAATACGCATCAAGATAACAACTTGCGCCATAACAGTTCGATTCGTTTAGCCCTGTAAAATAATCCCATCCATCATCTCCAAATACATAGTCTATGGTATGAGATTTAGAAGGTCCGCCACTACCACAATAATCAATGGTAATTGTAAGTGTCCCCCAAGGACCCATACTAGCCAAACCAGCAAGACAGTGGCATAACTCATATCTCCAATATACATCTACTCTGTTTCTATCAAAATCAGCATAGGCAGATATGAGTACATAATCACCAACTACATTCTGATTTTGACAGTCACAATGATCACTCCACTCACCCCAATAGCAATAGGTTTTCTCCCTTTCGACATTCTGCTGCGCTCTCCACCGCTCCCACCTCTTCTTATTTATTTCTTGTCTTCGATCTTCTATTGCGCTCATCTTTCACCACCTTAAATATTTGCAACACGTCTCAAACGGATTCATCATCTCCTCTGGGTTCCTTATTACCGTTCGGATCGACTGTGGATACCTGCCTATTGTTTCTTGATGCCTTGGGCAGTCCCAGTACTTCAGGTCCGGAGTGACCGCTAGCCCGTAGATACCGGCAACGCAGCCCGTCTCCACGCAAGTCACGAGCGTTTTAGTGTGCTTACTGCCCACGTATTCTTTTGCTTTCAGCCATTCAGTAAATCTCACTGTTTTGCCCAACATCTTATAAAATGATTGATAGGGCATGAAATTCATCGTCGTGCAGTCGTATCTCTGACAGAGCTCGATAACATGGTCAATGCAGTGTTTGTTCCATCTGCACAGCATGAATCCTATCGAGTGTCTGACTCCATGTTCCTTTAAACATTCCAGCGCTTTTATTGCCTTGTCATAAGACCCTTTACCACGGATTTTGTCATGTATTTCTCGATCACCGTCAATACTGACCATTATTCCATCGTTCTGCTCAAAAACGTCTATGTACTTTGGCACGAGTATCCCGTTCGTGCTCAATCTTAAGTGACCCTGAAATTCCCTAATCCTGTTGCAAAGCTGCTCGAATTTGGAATACAGCAGAGGCTCGCCATTGGTAATGATTATGCTATATCCCTTAAGAGGAAAATCGGTACTCAAGAAATCCTCACAAAGATTTATTACTGTTTCCAAAGGTATTTCGATAGATTCAGTTGTGTAATTTCGGAAATAACAGTGCTCACAGTGCAACTGGCAGTCATTCGTAACGTGCAAAGCTAAGTAGTTTTCAACCATGACTCATCGCTTCCTTTGTTCTTTATCCACTCTTTTCTCTTTATTAATTTCACATTGTCGTTTTCGTCTTCCTCCATTAGATATGTTATACTTTTGCTTTGTATAGAAAAATCACGTGTTTGTTCTACCCTAAGAGAGGAGCGCCATGCGATCCTTTTAGCAGTATTATATCTACTCTTCCACTCCTCTTCCGTGTGTGAGGGATACCGTGGGTGGAAGAATATTTTTATGAGAAAATTCGGATTTATTTTGCATAAAAATTTGCATACGTTTTCAAATGTCACAGTATCTAACCAAGGAGATAAGGAAACCAGTTGTAGACCTTCAAAGTTTTTACTAACCAATTTAAGTGCCGTTATCATATCTTCGTTATCATATCCCGCATACCATTTATACCCGCCATCAACTAAGTAAGGGTAGTATATCATAATTCCATCCAGATTCAGTTCGTTTGCTTCGTCAATAAAATTTTCATCAAGGTGAGGACCGTTTGTTGCAAGCATAACTGCATAATCAGTATTCGTTTTTATGGATTCGGTCAATTTCAGCACTTCCTCCTTTTGAAGCAATGGCTCTCCCCCTCCTATTACAACCATAGTTGACGGTGCATCGTCACCTAAATTCAGCAGAAGATAGGTTATCTGATCAATAGATTTCCTTATTGGCACCATATTTTTAAAAGTGACAAATTTCATGGGATCCTGCATGCAATTCAAAATGCATCCAAAAAGTTCAATACTAATAAAGCGTTTAAAAGGTAGTTTTCTTACCAACTCATATTTAAAATCGTAGATTACTGGATACATGAGCAATTCCCCCTCCTCTTTCAACGCTATATCGGTTATGGCAGTCAAATTAAAAGGGATACCGGCAACCGCAGCACCAACAGCGGCACTTGTTTTGACAAATCGACGCCTGGTGAGCGCACGCTTTCCGATTCCAAAATCACTTTTGTACGCTTCTTCGTCATCGTTTCCGCCATCCCCTTCCCTTTCCCCCTCCTCAAATCTTCCCTGCATTCTCTTTGCCTCCACCAATCTTGATCCCTCTGCAAAGCCTATACGTCCATGCATCATAAAAATCTTTCTATTTATATTCTTTATTGAGTAATTATTGACATAATAATATCACGATATGCGCCATTTTTATTAAGATTGCTCACATATTATATGATCGTGGGGAGGGCACTATGATGTTGGGTATAGATGTGGGGGGCGCGAATACGAAAGCAGCGACTTCCGATGGGTCGTTTGTACGGCTGATTTGTGCTCCTCTCTATAGAAACAAGGCAATGCTCCCCGGCGTGTTGGCGGATGTGAAAAGGGGATTGGAGGCAGAAGGGAACGAGATAAAAGTAGTAGGGGCAGTGATGACGGGTGAGCTATGTGGCGGTTTCAATACAAAAAGAGCCGGTGTTCTCTACATAGCAAAGGCAGTCTCCGATATTTTCGAGACCCCTCTGTTTTTCAACAATGATTGCGCTTTTAAGAGCAGTTCATCCGTGGCTAAAGGCCCTTTCTCCTTCGCAGCGACCAACTGGCTGGCGTCTGCGCAGTTCCTGTCCGAAGAATACAAAAATGCGATATTCGTTGACATCGGGAGTACCACTACCGACGTGATACCAATCGTAGGGGGAAAAATAAAAGCGAAAAGGACCGATTTTGAGCGATTAAAATCAGGAGAGTTGATATATTCAGGTGTGTTAAGAACCAGTGTTGCTGCGTTGCTTACTAGAATTGCGATAGGGGGAGTGGAATATAGATTGTCATCCGAATATTTTGCTACCACTGCCGATGTTTACATCGTGCTCGGTTATACAGGAAATGATATTTACTCCCATCAAATAACCGCTGGCTATTCCCCTTCTATTCGTGTGATTAGAGGAACGCATGAGGAGAAAGGAGAAGACCTGAGGATAAATGCGATGCGAAGGTTGGCAAGAGTTGTGTGCTGTGATCTCGAAGAGATAGGGGCGGAAGGTGCCGTTACTATCGCGAAGCAGGTGTATGAGAAACAGGTGGAGGAGTTGGTTGACTCTCTGAAGAGAGTAAAAGAAAAGTATGGGTTGGAAACAGTGGTTTCGGGAGGAATAGGGGATTTCATCGTGAAAAAAGCCGTGGAATTTTTAAGAGCCTCTTTAATACCGCTTTCTTCCAGCTACGGGGTCGATATATCTGCCGTGTTTCCGGCGTACGCCGTGGCCAAGCTGCTGGAAGCTTCTTCTTCAACTTAAGCCTCATCATTTTTCTTCCCGCGTGCTCACTGTTCTCCTAACAGATGAACGAGAAGACGAAGCACTTCGTGGCGCGCAGGTTCAAGGCGTACTATATCGCGGCCGCGGCAAAGATCAGGCCGCCACGGGAGTTCTGGCAGCGCGAGTGGGGCTTCGTGCTCTTCGATCAGCACTATCCTGATAAGATGGTGATGCGCCGGCATACTGCGCTCGCCACTGAGACCGATTTCCAGAGCTATCTCCGCGAGTACGCGCCCGCGCACGCCTATTACTCGACCGCGGTGTACAACGATCCCACGGCAGAGATGGCGAAGAAGGGCTGGCTCGGCGCTGACCTCATCTTCGATCTCGATGCTGACCATATCGTGAGCGAGGCAGACCTTTCGCACTATACCTACGAGGAACTCCTCGCGCTCGTGAAGGCAGAGACGATGAAGCTGCTCGACTTCTTAACGAACGATTTCGGATTCGCCGATACAGAACTAGAGCTGGCCTTCTCCGGCTCGCGCGGCTATCATATCCATATCGCCACCGAATCAGTAAGAGGGCTTGGCAGTCGCGAGCGGCGCGAGATCGTGGATTACGTGATGGCCACCGGGCTTGAGATCAAGAGCTTCATGGTCGCGGATACGACGGAGCAGGAACACACTGCTGAGCAGCCGCGGAAGGCCGATATGAAACTGATACCCGAAGGCTGGGGCAGACGCGTTCATGACGGATTGCTCGACTTCCTCCACGAGCTTGCCGCAATGGAGGATGAGCAAGCGCTGCAAGAGATACGCACGGTCGGCGGACTGGACCGTAAGAAGGCGCAAACAATCCTCCGCATTGCGAATGATGAGACCGTGATGCACCGAATCGAGAAGGGTCAGATTCCACAGTTCGCCAAGCCGATCTGGACCGCCTTGACCGAGACGGTGGCGAAGGTTGTCAGGGTCAAATCGGCGGATCGCGTGGACGAGCCGGTGACGGCGGACATTAAGCGGCTCATTCGCCTGCCTGGCTCGCTCCATGGCAAATCCAGTCTGCGCGCGAATCCACTGACCGTCGAGACCTTCGAGGATTTCGATCCGCTCGCCGATGCCGTCGTCTTCACCAGCAAACCGGTGGAAATTTGCCCGCTGCGTGATTCCACAATCACCCTGCGCGGTGAGCGTTATACCATTGCGAAAGCCGAAATCGAGTCCTTCCCAGAGTTCGCGGCGATCTATTTCCTCTGCCGTGGCGCTGCGGAACTCGCGTGATCACCCGCAATCGAAACTGATATGTCTACGTACCTCGTCTCTTTTACCTGTAATAGGTGGCATGGACATCGAGCAGCTCTGGGGGATCCTGCATAAGGAAAGAAGCATGGCGACACTTCAGGAATTGCCCGATGGATTCTGCGAGGACGTCGGGCGCTACATCGGGCAGTTGGCGGCTGAGAAGTGCGCGGTGGACGAGCGTCGAGCTGAACTCGTGGAGGATGAGATTCGCAACGCGCGCATGAAGGTCGAGGATATCGTGCGGCGGCGCATCGGCAAGATCGTGAAGCTCGCCAGCTCCGGCTCCAGAACTCTTCCGCGGGGAATGCTGGCCGCGGAGGAGGAGATCTTCACGGGCGTCAAACGTCACGTGGATGAGGGTAAGGAGCGCTTGTTAGCCCTGATGCTCGATCAGCGAGGAAGCGCCGCGTCAGCAGCGCAGAGCGAGCTGAAACGGTCTGTTCAGGAAAACGTACCGAAAGCGCAGCATAGCGTGCGGAAGGCCGAGAGCGGATCGAATGAAGAAGAAAAAGAGCAGCCGCAGCATCCGGGAAAGCGAGAAGAGCAGCCAAAATCGTCCTGGAACCTTTTCAGGTCCACCAAGCCCACCCCGGCCAGGGAACGCGGCGAGGAGTTGCACATCGTTCGGATCCTGGATGATCTCCCGCCCTTCATGGGGATTGACGGGAGAATTTATAAACTCAAAAGAGAAGATGTTATACTGTTGCCGAAGACCAACGCTGAGATCCTTTGCAAGCGCGGTGTTGCAGAGCGTTTCGAAGGTGAAATCGCGCCTGGTGGAGGTGAGCACGACGAAAAATGAAAATGCCAAAGCAAATGCGGATCTACTGCCCGTTCTGCGACAAGCATACCGTTCACAGCGTGGAGAAGGTAAAGAAGGGACGTGCCTCTTCACTCAACTGGATCGTCCGCCAGAAGAAGCGCAGATCCGGTATTGGGAATATGGGTAAGTTCTCAAAGGTTCCCGGCGGCGATAAACCGACCAAGAAGGTCTTCCTCAGGTACCGCTGCTCAGAGTGTAAGAAAGCGCATCAACGGAGCGGCTTTCGCGTTGCTAAGCTTGAATTGGTGGAGTGAGTGGTCAAGATGGAGAAGCGAACAAAGAGCAAATTCCTGCGGGTTAAGTGTAACGACTGCGAGCATGAGCAGATCGTCTTTGATCATGCCGCGACGCGGGTGAAATGCGACGTCTGTGGCAGCACCCTGGTTGAGCCGGCAGGCGGCAAGGCGGAGATCAAAGGCAAGATCATCGAGGTCTTTACGTAATGGTACGTGACGAGTGGCCGGAGAAGGGTGACTTGGTCATTTGCACCGTGCAGCAGCTCGAGAGTTTTGGCGCCTTTGTCACCCTCGATGAGTACGGCAACAAAGAAGGGCTCATCCACATCGGTCAGGTTTCCTCCGGCTGGGTGAAGCATCTCCGGGATCATGTGCGAGAAGGGCAGAAGATCGTCTGCAAAGTACTCTTTGTGGATACGCGGCGCGGGCACATTGATCTCTCCTTAAAGGCGGTCAAAGACGCGCAGAAGCGGGAGCGGATAAAGGAGTGGAAGAACGAGAAGAAAGCCAAGAAGTGGCTTACCCTTGCGCTTACCACGCCCACCGCGGCCGTTAAAGCAGGAAAGGAGGAGCGGGAGGCGATCGAGGTAACGCTTCTGGATGCCTATGGCAGCTTGTACGACGCCTTTGAGGATGTCGTCCGCGAGGGTAAAAGCGTCCTCATCGAGCTCGGCATCGCCCCGGAGTATGTCGATGCGATCGATGAAGTCGCCCATGCGAACGTGAAACTACCCTCTGTTCAGATCAGCGGCTATCTTGAGCTCAAGTCACCATTACCGAACGGAGTGGAAGTGATCAAGGAAGCGTTGCTCACGGCTGAGGCGCTGATCAGGGCGCAGTTATCGGCAAAAGCTCCGGATGAGACCACTGAGGGCACCAGCGTTGAATGCTTCTACATTGGCGCCCCCCGGTACAGGATTCGGGTCACGGCGCCGAATTACAAGGAGGCAGAGAGCATCTTGAGCGAGGCGGCCACGACTGCTATCTCTTTTGTCAAGCAGCAGGGGGGGTCTGGTAAGTTCTTCCGCAACCTCACATAGCATACGCAGAGAAAAGAGGTAAAGCTTTTAATGGCCTCAAGAATAAGGAGATGTGCGGTGTGTGGCGAATATACCTTGCAGGAGGTCTGCCCGAAGTGTGGCAGTGGGACGAATCGAGCGAAACCTCCGCGGTTCTCGCCTCAAGATCCTTATGGCAAATACAGGCGGATGATGAAATATGGACGAGATAGAGCTACATGAGCTGAAAGAGGTAAAATTGAACGAGCCGGTGATGCTCGAAGGGCTTCCTGGCGTCGGTAACGTGGGTAAATTGGTCGCTGAGCATATCATTCACGAACTCAAGGCCGAGAAGATTCTCGAGCTCTACTCCTGGCATTTCCCGCCTCAGGTACTGGTCGAGAGCGATGGGACCGTTCGTTTGTGTAAGAATGAGCTCTATGCCTGCCACTCGAAGGAGCACGACCTGTTGATCCTCACCGGTGATCAACAGAGCGTTACTAACGAGGGGCATTATCTCATTGCAGAGACGCTGCTCGATATCGCAGAGCGGTTTGGGGTCTCCCGGATTTATACGCTCGGCGGCTACGGTATCGGGCACCTCGTGGAGCGGCAGAAGGTGCTGGGCGCTGCGAATACCGTTGCGCTCGTCGAGGAGATGAAGCAGTACGGCGTCGAGTTCAGGGAGGAAGAGCCCGGTGGTAGTATCGTCGGCGCCTCCGGTCTCCTGCTCGGGCTCGGTAAATTGCGCGAGATCCCCGCAGTCTGCTTGTTGGGTCTCACGTCTGGCTATCTCGTTGATCCGAAGAGCGCGCAGGCTGTCCTTGACATACTGGTGCGTGCGCTGCATCTTGAGCTGGACACGCAGGCCTTGAAAGATCGTGCCGAGGAGATGGAAAAGGTCGTCGATCGCTTGAAAGAGATGGAGCAAGCGCAGATGCCACGGGTGCGCGAGGAAGAGCTCGGCTACATCCGCTAACTGCTCTCTGCTCGGTGCACTTACTGTAACGGTCCGTAGAGCGGGAGAAAGGAGAAAGAAAGAAACCGGGGTGCTCTGCCCGCGGTCCTGACTGGCTGCGGATTTTATCGCTCTAGGCGGATTCTGAGGTGATCACCTTCAGGGACGTCGGCATTTTGACCACATCGCCGATCTTGAGGCCCACCACGTACTCCAGTTCCTTCTCCTTCGCGATATCTACTATCCGCTGCGTGATCACGCCGTCGAAGACCACGCTGTTCGTATCATCGCTCGTCTCCTTCAATTCCTTCGCGAGATCTCGTACCGTGGTCTCCTTGAGCACGTTCTTGTCCTTATCCAAAAGTCGAGCCTTAAAGGTGCCTTCAAGCTCGTCGAGATGTGATTGGAACGGGTTTGGCAGCTTTTCGCGCTCCTCTTTCAGCTCTTTCGGGCGCTTTCGCGGAATGACGCGCTGTGCCTCCCGTTCCGACTCCTTCTTACCGTACTCCTGCTGCTCGACCGGCGTTTTGTTGTGCAGGGCTTTCGTTATCTCCTTGTAGCTCATGTCCTCGACGCTTCGCCCCTCGGGCGTTGCGGCGATATAATCCACGTCAGCGACCTGTAAAAGCTCCTTCAAGATGAGGTCGCCGCCGCGATCACCGTCAACGAATGCGGTCACGGTCTTTCGCTTGCTCAACTTCGCGATCACCGGCGAGATGTTCGTGCCTTCCACCGCTATGGTGTTCTTGATCCCGTATTTCAGCAGATTCAGAACGTCCGCTCGCCCTTCTACAATAAGAATAGCATCTGAGCTTTCCACATTCGGGCCCGCCGGCAATCCCTTGTAGTTCGTGATCTCCTCCATTCGTACGGCCTGCTTCACCTCGCTCACCATCAATTCGCTCTCAATACCCTTCTCGACCGCCTCGTGCAGGAGCTGCTTCGCGCGCTCCGTTATTCTCTTCCGCTTCGTTGCTCGAATGTCCTCGATCTTCTGTACGGCCACCTTCGCTATACACGGCCCGACACGATCGATCGTCTCCAGAGACGCAGCCAGAATCGCGGTCTCCACTTTATCGAGACCTGAAGGGATGAGGATCTCGCCACTGGACTTTCCACCTTTCGACTCCACATTCACCTCGATGCGCCCGATTCGGCTGCTCTTCTGCAGGTCACGCAGATCCAGCTCTTCACCTAATAAACCTTCCGTTTGACCAAATATTGCACCCACCACATCGGATTTCTCCACGAAACCCTCCGCTGTGATGTTAGCATGAATGACGTATTTCGTGGTATCTACATCATGCATTTTAGGCTCCTCCTTTGAAGTATCATCTATCTCCGTGAGTCTTTGACGTTGCCATCGCTCTTTCTTTTCTGGCAATCGGATTCTACTCACTATATATTCTTATCTCTGATAAATAATAAATCTTGGATAACACCTCAAACGCGGGTAAATAATCGATTTGACACCAATTCGGCCAGTTACGAACCGGTAACGAACGCCGGGCTCATCCTGATTTTTGTTTATCGTGCTTTTGCCGTCTCGTAGACACCCTCAGAGGCGACCACGAGGGGAAGCAGTGAGCGAGCGAGCGGCATACGGATTACCCCGTTGCCATCACCGTCCGAGCGTTCTCCTTTGTCAGCACGTCTTCGACGCGCCATGCCGCGATGGGCGCAGCTACCCACTGACCAGTAACTCCCCCGCCTCTCGCTCATACACGTCCCGCAGATAAGCCGTCGTTCCCCTGATGATCCGGGTGATCGCATAGATGAAAAAAATGGCGTACAAACTGCACGCAATGAAGAACAAAAGGAGAATAGAGCTCAGCTCGCTTTGCAAACGATCGAGATCCCCCGCTGTTTGCGTGTACAAAAACCGCTCGCCTGCTACCGTATATTTCTCGGACGCTTCAGCCAGATAACGCTCTGCGGTTTCATAGCTCGCTACAAACGTATCGTAGTTATACGGATTTACCAGAAGATACCAATCCCCAATTCTGGCCAGGTCGTTCTCTTTGCTCGTTGCTATGCTCGTTTCCACTCTAATGCGAAGATCGGTCGCATCACTCACCAGATCATCGTGCTTGTCCATGAGCAACGAGCTTTCATAAACGTTCGCCAGTCGCTTCTCTCTATCGTTGAGCAGCCCGTAAAGTACAGCCGCATATTGATACGAAAGCGCAGCATCGAGCACGTTTTCTTCATCGGTTAAACCTCCGATGTCATCGGTTGCCAGTGCATGCTCCACGGCTTTCTTTAAGGTCCACCCCCGCAATTCGAGCAGCTTCGCTTCATCACGCAACACCTCCTCGGTCGTCTTGCCCGCATCCGCTGCAAGAGTCGTTGCATAACCCGCTAGAGCTGCGTTGTTCAGATTTGAGTTCGATTCTATCGTAGCTGTTGCGACCGATGCTGCTGATAAGCTCTCCAGCGCGCTTCTATAGTTCGCCGCTTCGGTGAATACAATACCACTATTTAACGACGAGAGTAGCGAGAGCGTTCCTGTCATCAAAACGGGTATTTTACTCCAGTCCTCCGCACTTATCTCGTGGCGCTCCACATCCTCAAGCAGCTCTATCCCCTGTGCTATGATCGATTCAGAAGACGGATAAGCGAGATAGAGGGGGGTTCCGCGGAATGACTGAAGTCCTTCTATTATCTTGGTGGTATTGATTGGAACGATCTTTGCCGTTACCGCTATACGCTTTGCTGCGATCTCGTACGCACCGACACTATACGTCCATGCATAGTCCTCGGGCACAGCCTCTAATCCCGGCTCTATCGTGATGGTAACGGTTCTTGATTCACCGGGCGGGATTTCCAGGAAATCCAGCTCTTCTGTTAGCCAGTTCCCGTATGCACCGGTCTTCGAAAAGCGCACATTCCGCACCGGTTTGTAAAGATAGGTCTCGGTTAACGTGATGCTCGTGCTTTTCTGTCCATACCCACGCTCCTGTAACTCGATGGATCCGAAATCAATGGCGGTCGGTGTGATCGTGAAGTCAACAGGCCATGTTATCACTATGGTGATCTCTGCTGTTCCACGACCAGCAGCTCCCGCGTCTACGTACACGCGCCCCCGGTAGGTCCCTTCTGGGGCATCATACGGTGCACTAACACGGAGTCGAATGTTCTTACTGCTCTTTCCCGCTACCTCGTTCGGGGACTCGACGATGGTGATACTGATCCCGCCGCGGGGGGATTCTGTAATACTGCTGCTCACCCGCATGGTCTCGTCACCCTCATTTCGCACGCGTACATAGATATCCCGCTCGTATCTCGAAACAGTTCCCTTTGGCTTATCAAACGCTAGTGCCAGCTCTTCATCGTACAGTGTGCCAAGCCTCGCGGGCAATAGCATATACACCTTGAGGTAGATCGAGCTCGGACTTATGGTCGTATGGCGGGTGGGGGTAGACAGGGCGAAGGTCCATGAATAGTCGTTCCGAACCAGCGTTCCCGGTGTGAGCTGAAAGGTGACGTCAGCATATCCATCTTTTGGGACCGTTATGTTCGAAGGGCCTGTCACCGTCACCCAGTCATTTCCGCTCCGAACGAGGTTTACCGGAACGTCTTTGTACCCATAGAGTTCACGGAATCGAACGATCTCCACGGGTTTTTGGGTAGGACTAACCCGCCCAAAATCGATTGACGCGGGAGTAACTTCGATCCGCGCAGAGTAGGTTACTGTTATCCTGACGGTGACTTTTTTCCCCCCGATATCCAGTGTAACTGTGTGCGTCTCATCTTCACCAGATGGTGATGGTAATGCCACAATGGTGAACCGAACGGTGGTGGTTGAATCAGCATCACAGGTAAAAGACGAAGGCCCGGTGATGGTTATACGGGACGGTGGCGTAGGAGAGATATCTATAGTGCCACTTACTGTTGTATTTTCGTAATTAGTAATGGTTAAAGACAGCGTTGCAGTATTATCTGCGAACTGACCGAATGATAAGCCTACATCTCTATGAGTAGGACTCACTGCTATGTCTAAAGCACTGACTGGCTGCAGCAATAGCAACAAAAAGGTGCACGAAAAAGCCACCATTGTTGTCTTAATCAATAAGCGCTTCACCCAACCTCGTATCATGCACATCACCATCCCACCGTTCAAAATTACGCCATAAAAATACGGTGAATAAGGAGAGAATAAGAAGATATAGTGCTACACCTTTAAGTGTCTCGAGCATCAACCGCTGATAAACTGTTCTTATCTCCGATTCAATACCGCCAAGATTCTCCAGCTCCCTATCCCGGTGTTTCTCATAGAGTGTCTGCGCTTGCTCCAATGAATCCTTCGCCTTCAGTATCTCGATGAACGCAGCACCAAAGAAACCGGACGAAGGACTTTGTGCAAGGGCAAGATGCGACCGCGATGCATCGAGGTAGCCTGCAGCTCGCTCCATGTCGCGTTTGTATATCCATTCGTCTCTCCGTGACTCAAACTCCATCCTGCTCGCATCGCTTAGGGTATACACGCCGCCCTTTCTATATGCGCTCGCGCTGAGCTGTTCATACTCGATCTTCACCCGTGTCTCTTCTTCGATCCTTGAAAGCGCCTCAAAGAATTCCCCTTCGCCGCGATAAAAGCGCTCCAGCGCGAGCGCTGCAAGCAGGGATATCTCATATTCTTTTGCGCTTTCGTAACGGTCAAGCATGCTGATGGACGAATTTACTCGTTCCGCGAGCACAAGTGCAGCCCGGTGGTCTGACGGCTCTGCGCTTTTACTTGACTCGGTGAGCTCTTCAAAGTCCTCAATAATGCCGAGGAGGAGCTCCACCCACTCCCGGGTAATGGCTGTCACCGCCGCGCCTTCCATGCCCTGGAGCACCGCCTGGGTCTGGGTCTTTGCCAGATACAGCTCTTCATAAGCACTAAAAACGCCTGCGTCCGCATCCACTGCCAGGAGCTCTGCGAGCAGCTCTCGCTTCAGCGCGTCTGAGCCGGCTGCAGGTGTTGTGGTAAAAACGAGCACGGGGAAGGGAATCAGAATTAGTGCCAGGGTCAGCAAAATAACTACACGATGCGCATCCATCAATAAGTATAAAGGCGTAAAGTGCTATAAATGTTTAAAAAGACGTTATGACCATTCTCTTTATCGGGTTAGGGCCCGCCGGGGCGGCCATTCGTGATGCTTTGCTGGATTATAGAGCGGTGAAACGAGCCCGACCCCTGGTGCTCACGGCCGACCCGGAGAACGGTAATCGAACAGTAGAGGCCCTGAAGACCGTGAAGGGCATTGATTTCGCACTCCTCTTTTCCAGCCTCGGGGGGAGCGACCAGACGTCTCGTATCGCAGAGTTCTTGACCGGGCTCAACATACCGTGCTTTCTCGTGGGCATTGTCCCCGCGAAGCGGCGAGAAAAAAGCGAGAAATTAGCAGCCGCGTATCAATCGCTGGAACAGCTCGAAAAGCACGTGCGTACTGTTCTCATCGTTGATAATGAGCGGATTGCACACCTGCCAAATTACGAAGACTTCTACCCGGGCTACAACCGGTATATCGCCTCCTGCATCGCGGATCTCCTCGCAGGAATAGCAGCGCCGGGATCCGCTTCCGCATCAGAAAGCAGTTCAGCTTTGCAGTTGAGCGAGATGCCCAAGCTGTTATCATTTGATGATGAACCCGGCTATGTGGCCTTGTCACGAGCCTCGGAGCTGACCAAAGGGTTATGGGGCTATATCATCCCCGTTCTACGCCACAAACCGCTGGATCTCAGAACACTGCTTCGCGTCTCCCTCGAGAAGTTCAGCGTTTCTGATATGCCGTTAGGCTGCGAGAAGTGCCTGTCCATCCTGCAGGTCCCTGACTATTTTCTCAGCAGCCGGAGTGTGGATCGTGAGCAGGTAGAGGAAGTCCTGCAAACGCATGCGAAGGAGTATCGCCTGGCGGTATTTCCGGCAAAACGGAACATAGCTTCGATAACCAATTTATTCACCTTTAAGTTTGAGCAACTGGAACGATTACGCGAGATAAGGAGGCTTGCGCATGAGACGGTATAGGCTTATCGCTCCACTTGTATTTCTGGTATTAATTGCGCTCGGTATCTTCATTCTTTTCAATACCGGCTCTGATTTTGCTATAACAATTATACTCCTGTTCATCCCCGTAATGATTGCAGTCTCCTTTCTGGTACGATACCTCGTTACGGTACGCAAGAGAGGCATAACTGAGCGTGTAATGGAGCGCGATGTCATGCGAATCGCCGATCGCTATGGGGAAGAGCGGCGTATATTGTACGATTTTGAGCATAAATACGGGATAAGTAGCAGAGAATTCATGGAAGAGTTGGTTAAGGTAAAAGAAGCTCTGCTTGAGCTGGGATGCGAAGTGAACGGAAGAACAAAGATAGACCGCGTTAAGCTCAGAAAAGTCGTTTTCGCCGATATAGAATGGGTGAAAAAACTCTTCGAGGGTATAAAAGATCGGCACGAGGTGGTGCTGTATTCCCGCATGATGGATAAATGCTCGGAATACCTGAAACATCTAAAAGAGCTTGAAGCTGCAGGCTATCTGAATCTTCACGGTCAGATAGAGCGGCTGGAGTCAAAGCTGCGGCCCGGGGACCGTATCATCGTGGATTCGCTCGAGCTCTCTTTATTTATGAATGACGTTGGCTCGACCGTGGAAGAAGCGCTTCAAATCGCTCTGCAGGACGCACACCGCCTGGAGGCGGTAGGGCGAGAGATAGCAAAGGTGGACACCACCCGGATCAGAACGGATATCAAAATCGTCGAACACAGCATAGAGCATGGGAACTACGAAAATGCAGCACGAGTATTGAAAAGCATGATTGAGCGACTGATAGTTCTCTTGCAAGACGCGTTTGATCAGTACAAGGCAGAGGTTCTTGATCTGACGATCGCCGTTTCTGAGCTGCTCGATACGAGCGAAGATAAAGCGGAGTTGGATGCACTAAAAAGGGGCATAGAGGCCTGCATGTCCCCGTCGGAGATCGCAAAGCTGCGCGAGTATGGTGACGCGCTCATACGAAAATCTGTTGCCACGCTGGGGACGGTGTATCACCGGATTTTTGAGCTGGAGGCGGAAATAGCGGAAGCAAATCCCACAACAGAGGTCTACCCGGTGGAATATTGGTCCAAAAATAAGATGGACGAGGTTGAAGAGCTCAAATGGGGATCAACAACAGAGGTAAAAAGTTTCATTCGTCGATACCGGCTTTTAGCCGCCGATGCGTATTCTCGTCTGCTCTATGATGCTGAACGGCTGAAGCGTATCAAGGAAGAACCACATAGCGCTCCTTCTTACAAAACAACAGAAGACGATCCCCCCGGGGAATAGTTCTGTTCTCGTGCCCCGCCGCGTCGGCAAGACGGAACACCACTCTCTGCGGCGCTCCTCAAAGCAGCCTCCGTTCAGCTCGGGCAGCAGGCCCGCTGCAAAACCGGACGCCAAAATACGAACAAGTGGGGCAAGCCGCTCGTATGCGGGCAGAACGTGGAAAGCGGGAAGAGCTTTAAAGCGTGTCAAACGCGCGGATGATCCCGGGCTCCGGTGGGTGGTACATTAAAATACTCATACGCGCTATAGTAAAAGGGAAGAGGGATTGGATATGGACCCTACGAGCATAGGCATCCTGATTGTTGTTTTATTGCTCATCGTCGAGGTAGTGGTGATGCTTTTGAAGCTCAAGGTGGACAAAATGCTGCTGCTCATACCGCTCATCGGTGTTGTCTTCGCAGTTATCTCCTTTGCGTTGAACGAGTACCGGGATCAGGCTCTTGCTTCGCTATCCGGCTATGCGTCGAATATCGTGATTTATAGCATATTAGCGGTGGGCGTTATCTTTGGCTTATTCGGCGTTGCTGTATGGTTCAAAGGCGAGAAGGAGGCAAGAAAGCTCAGCTCGGCTGCGAAGAGCATTGATAGCGCGGTCGCGGGGATTGAAAGTGACATACGGGGGAGCGGGATGGAGATAGAGCATTTCGAGGAGGAGATGGGCTCCATCAAAGCAAAAGTGGAAGAATACGAAAAGAAAGAGAAGGGGGTATGAGCAGGATAGATGGAAAAGGGAGAAGATACGGTTAATAGGATCGTCATTGGAATTGGCGGACAGGGTAGCGCCATCGTCAATAATATCCTGCGCATGCTGAAGTCCAAAGCTGGGAAAGTGCCCAAGAATGAAGAGTTCCTGATCATCGATACCGACCAGGCTTCTGCAAGTGCGTGCACTGAAGTCGAGGAGCGGAAGAAGATAATCCTCAGTAGACCGGATACCATCTTGATGAAGAACGCCAATCGTTGGCTTCCTGACCCATATCTCTCGGCTGCCGGTGCCGGTTGTGGCCAGCATCGGATCTACGGACGAGCGATGTATAATGTACACCGGGAGCGGATATTCAGTGCGATCGGCACGGCGGCATCGGAATTGAGAAACAGAACGGGTGGCAAGGACTTTTTTATCGTCATGGTGTGCGCATTCGGTGGTGGAACGGGCTCGAGCATGCTGCTCGATGTCGCGATCGATATCCGGGATTGGATTTCAAAACAGTTCGGGTCCGAGCCCGTGATCTTTGGCATGGGTATTCTCCCATCTAGCAAGGAATCCGCGCTCCCGACCGCGAATGCCCTTGGTACCCTGAAAGAGCTTCATTTCCTCATGTCACATACCGAGGACATCGTGGTCGAGGATAAGAATTATTCTAACCCCTTCAAATTGTTCTTCCTTCTGGGCAGGGACCTTCAAGGGCAGAATCGTGATGAAGAGCTGGAACGGGCAATACCGCGCTTCCTCCTCGACCTCGGGTTCCTCCCCGGAGGGGCAGTGGAGACGAAGGGTAAGTGGCTCGACCTCAATGACCTCCAGAACAGAGCACGCGGCTATGAAAACAGATTTGATTCCCTGGGTTACTACGAGTGTGTATTCCCTACCGAGAAATTGTTCTTGCTGTACGACATTGAGGATGAGATACCGGGTGTCCGGCAGCGATTGGTGGAGATAGAGGCGAAGATATCGGACATCCGTGGCAAGATAGATACTGAACGGGGCGAATTGGAGCGATTTGAAGGGCGGATACGGGAGATACAGCGCGAGATCGATAGCCATGAATCGGCGTCGGGGCTCTTTGCTCACCGGAATGCCGGTGCGATGTCGGACGCCCGGGAGAAGCTGGAAAGAGCACGTAAGAAAATAGCCGGCTTGAAGGAGGAGGTCTTCGACCTGGAGCTGCGGGCAAGCGATGCAGAAGAGGAGAAGCGGCTTACCGAGCGGAATTTAGAACGCTTGGAGGCGCTTAAGAGCAAACTACTCAGGGATATCACATCACCGCTGAATACCAGAAGCTACCATCAGATCGAATTATCGGACGAGGAGATACGGAGTTTGAAGAAGAGCAGGGAAGACCTCAAGAATCTCTCGTTCTTCGCGATCATGAAGAAACTCGGCAGAGAGGAGGAGTTCTTCCGGTGGACACATGCGCCCATCAACGAGGGCGATGTCATCTTCAACCCGATGGTGAACTACCGGCATTCTATCGAGAGCACCATGACGTCGCGCTATATAGATATTCTGCACGATTACGGCTTCCTCACCCTCGATGCGCTGGGTAACGTGGTGAACGAGGAGGAGAAGTTCGGGCACTTCATCGCGGTGTTGAGCACCCGGGCGGACAATTTTGATGATGCGCGGCTCGGCGGAGGAGCGTTTAAGACCATGGTGACGGAACGATTTGCAAAGGATGCAGATGTGCTGAAATTGGATACACCTGCACGGTCGCACAGCTTTGCTATCTACACGCTGATGATCGGACTGCAACCCTGGGCGCCGGGACCCGGGCTGCCGCCACGATTGCGAGAACTGGAATGGCTTGAGAAAGCGTACAGTGAAAGTGATTTCATTCGCTTGCAGCGGCATCATTCGCTCTTCTACGGCACCCCGAAACCCTTCTCTATTATCTCCGGATTATCCTATACGCCGGGCGCAGACGATAAAAACAGGGATACGGTAACGACGTACTGGAAGAATTACGAGATACTGGAGAAGGGTGCTATCTGGAATAACGTTCCGATCGTGCTTGCCCGGTGCTTGAAGATCTTCGACGATTTGCTTACCGGCTTGAATACGGCCGAGGACATCAAAAACATGCGCGTCCCTGATCCCGAGAGCTACTCGCTCGCGAATCTCACGATGCTGGTGCACGGGCTTGAAACCGCCAGTAAGAGCATGGAGAACGTGAAGCGATGGACGAAAGAGGCGGAACGCGGGTTTGTTGTCCTGAAGAGCGAGCTTGACGAGTTGATCGTGAGCTTGAAAGGCATGAACGCCGGTGCGCCTCCGGAAGATAAAGCCGGGCGGATGCAGAGGATGATCGATGACGCAGCACGAAATATGGAGATATTACTCGATCGGATCGACGACCTCTCGAACCGGTTCAGTACCGATGTAAAAACAGTCATTGACAACTCGATGGTGTTTCTCGGTAAGATACCTTCTGAGGATACCACGTCGAGCGTCATACGTCAGATCTCAAAAGCGGAAGCGGAGATCGCGAGGATACGGGAGGATAGCCTGCGGGTAGCAAAGGGGATCAAAGAGATGGGTGGCCCACTTGCACTGCTGTTGTCCTCGTTAAAAGACTTGAAAAAGCTAACCGAATCGGGTGAACTGCGTGCAGGGGGTGCATTTGGTGAAGCGCGGAAGGCGAACAACCAGAAGAGTGTGGAGCTTCCCGACCTCTCGCTTGATATGCGGAGGAAAGAAAAATGAGTAAGAACGGATTAGCTATCACAGCACTCGCCGTTTTGTCCTGCATACTTCTGGTTTTGGCTGGTGGAATCGTATCAGCGCAGCAGGACGTGCTGAGGCTGGACGGGGATGCATCGTATGTCCTTAATTTGGAAACGGGAAGTAAGCAGACCTACGTTGATTTTTTGAGGAGCAAACAATACGAAGGTGTCCGGCTGGAATTCAACATCCGCGTGAGCAAGACCGGGAATCCGATTCTCGATACCTATGTTCTGGAATTGCGGACAAATCTCGATAACCCGGAATGGAAGTTTGGTGATGATATTTACCATGCAGCGAATGTGCTCGTGTGGAAGGGTGCGGAAGCGCATGAAGCCCTTGTTCCGACGATTGTGCTCTCCGGCGATGTTCCCAAGCCGATAAAGAAGATCGCCGAGCCCGGGTTCGAGGCCTACGATATTTACGGCATTGGCGAAGGGGAAGTATACGTCGAGCTAACGGTGGGAACGACGCGAGACGGAGCGACGTTAGCGACCATTATACAGAAATTGGAGCCCTCGATGACGTTCTACTCAACAACCGAAAAAATCCAGGATGCTCAGAGCGCGATCGAGCGGAATCTGGAAGAGGCACGAGGTAAGATCGGCGAAACCGCTCTGGAAGCGGATATCCGGCGATTAGCGGAACAGGGGCATCCCGGTTGGGCATCCATCCTCTCTGAACATTATACTGACCTTTCAGTCCAGGCAGAGCCACCGCCGCTCATGCTCTATGCCCTGCTCTCAATGCTCCTCGGGCTGATAGTGGGTGCCGCATTTGTGTATATCTATGTCTCGCGAGGCGCGGGTAAAGGCGTGGACGTGAGTCAGATTTCCGCGGCGTTGAACGATACCTCCGGGCGACTCGAAGAAAAATCCAGCACACTGAATACGTTATCAGTAAAATTCGCGAGGAGCGAAGACGAGGAGAAGCGGAGTGTTGCCCGGGAATTGATCAAGATACGGGCAGGACTGAGTGAGATCTCGAACGAGATACGGACGATCGCTGATAAGATCAAAGGCTCCCGATAACGTTCGCACGGCGTTCTGAGGTCATACTGGGATAGGTGTCTTGTTGCCTCGCGGATAGCGGTGGGTGAGCGCTTGGTCGTGCATACGTTCGTTTGGTCTCGCCGAGCGCGTGAATCTAGCTCACTCAGCGTTGGGCCGCCGCTATTAAACGTCATGTCTGCATGCCTCGCGAGCGGTTCATGGGTTGCCAGCGAATGAGCTAGATAAACCTATAAAACGAATGCAGAACAAATAACAGACGTAAGAGTTGGTAACTAAGGCCATGATGAAACGAATTGCCGTTTTAACCACCGGCGGAGATGCCCCGGGCATGAATGCCGCCATACGGGCGGTAGTTCGGACTGCAGCATATCGTAGCGTGGAGGTACTGGGCGTTTTCCGCGGCTGGAGTGGTTTGATCAACGAGGAGTTAGAACTTATGGACCGTCGCACAGTTTCTGGTATCATCAATCAGGGTGGGACGATATTAAAGACCGCGCGCTGCCGGGAGTTTCACACAGAAGCTGGGCAGAAGCGGGCGTTTGAGACGGTTAAAAAACATGCTATTGACGGTATGGTCATCATCGGTGGAAACGGCAGTTTTGCCGGGGCACACGATTTTTTTAACAGATACAACGTGCGGTGCATCGGTGTCCCTGCGTCCATTGATAATGATATAAACGGCATCGACTTGACCTTTGGTGCTGATACTGCAGTAAATACCGCTTTGCGTGCCATTGACAATATCCGCGATACATCCACCAGCATGGAGCGGATTTTTGTGATAGAAGTAATGGGCAGGAATACCGGTTATATCGCGCTCACTGTAGCTCTGGCGGGCGGTTGCGAGGAGGTCATTATTCCTGAGCGGCCGTACGATCTCGAAGCCATCTGCCGGGACATTGCCCGGGGGAATGCACGCGGCAAAGCCAGCTGGATCATCGTGGTTGCCGAGGGTGCCGCGTCCGCAGCAGAGATTGCCCGTAAAATTACCGAGATGACAGGACGGGAAACGCGGCCGGTAGTTTTAGGGCATATCCAGCGGGGCGGCAGGCCAACGGCATACAGCCGTGATTTGGCCTTGCGGTTGGGCGGTGAAGCAGTAAATCGCCTCTTAGCGGGAGAGTACGATAAGGTCGTAGGGATCAGTGATAATAAGATTGTTACGGTAGATTTTGAGGTAGCCATTCAGCAAAAAGAGCTGGATGTGGAAAGTATCCACAATCTGATTCGTATTCTAACCTAGGGGGAGAGAAAAGGCATGGATGGAAAACCGCGAGAGATCGAGCAGTGGGTTAGGGGCATTATCCTGGCTGATACGGTTGAAACAAAGCAGCGGCTGGCCAAACGGATATTTGATATCGCGTATGAGCGCGGGATTTTTCCCGCCAGTATTAACGAGCTCTATATGGCACGGGGTCGAGGCGAACTGAGCGGTTTTACCGTGCCCGCAATAAATCTGAGGAGCATGACGTATGATCTGGCGTGTGCCCTATTCAGAGTGGCCGGGAGGAATGATTGCGGGGCATTCATCTTCGAGATTGCCCGGTCGGAGATTGGTTATACTGCCCAGCCGCCAATTGAATATGCCGCGGTGGTTCTGGCAGCGGCGATAACCGAAGATTACTCAGGCCCGGTTTTTATTCAGGGTGACCATTTCCAGGTAAAGACGAATATTTTTAAGGAGAACCCCGACAGAGAAGTAACAGGTCTGCAGGCCTTGATCGTCGAAGCGATAGGCGCAGGGTTCTACAATATCGACATCGATTCGTCGACACTGGTGGATTTATCCAAACCGGATGTACAGCACCAGCAGAAGGATAATTATGAAGTATGCGCGAAACTCACACAGTTTATCAGAAGCGTGGAGCCGCGCGGAGTTACCGTTTCTGTTGGCGGAGAAATAGGCGAGGTGGGCCGTCAGAATTCCACGCCTGAAGAGCTTCGTGCATTTATGGCCGGTTATACCGAAAGAATGAACCAGGGCTTAACCGGTATCAGCAAGATCTCGGTGCAAACGGGAACCTCCCATGGCGGGGTGGTCTTACCGGACGGATCGATCGCTCAGGTAAAACTCGATTTTGATACCTTGGAGATCTTAGCCGAGATTGCACGCGAAGAATACGGCCTGGCCGGCGCAGTACAGCACGGCGCATCAACGTTACCGGCAGAGGCATTTCATAAATTCCCGGAATGCGAAACTGCCGAAGTACATTTGGCCACGGAATTCCAGAATATGCTGTATGAATCCAAGCATTTTCCGACTGAACTCAAGGCGAAAATGTACGAATGGCTCAGAACTAATGCGGCACATGAAGCAAAGGTCGGTGAGACAGAGGAGCAGTTTTTGTATAGGACACGTAAAAAAGCATTCGGGCCATTCAAAAAAGAGATTATGAGCTTGCCCAGAGATGTACGTGATGCCATTGCAGCAGAAATAGAGGTTAAATTCGAGTTCATATTTAAGCAGCTCAATGCCGTCAATAATAAAGATTTTGTCAATGAATACGTAACTTTTAAACGGGTTTAATATGATAACATATACCGCAAATATTGTGGTAAACTATTTTTGCTGTCTCTTTATTTAACGCGGTATGGTCGGATGAAGCATAAGCTCGGGACGAAGCGAGCATATAAGCGAGCAAATAAAGCCGTTGGGACTGTAAAACCTGTAGAAATAATCAAGAAAACAATCGAGGATTTTTCATTTCCTTAACTTCAAATAATACTTTCTCTGCGTAGCAATTTCATCCAATTTGGAATGGAGTAATTTTGATTTATTTTTAATTGTTAGTCCTTCAGAATCATTTCTTGCTTTGGCTAATAACTCTTTTATTTCATCGATCTCTAAAACAGTAGCTGCAATACAGTAGTAACTTTTTGAACGTCCTTCATTAAATTCTTGTATCATCTCTCTTAATATTTGTTCTCTTATTTTTTGTGATTCTACAAATTGAGGCACTCCATTTTTTTGAATAAAGGCAATGTCCTCTTCGAGTTTTTGGTAACATTTGAACGAATCAACCCTTTTCCCTGCTGCTCTATGCTTCCTCCATTTTTCACACGTTTTGCTCTCTTCACAATCCCAACAAAATTCAACCTCTTTCTTCTTTATTGCACAAGTGATAAAAGGGCAACCAACGGCCATTCTGCTCTCACTTTTGCAGCCTAAACATCGACTTTTCGTGTTCATGAGATAATTAGGACAAACTCTGCAAGAAAGTCCGCATATTCCAATTTCCGGATATCTAATTTTTATAACCATCTAGGTCGTAGCCTGCGGCACGGGTAAGCAAGGCCTTGAGTCTTATCTATCTAGTGATTACGTGCTTCTCGATCTTCATCGCATAACTCCTTCCGGAGTTCCTGAATTTCGTGTCATTGGTGTGCAGCAGAAACTCGTAGCGCGGTATAGTAAGGGCGCCTTATATCCTGATACCGCTGATTATCTCCTTCAGCGCCTGCGCGGATCGGCGGAGTTGCTCCTGCTCGGTCGGGGGAGAGATCGAGCCGTAGAATTCCTTCCACGCCGCTGCGGTTCACGATTGCCGGAACACCCAGGCAGACATCATGTATGCCATAATAATCGTGGATAAGCGTGGAGACGGGGAGCACGGAATTCTCGTCTCTCAGGATGGCCGCCACGATCCGCACCAGAGCCAGAGCTATCGCGTAATAGGTGGCGCCTTTTGTCTCGATGATCTTATAGCCCGCGTTCTTCACCTCCTCGAACAGGGCACCCAATTCCGTCTTGTAATCGCATTGCATCTCACACTGGGGGCAGTACCGGGGGAAGAGCATCCCGCCTATATTCGCATGGCTCCACACCGGCAGCTCGGTGTCGCCATGCTCGCCGATAATATACGCGTGCACGTTTCGCGGGTCCACGCGGCAGTGCTGGCTGATGAGGAACCGGAACCGTGAGCTGTCCAGGACCGTTCCGGAGCCGATAACCCGCTGCGGTGGAAAACCTGACAGGTTTATCGTGAGATACGTCAGCACATCCATGGGATTGGAAACCACGAGCAGAATGGCATCTCCCTCCTGCTCCACAATGCTGGGGATAATCTGCTTGAAAATCGCTGCGTTTCGCTGCGTCAGGTCTATCCGCGATTCGCCCGGCTTTTGTTTGGCCCCTGCGGTGATCACCACGATGTCCGCATCCTTACAACCTTCGTAGCCCGCGGCATAGATGCGCACCGGCTGCACAAAGCTGGCACCGTGGTTGAGATCCATGCATTCCCCTTCGGCCTTGTTTATATCCCGCCCGATGAGCACGATCTCACGCGCAAGCCCGCTGATCATCAAGGCGAACGCGAAGGTGCTGCCGACGTTTCCCGGGCCCACGATCGCCACTTTCGAACGCGTTGCCTGCATTGTTACCTCGCTCTCTTTCAGAGGTGTGATATCGCCCTAGGAAGGCTTATAGACCTCTGTCTTGCTTTCCCAGCTCTCTCGCCACTCGATCTTCTCAATGCGTATCTTGAAGAGGCAGAAATCCGGAGATCCGGGGCCCTCAGGAAAGAACTTCGACAGATCGAAGGGTGCGATCTCCCACACCCGCTTCTTCTGATCATGATCGCCGATTGGGTGTGCCTCGCCGGTGACGATCGCCACCTTGTCGCCGCCGGGGTGCTCCACAAAGGAGAGGGCGATCCGGGGGTTCGCCCTGATCTGCTCAACCTTATGTGAGCTGCAGTGGGTCGCGACCCAGAGGGCGAGGTCGTCCTCCACGATGGGCGCCACCGGTCGAACCCGCGGCTGGGTGCCGTCACAGGTGGCAAGATGCGCGCCAAAGAAGTTCTTCTTCATGATCTCCACTATCTTTGACTTTTCTGCTTGGTTCATTTTTACTCACCTTCCTCCAAATGGGGGGTTATGAGCGAAAAAGTTCCCGGTAAAACCGCGCCCCCCGTTACTCTCTCTAAAGATCCTCAGATACATAAGCTTTTCACCTTCCTCGCAGCCATCCCTCCACCGGTGCAGAAAAGCGCCGGCGGTCGGATCCATCGGAAAGAATAGATAACAACAGAAGCCGGTTCGCAAAATAAGAATGGGCTCGATGCGATTCGAACGCATGGCCTCCGCCTCGTGAAGGCGGTGTCATAACCAACTAGACCACGAGCCCTACCCCTCTCGCTTCTTTACGTGTAGATACATCAGGAGACAACTTTAAATAATTTTTCTTTTGTGTGTATGCTCTATGGGTATGATAAGGGTGAAGTGGAGCAGGAATCGCGGGGCAGGGCTTTGAGCAAAACATGAAGTTCGAGATGATCAAGGGCGGCATTTGCGCGGTCAAAGGCGTCAGAGCATATGGGCGCAAAGACGGGAAGTTCGGCTTGACACTGATAGCGGGCAAAGGCACCGTTGCAGGCGCATTCACAATCAATAAGCTGCGAGCGGCGCCGACTGAGTTCACTGTGAAGCAGGTCGCTCGCGGTCAGTTGAGCGCGATCATAGCGAATAGCGGCTGTGCCAACTGCTTCACCGGCGAGCAGGGAATGCGGAACGCAGAGAAGATGGCAGAGCTTGCGGCAACGGCATTGCAGGTACCGAAAGCTGAGGTCGCGGTGCTTTCAACCGGCTCGATAGGCACGCAACTCGACATGGCGCTGATCGAGCGGCAGCTCGGAGCGGTCCTCGAAGGTGTGACCGTCGAACCAAACGGGAGCATGGCCGCAGCGCGAGGCATCATGACCACCGACACCTTTCCCAAAGAGGTGGCGGTGCGCATCGAGGATGAGAGCGGCGGATCGGTGGTCATTGGCGGCATTGCCAAAGGTTCGGGTATGATTGCGCCGCACTTGAACACGGCCACTATGCTCGCGGTCCTTTACACCGACGCCGCTGTAGCGACTGAAACGCTGCGGAGCTGTCTCCAGGACGCGGTTGACGATTCGTTCAATATGGTCCTTGTGGACGGCGATATGAGCACGAACGATTCCGTGCTGGTCGTTGCCACCGGCCAGCGCGGGGCGATCGGTATAGAAACCTTCAAAGAGGGGTTAACGGTGGTCTGTCAGGCGCTGGCGAAGCTGATGGCGCGGGACGGTGAGGGCGCGACAAAGTTCGTCGAGGTGACGGTACGTGACGCGCAGTCCGTTGCGGATGCCCGTGAAGCTGCACGAGCGATCCTCAGGTCACCGCTGGTGAAGAGTGCTATCTTTGGCGAACGGCTCGACCTCGTTTGCGGCCGTACCATTGCCGCGCTTGGGGCGGCGTGCCTCACCGGTGAACTTGACCAGCGCAAGCTTACCATCAGTATACAGAGTAACAGCACCGAGGTACTCGCCGTGCAGAACGGCCTGTTCCTGAAGCTCTCGGAGTCCGAAAGATCGATCATGACGGCAAAAGAGCTCTTCCTGACCGTGGATCTCGGAACGGGCGGCGGCGCCGAAGCCACTGCATGGGGCTGCGATTTGTCCTATGACTACGTGAAGATCAACGCCGCGTATTAGGTTACCCGCTCGATGGTGCTGTCCCGGCGCGGAGATTTCGCCGGGCCGCTTCGGCGATCTCCTCATAAAGGCTGTTACCGTGCGCATCCATGCTCACCACGAGCGGCCCGAAGTCTTCCACTCGGAGTTGCCAGACCGCCTCGGCCAGCCCCAGATCTTCCCAGTAGACCGCTTCTACTTCTTTGACTTGCGTAGCAGCTAACACAGCCGCACCGCCGGTCAGGGCGAAGTACACGCAGCCATAGCGCGCCAGTGCCGCTTTCGTCGCGCTGCCCATGCCACCTTTTCCGATGAGCCCGCGGATCTGAAGCTGTTCGACGACCTCGGGCGTAAACGCCTCCATGCGCGTGCTCGTGGTCGGGCCCGCAGCAATGATCTCCCACACGCCACCGCGCAGTCTCACCACCGGCCCGCAGTGGTACAGTATCGCGCCGCGGGGTATCGGGATCTCTGCGTCAGCGCCGCGGCGGGCAAGCGCGATAATGCGCTCGTGCGCCCTGTCGCGTGCCGTGTAGACCTCGCCACTGAGCTGCACGATATCACCGACCCGCAGTCGTTTCACCTCACCGGCATCCACCGGCGTGATCACGCGCTTCATGCACTCGTTCCTCTGTAACGAAAGCGCCATCTACTTCAACCTTTAATAGATTTCGCGCTTCTTAACACTAACCTACCACGAGCGAGCCTCAGATAGCTAGATACATGAACGAGCACGAGAACGCAGCGGCGAACGAGCAGTTGCAGGCGGCGAACAAGCCGAACGAGCTTGCTCTGGAGTACCATACGCGTTACGCCGGCAAGATAGAAATCGGGCTGAAGGCGCCCGTTACCAGTTACGACGAGTTCGCGATCTGGTACACGCCCGGCGTTGCGGTTCCCAGTCGTGCAATCCATGAGCACCGTGAGTATGTGTACGAGTACACGAACAAGGGTAACTTCGTGGCCATCGTTACGGATGGCACGCGCGTGCTGGGCCTGGGCGATGTGGGCCCAGAAGCGGCGCTGCCCGTGATGGAGGGCAAAGCTATGCTCTTCAAATATCTCGGCGGTGTTGATGCGTTCCCCATCTGCCTGGCCACGAGGGACGAAGAAACGATTATCACCGTTGTAAAGGCGCTCGCACCCACCTTTGGCGGTATTAATTTAGAAGATATCGAGAGCCCAAAATGCTATCAACTGCTCGAGCGGTTACAGGAGGAGCTCACGATGCCGGTCTGGCATGATGACCAGCAGGGCACCGCGCTCGTGATCCTCGCGGGTTTGATCAACGCCCTGAAGCTCGTGGGCAAGCGGCGCGACGAGGTGACCATCTCGCTCATCGGCGCGGGCGCGGCGAATATCACGGTCGCGAAGTATCTGCATCTTGCCGGCGCGCGCTGGGAGCATATGATCATGGTGGATAGCAAAGGGATCCTGAACCCGGCGAGAACGGACGTGCGGGCCAATGCGCGGAAGTGGGCGATCTGCCAGCAGACGAACCGCGAGGGGCGAAGCGGCGGCATTCCCGAAGCGATGCGTGACACCGACGTGTGCATCGCGCTCTCGACACCCGGGCCAGGGGTGATCCGGAAGGAGTGGGTCGCGCAGATGGCCGATGAGGCGATCCTCTTCGCCGCCGCGAATCCGGTCCCCGAGATCTGGCCCTGGGAGGCGGAAGAAGCGGGCGCGCGGATCGTCGCCACCGGGCGGTCAGATTTCAAGAACCAGATCAACAATTCGCTGGGGTTTCCCGCGGTCTTCCGGGGCGCTTTGGACGTGCGTGCAACGTGCATCACGGATGAGATGTGCATCGCGGCTGCCGGTGCGATCGCGCGCTATGCGGAAGAGCAGGGGTTGCAGGAGGATGCGATTATTCCGAGCATGGAGGAGCGCGAGATGTACGTTCGTGAGGCCTGTGCGGTCGGGCTGAAGGCGATCGCGCAGGGCGTTGCAGACCGGCAGCTGAGCGCGGCCGCGGTGGAATCAGCGGTACGGGCGCACCTGTATCCCGGGCTGGCGAAAACTTTATAAGATCACATACCTATCTCTAATTGTAGCACCGGCGTCGACTTCGATTACGGGGATACCCAGCAGATGAGAAGTTGACTTCCGCTACACTTCAGAAGAAGGTGATGGGGACACGAACCAAAGGATTGTCGTGTCCGACTGGGAAGCAAAAAACCCAATCTGGCGAGCCAGTAGATCTGATTGGTAACGTCAGGTGTGTGCCATAAAAGTAACCCTGCCAGTAACACTGGTTGATCCTGCCAGAGGCTACTGCTATCAGAGTTCGATTAAGCCATGTTAGTCGAGGGTGCCCCTCCCTCCTCGGAGGGTGGAGTAACCCGGCGGACGGCTCAGTAACACGTGGACAACTTGTCCTGCGGTCCGGGATAACCCCTGGGAAACTGGGGCTAATACCGGATAGAGCACCGATCGCTGGAATGCGCGATGCTCCAAGGCTCCGGCGCCACAGGGTAGGTCTGCGGCCGATTAGGTTGTTGTTAATGTAACGGATTAACAAGCCTACGATCGGTATGGGTTGTGAGAGCAAAAGCCCAGAGATGGGTTCTGAGAGAAGAACCCAGGTCCTACGGGACGCATCAGGCGCGAAAACTTTACACTGTGCGCAAGCACGATAAGGGAACTCTGAGTGCCTCCACAGGAGGCTGTTCAGGTGTCTAAAACGCATCTGAAGGAAGGGCTGGGTAAGACCGGTGCCAGCCGCCGCGGTAACACCGGCAGCCCAAGTGGTGGCCATTATTACTGGGTCTAAAGCGTCCGTAGCCGGCCTGGTAAGTTCCTTGGGAAATTTGACCGCTCAACGATCAAGCTTCCAGGGAATACTGCCGGGCTTGGGACCGGGAGAGGTCAGAGGTACCTCAAGGGTAGGGGTGAAATCCGTTAATCCTTGAGGGACCGCCAGTAGCGAAGGCGTCTGACCAGACCGGATCCGACGGTGAGGGACGAAGGCTAGGGGAGCGAACCGGATTAGATACCCGGGTAGTCCTAGCTGTAAACGATGCGGGCTAGGTGTTGGCATTACTGCGAGTGATGCCAGTGCCGAAGGGAAGCCGTTAAGCCCGCCATCTGGGGAGTACGGTCGCAAGGCTGAAACTTAAAGGAATTGGCGGGGGAGCACTACAACGGGTGGAGCCTGCGGTTCAATTGGATTCAACGCCGGAAATCTCACCGGAGGCGACAGCAAGATGAAGGCCAGGCTGAAGACCTTGCCCGATTAGCTGAGAGGTGGCGCATGGCCGTCGGCAGTTCGTGTCGTGAAACATCCTGTTAAGTCAGGCAACGGGCGAGACCCGTGCCCACAGTTGCCAGCATCTCTTCCGAGAGGATGGGCACTCTGTGGGGACTGCCGCCGCTAAGGTGGAGGAAGAAGCGGGCCACGGTAGGTCAGTATGCCCCGAATCCTCCGGGCTACACGCGTGCTACAATGGATGGTACAATGAGTATCGACCCCGAAAGGGGGAGATAATCTCCTAAAGCCATCCCTAGTTGGGATCGAGGGCTGCAACTCGCCCTCGTGAACATGGAATCCGTAGTAATCGCCCCTCAAAACGGGGCGGTGAATATGTCCCTGCTCCTTGCACACACCGCCCGTCAAGCCAGCCGAGTGGGATTTAGGTGAGGCCATCCTTCTTGGGGTGTTCGAACCTAGGTCTCGTAAGGGGGGCTAAGTCGTAACAAGGTAGCCGTAGAGGAATCTGCGGCTGGATCACCTCCTAATCAATTCATCCTCTCCAATCAGAGCTGAAAGTATCGCCGGATTGTGGGTGAGCTTCTCATAACTTTACTTTATCACATGGTGTATAGCTAGCTGGGAGATGGGCCGGGCTCGTAGATCAGTGGAAGATCGTCGCCTTTGCGAGGCGAAGGCCCTGGGTTCAAATCCCAGCGAGTCCATACATTTACATGTGTGTGGAACTGACGGTGAGGAAATAAATGCACCTAGCAACCTCGGGTGTTGCTAGGGAAGTACCGATGGCGGGGCACGGTCTCCGCCAGATGAGGTGTGTAAACGCACTTGACAACTCTGACATCCAATGGGCTTAGTGAGACTGGTGATCATGCCATTTAGCGGATGGCTCGGCTCAAGCGCTGAAGAAGGGCGTGCCAAGTTGCGATATGCCTCGGGTAGGCACAGGGAGCCTTTGATCCGAGGATGCCCTAATGGGAACTCTTGACTCTTTGAGTCGATCCGTTGGGATCGGGAACGCTCTGAATTGAAACATCTCAGTAGGAGCAGGAAAAGAAATCAATTGAGATGCCGTGAGTAACGGCGAGTAAAAGCGGCAGAGTTCAAACCGAATCCCTTCTTGAAAGAGGAGGGAGATGTGGTGTGGTAAGTACGGGTTAAGAGCCCGCCCTATTGAAGCTGAAGTCCTCTGGAATGAGGCGCCAGAGAGAGTGAGAGCCTCGTAAGCGCAAGATAGAGGGCTTGACCCGTCACTTGAGTACCGTAGGTCGGAATTCCTGCGGGAAGCTGGGGGCTACCAACCTCCAAAACTAAATACGTCTTGAGACCGATAGCGGAGTAGTACCGTGAGGGAAAGCTGAAAAGTACCCCAAGTAAGGAGGTAAAAAGAGCCTGAAACTAAATGGTGACAGAGTGATACGGCTCGGAAGTGATGACGCGATCCGAAGGAGCATCTCGCGAGGGATTAGTACGAGGATCGCTGAACAGGGTCGTATCTTACGTTCTGGAGAACGGGCCAGGGAGTATATCTCAGTGGTGAGGCTAACCGGAAATCGGGAAGCCGTAGGGTAACCAATAGGTTCGCATTCGCAAGAAGAGGAACAGCGTATGAACTGCGCGGAATCACTGGGATATGACCCGAAGCCGGGTGATCTAAGCGTGGGCAGGCTGAAATTCTTCGAAAGGAGAATGGAGGGCCGAACCGGTGATGATTTGCAAATCTCTCGGATGACCTGCGTTTAGTGGTGAAAGGCCAATCAAACCCGGCAATAGCTGGTTCCCCTCGAAACATACCGTAGTATGACCCGATCGGAGATGGATGGCGCTGTAGAGCAACCGATTGGGGGATACGGGGTCGAAAGACCTCGCCCCCCTGTCAAACTCCGAAGGTGCCATCGTCGTAGAGGATCGGAGTCCGGGCTAGGGGGTAAGCTCCTAGTCCGTGAGGGAATGAACCCAGACTGGGGTTAAGGTCCCTAAGCGTCGGCTAAGTGTTAACACTAAAGGGCGTTGCAGACCACAAACAGCTGGGAGGTTAGCTTAGAAGCAGCTATCCTCTAAGGAGTGCGTAACAGCTCACCAGCCGAGGTTTGCAGCACCGAAAATGGATGGGGCTGAAGCCGACCACCGATACCCCAGGGCTCCGCAAGGAGATCCGGTAGAGGGGCGTTCTGTCTGGGTAGAAGCATCTCTGTGAAGGGGTGTGGACCGGGCAGAAACGAGAATCCTGGCATGAGTAGCAGCATAGTTGGGTGTGAATCCCAACCGCCGAAGGGGCTAGGTTTCCTTGGCAATGTTCGTCAACCAAGGGTTAGCCGGTCCTAAGATATGTCCCAATTGGAGCATGTCAAAAGGGAAACAGGTTAATATTCCTGTGCCGTCCAGCCTATGTACTTCGAGTACACCTGACGCTTCTGGGTAGATTGAGCGGTGTCGTCGCACCGTCCAAGCATCGAAGCCCATGGAGAGCCGTAATGGCGAGAAGTGGGTGAATATGTGATGGCGGAAGTCAGTTGAGCCCAGGGGCCCGTGAAAAAGGCGGCTGGATGTCCGTACCGAGAACCGACACAGGTGCCCCTAGCTGAGAAGGCTTAGGCGTGTCGGGTTACTCCAGCTAAGGGAAATCGGCAAAATAGCCCTGTAACTTCGGGATAAGGGGTGCCTGCTTCGTGAGCAGCAGGTCGCAGTGACAAGGGAAGGCTAACTGTCTAATAACAACATAAGCGACCGCAAGTCCGTAAGGATGTGTACGGTCGCTGACTCCTGCCCAGTGTGGGTATCTGAAAGCCCTTTTCAAGGGGACGAAGGACCTATAAACGGCGGGGGTAACTCTGACCCTCTTAAGGTAGCGTAGTACCTAGCCGCTTAATTGGCGGCTTGCACGAAAGAAGGAATGAGCCTTCTACTGTCCCTAGCTGGAACCCGGTGAAAATTCTATCCTGGTGAAAAGGCCAGGGACCCCCAAGGGGAAGCGAAGACCCCGTGGAGTTTTACAGCAGCCTGCCGTTGAGCCACGACTTCGGATGTAGAGCGTAGGTAGGAGGCGCTGAAGTGCTTTCGCTAGGAAGCATGGAGCCACCAATGGAACACTACCCTTTCGGAGTTGTGTCCCTCACTCGCAAGAGAACACCGGTAGGTGGGCTGTTCAGGTGGGGCGCCATACCCTTGAAAAGATATCGAGGGTGCTCTAAAGTTGACTCAGGTGGGTCAGAACTCCACCGTAGAGTGTAAGAGTAAAAGTCAGCCTGACGTGACCTCGCATAGCAGGAGGTCACGAGACGAAAGTCGGATCTAGCGAACTTTTAAGGCTCATTGGTGGGGCCTAAAAACATCAGAAAAACTACCCCGGGGATAACGGAGTTGTCTCCAGCGAGAGTTCACATCGACCTGGAGGTTTGCTACTTCGATGTCGGCTTTCTCCATCCTGGCTGTGCATCTGCAGCCAAGGGTAAGACTGTTCGTCTATTAAAGGAGATCGTGAGCTGGGTTTAGACCGTCGTGAGACAGGTCGGTTGCTATCTACTGGGGGTGCATTGAGGTCTGAGGAGAAGCTGCTTTTAGTACGAGAGGAACAAGGCAGCGGCGCCACTGGTCTACCGGTTGTCCGACCGGGCATTGCCGGGCAGCTACGCGCTCATGGATAAGAGCTGAAAGCATCTAAGCTCGAAGCCATCCCCAAAAAGAGACCTCTTAAGGACACCGCTAGAAGAGCGGTTTGATAGGGCTGGGGTGTGAGACTCGAGGTGAAAACCGAGATTTTTAGCCCGCAGCTACTAACGTCCGCACCGGACTCTCTCGCTGAGCTCAGATGAAATCAGAGTTGCAAGTGCGTTTGCCCTTCCTTTTCCTCACCTTCTCCTTCTTTTTGCACGAGCACGTGACCACGGTTAGTGAAACCCAGGCACACAACCTATTTTAGCTCTCAGCGCTATCAACAAGAGAGAGGTGGGCCAGGGTGGCGGAGCGGCTACGCGGCTGACTGCAGATCAGCTACACCCCAGTTCGAATCTGGGCCCTGGCTTCCCGGCATTCCCACCGTGGTATGGTATCCGTGGGTCGTGGCGCCGGTCCGCATACTGCTCGGGGCACTGCTGCTTTTGCTCAAATACGGCTCTTAACAGCTAGTAACGCTCAGAGTAGCGTGCAATCGAGGGTTTTAATAGGGCGGAGCGAGAGTGCGTGCGCGCGTTGGAGTGGAAGAGGCGGTTATTAAAGTTTACGCAACGAAGCCCGGTCAGAATTTGACCTGCTATACGTCCTCAGAACTGGATGCGACCGAGGGTTTTAATAGGGTGGAGCGACAATGGATCTGCAAGAGTCTTCAGCTTTTTTTGTGGTCGCGCAGTGGAGTGGAAGAAGATGGGTATAAAGGTTTACACAACGAACGTTTGTCCGAATTGTAAGCTCGTCAGGGAGTTCCTGGCAGCCGAGGGCGAGCAGGTTGAAGAGGTGGATATCACGACAGCGGAGGCGCTGACCGAGCTGCGGATGACGGGCGTCTTCACGATGATCACCCCCGTCGTGCAGATCGGGTCGCGGTTTCTCACCGCAGAGGTCTTGTTTGACGGTGAGGTATTACGGAAGGATATGCTGAAAGCAGCGTTAAAGAATGAGGGATGAGCATGAACCGACTTTTTGGTATCGAGAATGGCTCGGTCCAGACCACGCTGGACGGGATGCGATTACGTTTTCCCAAGGTACGAACCAGCGATGGACATATTGTTGAGTGGGATCGGGAAGCGATCGTGAAGCAGCTTCTCCGTGAGACCACGTTGGGTGCGAAATTCTACGGTAAGCCCTCGATAGACGAGGAGACGGCGCGTGGAATCGCGAGGGAGGCGGAGCTACGGATCAAGGTGATGGGCATCGCGCAGCTCTCTGGCGCGCTCGTGCGCGAGATCGTGAACCAGATCTTGCTGGAAGAGTACAAGGAGCAGGAATGGCGAAACGTCTGCACCCGGGTTGGTACGCCGGTCTACGACGCGCATTTGATCGACGTTGGCGAGGGCTTCGAGGCAAACGAGAACGCTAATCTGCAGGAGAACGCGGAGACCTCGCACAAGAAGAAGGCGGACAAGATCTGCAAGGAGCAGTATCTCTTGTTGTTGCCGCCGAAGCTCGCTGATCTGCACCTCAGCGGCGATCTGCACATCCACGATCTCGAATATTTCGGCACGCGCGGGTTCTGTCAGGACTGGGACCTGCGGTACTTCTTCTATTACGGCCTGATGCCGGATGGCTCGGGCACGAAGGCATCGGTCGCCGGCCCCGCGAAGAAGCCTGAAGTGGCGATCCTGCACGCGGTCAAGATATTAGGGAGCGCGCAGACGAACTTCGCGGGCGGCCAGGGCTTCTTCAATTTCCTCACCTTCATCGCGCCCTACCTGGAGGGCTTATCGTACGATGAGATCGAGCAGTTGATGCAGATGTTCGTCTACGAGATGACGCAGATGCAGGTGGCACGCGGCGGGCAGCTGGTCTTCTCATCGGTACAGCTCACACCCGGTGTGCCGAAGATCTGGAAAGATAAGCCCGTGGTGTACAAGGGTAACGTCTGGGACGGCGAACGGGCGCCGTTGCGAACCTACGGTGAATACGAGCGCGAGGTGCGGCTGGCCTTCGAGGCGCTGATGAACGTGATGCTGCAGGGCGATTACTGGGGCAAGCCGTTCAACTTCCCGAAGCCCGAGATCGCGATCGAGCCGTTCTTCCTGACCGAGGACGAGCCGTTCAATACCGCGCATCCGGAGTTGCCCACGTATTCGGAGCTCTATGACCTGGCGTTCCAGCTGACCGCGAAGTACGGGTCACCGTATTTCGATAATAAGATCCCGGAGTATCGCGGCGCGGGCGAAGGCGTGTCCTGTTACCAGTGCTGCGCGTACAGCTTCAAGACCTCGCCGGACGATGTGGACTTCAAGGACAAGATGTACTTCAGGAACGGCGCGCACTTCACCATGGGCGGCTGGCAGGTGATCACGCTTAACTGCCCACGGGCCGCTTATCGGGCTGATCACGACGACGAGCGGCTGTTTGCGGAGCTGAAGCGCCTGATGGACCGCGCGGTCGAGGTGCTGAAGATCAAGAAGCGGTGGATGCAACAGATCATCGAGAGCGGACGGATGCCGTTCGCAACGCAGCGGCCGAAGGATCCGCACACGGGCGAGAAGGGCACGATGGCCGTTCATCTCGACGAGCTCGTGTATATCATCGGTGTGGCGGGCATCAACGAGATGGTGCAGTACCATTACGGGAAGCAGCTCCACGAGGACGAAGGCGCGTTACGGCTCGCCGTGCACGCGATGACCGTGATGGAGTTGTACGCGAAGGCGCTCTCGCAGCGCGAGGGCATGACGATCAGCTTCTCACGCACGCCCGCGGAGACCGTAGTGCAGCGGTTCGCCGTGGCCGATCTCTTGAACCAGGAGTTCAGGGAGAACGCGTTGAGCGTGGTGAAAGGCGACAGCGAGACCGCACTGGCGCGGATCCACGAGACGCGTGATCTGCCTATTTACTACACCAACGGGACGCACGTACCCCCCGCCGCGAAGATCTCACTGGCTGAGCGGATCGAAATCGAGCACCGGTTCTTCCCCATCGTGGACGGCGGGAACATCATGCACATCTTCCTCGGCGAAGGGTATCCCGATCCACGCGGCGTTAAGAGTCTGGCGATGAAGATCGCAAAGAACACGCAGACGGGCTACTTCGCCTTCACCAAGGATCTGACGGTCTGTAAGGCCTGCGCGCATGTCTCGATGGGGCTGCGAGAGCTGTGTGAGCACTGCAACTCGGACAACCTCGATTACATATCAAGGATAACGGGCTACCTGCAGGCGGTGAGCGGCTGGAACGCGGGCAAGCGCCAGGAATTAAAGGATCGGATGCGCTACGGCGGGGACGAGGTGCGGTAACCGGGGTTGTAGACACGTAAAGCCCGCTGTACAGTCCGAACGTGCGTAAAGCGAGAAGAACGTGCGTGCAGGTTACGACTAGACGGCGGGTCTCAGCCATTGCGATTACCGCTTGATACGCCTTCCAAATGGTGAACGATTCTCTTAAAAAGACTCGTTACTTTAAGTATGCGACGTCGCAATCTGTAACTAGTTTCCGTTTATTCTCTAGCACAATCAAATTATTGAGGCCGCATAATGACCGCCAAAGAGGGATGCTTCATCGTTATCGAAGGCCTGGACGGCGCGGGCCTGTCCACGCAGTCCGTACTCCTGGCGGCGTATCTGCGGAGTACCGGCAACGACGTTCTGCTTACCAAGGAGCCCACGGCCGCGCCGATCGGCAAGCTTATCAAGGCGGCGTTAAATCGCAACCCCGAGTTGTCCTTGTTCACGCTGCAGCTGCTCTTCGCTGCGGACCGTGCGGAGCATTTGAAGCGGGAGATCGAGCCCGCGCTTGAAGCCCATAAAATCGTCATCTCCGATCGCTATATACTCTCATCGCTCGCCTTCGGCTCCGTGGACAACGACCTCGAATTCTTGCTCGCGCTCAACGCGCGGTTCAGACGGCCGGATCTCACGGTGATTATCGACACGCCGCCCGCAGTATGTCTAGACCGGATCGAGCGGAACCGGGAGAATATCGAGCTCTTTGAGGAGGAGCAGCGGCTGGTGCAGGTCAGAGCGCGTTATCTTGAGCTGCGAGAGTGCTTTGAACACACCGTCATCGTAAACGGCGATCATCCGAAGGACGAGGTTGCGAAGGAGATCCAAACGGTGGTTAAGCATACGCTCTTTCACGCCTGAATAGGCACCCTACGGTTTTATTAGGTGGGCAGTAGCAGAATTATCTATCGCTCGGGAGCGCACAGAAGCGCAAAGGAGGAACGCAGAGACGGCAATGCGCACCTCGGTGCACGCCTTCCACTCGTACGCGGCTACGTGGATCATCCTCTCTATCGTGAAATACCGGGTTGTTGGCTGAGGCGAGCACTATCTTACGGCTTATCTATCGTTACAGCCCGAGCTGTTCCATCCACCACAATAGCGCGGTCAAAGCTGCAGCCACGGGAATCACGAGGATCCAGGGGTTTACCTTGAAGAGTGTTGGCAGGGTGAGCTCGCCGAAGTCGCCTTTGCGCAAAATCGTCTGCTGCAGTTTTGGATAGAGCGCGGCAAAGACGCCCGCGCCGATCAGCATCCCGATGACGCCGCCAAAGAGCGCGTCGAGCGCGCCCTGGCCGACCGCACCCGCGACCGTCCCCGGGCAGTAGCCAAGGATCCCGAAGCCGATGCCGAAGAGCAGACCCCCGATGACCGAAGCACCAAACGATCCCGGCTTGGGATGGAGCTGGGCCAGGCCCAGGCTGCGGAGCAGGTGCACACCCAGCATCCCGGTGATCGAGGCCGCGAGCATGATCTTGACCACGGTGAAATCGGTGAGCAACAACTGCCCGATGATCACATTATAGTCCGTCACGCCACCTTTCTGGAGCAGGAAGCCGAATATGACCCCGATGAGCAGTCCAAGCACCAGTTGCAGGTTCTTCTGCTCATGCACTCGTGTTAACATGCGTTCGCCCTCCTAACCGATGACCTGAAAGATGAGCATCGCCGCGGCGATACCGCCGATGAAGAAGCAGATCGCCGCGAGCCAACTACTGACCGCTAACTGGAGTGTGCCGCTGATCCCGTGGCCGCTGGTGCAGCCACCCGCCCAGCGCGCGCCGAGCCCCATGAAGAACCCACCGATGAGCGCCACGAGCCACCGGAGTGCCGGACTGGTACCAAAGGCAGCGGCCCATGTGCTCGGCACCCAGAGCAGTTGAAAGGTGCCCGAGAGCTGCGCGGAGATGAATGCGCCGATCACAACACCCACAACGAGCATCCACTCCCAATCCACGACGGGCGCGAACTTCTGGTAATACGGCTTCTCCAGCACCTTCTTGCCGCGGATGACCCGCTCAAGCATCCCGCTCGTGCGTGCATATGCGGTTGAGCAGCCGATCGGCCGGTCGGAGAGCACGAAGGCGAACCAGCTCAGGACACCGATGCCGATACCCGCCATATAGGGCGACCAGCGTGCCATCGTGAGCCAATCCATAGCTCATCCCTCCCCCTTATCTTGTGGTTTGGGGCTGAAGGATCGCGGCCCGTGAGGCACGGAGCAGACCGGGCATTCGAGGCCGTAGCCTGCCGCGTTGTAGCCGGTCATGCCGCCGGCAACGTTGAAAACCTCCGTGAACCCATGCTGCTTCAGAATGCTCACGCCCAGACTCGAGCGATGGCCGGTATTGCAGATGACGATCGTTGGCGCATTCGGATCAAGTTCGGTGTACCGGGTTCGGAGATCAGCAAAGGGGATGTTGAGCGCACCGTTAATATGATACGCCGCGAACTCGCTCGGCGACCGCACGTCAACAAGTACCATCTTCTGATCGCCGGTGATCGCTTGACGGAACGCTTCTATCGATAGCTGCCGGACGTAACTCGTCGGTAAGCCCGCCTTCGCCCATTCGAACATCCCGCCGTCAAGATGGCCGATGACCTTGTCGAGCCCAACGCGTCTCAGCCAGACCGTGGCCGCTTCGGCCTGCTCGCTGCTGTCCGTCACCAGGAGAATATCCGCGTCCGGTGGTAGCACCCAGCCCGCGAAGGTGGCGAAATTGCCCGCGAAGTCGATGTGAAACGCTCCGGGCACATGCTGGCATCCAAAGGAATCATAACCACGTACACCAACAACGATGGTGTCGTCCCGTTTCGACCGCTCATAGAATGATTTCGGGTCTAAAGCCGCCAGCGTCGGCAGGGTCCGCACCAGGGTAGGCCCGCGGCGGTTGATCTCGCTGCAGCGACTGAAATGATCGGGGGCCGGAGGCATGTCTGTGGTCAACGAGCTGATAAACTCCTCACGATCCGCGATCTGCAGTTCTGGATTAAACTTCCGTTCATACCCGATGGTGCTCGTCCGCTTCGAGCCGAGCATACGACCGCAGAGCGAGCCGGCACCGTGCGCAGGATAGACCTCACAGAAGTCCGGCAGGTGGAGCAGTTTCTCCTGCAGGCTCTCGTACAACTTCGATGCCAGTTCTCGCGCTCTGCCCGGGAAGAGATCCGGTCGTCCCACGTCGCCGACGAAGAGTGTATCGCCACAGAAGACACTCACCGGCTCCTCACCCCGCGTGCTGTCTGAGACAACGTAACTGATATGCTCGGGCGTATGTCCCGGCGTTTCCAGTACGCGTAGTCGCATATTCTCGATCTCGAACGTGTCACCTTCGGCGACGTCAACATGCTCGAAGGCGCAGTTTGCGGATTTCGGCGCATAAATCTGCGCGGCCGTTCGATCCGCCAGCTCGAGATGTCCGGAGACGAAGTCGGCATGGAGATGCGTCTCCAGGATATGCGTGATGTCCAATTCCATGCCTTTGGCTGCCTCAAGATAGAGCTCAACATCACGCCGGGGATCGATGATCGCGCAGGTCTTGGTTCCGCCAAGCAAATAGGAACTGTGCGCAAGTCCCTTAACAAAAAACTGCTGAATAATCATCTTTATCTAATACCTCCAGTAGGGTTGCTAATGCGCCCGTGCGATAAATAAGTTACGGAGTGCGTGAGCGGCTAAGGATGCTGAGGAACTGATGTTGGCGAATGGTTAAGCCTCCTCACGGGTACGCTCCACGCACGGGTAGGACGCAGCCAGCTCATGGTCTAGGAAATAGCTGAGCACCGTTCTGATGAGCACGATCCCGCCCAGGATAGCCATCTCTTCCAGTGTTGGATCGGTGATGGTCCGAATGATATCCGCGGCGATGAGGAACTCCAACCCGAGCAGAAGATACGACCCGAGCTGATGACGGAGTGCTTCGCGCTCCCTGCAGATCGCTCTGCCTCGCAACCGGGTAAATTCGAGCCGTAACACTCTGCTGAAGATGAGCAGAACGCCCCAGACGATGACCCCCATGCCAATGAGTCCGATACCCGTGTAGAGGAAATAGAAGATGTCCATGGCTGTCGCCCGCGGCTGCTCGCTTCACCGCATACGCTCGTAACTCGGTTGTTAGACATACAATAAATAAATGAGCCCGACGGCGATCACGATGAAGATGATCGTCAGTATCCCACCGGCCTTCAGGTAATCGGCGTTGTGATAGCCGCCGGGAGCCATTAATAACGCATTTACCTGATGCGTTGGCAGGACGAAGGAGTTGGCGGCACAGACAGCAACGAGTAACGCGAGCGCGCGTGGACTGATCTGAGTCATCTCGCCGATGATAAGGACGAGCGGCACCAGAACGACAGTGGCCGCAGCGTTGGACATGAAGAGGCTGAAGAGCGTCGCGAGCGCCGCGATGGCGACCAGAATGACGAGGGGATGGCCGCCCTGTAACGGTGAGATTATACGGGTGGCTACGAAACTTGCCGCGCCCGTCTTCTCCATCGCGATCCCCAGCGGGATCAAGCCAGCGAGCAGAAAGACGGTGCGCCAGTCCACGGCCTTATACGCTTCGTCGATCGGCACGATGCTCAGGATGATCATCGCCAGCGCACCGGAGAGGAGCCCGAGCGCGAGCGGCACACCCAATAAAATCAGCGTAATGGCGCCTAAAAAGCAGAGGCTCGCCGCGAGTGGTCGCGATGCCCCCGCTGACTCGGTCTCGATCGGTGTGACGAGTACGAAGGTGCGGTTATCAGCCATCGCTTTGATATTCTCCCAGCGGCCATGGACGATCATCGCGTCACCAGGCTCTAAAACACGATCCGAGAAATCTTCTCGCTCCTCGCGGGCGCCGCTCAGCAGCATTATCGGCTCCACGCCGTACGTCTTCCGGATCGCCAGTTGCCGCATCGTCTTTCCCGCTACGGGCGCGCGAGGCGGTATGATGAGCTCGGCGAATCCCGCGCCGTCGCCTCTCCGTAACGCCTCGAATTGCGTGCTCGCCGTCGTGACCTTCAACCGGAAATCGGCGATGAAGCGCTCGAGATCGCGCGGGGCACCGAGTATCGCGAGCTCCTGACCTACGATGAAGCGGGTGTAGCGCCAGGGCGCGTAAAGCAGCTCGTCGCCCTCCGCGAGCGCTAAGAGGTTGATGGTGTATCGCGCCCAGATCTGAGCTTCCTCGCGCGTCTTCCCGATGAGCGGGCTCTCAGGCGGAATGATACAGTGAAAAATGGTCGAGGGTAGATCCCAGGTCTCGATCAATTCCTGCTGCGGGCTGATGATCTCTCCTCCTTTGCCCGCGGGAAATACCCGTTTACCAACCGTCAGAAAATAGATGATGCCCATAGTTAAGAGCGCGATACCGATGGGTGTGACACCAAAGAGGCCAAAGGGCTCCTGACCGCCTTGCCGTAAGAGATCGTTGAGGAGAATCAGCGGTGCAGAGCCGACCAGGGTGAGCGTGCCGCCCAATATGCCCGCGAAGCCCATCGGCATCAAGAGCCGTGAGACGGGTATGCGCATCTTCTTGGCGATTCGCATCACCGCGGGCAGGAAAAGGGCGACCGCGCCGATATTCTGCATGAACGAGGAGAGCAGTCCGACCGCTACGGCCACGAGTCCGATCAGCCGTCTCTCGCTCGTGCCCGCCACGCTGATTATCGCGCGACTAAACCGGTTCATTACGCCCGAACGCCCTACACCATAGCTCAGGATCATCACCGCGATGACCGCCACCACGGCGTTGCTTGCAAGGCCTGAGAACGCTTCCAAAGGTGTAAGCAGCCCCAGCCAGGGCAGCGTGACCATGATCAAGATGGCGATGACATCGACGCGGAAGGCCTCGGTCACAAAGAGGATAATGGTGGCCACGAGCACCGCCAGCACGAGTATGATTTCAGGTGTCATAAACCTCTTCACAACCTCTTAGCACGGCGTATGCATGGTTCGCTCGCTCGCTTTCCCTGCTTCCGTCCCTACGATCATTGGCGGCATGGCATAAATAACTTGCTATAGCTCCGTTTCTTCGATCTGGTTACTTTCTGCTGCTTTATGCAAACCGCCGCTGCTTCGCGTCGAGCATGCCCAGGGTCGAGACGCGAACGCCGATTAGCCGTACCCGCTTCTCGCCTGCGCTCTCGCCGATAAAATCCCTGAGCAGTTCCTTCGCGGTCTTCGCGATCGTAGCACAATCGGTATGGAGCGCTCGGAACGTCTTTGCACGCGTATGTACCGAGAAATCGTCGAACTTGACCTTAATCGCGACCGTCTTGAAGCCAAACCCCTCTCGCACCAGGTGCTCATGAACGCGTTCTGCTAACGCATCAATGCAGCGATTGAGCAGCTCAGGATTGCTCGTATGCTCCTCAAGCGTCGTCTCACGGCTCAACGATTTGCGCGCCCGCTTCTCTTCCACGTCACGCTCGTCGATGCCGTGCGCCACCTGATGCAGCCGCCAGCCATACTTGCCGAATCGTGCCACAAGTTCTTGCACATCTCGTATCGCCAGCTCGTGAATCGTTGCGATCCCCATTTGGTTCAGCGTTGCGGCCGTTTTGGGGCCCACGCCCGGAATCTTCTTCACCGGCAGGGGCGCTAAGAACGTAGCTGCATTTCCCGAGTCCACAACCGTGAGCCCATCTGGCTTCTCGAAATCCGAGGCGATCTTTGCCACGATCTTGTTGGGCGCGATGCCGAGGGAGCAGCTGAGTCCCGCCTTATCCGCGATCTCTTGCTTGATCCGCTGTGCGTACGCGCGCGCCTCCTGCCAGTCGTGGACACGGGAGCTGATATCGAGATAGGCCTCGTCAATGCTCACCTGCTCGAATCTATCGGCGAAGGCCCGCAGAATACGCATGACCTGCTGTGACGCCGCATTATACAGCGCCATATTCACCGGCAGGAAGATCGCGTCGGGACAGAGCTGGTATGCCTGTGACAGCGGCATCGCCGAGTGGACACCGAATTCGCGTGCCTCGTACGAGCAGGTGCTCACGACGCCGCGTATTCGCCGCTTATCCACTGCTGCTCCAGTCTCGAGCTCGGCCTTTGGCGGGATTCGGCCACCCACGACGACCGGTTTACCTCGCAGCTCCGGCTGCTCACGCATCTCAACGGCCGAGAAGAAACTGTCCATGTCCACGTGCAATATGACCTTCATTTCATATGCGCTCTACAGCCGCTTATACCATTTCACGATCCGAAATATGAGCACGGTGATGATGAGCGTTGCGGTAATGCCGGCCACTTTCGTCTTCACCGAGCTTGACGGAGCATTTCCAATGGGCGTCGCTCCTGCACGTGAACCCGCGGCCGAGCCGTTTTTCACCGAGGCGTTCCAGTCGTGAAGGAAGACTGCCTCGTAGAAGGCTGCTATCGCTTCGCTATCCACAATGACGCCCACTTCACGGTTCTGCACCGAATTGCCGTTCCAGTTGAGCGAGGTGATAACGGCGGTCTGACCATCGACGATCAGCGCCTTCGTGTGTATCTTGACCAATCCGAGTTCCGGTAAATTCGCTAAGGTCGCCGCTAGATTCAGATCTTCGTCATGCGCCACCTGTTCCAGCCAGGCAACGACCTCGTCGTTATCATTTACCGATTCGAGATTGTAATCGTTGGCATCCAGCAGCACTTTCACCTCACAGCCGCGCCGGGCGGCCGCGATCAATGCTGTAATGAAGATGTTCTCATCGTTGCCCCAGAAGCGCTGGGCTGAGAACTGCTGCACGTAAATGCGCTTATCCGCGTTCCGGATGGTGCCCAGGATCGTCTCGTTGTCGAGTGCGGAGTCCGGGGCGATGACCGGGATCACGATGAACTCACCAACTACGGTTACTGGCTCGAATGAGGCACTGAAGCTGCCGTGCGGGATCCCTGGCTCTCTGCTGCTCGTCTCGGTCTCTGGTATGACTGCCGTCACTGCAGAGCCGCGGTAGAAGTCCTCGAAGAAGAGTGTAGTGAAGTAGCTCGCGATGTCTTTCTCTCGTATGATGATCCCCCAGCCGCGATTGCCGTACGAGTTGTCCACGGGTACGCCAGTCCGCTTCCAGTTCTCGGTCATTACGATGAGCGTGCGGTTGTCAATCACGGCGTACTTAGCATGGTTGATGCACGGATCCTCAGCGAGTCGTACTGCTATGCCGCGCTTCAGGGCCTCGTTCATACGGTACCGCTCGTCAGCCGTGACGCCGCCGACCGGGCTGCTTTCGAGCAGGAGCTTCACCGTCACGCCGCGATCTACCGCAGCACCGAGTGCGTCCATAAGGTGTGGATGCTCGAACTGATAGAGGTTGAGGTAGATCGTGGAGGTTGCCGCGTCAAGTTCGCGCTGCAAAGCGGAAAAACTGCAATCGGGCGAGACGAACGTGGTCACTTCGCCGGTGCAGTGGAAAAGTTCAGGCTCGTGATAGGACGCACCCAGTGGCAGCGCGAGCCAGTCGGTACTCCGGTCTGAGTCCCGGGCGCCTTTTCGTGTCAAGATCATACCTTCACGCGGCTTTTGTAACGGCGCGCCGTGCCATCCCTCACCTGTGTAACTGCACTCGCCGTAGATGACCGCATCAACCTCCTCTCCCGCATCGTTCACAAGGATCACTTCGTCGCCCGTATTGCGTAAGGCGAACGTCATACCGCGGGTTTCTAATTGCGGTACCGCTGGGTCAGAATCGGGCCCGTATTCGAACTCAGGCTTTCTGCACCCTTCTACGACCGCGCCGCGGTGCGCCATGTACGCCGATGCGTTGCGCGTGACGTACAGGGTTTGATGTGGCGCAAGCTCGAAGGCCGGGAAGATAAGCGTGCCTTCGGTATCCGTGAGGCTCCAGCCCGCGAGATTTACCGCACGGGCGCCAAAATTGGTGACGGCAACGTACTCGTCCAGCTCGTTCCGCATCGTGGTATCAGGATAGAGCTCGGTGATGAGCACCCGTGCCTCGCTTTCGCGATAATGGGCTGCGCTGATCGGCGTGAGGATCAGGAGAGCGAAGAGCACGAGTATGACTGCAAATGCGAAGCTCCGAATACCTTTCTCACTCATTTTTTCTACAAAAACTGCTCGAACAGGCTCGCAACGATCTCCTCGGTGACGTCAATCCCACAGGCCTGGTTAATGCCCCTGCCCGATGGTGTCCCGTTGACTTCGAGCACCAACAGCCCGTCTTCGCTCTCGATCAGGTCGACGCCCGCGAAGTTCGCGCCGACCGCTTTAGTCGCACGTACTGCGAGGTCACGCAGCTCTTCAGTTAGCTCACACAGTACGGGTCTTCCGCCCTGACTCAGGTTACTGATGACCGAGCCGTCGAGCGAGACACGATACATGGCGCCGAGCGCATCCTCGCCAACGACAAAGACACGAATATCGCGACCCGGGTTCGGGACGAACTCCTGAATGTAGAGCACACCGCGCTCTTTAAGCAATACTTCGAGGTTTGATGACACCTTCGGGTCTTCTTCTGAGAGCATGATAATGCCTTTGCCCTGGCTGCCGAAGATGGGCTTCACTATCGCGCTTCCCCATGCAGCGATGGCACTGAGCCCGACGTCCAGCTCAGCCGTTACCAGTGTGCGGGGGATGGGGAGATGCGCACGCTGGAACAGAACAAAGGAGTAGAATTTGTTCGCCGCGTTCTGGATCGCGGCAGAGGTGTTCATAACGGGGATGACCGCTTCAAACTGCCGGATAAGATCAAACTTGAAGGAGATCTGTTCAAGCGCGAAGCTGATGCCTACGTCCCTTACAATGAGGGCAGTGAGGTCTACGGTTTGCGAGCGCGCATCGGAGATCGAGCAGGTGGCCGGTGAGAGCGACGCACTGAGTTGAGCGAGATTCAGAGGCACCGCTTGTGCACCGGTCCTCTCAATAGTCTTGACAAATGCCGCGGCAGTCCAGTCCTCAGGGTCGGTGAGGGCAACACCAATTTTGAGCTCTTTGTCAGGTAGCATCGTCTGTATCTTAAACGGTGATCGTTACGGCGCAGTTACTCACGGATAGCCGGCAATCAAGGGCACCGTTCCCATCATCTTCCTCTTCGCCTTCCTGTTCTCGGCCAGGTGCGCCACATGATCACCGCAGATGAGCAGCACGCCTGCGCGCGCGCTCACAGCCGCCGCTATCTCTACCATATGCTTATTTGTTAAGTGCGCCGCGATATGTAAATCCTTATTCCGGTGCGCGAACCGGTCGATAGCGCGGAGGTGCGCGAAGATGAACCGCACCTCCTCCTTCTGCACCGTGGAAACGGTGTACGTGGTTATCAACGCGTCATACTCCGCTATATCTTCGCGATCGTCAACCGGACAGACATAGCTGATCCGGCCGACGAGCGGTCTTGTACCCGCAGTCTCGAGAATGGCCCCGGTGGGCTTGCCCCTATCATCAAGCAGCTCCAGAAGCGAGTTCACCGGTGAAGTACCGACCTCTTTGCTCGTGAGGATTCCGTGCTCTTCTGGCAGGAGCCCGGTGAGGATCGAGGCAATCGCCGGCGTGGTAGTATCCGTTACCGTTTCGCAATCGAATACTAAGCCCGCGGAAGCGAGTTCGTGCAGCACCTCAAGATCACTGGCAAGCGCGCAATAAAGGGGTGAATCAAGGCTGTCGATCACCACCAGTGTCACGACGGAAGGCTCGCGGGCCTGCAGGAATGCGAGCAGCTGCTCCACGGGGCGTTTTGAGGACTCCAGAGGCACCCCAAAGAACGCAGCGAGGGTCGGTGCGATATGCAAGAGCGAAATAAGTCGCATATGAACTTCTCGGTGCTCCGGCGATAAAAGGGAATGCATAACCTGGAAGAACGGAACTATACGACCATAAGGTGCAAGGAAAAGACCATACGGCATCGGTCCTTCTTGTCTGTTTTGTTTTTTTGGTTCTGGTTAGTTAGGTGGGTTAGGTTAATAAGGGGGGTGTGTCCCCTTACGTGTAGAGCTCCTTCCGCCGCGCTTCCAAGAGCTCGATCTCCCGACCGAGATACTCCGCAGCCGTCATCACCTTCACGTTATGCCGTGCCGCGCACTCATACACCTCCCTTATCCGCTCCCGGTACTTCAGGTCACGCATGAAATGGTGCTCTATCAAAATGTCCCGGACCGCGGTCTCTGTTATGATCCGGTTGATGTGCTCGATCGAGCGTGCCAGGCTCAGCTGCGAATAGCGGAACCCGAGCATATACGTCATCGGGCCGTCCAGTATGAGCATATCGGGCTTTTCTTGCAGGATGAATTCCGCCTGCTCCGCTATCGCGGGCCCTTCGACATCGCTCGTAAAGACCAGCTTCTTACCGCTGCAGGCTATGCTTACCTCCACCACGTAGCCGAGTTTGGCGTTCGTGCCATGGAAGACCGCCGGGGAGAATTTGATGGTGGTCGAGCCGTGTGTGAATTCGTTCCCATCCGCGATCTTGATGGTCTGCGGCAGATCAGCGAGCTGCGCCAAAAAGAACGCCGCACGCCCGCGTTGACTCCGGTTGATCTGCTCCTCAGGATGCTTGAGATACACGGCCTTGCCCTCATAGAGATCCGGCTCGTACGGGTCGTGATGGTCGTAATGATAATGGGTGACGATGATACTGTCGCTCATGGCGGCGTGCGCCGTGATCTCGTCCCAGCACGCGGCCATCCGCTGCTCCTCGATCGGATGCGGCGGCAACCCGTAGCGGCTTGGCGCTAAGGAAACGCCAGGGTCGATGAGCACCGCACGGTCGTCCGTCTCCACGAAGGTCGCCATGGAGCGAACGCCGAGGCTCTCAAACGCAAGGGGCTTGACGGTCAGCATCTCTATCTCCTGCTCACTGTACTGAAAGACGATCCTGTCCGCATAAAATTTATTAAGCGCGCAGCGCTTTTACGCTATACAGAACTATGAAGCCAAATCCTTCGCGCTCTCGCTGGATTTTGGTCTTTGCAGTTTTCTGCTCCCTATGTTTCAGCGGCTGCCTCGAGCCCGCACCGACAGAACCGGACGAGACCATGGCAACCTTACAAACAGCGGCGATTGAGCTATCAAGCGCGGAAACGACGGCAAAGACGCAATTCACCGTATATTATTCGTTATCTGCACTGAATATCAGCTTGCAGACCGCGCAATATCGCCTGCCGCTCGATAGTGACGAGATCCACAACTACCGCGAATTCTCACGCAAAATCGCACTGAACGAAGCTGCAGTACGGCTTCTGGAGGCAAACGGGTTTGTGGTCATCGCTAACCCGTTCGACACCCGCGAGGAGGATATTACCGCGCCCTATACCGCACTGAAGGACCGCGAAATACCGGTCTTTATCACCGCCGATTCGCTCTTGCATCTCTATCACATCCAGTTCGATGAAACGCTGCGAGAGATCGAGGAGCGCGAGTTTTACGAACTCATCTGGGAGATCAGCCGTGGGCTGCTGGAAGAGTCTGTAACAGATTATGGCCGGTACGATGGCGAGTTGAAGGAAGCTGCACGCAGGAACGCGGCCTACTTCGCGGTCGGCTTGAGCTTGTTGCAGCCACGGGAGGATCAACTCTGCACCGACGGCTGGGAATGCCGGGATCCCGGGTTGGCGAGCGCGTATTTCACCGCCGAGGAGTTGGCGACCTATCGATTCGAGGTACCGGATTTTGTGAAGGCTGAGGTTGACTCGGAATTAGCGCTGATAGAGGCCCATGCAGGCTTCGAGACATCCCCGATATTCAGGTATTCAGAGGATTACTCGCAGTACGTGCCGCGTGGGCATTACACGCGGAGCGAGAAGCTGAAGAATTATTTCAAAGCGTTCATCTGGTACGGCCGTCTGAGCTTCTTGCTCAAGGGCGGGCCGGAGGGATTGGTACCAGAAGAAGACGCCAGACTACAGACGATGGGCGCGGCACTCATTGCAGCGCACTTAGAGCAGCAGCCGGCGCTGCAGGCAACGTGGGATCGGATCTACGCCGTCACTGCGTTCTATGTCGGACTCTCCGACGACCTCGGTCCGTACGAGTATCAGGAAGCCTTGAATGCCGTGTTCACGGGAACGTTCGAGCCGAGTATGCTCACCGAAGAGCGCGTGGGGGACTTGAAAGTGAAGCTCGCTGCGTATCGCTCGCCCGAAATCTACGGTGGCACGGGCGATTGCGTGATTCCACCACCGTTCACACCGGAACAGGCCGATGCGTGCCTCGAGGCCACTAAAGGGTTCCGGTTGATGGGTCAGCGGTTCATCCCTGATTCCTATCTGTTCTCGAATCTGGTCGGTGCGTATACTGACGTTTATATGGGCGATCGAGAGCCGAAACCATTTACCTACGTGGTTTCAGGCGCAGGCAGGCCGATTCGGGGCTTCCCACGCGGCCTGGACATCATGGCGCTTCTGGGCTCCGCTCGCGCACGGGCGTTACTGGACGAGCTGGATGATTCCAACTATAAAGGGTACGATACGGCGTATAGCGAACTAGCGGTGGAATTCAAGAACTTCAGCGACGCCGACTGGAACCAGAATGTATACTGGAGCTGGCTCTTCACGCTCCAACCGCTCTTAAAAGCGTACGGCACCGGCTATCCGACCTTCATGCAGACCACCGCGTGGCAGGACAAAGCGCTCACCACCGCGCTCGCCTCGTGGACTGAGCTGCGGCACGATACCATTCTTTACGCGAAGCAGAGCTATACGATGGTGGAATCCGCGATGCCGATGCCAACCCCGGAGAAAGAGGTGGTCGGCTATATCGAGCCGGTGCCTGAGTTTTATAACCGGCTGCTTGCGTTAACCCGGATGACCGCGGACGGTCTGGCGAGCATGGACGTGCTGGATGAACCGGCAAGGTACCGGTTAGAGCGGTTAGAAACGATTCTGGAGCGTCTGGTGGTCTTATCTGAGCAGGAACTGGCGAACGAGGAATTGACCGCGGCGGATTACCAGTTCATCGAGCACTTCGGCGACGAGTTGAACGGCGTGATCGCGGAGGTCGATGAAAAAGCGAAGAAGACCACGATCGTCGCGGACGTCCACACCGAAGGGAACACCGGGCAGGTGCTCGAGGAAGGGGTCGGGTACGTTGATCTGATCGTCGTCGCCTACAAGGTTCCCGATGGGCGGATACTAATCGGTGCAGGCCCGGTTTTTTGCTATTACGAGTTCAAACAGCCGATGCAGAACCGGCTTACGGACGAGCAGTGGCGCGAGTTGCTCCAGGCTGAGCCACCTGCGCGGCCGGAATGGTATGCTCATTTCGGCGTGTAATGCGCAAACCGAGCGAGCGGAGTGGGCAGAAGGGCAGTATTTATCTTATTTGAAGACTGTATGAGTACAACAGGGAGAGTTCTACCACTCCAAAAGCTTCTGGAGCCACTAAACGGTGTGAGGATATCGTTAGCATGCCGCAGCTCATCACGAAACGATCGAAGAAGAGCGGGCTGCCACCGGGCACGCTCATTCATATCGGTGAGCGGAAGACCGAGAAGGTGCGCATTACGCTGATTGATTACGATGAGGCGCAGTTGGAGGAGCGGGAAGTAGCACGGGTCGAGGAAGTCTTCTCCTTCAAAGAGCGACCCACGGTCACCTGGATAAACATCGATGGTGTCCATGACGTGGAGCTGATAAGAGCTATCGGGCAGCACTTCGGCGTCCACCCACTCCTCCTTGAGGACATTCTGAACACCGAACAGCGTCCAAAGATGGATGATTACGAGTCGTATCTCTTTCTCGTCTTGAAGATGCTCTATTATAACGGTGAAGAGCGCGAGATCGAGGCCGAGCAGGTGAGCTTGATCATCGGCCCGAACTTCGTCATCTCATTCCAGGAATGCGAGGGTGACGTCTTCAATTCTGTGCGCGACCGGATCAGGAATAAGAAAGGGCGCATACGGAAGGCGGGCCCCGATTACCTCGCCTACGCACTGATCGATGCGATCGTGGATAACTATTTTGTGATCCTTGAGAAGATCGGGGAGGTGATCGAGGATACCGAAGAGGAACTGGTGTCCACTCCCTCGCCTGAGACCTTACGCACCATCCACGGCCTTAAACGGGGCATGATCTTCCTCAGAAAATCCATCTGGCCGCTTCGTGAGGTGCTCAGCGGCCTTGAACGTCTCGACTCACCGCTCATTCAGGAGTCCACCGACATTTACCTCCGCGATCTCTACGACCATACCATTCAGGTGATCGACACGGTCGAGAATTACCGTGATATGATCGCCGGGATGCTCGATATTTACCTCTCCAGCCTCAGCAACAAGATGAACGAGATAATGAAGGTGTTGACGATCATCGCCACGATCTTCATTCCGTTAACGTATATAGCGGGCGTCTACGGCATGAACTTCGAGTACATGCCCGAGCTCGGCTGGCGCTGGGGCTACCTCGCGGTGTGGCTCGTGATGGGTGCGATTCTCATCTCGATGGTCCTGTACTTCAGGCGGAGAGGGTGGTTATAGGAGGTAAATCAAACGTCTCCCGGGGCTCGTACAGGTGTAGTGTTCAGCCCTACGTCCTTTACCAAAATCACCAAAACGAATGCAACAGAACATCGCCACGATTTTACTATGCCCGCACACCGTGCACGGGCGTCCTAACGTCCTGCTTCTGCTTGCCCAAATATTTGTAGATCTCCGCTGCGATCACTACCGTGCTTGAAACAGCCAGTATAGCGATCCAGTCCTTCAGTCCCAGGAAGACGGTACCCAGATACGGCTGTATGAACGGCACATAAATAACGATGATCTGAAGGATTATCCCTATTCCAAGCCCTATCAAGAGCTTTTTGTTCGATAGCGGGTTCATGTTGAACAGCGACACGGTGAACGACCGTGCGTTCAGGCCGTTGAACCACTGGAAAACCACGAGGGTGGTGAATACTACCGCGCGGGCCAGCTCAGGAGTGCTTGTCGCCAGATAGTAATAAAACAGGGATAATGATCCTATTCCCATCACCAGGGACGCTACCAGTATTCTTGGTATCATCCAGTTTGTGATAAACGGCTCATCATGCGGTGAAGGTCGTCGCTTCATTATGTCCTTCTCTTTCGGCTCGGTGATGAGCGGCATGACCATCACACTGTCTGTGACCATATTAATCCAGAGGATCTGAGCTGCGGCAAGCGGCAGCGGCAGCCCGATCAGTATAGCGAAGATAAGGGTTGCTATTTCACCAAAATTCGTAGAGAGCAGGAAATAAATCGCTTTTTTAATGTTATCCTTTATCCCCCTTCCTTCTTCCACGCCGGCAACAATGCTCGCGAAATTGTCATCAGCAAGTACCAGATCAGAAACATCCTTTGCTGCATCTGTCCCTTTTATCCCCATTGCAATGCCGACATGTGAGTTCGCAAGTGCGGGCACGTCATTGACACCATCGCCCGTCATTGCAACAATCTGCTTGTTTGCCTTCAACGCGTTCACTATTCTTAATTTCTGCTCGGGCAGCACACGTGCAAACACATTGGTTTCCTTGATGCTCGCCTGCAACTCGTCATCGGACAGGGACTCAATATCTTTGACGGTCGTGGGGTCTCGCATGCCCACCTTTTCAGCGACACCCATCGCGGTGGAGAGATGGTCACCGGTGATCATAATGGGTGTGATGCCCGCTTCGTAGCATGTTGTCATCGCCGCGACCACCTCCTCTCGCGGCGGGTCCATCATGCCCACGATACCGGCCAGAATAAGCGTTCCCTTGATCGAGTCCAGGCTGAGCACCGTGGTCTCGCTCTCAACCTCCTGATAAGCAAGAGCTAGCACGCGCAACGCTTGCTCGCCATATGCGCGCGCTGTGCTCTCCATGACTTTTCGGTCCTCCGAGGTGATCGCTCTCACCTCCCCGGCGGCAACGTAACCGCAGAGGGCGAGCACCTGTTCCAGCGCGCCTTTTACCCGCACAACGTTCTTATCCCCGGCGCGGTGCAGGGTGACCATGCACTTGGTGGAGGAATCGAAAGGGATCTCAAATATGCGTGGTTCGGTGTTATTGCGTGAATCAAGGTCAATACCTGCCTTGTATGCCAGTACCACCAGCGCGCCTTCTGTCGGGTCGCCAAAGAGCCGCCAGGTATCTTTCTCTTTGTAGAGCTTTGCATTATTGCAGAGTCCCCCGATGGTTACGGCCTGCATGAACGTCTCATCAGTAGCAGGATCCAGCTCTTCCCCGGCTTTCATGAAGTTGCCCTTGGGGACATAGCCGGCGCCGGTTATTCCATAGTCGGCAAAGCCGATGAACGCGCGGGTAACGGTCATTTCATTCCGGGTGAGCGTACCGGTCTTATCGGTGCATATCGCCGTTACTGACCCCAGCGTCTCTATGGCCGCAAGCCGTCGTATAAGAACGTTCCTCTTCGTCATACGGTACATGCCGATGGAAAGAGCAACGGTCAAGGCGACGGGCAGACCCTCAGGTATAGCAGAGACCAGCTGGCTGAGCAGCACCAAAAATATATCGTAGAGCGGATACGCACGGAGTACACCCACGATCAGCGTAAACCCTATTACACATACCACTGCTTTGATGATCCAGCGGCTGAAATGGGCCATTCTGCGCATGATCGGGATATCTTCCTCGGCCTCCTGAACCGTTCGAGCAATTTCACCCATCTGGGTATGTACGCCCGTGGCAACGACCACCGCCTCTCCATGACCCGCCACCACCTGCGTCCCGGAAAAGACCATGTTGTTCTGGTCAGTTACCTTTGCTTCCTGATTTACCGGTGCGATATATTTCTCAGAAGCAACCGACTCGCCGGTGAGCACAGCTTCGTTTAGTTTCAGATTGACCTGCTCAATCAAGCGCGCATCAGCCGATATCTTATCGCCCATCTCAAAGATAATCACCTCGCCCGGAACAACTTCGCGTGACGGTATCTCCTCGATTACGCCCTCTCTTTTTACTTTCACCACGGGTGCGGCAAGTTTTTGGAGCGAGGATATCGCCCGCTCCGCTCGGCCCTCCTGTATAGAGCCAATGATCGCATTTGCCGTCAAAATCACCGCTATTATTACCGCATCGTCATATTCGCCGACTAAAAAAGCCACAACCGCTGCAAAGATAAGCACATAAATTAGCGGGCTCTTGAATTGACGAAGGAATATGTGCACATATGATTCTTTCTTCTTCTCTTCAAGTTCGTTGTAACCATGCTGGGCAAGCCGCGCCTTTGCCTCTTCTTCTGTTAGCCCTCGAATGCGCGTATCGAGTTGCTCGAATACACGCTCTACCTTCAAGGCATGCCAGCGTTCTTGACGCATCTTCTCTCACCAGAACTGCTTGCCCAATGGTGTGGGGGGCCGGTCGCCCACCTCACTACAAGACACACAACGGTAACTTACTAGGAGTTAGGCGGTTAAGAATAATACAGGGCGGGGTCAAATAAACGACAGGATCCGTGCCCGCGCGAAAAGATGAGACGGGAAGGCTAACGTTCCCGGAGGGTAGCTGATATATCTATGCGAGAGAAATGGTCATCGAGCATCGGTTTTATCCTTGCCAGCATTGGCTCCGCAGTGGGTATCGGTAATATCTGGCGGTTCCCGTATATCGTGGGCGAAAATGGCGGCGGAGCATTCCTGATCCCGTACATCATCGCGGTTTTTCTCTTTGGCATGCCGCTCATGATGCTCGAGTTCGCTCTGGGAAGGCATTTCCAGACCTCGGTGGTGCCGACGTTCAGCGCCATAGGAAAAAGGTTCAGAATAGCGGGCATCTTCATCGTCCTCGGCATCAGTATGATCCTGAGCTATTATCTGGTAATTACCGGCTGGGTGCTCGCCTATTCACTCTTCTTCATCGCTGACATCTCCGTGCCTTTCTCGGTCTTCACCGCATCGTATTATCCGCTGCTCTTCTTCCTGTGCTCAGGCGGCATAACCTTCTTTGTGGTCATGGCAGGTGTGAAGGGGGGAATCGAACAAATGGCCAAAATACTTATTCCGCTCCTGTTCATCATGCTGCTGCTACTCCTTGCCTTTTCACTCTCGTTGCCCGGTGCTGGTCAGGGCATGCGGTTCTATCTCACCCCGGACTTCGAACGGCTTACTGACCCCTTTGTATGGACTGCAGCATTTGGTCAGGCATTTTTTTCGCTGAGCGTGGGTTTTGGTATCCTGCTCACCTACGGTAGCTATATGCGGGAGGAGCACATTGCGAAAAGCGCAGGTATCATAACGATATCCGATTTGTTTATCGCAATTCTATCAGGAATCGTGATATTCCCCCTGGTTTTCTCGTTCGGTCTCGACCCTGCATCAGGAGTGCAGCTTGCCTTTGTTGCTCTGCCACCCGTATTCCAGGAACTGCGTTTTGGGCTTTTCCTGGGCGCTGTATTCTTCTTACTGCTTTTCTTCGCTGCTATAACCTCTTCGGTTTCCATGCTCGAAGTGCCAGTAGCGACCCTTATTGATCAGTATGGATTCGAGCGTAAAAAGGCGGCTACTGTGGCTTCATTACTCATCATGCTTACCGGGCTCCCCGCAGCATTGAGCTACACCGCCCTCAAATTAGAACTGTTCGGTACGCCTCTTCTCGACCTCAAGGATTTCCTATTCGGCACGATCGGACTCATACTAGCAGGCCTGATCTTAAGCATAACTGCAGGCTGGTTTCTCGATTCGCGGATCATCTTCAAGGAGATTAGGGGCGGCAGAGTGGCGCAGAAGCTGTTCACGGGCATCATCAAATTTTTGATACCCACCATTCTTCTTATCAACCTTGTGGTGAGGCTGCTCTAGCGTGAGGGATTCGGGTAACTGCGGTGGGCGCTTCATCCGCGGTGCGGGATACCGACCGTTTCAGTTCAAACGCGATGAAACGGTCACAATGCACGTTGTTCAACGTGGAGAGCAGCGCATCTCGATTGATGCACCTCGCCGCCATCATGGCCTCAGACTTATCACAGCCCACGGTCAAAAGATCGTCTTCACGAGACTCACGAGAATCCGTGGATTCTTCATGATGAGCGTCTTCAAAAACGCGCGTTCACTGTACTCTTTCAGCTTGATCTCGCCGCCGAGGGGTTGGAAGAACTTTGTCAGCTCCTGCTCGTTCAGGTTCAGCACGATGTTCTTCGCCTTCAAGCCCACCTCGAGCACCCGCCCGAACTCGCGCTTCCACCGTTTCTCGTATTCCCGTAATCGCTTCTTCGAGACGTTCTGCTCTTTCACGGCCTTCGCAATCACGTCGCCCGCGATCCTGCCGCCCTGGACCGCCTGCAGAATTCCACCGCCCGTGATCGGCTGCACGTGCCGTGCCGCATCGCCCACTAAAACTACACCGTTCGCAACGGTCTCGTAAACGGGCCCGCTCAGGGGCACCACACCATAGATCTCCGCCAGCACCTTGCCGTCCGGGAACCGGTGCTTGACAAACGAGCGCAGATAATCGCGTGCGCGATGCCCCTCACCAGAGACGTCACCGCCTATTCCTAGTCCGACGTTCGCGCAGCGCTTGCCCTTCGGGAATATCCAGAGATAGCCCTTTGGCGCGATCTCACGGCCGAAGTATGTCTCCAAATAGTGCTCGTCTACAGTGATATCGCTCATAAGGAACTCCGCACAGGTGCATACGTCTGATAGGGGCAATCGCGTATCGATTCCCGCCCAGCGGCCCACCCGTGACTCTACACCGTCCGCACCGACCACAACATCCGCCAAAATGCGCCGCTCGTTAGCTTCTGGCGTCCGCACGTACACGCCCTTTGCGTACCCGTTCTCCTGCACCAGGTCATAGGCCTGCGTCTTCACCTGCACCTCGGCACCCGCACGCGCCGCCTGCTGCGCCAGATAGTTGTCAAAGAGCCGCCGCTCCAGCACGTAACCCGCAATGTCAGAGCCCTCAACCGAGAGCGTCACCGCCGTGCCGTCTGGGCCGTACGTGGATATGCCTTTCACCTCCGTGCAGATCCACCGCGGATCAAGCTCCACATACCGCTCGATCTCCCTGCTCACGCCTTCCGCGCACTTCACCGGCACACCGATCTCCGCGTTGCGCTCGATGAGCAGCACGTCCAGACCGTGCTCCGCAGCGGTCTTCGCCGTGTAACTGCCCGCAGGGCCTGCACCGACCACAACGACGTCATAAGACTCCGCGATCATTCGTTCTAAGAAGAGCACCGTCTGTGCTACCATCTTATGGTGTGTTTCAACATACTTAAAGCTATCTTGCCGCGACGCTTCTGTAAGAATGGGGAAACGGTCTCCATCCAGCAGGCGCACGGAACGAGAAATGACGCTCATCTTAGGCCTCGAAGGCACTGCATGGAACCTCAGTGCGGCACTCGTCGATGAGTCTGACGTACTAGCCGAGGCCGTCTCGACCTATCAGCCGAAATACGGCGGCATTCATCCCCGTGAGGCCGCGCAGCATCATGCCACGGAACTAAAAGCGGTCATCTCGCGCGTCTTCCGCAAAGCGCAGGAGACCTACCCTGAGTTCTCCTTGAGCCAGATCGACGGCGTCGCCTTCTCTCAGGGCCCGGGCATGGGTCCTTGTCTCCGTACCGTCGCAACCGCAGCACGGGCGCTCGCGCTCACGTTGAAACGGCCGTTACTGGGGGTGAATCACTGTATCGCGCATATTGAGGTGGGCCGCTGGCAGTGCAAGACGAACGATCCGGTGGTTTTGTACGTCAGCGGTGCAAACTCGCAGGTGCTCGCCTACCGTGCCGGCCACTACCGGATATTCGGGGAGACGCTCGATATCGGCATCGGCAATGCGCTCGACAAATTCGCCCGGCACCTCGGGCTCAGCCATCCCGGCGGCCCGAAGATCGAGGAGCTGGCCTTACAGGGTAGAAGCTATATCGAGCTGCCCTATGTCGTGAAGGGCATGGATCTCTCCTTCTCCGGGCTCACAACGGCGGCAAAGGAGACCTATGATAAACAGCCCGGGGCACGAGCTGATATCTGCTATTCCTTCCAGGAGACGGCATTCGCCATGCTCACGGAAGTCACGGAGCGCGCAATGGGGCATCTCGGTAAGGATGAGCTGCTGCTGGCCGGCGGCGTGGGTGCGAATCGGCGTTTGCAGCAGATGCTCCAGACGATGTCCGAGGATCGTGACGGACGGTTCTTCGTCCCCGCGAAGAAGTTCCTGGGCGATAACGGGATCATGATCGCTTATCTCGGGCTGCTCATGCTCACCTGCGGTTCGATAACGCCGATCGAGCAGTCGCAGGTGCGGCCCAATTACCGTCCCGATGATGTCGAGGTCACGTGGCGCGAGTAGTCTGCTCGTCCTCCCTCGACAAAAAGCTTTAAAGGGCTTTCGACCTCTTGTATTCTAGAACTAGACTAACGAGAAGCAGGCAGGCGCAATGAAACGAGAAGAGGTCCTGATCGAGGCGTTGCCGTATATTCGTGAGTTTTACGGCTCGAAGATCGTGATCAAGATGGGCGGGCATGCATTAGTCGATGAAAGTATCATGGACAAGATCACGCAGGATCTGGTGCTGCTCCGCTTCGTTGGCATCTGCCCCATCGTAGTGCACGGCGGCGGCCCTGAGATTACGCGGCTGATGGAGCGGCTGGGTAAGAAGCCCACCTTCGTCGGCGGGCTTCGTATTACGGACGACGAGACCATGGAGATCGCGCAGATGGTGCTCGTGGGTAACATGAACGAGCGCATCGTCTCCCTCATTGGCAAGCACGGCGGCAAAAGTATCGGGCTCTCGGGCAACGATGGCGCATTGATCGTGGCGAAGAAGAAGCGGAAGCAGAAGGTCGGCCGCGCGGGCGAGGAGCAGGAGGTCGACCTCGGGTGGGTCGGCGAGATCGAGGCGATCAACGCGGAGATCCTCACGCTCACGAGCGAGCAGGGCTATATTCCCGTGATCTCGCCCATCGCCGTCGATACCGCGGGCAATAGCCTCAACGTCAACGCCGATTCCGTCGCCGGCGAGATCGCGGTCACGATCAAGGCGAAGAAGCTGATACTGCTCACCGATGTCCCCGGCGTGCTGAGTGATCCCGACGACCTAACCACCTTAATAGCCCGGACAACGCCCCTCGAGCTCCAGGAGCTCATTGCCAAGAAAGTCATTGGTGCGGGCATGATCCCGAAGGTTGAGGCAGGCCTCCGTGCCGCTGAAGGCGGCGTCACCGCGCATATCATCGACGGCCGCAAGCCGCACTCGATCCTCCTCGAGCTCTTCACTGATGAAGGCATCGGGACGATGATCGGCTAAATACGGCGCGTTTACCCTCATCGCCCGTCGTGTTACCTGCTGCGGTTCTTAGCTATTTGGATAATACATGTGATCCATAATCTGGGGTATTTATACCCCGCGCGCCATGATTTGGTGAGAGGCGGTAGCAAATGAGAACACGAGTGGATTCTTTTGGCATGAAACGTATGCTGCTCTTTAGTATCTTTCTGTTTGTCGGGATTGCGGCACTGCCTGCGATGGCGAGCGCGCTTCCTGACGAGAGCTCCAGTGGTACCGTGAACAGGGAGCAGCAGGAGATTCTCTGGCGGGGTGACGTGAGCCTGACGAACGGAACGACGATCACCGTGACGGCGCACAATAGTGGCAACGAGCATGAGGTGAACGAAACGACGGCGCTCGGGGCACTGGACGCAGCCGCGACCGTGGGCGCGTTCAACTACACGGTGACGGATGAGTGGGGCTTCCTGTTCACCGATTCGATCGCGGATGTCGCGCAAGAGGGCTGGAGCGGGTGGATGTACTGGGTGAACTACCCGGCGGAGCAGATGCCGCTGGTGGGCGCGACCGACTATACGGTAGAAGACGGCGATGTGGTAACCTGGTACTGGAGCAGCAGCATAGAGATGACGCCTGCAGATTCGCCGCGGCTCGTGATCATCACGGTCTCCGTGCGTGAATCCCAGGAGATTCTCTGGCGGGGTGACGTGAGCCTGATGAACGGAACGACGATCACCATGACGGCGCACAATAGTGGCAACGAGCATGAGGTGAACGAAACGACGGCGCTCGGGGCACTGGACGCAGCCGCGACCGTGGGCGCGTTCAACTACACGGTGACGGATGAGTGGGGCTTCCTGTTCACCGATTCGATCGCGGATGTCGCGCAAGAGGGCTGGAGCGGGTGGATGTACTGGGTGAACTACCCGGCGGAGCAGATGCCGCTGGTGGGCGCGACCGACTATACGGTAGAAGACGGCGATGTGGTAACCTGGTACTGGAGCAGCAGCATAGAGATGACGCCTGCAGATTCGCCGCGGCTCGTGATCATCACGGTCTCCGTTGCGGCAGATCCAGTATCGCCGGGTCCCGATCCAAGACCCGTTCCGACGCCTGAGCCAACGCCAACGACGCTCCCACCACACCGTAGTGGCGGAGTTCGAGCACCACAGGACGCCGATTCCGACGGCTACTCAGACCTCGAGGAACTCCTTGCGGGGACCAATCCCAATGATCCCGCTGACTACCCCGGCAAAGTGACTGTAGAAGCCACGAGCATGCCATCGCCCACCGCAACGCCAGTACCAACAGCAACGCCGATACCAACCTCCGTCGCACCAGAGCCCGTTCCCGCATCAGCCAGCCCAACGCCTCAGGAGCCTGGTTTTGAAGCTATACCTCTCCTCGCAGGGCTGCTCGCTACAGCCTATCTCCTCAAACGAGAAACGAGCCGGTAACAAAGAATGAGCAGATCAAGCTTCTATCCTTATTTTATCTCTCCTCTGTATCTGTTTGCCGTTCTGTTAGTGGCTTCGATCCTCCTCGCACTACCCCTGACGGTCGCCGCCGTGAGCGATGGGGCGGGATATCCCATGTTCCAGTACAATGCGCAACGTACCGGCAACGCGAGCGGCGCGGCGCCGGGAACCGCAACGCTGCTCTGGCAATCGGGCGAAAAGACCGCCGGCTGCATCCAGGCGGGACCGATCGTTGCCAACGGCCTGGTCTACGTGCCTACCTGGTCATCATGGATGGCTGGCAATGCCACCGATGCGCTCTACTGCCTCGATTTGGAGACCGGCAGGGAAATTTGGAATAACACGGCCGTTCGCGGGGCCTCAACGGCTGCATATGCTAATAACACGCTCTTTCTGGGCACTTCAGCAGGGACCATAGCGTGCGTTAACGCGACGAGCGGTGAAGTCCTCTGGAATAAGCAGATAGATCCGAGTGCTTCGTTCCATGGCATCGCCTCCTCGCCGCTGGTACACGGAAATCTGGTGTACGTCATGAGCTTCTCGGATGGCACGCTCCATGCCTTCTCCTTTGACGGTACCGAGCAGTGGCGCTTCTCCACCGGCGGCCCGATCTTCTGCTTTGCCTCGCCCGCGGCATATGCGGACAAACTGCTCTTCGCCGGGAACGCAGGGGGTGAGCACGCGCTCTACTGCGTCAACCTGAGCACGCACGAGGAGATCTGGAAGTTCACCACGGCCACCGAAATCCGCGCCACACCCACCATCTGGGCGGTCGAAGATTTGGTCTTCTTCTCCACGAAGTACGTCATCGGGAAACCACATGGCCTCTACGCCCTCAATCTGAGCACGGGTGCAGTGTCCTGGAACGTCACGCACAAATCGAGCTGGGCCTCTCCCGCGTTGAGCGATGGGAGACTGTACATCGGAGGCTCGACCGTCGATTCCACCCTCTATTGCTACAACGCACGCAATGGCTCGCTCCTCTGGAAGAATGAGGAGATGGGCGGCGCGGTCGACTCTTCACCGGTTGTCGCTGGCGGGAAGGTGTACTTCGGCACGAATGAAGTTGACGGAACGGTCTTCGCGTTGGATGCGGACCATGGATCCACGCTCTGGAGCTATACGCTTCAGATCCCCCCGGGCTATGGCGGCGGCTATAATATAGCATCATCTCCCGCCATCGCTGATCGCACGTTACTCATAGGAGTCGATAATATCGGCGTGCTTGCCTTTCGTGATCCGCAGTTCGCGGAATTCGATACCGGCACGCCGGAGCATCCTTATCCAAGCATCCCTGGTACCTTGTATGGGTCGCTCACGCCCGCACACGATCTCCTGGTAAATACGATGCTCATACGGGCATGCGATGGCACCGGCGGACATGCCAAATATGGTAGGATATGGAACGATTCGTGGATCGGCGCAACCGCACAGTGGAACGGGTACGTGGGCGATTGGCGCACCATCACATTTTCAGAACCATTTCTGCTACATAAAGACGAGCCCTACTATTACCGTATAGAAACCGGTTCATACCCGCAGTTGCACCATACAAATGAACTTACGGTGAGCGATGGGGTGATCACCTGCACGAAGTTCACCGATGCAAACGGGGTGGCCCATTCCGGGGCTATCCCCGCAATACGGTTGTATTTCCGGTAAGATGAACGAGAATAAGGCCTTCGTGTCCTGGAGTGGCGGAAAAGACAGCTCGCTTGCCTGTTTACGTGCTCTGACGGCGGGCTGCGAGGTCTCGTATCTCCTGAACATGCTGGATGAGTCTGGCGAGCGCGAGCGAGCGCATGGCATTCCCCTGATCCAGGTGAACGCCTCGTGGGGGTATGAGCCCGAATTCAAAGCAGCCGTGCGGAGACTGAAGCGCGAGGGGATAGAACGCGGCGTATTTGGCGATATTGACCTCCGCGAGCATCGCACCTGGGTGGAACGCGTCTGTGAAGAGCTGGTGATCGTGCCTCTCCTGCCGCTCTGGGGAATCGATCCTGACGCACTCTTGCACGAGTTCGTCACCGCTGGCTTCGAGGCTATTGTCGTCGCGACAAGGGTCAATAAGGACTGGCTCGGCCGGACGATCGACGAGTCGTTCATCAGTGAGCTGCAAGAGTGCGAGTTCCACGCAGCCGGTGAATCTGGCGAGTATCATTCCTTCGTCATCAACGGCCCGCTCTTCAAAAGAAGGATTCGGGTGAGTGAAACTGAACGGGTGCGTCATGGCGACCACTGGTTCCTGGATATCAAGCGGGGTGAGCTGGAATGAGCACGCGCACACTCGTGGTTCTCTTTACCGTACTGGCGTTCTGCTCCTGCTCCACGATCTGCGTGGCGGGCAGCGTCACCCCCTGGAACTCCCTCACCAATGACGCTTCTGAGAGCTTATCCCTCGATCTCCACCTGGACGAATATGCGACCGTTGAATGCTCCGTTACTGCCGGCTCGTCCTACCGGTGGACGTGGACGGTGAACGGTGAAGTGATTAAGGAAACTGATGGAACGAGCTCAAATCTCGCGTATGTCGTCAACGACTACGGCAGCTACCATATCAGTGCCCGAGGCACCGGTGGAAATGAGACGATTCAAGCTTCTTGGAACCTGACCGTTTGGCTGGTTATAGAGCAAGAAAACGACGTTCGGGAGCTCGAAGGGCTTAAGGACTATGTCTTACGGCTTTCTAAGAGACCCGAGCGGATCGTTTCTCTGGCACCAAGCTGCACGGAGTTCCTGTTCGCCGTTGGCGCCGGGGATCAGGTGGTCGGTGTGACGGAGTACTGCGATTATCCGCCAGAGGTGGTGGCGAAGAAGAAACGGGGCGAAATAGGCGTGATCGGCGGCTATTCCACACCCAGCTTCGAGAAGATCGTGGCACTCCAGCCCGATCTGATCGTGGGCGCCTATGGCAATCCTGATGACGTGCTCTACTGGCTCGTCGACGAAAGGGCACACCCCGGGGTCACCTATCCGCTCTTTGCACAGAACCCTAAGAACAGTGAGGAGATCTTCCGGCATCTCACGGTGTTAGGCGCGCTTACAGGCTGCAGAGCTGAGGCCGATTCACTGGAGCACGAGCTTCGAGAGCGAGTAGCAGCCATCACAGCAGAGACCGCTTCCCGGCCTCACCAGGAGAAGCCGCGCGTCTTTTATAATATCGGCGATTTCTTCACCGCCGGTGACAATACCTTCGTCAACGAGGTCATTACGCTCGCGGGTGGCATAAACATTGCCGCCGACTCCTCGGGTTACTTTGTCATGAACCTCGAAGAGCTGATCTATCGCAATCCGCAGGTAATTATCTGCGATAGCGGTATGGGGAGCATGAGTCTCGCGTATGAGCAGATCATAGGGGATAAACGGCTGCACATCGTCGATGCCGTAAAAAAAGGATGGGTGTACGTCATTGACGCCGACATTATAGATCGGCCAGGGCCCCGCATTGTGGACGCTCTGGAGCTCGTCTACCAGGATTATAGCGACTTCTTCGCGGCCACACGCCCAACACCCTCACCGTCAGAATCACCTTCATCAGCAAGCAGTGGCGGGTCGAGCGCGAAAGCCGCCCCGACAGCTGCTCCATCGATGCCCGTGCCGTCGCCACAGGTGACCGAGGCCGTGCGAACCGTTCCGGTGCTGAAGGCCGGTGAAGCTGCAGCGATGCTCTTCGTGGATATGGATATCTCGATGCTCACGCTCAGCTCGGATACCACGGTCAGCGATGTAAGAATCGCGATAAAACGTGTGGAGAGACCTCCGAACGTTCCCGCGCCTCCTGATACCACGTATGGTTACCTGGACCTCATGGTCACAGCGGAAGAGAGCGCACGGGTGTCCGGCAGCATTGAGTTTAAGGTGCTGAAATCGTGGTTTGAAGTCCATGACATTGCGGAGTCGACCGTTAGTCTTTCCAGATACGATCCACGAGCTGGGTGGTCTAAACTATCCACCTCGCGAGTCGATGCGGACGATCTCTTCGCCTTCTTTGTGGCGGAGACGCAGGAGTTTTCGCTCTTCGCGATCACGGGAGAGCCGCGAACAAGGGCAACAGGAACAACCGCTCCGTCTGCTGCGCCTACCGCACCACCACGTCCCCCCGGCGATCCCTCGCAACCAGCAACTGCTCCTGCTGCAACACCCGAGCCAGAGACGAGCGCCGCAGGCATTCCGGGATTCGAAGCGATCGGCGCGGCGATTGCGCTGCTCATCATTACGGTCCGCAGGCGAGGTAAAGGACTGAAATCCGGGACGGTGCGCTCATCATTACGATCCGCTGCTTTAAGCTGAGCAGAGCGTATAGGGTGAATGAAGAATCGAGGATGCTGGGCTTCGGAACACGATGAACACGGGATATAACGCACCGGGACTGCGAAAAATACTCCACTGGAAGCTGGTGCTGATTTACTTGCTGCTCTTTCTCTTCCTTTCCATCGTCTTGACCACGGCGATTGGGCCCGTGTACGTGCCGCCGCGGGAGATCGTCATGCTCCTGGGGAGCAAGTTTGGGCTCTGCGTCTCCCCCTCCGTTGCCCATGAGGTCATCATCTTCCAGATACGATTACCGCGGATTTTCCTCGGTCTTCTGGTCGGCATTGCACTCGCCACCGCGGGAACAGCACTCCAGGGCCTGTTCAAGAACCCCATGGCCGACCCCTACATCATCGGCATCGCGTCCGGCGCCTCGGTCGGCGCCGCGCTCTCGATCATGGTCATCCCGCAGGTCTTCTCCCTCTATACCACGCCAATAATGGCTTTTCTTGGCGCGCTCTGCACCATTCTCATCGTCTATAATATCGCGAAGGTCGGCGGTCGCATTCCTGTGGATACTCTCTTGCTCACCGGTATTGCTGTCTCCCTGTTCCTGGGCGCGGTGTTATCTTTTATGATGTCCATTGCCGGCGAGGCATTGCACAACATCTTCTTCTGGACAATGGGCGGCTTCTGGCTCGCGAACTGGACGAAAGTGAAAATAACCGTGCTGCCCGTGCTCCTCAGCTTCGGCGTGATCTATATCTTCGCCAAGGACCTCAACGCCATGCTGCTCGGTGAAGAATCCGCACAGACCCTCGGCATCAATGTCGAGACGGCAAAGCGGATCCTTCTGGTGCTCTCTGCGTTCATCACCGCCGCGGCCGTAGCATTTACCGGTACCATCGGGTTCGTGGGGTTGATCATACCGCACATCACCCGAATTTTGGTCGGCCCCGATCATCGCATTCTCTTTCCCGCGTCGGCACTGCTGGGCGGGATTTTTCTCATCTGGACAGACGCACTGGCACGGGTACTGGCAGAGATGCCCGTTGGCGTGATTACCGCGTTCTTCGGCGCGCCGTTCTTCATCTACCTGCTGAAGAAGCGGAAGAGCGGGTACGCTCTGGCGTGATGGGAAAGGCCGCAAAAACGAACGAGCACTTACTTAACCGCTACACCAACGGCACGCTGGATCAACCGCTGGATCTCATCGAGTTCCTTCTCCATCGGGCCTCGCTTGTCCGGTATTTCCAGGATGATGGGTCGCACGCCTTTCTTCTTCGCGTTGATATCCCGTATCTTCTCGCGGGTACGTGGATCAGCTGCCAGCTGCTCGGTGATGAGAATAATCGCAAAGTCCTCGCGTGCCAGACGATCGAGCACATGGGCGGTATCCTCCTGCTCCCCGTCCAGCCCCTGCTCGTATACCGCGTTCACGCCCGCGAGCCGGAATCCCGTGGCGGTATCAGGATCACCAATTACTGCTACTGCATTCATCTCCCCGTCATTAGATAGCAAGGGTAAGGAAAGCGACGATCATTCCACCCTCGCTCGCTTTCTACACCTCCTTTCTCGTATTGGATGATCAGATATCCCGGTGTATCAGGACGAAGTGCTCTCGAAGAGCGCTTTCACGATCTCCTCCCGGAGACTCGTCGAGAAGCGTGCCATGCGTTGCTCAAAGGTGTTGTTCACCTCGATCTTCCCGTCCGTTTGCCGGACAATAACGCCGCCCACCGATTTCATCTGTTCAGCGGCCAGCGTCAGCTTTAATGCTCTGCCCTGCTCGCGGCTCAGTGCTTTACCCCATTCTGTGAGCTGTGCTTGTGTAATATGTGCTGCTGCTGCATCCTCATCGCTGAGGAGCACGTCCAGGTCTATTCCTGCACTGCTGCTCCCGGTCGCAATGCTCAAGACACTCTCGGTTATGAGCCCCCTCAAGATCTCCGCGTAGGAAACGTCCTTGAACCCCGAGCTCTTCACGCCGGGTATGCGGGTCAGTGCGGACTCCAGGGTTCTCTCGATCATCGCTTCCTCTGTACTCCATTTGAGCTTTCTCGCGTTTTGGCGTGCTGCACGCACCATGCGCTCCTTCTCCTCCGCTCCTTTTCGCTCCTCAGCAGCTAAAAACTGCTGCTTCTGCTGCTCGAGCTCGTTACGCGCTGCTTCAAGCTTCGCGTCAGCCTGCTGCTTCGCGTCGGCCGCGATCTGCTGCCCTTCCTCGCGAGCTTCCGCCCTTATCCGCTCCACCATCTCTTTCGCGCCCATCGACTATCACCTCAGGCCTAAAATGCGCTCCAACACGACCGCAATCGCATGATCGAGATTCGCCTCGGCGGCAGCTTTCAGTTGCTCCGCCTCCGCCTGGGCAGCTTGCAGGATCTTCGCCTCCTCTTGCTTACCCTCCTCGATATGCCGCGCAGCAATCTCAGCGGCTAAGCGCTTCTCTTCCTCACGCGTCTGCTCCTTGAGCCGCTTGATCTCCTCATCAGCATGCTGGAGTATGGTCGAGACGCTCGCTTTTGCCTCCTCGAGTACCTTTCGCCCTTCCTCCTCACCTTCTCGTATGATCTTCAGCGCTTCTACTGCCATCGTTAATAACCTTCTATGCCCGCTTCTCTTTAATAATCCTACCCATTTAAAATCTTCAGCACGGTGTACTCTCTTTAGCAGGGCAAAGGGGCGCTTGTGCGCGTACCGCCGGGCAGATAGATGAAGGTAATCAGTATAGTCGGGAAGCAGAAAACCGGGAAAACGAGCCTTATCGAGCGCTTGATTGCGAGCCTGAAGCATTATGGCACGGTGGGCTGTATAAAGCACGCTCAGGAGTTGGAGTTGGCGATGCCGATCGCTCGTGATACCGATCGGTTCTTCACGGCGGGCGCTGACGTGGTCGTGGGCGTATCGGGTGAACGGAGCATAAAACTGAGCGGTCCACGCGATCTGACGGATTTAATCGAGGAAATGGCGCGGTCAGACATCTCATTTCTGCTCGTCGAGGGGTTCAAAAGCAGCGCATTACCGAAGATCGCGCTGAGCGACTATCTTCCCCATGAGGTCCGGAACGTTCGCAAACGCGTGGAGCTGAAAAGCGGCACGGAAATACCCGATACGGTAGTAAAGGAGCTGGTTGAGTTCATTCTCGCGCTTGACGAGTATGCTTGACCGAACGGAACGCCGCTTCATGATAGGAGCAGGCAGGTTCTGCGACGCTGTATCTTTTTCTCTTTGCGGTTTCTACTGAGTATCGGTAAGGTTGGTGGTTGGTGTGAACGTGACAGTTAGCTTTTCCTCGGTTGATGCCCTTCGCAGTCCCCTTGACTGGATGTACCGGCTCGAGGAGGCCGGCTTCCAGGGCTGGGAGATCGTGAATGAGGGACTACAGAAAGTTGAAGGTGACCTGAAAGAGCGGGTGCAAGCAGTGCATGAAACGACTGATCTCATCTTCTCACTCCATGCACCGCTCTCCGATATCAACATCGGGAGCGTCAACGAGCCGATCTGGAAGGAGAGCGTGCGTCAGGTAAAGGAGAGCATAGAGAGCACCTATGAATTCATCGACGATGTCTGCGTCGTCCACCCGGGCTTCTTCTCGCCGCTCTCCGTGCAACAGCCGGCGTCCGCGGTTCAGAAGGCCGTTCAGGCGCTCACCACACTCTGCGAGTTCGCTGCCGATCGCGGTCTGCGTATTGCGGTCGAGAACTTGACCTCGGCGAATATGCTCATGGGTCGGTATCCCGACGAGCTCGTGCAACTCGTTCGTGAGACGAATATGGAGAATCTGGGGCTCTGCCTCGATGTCGGGCATGCAAACACCACACAGATGCTGGACGAGTTCTTCCGTATTCCCGCGGAGAACGAAGACGTAGAGATCATACACCTGCACGCGAGCGATAATATGGGCGAGCGCGATCTCCATCTCCCGCTGGGGGAAGGCAACCTGGACTGGCACAAAGTGGTTCGCGGCGTGAATGCTACTGACTATTCCGGGCTCATGGTACTGGAGCTCTACACCCTTGAGGCGGGTATCGCGAGTCTGGACTTCCTCAACCACCTGCTCGCACACGACACCCTCTGAGCAGGCTCACCACTTTACGCTCACGCACGCAGTCTATCTACTGAAGCAGCACCATGCGCCTCTATGCCTACGACGCGGGACAGTGTAATCCGAAGAAGTGCACCGCGCGGAAATTGGCGCGGTTCGGCCTGATTACGACGGTCAACGTGCTGCGAAAGATCCCCTACACAACCCTCCTTCTGGTCCCGACCGCGGAGAAGGCGCTCTCACCTGCGGACCGGGTACAAGCAGGCAGCATCACGGTCTTTGATTGCTCCTGGAAACACTATGGTCCCTTTGAAGAGACGTTGAGGCGTTTAAAGCGGAGAAAGCGCGCGCTCCCCTTCCTGATCGCTGCTAATCCTACCAACTACGGGAAACCGTTCATCCTCAGCTCCGTAGAAGCATTGGCCGCGGCATTAGTCATCCTCGGTGAGCGCGAGCACGCGCGTGAGCTGTTAGCGAAGTTCAAATGGGGCGAGGAATTCCTGCGGTTGAACGAGGCGTTGCTGCTCGCTTATGCCGCGGCTCAGGACAGCAGCGACGTGGTCGAGCTACAGAAGCAGTTCATGGATCTGCGAGCACGAAAGCCCTGAGATTTTTCCCCTTCACTAGTTGAGGCTGTCTCGCAATCAATCCTGTGAACAGACCAACAAGTTACGGGAAATAAGACAATCTCGTGAGCCCACAAACCTGAGATGCCAAATTGACGAATGAGCCACCAATTTTTCCCGGGGCAGGGACGTTCTTACCCAACTTACCCCCACACCATCTTCAGGTTATGACCCGTACACACCAGATTAAGCTCCATTCGCGCACCTTTGGTGCCCCTTGTCAGAAACGCTCGGGACTTCCTATTCTGTTTCATGATCCCGAATACCCACTCGACCGTCTCTTTTCCGTTCCGGTATTCCTCTTTTCCAACATCAGATCGCATCTTCGCGGCCATCCGCCGCCGTTCCGCCTCATACCCATCGCTGGTGATGATCCGTTTCTCTTCTTACCGGCGCATTCTGCGCGAGCTGAGAACAGCTATTAACGCTCAGCACATTGTCTCACAATTATCTATCAATTGTCTTAAATATGCTGAGGACATTAAGGACAGATCATTTTGTGTTAGCACGATCGCGTTTTAGAGGGTGGCGGGTAGGATTGTTGGATACCTCTATTTATCGATAAAAATATCCTAGATATACAAGGTATGGCATTCTGCGATATTGACGGGGCGCAGTTCCCGCGGAAATACCGTGCAGTTCCGTTGGGTGAATCGGAGGCAGAGGCTATTTCAGCGGTCTATAAGGCCGTCTGGCTGGCCGCATGTGACTATCCGCAAGAATGGCGTGAGAAGCGCGCGATGACTGCGGACCAGGTCAGGAGCGAGATACAAGCTGGCTACTACTTCTTCGGCGTCTATGCAACAGGCACGCTCGTCGGTGTCTACAAGGCATCCATCACTGAGCGCGGGTGCTACGGCGAGCAGCAGGCGGTACTGCCCGAATACCAGAACCAGGGCGTGGCGTACGCGATGTATGAGCAGTTCCTGGCCTTCGCTAAAACGAATCACTGCAACGTTAACTACGTCAATATCCTCATCGGCAATGAGCCCTGTGAACGTGCCATGAAGCGCTATCACTTCTACAAAACCGGCGAGCCATGGGAGCAAGCAAAAGGGATGTGGGTACAGACCTATGAACGCAAGGTTGACGAGGATTGCTAAAACGCCCTTCCCGCACCTCTTCCGTGGCTTCACCCTTTTTTAGCCGCCACCCACTAGTAAACACAACAATGCCTGCACCAACAACCCCGGCACAAAGACCGGTTGCCGTATGGCTCGCTGAGGATTTCTTGCCCGAGGAGCGACGCGCGATCCGATCACTGACCGTTATACTGAGAACGATTGGCTGCCAGTGGCGGAAATGCACGATGTGCAGCTTCTGGCAGGAATCCGCCCCGGTTACGCAAGCGGATGTGCTCACACAGATGGCGTACGCGCTCCAGAGCAGTCCAGCGGAGGAGTTCGTACTCAAGATCTTCACCTCCGGCAGCTTCCTCGATGAGCGCGAGATCACGGCTGAGACGCGACGAGCAATCGCGGAAATGGTGCGCGAAAGAACCAGGCTGCGAAAGCTCATCGTCGAGACGCGACCAGAATTCGTCACCCCAACCAGGCTTGAGGATTTCACGGGCGGTGCACAGCTCGAGCTCGCAATCGGCCTGGAAACCGCTGATGAATGTATCAGATCGACCTCTATCAACAAGGGCTTTACGTTCGCTGAATATCAGCAGGCAGCGGAGACTGCACGGGACTGCAGTGCAACGGTGAAGACCTATCTGCTGCTGAAACCACCCTGGGTCTCGGAGAAGCAGGCGATTGAGGATGTTATCAGGTCAGCCGAGCGCGTATCGCCGTATTCTTCGACCATCTCCTTGAATCTCTGTAATATTCAGCGGCATACACTCCTGGAAACGCTCTGGAGACGGGGCTATTATCGACCCCCCTGGCTCTGGAGCGCGCTCGAAGCAATCACGGCGATAGCGAAACGCGATCTCGTGGTGCTGTCTGATCCCGTGGGCGCAGGCTATCGCCGTGGCCCGCATAACTGCGGCAGCTGTGATCGCGCGATCACCGCTGCAATCAAGCGCTTCAACGCTACCCAAGATCTAAGCGTGCTCACCCGGCTTGATGAGCTTGAGTGCGCCTGCAGGGACGTCTGGCACACACTGATGGGCCGCGATGCGTTCCTCTTCGGCTCACTACCGTACCTCGAGCGAAAGGTTAACAAACGAGCACACGAATTAGTAGCATATGAGTGAATGAGCATGGAGAGTCTCGAGCACGTGAAACGGGTGGTGGATTACCCGAAATATCTTAAACGGCTGCTGCTCTCATTAGCACTTGCGCTGCTCACGCTGTTCATCGCCTTCGGCTTGATGTTCTTCGCACTTGAGGACCGCGCGATTCCCGGAGCGTTCGTCTTGCTGGTGTTCGCCCTCTTCTTCATCCTCTTTACCGTCTTTTACGAGTCAAAAGCAAGGAGCACGAGCAAGAGTAAGGGAAAAGGCAAGGCGAAGGCGGGGAATTACCTGGGTGAAGGCCTGAAACCGCTCATTAGAGGCGTATTCCTTGGTATCTGTGCCACCTTCGCGCTCGTGACCGTTTTCGGCGGCCTGCTGCTCACGCTTGAGCACGGTTTTGCCGTGATCGGTGGCGAGTTATCGTTTATCTCGGCGCTGGCCATCGCTATGATCATAAGCATGGTATATCTCAGCCTCTTGCGACCACCCAGTACGTCATAGCGAGATCTTGAGGACGCGCTCGAGTTTCGCTCTTACCTCGTCCGTGGGCATAATCTCCTCGTGCTCGATCTTCCGGAGCAAGGACTGCTTCTCGTTGATCCGTTGCGCGAGCTCAGCCTGTTTCAGTCCGACCCGTTCTCGCGCCTCCTTTATCCGTCGGCCGAAATCCTCCGGGATCCCGAGTTCCTCCTCCAGCTCATGATCCATCTGCTCGTACAGGCGCTGCTTTGCCCGTACGAGCTGCTCCTGCTCGCTCGTGAACGATGTGCGCGCCTTTGCTGGCTGGTTCTCCCCTGCGCTCGTGCCGTATCGCGCACATGCGCGACAGACGCGGAGCTGCGAGCTACCAATGGTGATGTACTGCGCCTTTCCCACTATGGTCGCGCCACATATCTCGCATTCGGCCATGCTAAAACCTCCTGCGTCTATCTAACTAACCTCTGCTATCTTATATATGGAGGCGAGCAGTAATAAATAGAGGGGATAACATGAAAGCGAGCAGTGTTGGCGTCCCGTCAGATGATGAGTATTCACGGTACCTTAATGACCGCATCAAGCAACTGGAGGAGTCAAATACCCGGCTGCGAGATCGGCTGGAGCGTATGAATCGCGAGGGGCGGTATTACGAGGATATGCGAACGCGCTATGAGGGCGAGCTGCGAAAGCTGCGGTCTGAACTGGAGAAGTTACGTGCTCCACCGTTGATTATTGGTACGGTCGTTGAGGTAATTGACGATACTAAGCTGGTCGTGCGGAGTAGCACCGGTCCGCGTTTCGTCGTCCATTACTCCCCCCAATTCTGCGAGCCCCAGAAACTCTTCGCGGGCGCACAGGTGGGCTTGAATCAGCAGTCGCTCGCGGTCGTCAGCGTGCTCTCATCAGCAAAGGATCCCTCGGTCTACGGCATGGAGGTGATCGAATCCCCCGACGTTGATTATGGCATGATTGGTGGGTTAGAGAGCCAGATAGAGGAGATAACCGAGATTGTTGAACTCCCGCTCACCGATCCTGAACGGTTCCTGCGTATCGGTGTGGTGCCGCCGAAGGGCGTGCTCCTCATCGGTGAGCCCGGAACGGGCAAGACCATGCTCGCGAAAGCGGTGGCAAACCGTACCTCCGCCACTTTTATCCGCGTCGTTGGCTCTGAACTGGTGCAGAAGTATATCGGCGAGGGTGCCCGGATGGTACGTGAGCTGTTCGAACTGGCGAAGGAGAAAGCCCCCTCCATACTCTTCATTGATGAGATCGACGCGATCGCGGCACGGAGGATCGAAGATGGCACTTCGGGCGAGCGCGAGGTGCAGCGAACGATGATGCAGCTCTTGGCAGAAGTGGATGGATTCGATCAGCGTGGCGAGGTACGTATCATCGGCGCCACGAACCGGCCGGACATTCTCGATCCTGCACTGCTCCGACCTGGTCGATTTGATCGTATCATCCATGTGCCGGTACCGGATAAAAATGGGCGGCTGGAGATCTTCAAGATCCACAGCAAACCGATGAAGCTGGCGAAAGACGTGGATCTCGAGTCCCTGGCGAAACTTACCGAGCGTGCAACGGGTGCGGATATCAAGGCGATTGTGGTCGAAGCAGGCATGTTTACCGCGCGTATGCAGAAAAAAGCGGTGGGTATGGAGGAATTCGAACGCGCGATCAAGAAAATCAAAGAGAGCAAGCAGTGGGATTTCCTCACCACAAAGGAAGCGGGCGTTATGTTCGCCTGAGACGCCCGCACTCTGCTATCAGACCTCTCGGGTACGGTCGGTCGGTAATAGCTTCCCGGGGAATGGAGACACATGCGCGCCACGCAATCACACCAGGTGTGGTTTGAGGTACGGCGAAAAGCGCTGCATCTCTGCGGGATCCTCATTCCTGTGCTCTACCTCCTCTTTCCCAAAGACTGGATCATTCTTGGCTTTCTTATCGGCTTCTGTATTATCGTCCTCATTGAATGGTTACGATTTCGCGGACGTATTACGCTGCCGGCTCTCAGAGAACGGGAGCATCAATGCATCCCCGCCTACGTCTTCTTCGTCACCGGCGCGTTCCTGAGCATTCTCATCTTCGAGAAGACTATTGCGATCACCGCGATACTCATGCTGGCACTCGGAGATACCGCCTCCGCGCTCACCGGCGTGCTCATCGATGCAGAACCACGCTGGCACGAGCGGCGAAGGAAGCGGCTGGAGGTGATGCTCGTGATGTTCGTTACGTGCTTTATAATTGGCTGGCTGATGCTCTGCTCGATACCCCTAGCGGCCCTTGGCGCGCTGGGCGCTACCGTTGCGGACGGGCTGCCGCTGAGCATTCGCGGGTACCACCTGGATGACAATCTCACGATACCGCTCTTTGCCGGCGCGTTGATGTCTGTTGGGGTGGTTTGCTAGGGTGGGTACGGTACACACAGCTCAAAGGGTCTCGCCGGCGTTGAGGCGCCAATCTCGTTTCGCCATATACTCATGCGCCTGCATCAGTACGTCGGTCTCAGCATCCTTCTTGCTCTTAAACCACTGCCCACTTCGTACACCCGCTAACGCCACGAAGTCGCCCGTCGCCGGGTCTTTGATCGCGCACTGTTCGACCCGCCACTCCATCTGGTGCGCCTCGCCTCGTGACTCGTATCTAAACCTGATCTCGGGGTTGCTGCGGTAGATCTCGCGAAATTTGTTCTCAAATTGATTTCGAACCGGCAGGAACGCCTCTTCGGTCGCGAGCCGCTCCTGCAGCCGCGTAAAAAGATCGAACTGCTTTAGAAACTGCTTCACCTCGCGCAGTCCGGTCGCTTCCTCGCTATCCCTGTAGATAGCACCGCACATAGCCTCAAAAACGTCCGCAACCACCTTCGCGCTGATCTCAATGGCGGGTTCTGTCGCTCTGATAAACGCCGTCAACCCGAGTTGCTCGCCGAACGCTGCGAGCTGCTCGTTGCGCTCGATCTCAGCCTTGAGGAACGTCATCTTCCCCTCGTCCAGCGATCCATGCGCAAAAAGGTGTTCAGCTATGATCAAGCTGATAACGCGATCGCCGAGGAACTCCAGTTCCTGATAGTTGGCGATCTCGGGATGCTCCTGCGTGTACGAGCTGGTGGTGAGGGCAGTCAGCAGTAGCGTCTGATCCGTGAACCGGTAGCCGATCCGGCGTTGGAGTTCGGCGAGTGCGGTGGCTGCAAGCTCACTCATTCATGCATGAACGCTCCTTATCCATTATCTCTATAAGTTCACACGCCCGTAGGTGGCGAAACGAAGAATAAAATGAGTGAAGAGGCTGTTCGAGCCTCTCCCGTTCTCCCTGTGACTGTTTGTTGCAGCGTTGCTAACGCGCTACAGCCCCAGGACATCCCTGAGCTGGAATTGATATTTTCCTAATTTCCCCTCGAAGTTACCTGCGCTTATTTTTACCACGTCCGGAACCTTCACCGCAGCCTTTATTCCTATTCGCATCGCTTCTTTAACTGCTTTCTCGCTAACGCCGTTGATCACTATTTCATACACACCATTCACACCTGCGGGTATTTGAGAACCTTCTACTTTATCCCGCAAGGTAGGACAGAACTTCTCATTGGTACTGGCATGCATGAACTTATATTTTGAACCTATTTTCGAGCCTGATGCAACAACACCACCGGTAAAAGGTGTTATTGTGCCCTCTACCTGTCTTATGGCAGCAACACTATTTTCAGCGGCGATTAATGCAGACATCTGATCCTTTGCAAGGATAAAGAAATTACCCCCGGCAACCCCGGCCTGAACGCCGTATTCCTCTTCACAAATAAAATCACCTTCCATCATTGGAATGCCCCAGACTTTACGACCACCTACTTCTTTTTCATATTCATAGCCGTCACCAAAGAAGTGGAGTTTTATAGGGAGTTTTTCTTCTGCGTCGAGACCATTAAACATGGCTGTTGTAGGTGCTGTGAATACACACTGCCCCAATCGTCCCAGCAGTTGTTCCTTTATGCCGTCCTTTTTGAAATGGCAGATCATTATTGCCACTCCCGGACGCCCATCAGGGGTTTCATCACCGGTGAGTACTCTATCGATCCCCGCCTCCGCAGGACAGCCAATGACCGACGTGCCGAACCCTGTCGCCTCTTTCGCCGTTTCCATCGCCCACTTCTCGTTCACCGCCGTGATCAACACACGTGCGACCTTTATGGGAAACGCTTCAGCAAAGGTATCTTCTATCTCAACTCCTTCCCATTCCATTTTTGCCTATCTCCTTGATGTGGCTAGAATGAAGCTCGTGAAGTACAAAAAGGTTTCTATTTTTCTCGCTCTTCCGCTGCGCTGCGCGTGATCATCGCACGGGTCTTCGCCTGCTTATCCACAAGTAGCTGAACACCAATACGACGGAGATATGCGGTCGAGTACCCCTTGCCGTGGATCAATAACTCGATCAGGTCGTCCACCTCATCAATATCTGCGCTGATAAAGAACGAATCGTGGATCGCGAAGCTCAAATGCAGCCGCTGCGCGAGCTCACGATGCTTCGTGAAGCTCGTCCCATAGTAGGAGACTGAGAATGCCGCTGGTTTCCGCAGGAATAGCGCGTTCGTACCCCCTTTTCGGCCCGGCGCGATCACCACCTCCTCGGGATGCGCGACGATCTCATTGATCGTCGCGGGCAGCGCGAGCGGAATATCGGCCATGACGATCAATACCGGCTCCAGTTCGTCCGCGAGCAGATCGTTGAGCGCATCGTTCAAGCCACGGGTGTCCTCACGCATCGTGATACGCATGTTTGACGCGTCATGCTGCTCGGCCACCGTCATGAGATCAGCCGATGTGGCGGTCGTGATAATCTCAACCTCACGGATCGTCGATCGGCCCAGCGTAACTAACACATCCCGGAGCATGCACAGTGCGAGCTCCTCACGTTCGTTCTCGCTCAATAACGCGCCCAAACGTGATTTTGCGCCTGCCTGCTTGAAGGGTATTACCGCTCTCACATCGTCTAGTCTATACCCTCACCCTATTTATAAGGTTTGATTCCGCTTCCTGTCTCTTCAGCCAAAAGCGAGCGGTCGGTCGCGCTCTGTATATAATAGCGGCAGACGCTCCAAACCGGAGCAAAACAGGTCTTCAGATTCAGACAGACGGCTAGCAGATTGCCGTTAACTCGGCGAGCACGTGCTCGCACGTCGCACGCAAAGCATTCGCCGCTTCGCCGATGATCTCATCCACCGGCAGCGCACCATCACTCTCGACCGTAAAGAGCAGGGCACCTTTGTGGTTCCCCTCTACCAGCTCATGATAGCTGCAGGCGGTTACGGCCTGCCACTTCGCATGCTCGCGACCGCATCCCAACCGAGCAACCGCCTCCAGTGCGATCCTTTGGCGGGCAACCGACTTCAAGCCCCCGACTTCACGCTCCGACGAGATCAACTTCACCAGCGGGATATTCCCATATGCCGGCTCCACGGTTGGATCAGAGGAGATAAGCTCCTTGGAGTAGACGACCGTATAACCTTCCCGTTCTGGGCTGGTCGCTTCTAGGGTCAGTGAAATCCGGTCCTCAGGCACGAACTCGTGGCGCTTCGTTCTCAGCGGAATCAAGCCCAACCGGTGCACTAACTGCTCGTCATATAAGTGCGAGGTGTTCTCCAGGATGTTCACCTCATCGATGGCAAGCTTCGCCACGTCCGCGATCATCGTTCGCCGTAACGCATTGGCAAAACGGACCTTCACGCCCGAGAGTATGAACTTCACCTCGGTCTCTCCGCGTTCCGCTATTTCCACATCCATTTCACTCGTATGGTGCGTCTCCATCCCACCAGAGGTCACCGCAACTTAAACGCGCCTACCACGCTTGCCACCCGGCCGCTTCGTGCCGTCGTGCGGGATTGGTGTCACGTCCTCGATCTTCCCGATCCGCAATCCAGCACGCGCAAACGCGCGAATCGCCGCCTGTGCACCCGGTGCGGTCGTCCGCGATTTCCGGCCCGAGGCCGCCTTCACCTTTACCCGCAACCCCCGTATCTCCCGCTCTCTCAGCTTGTCTGCCAGCTGCTGTGCCATGAGCATCGCGGTATACGGTGAGCTCTCATCGCGGTCTGCTTTCGCCACCATCCCCCCGGATGCGCGTGCAATCGTCTCTGCGCCCGTCATATCGGTAATCGTAATGATGGTATTATTGAATGACGAGAAGATGTGCGCGATCGCCCAACGATCCTCGACCATATTACCGCTTCGCCTCCTCAGCCACTCCTTCTGCCATCGGTCTTGGTTTTACCCCGATCGGTGGCGCGCCATAATAATCGATTCGCTTCTCCGCGTCCACATCCACAACGTACGACGGAACGGTCACCCGTCGACCGTCAACCGCGATATGCCCGTGGACGATAAGTTGGCGCGCCTGCTTGAGCGAGTTGGCCAGCCCTTTCTTGTAGACCCGGGTCTGCAGTCGCCGCTCCAGAAGATCCTCGACGGTTAATGCCAGGACGTCCTCGACACGGCCGGTTGAGTCCTCACGCTCGCGCAGTATCCCGCGTCGGCGCAAGGCCGTTACGATCGCGTCGCGCTTCCGTAAGGTATGTTCTGTGGGCTTCATACCCGCGATCTCAGCCAGAATCGCGCGGATCTCGCGTCGGTAACGCTTGACCACACTATCAGCCTTCCAGATCTCGCGCTTGCTCTTCAAGCCATAGGTCTCTACGATCTCGCGCTCCTCTTTCATCCGTGTCATCTCCCACGGCCGTCGCGGCTTCTCGTATCGCTTTTTTCTCTGCTTTGGTTGTCCCATCTTCTCCTCTCGCCCCCGGTTATTTGCCTCCCTTCGCTGCCAGCTGCTTCCTGCGTATAACACCAACGACCAGCCCTCGTCGGCCCGTGGATCGCGTGCGTTGTCCGCGCGCCTTCAGACCACGCTCGTGCCGTATACCACGATACGACCGGATCTTCCGGAGCAAATTAACGTCCTCACGTAACTGCAGCACCTGATCCGCGCCCATAATGTGTTTATCATCACCCGTGAGGATGTCCTTCCGCCGATTCAGCATCCACTGCGGTAAGCGCTTCTCAACACCGGTGATCGCGCTCTTGAGCTGCTCTATATCATCATCTGAAAGGTTACCCATCTTCTGATTTGGGTCGACACTGGTATGCGCGACGAGAACCCGTGCCACGCGCTGCCCGATTCCTTTTACGCCGCAGAGCGCATGGACAACTTTTCTATTACCATCCAGGTCAGTATCTAGGATCCGGACGATGTGCTTGAAATCCGCGTTCTCAGCTTCGCTCTCTTTAACCTTCTCCTTGCCTCTTTCCTTTGCTCTTCCCGTCGCCTTTGCTTTTGTTTGTTTTGCTTGTGCGCCCTTCACCACTTCTTCAGTCATCTTTATCCGTTCTCGCTTCTCCAAGCATACGTATGTATGCGCCGAGGAAGGGATTTGAACCCTTGAGTTCCTTTCGGAACACAGGCTATCTAGTCCGGAGAGCTCCAGGCCTGCGCCTTACCGCTCAGCCACCTCGGCTTTACTTCTCCAACCTTTAGGATATGTCCCGGGCTTCATAAGTACTTTCCGTGTTTCTACACATATACCTTTCTCGGCCTTGAGCATCTCCCGTGAGTTCAGCACCGCTTCGCCCAGACTCACAGCTTCCCCTTTTAAGGTATATACTATCACGGAGTCTCCTCTATTTATTCCTTCTTCGAGCCGCGCGATCCCCGGGGCACTCAGATCAGCACCGTGAGCGAGCGCATCCACCGCGCTATCCTTTACCATGATGCAGCGCAGGTGCCTGACGGCGTCTTCCAGCGGCATGATCAACTGCCGCAGCAGTCGCTCATCGCCCGCCTGGTAAAAGACGTACGCGTCCTTCAAGTCGTGGAGCGTTGTTAACCTCTCCTCGCTAAACGGGAACGACTTCGTTCGTCGCAGTTCGGCCATGTGCGCACCAACGCCGAGTGCGAGCCCGAGGTGATGGCAGAGCATGCGGATGTACGTGCCCGCTTCACAGCCGACCGTCACGAGCACCTCCTTACCTGCAATCTCCATAACTTCAAGGTAATGCACCGTTCGTTTCCGTATCCTGCGTCTGACCGCGGACTTTAATGGCGGACGCTGGTAGATCTCGCCCACGAATTCCGCGCTCACCGCCCGCAGCCTGCTCTCATCCACCGGACGGTGGACTCGCATCACGCAGACATATTCCTTATCGCCCACAAAGATCTCCGCGAGCTTGGTTGCCGTGCCGAGCAGAACCGGGAGCACGCCGGTTACCTTCGGGTCGAGCGTGCCGGTATGCGCCGCCTTGTTCAGCTCCAGCATCACTCTGATCCAGGCTACGACCTCATGCGATGTGGGGCCTGCGGGCTTATCAATCGTTACCACGCCGTGCTCGAGGTGCTCGCGTATGGGGCGCTGCTCCGGTGGTATGCCGTAGCGCGGATCGGTGATCGCAGGTGCTTTCTCCAGGCTGCAGCGTTCAAAAGGCTTCCGAAATTCGCTCATCCGGTCCTGCATCACTCAATTTATCTTATACAAGGTCGTCCGCCGCTTTGGTATGCGACCGGCCTCTCTGATCAATCGCTCGAACTCATCAGGACTCATATACTCGCCCGAGGGCGAGCCTGACAATCGCGAGATGTTCTCCTCCATTAACGTTCCACCCAGGTCGTTCGCGCCAAAAGCCAGCATCCGCTGTGCATCCCGCGGGCCAAGCTTCACCCAGGATACCTGGAGATTCCTGCAGTACGGATGCAGAATGACCCGGGCGAGCGCATGAACCACGGTGTCCTCGAAGAACGAGAGCGACCGCTTCACCATCCGCCCCAGCTCGTTGTTCTTAGCCATGAACTTCAGGGGCACGAACTCGGTAAATCCGCCCGTCTCCTTCTGAATCGAGCGAATCGTGAAGAGATGATCTATTCGATCCTCCAGGGTCTCGATGTGCCCGTACAGCATCGTCGCCGTTGACGGGATCCCCAGTCGGTGCGCGGTCGCTATGATCTCGCACCATTTCGCGGGACTCAGCTTCGTCGGGCAGATGATCGCACGCACGGAATCCGTGAGGATCTCCGCAGCCGTTCCGGGCATTGAGCCAAGTCCCGCGCGTTTGAACGCTCTGAGCACCTCCTCCTCACGCATCCCCGACTGCTGTGCCGCGTGGTAGACTTCCATGGGCGAATACGCATGCAAATGCACCTCAAACCGCGATTTCACGCCTTCGAGGATCGCACAGTAGTCCTCCACCGTGAGGTCGGGATGCAGACCACCTTGAATGCAGATCTCCGTAGCGCCCTGCTCTACCGCTTCCGCGACCTTGCCCAGGATCTCGTCCAGGCTCAGCACATAGCCCGACTCGTTCGCCTCACGGAATGCGCAGAATTTGCACGTGCCCACGCAGATATTCGTGAAATTGATGTTCCGGTTCACCAGATACGTGACCACATCGCCGTTCTGCTCTCTGCGTAGCGTATCAGCTATCCTGAACAGATAAGACGGGTGCGCAGCCAGAAAAAGCGCATCAGCTCGCTCAATCGTACCCGCTCGTATCTTCTCCCTCAGCTCGTCCCAAGACGCGTCCATAGCTGTGTTAAGGAAGATAATGCAATCAATCGCTCTCTTCGCTCACGATTCCGGTTATTATCTCCCGCGTGAAGTCAAAAAGAGTGACCGTATCGTTCCCATCGGTGAGCTTCAAGTGTCTGCTTGCATCCACTTCGCCGATGATCGAGGCCGTGATACCTGCTGCTTCGAAGATCCGTATGCATTCTCGGCCACGCTGCTCGTCTTTCACCGTGAGCACGAACCCGGTCCCCGGGTACAGCTTTAACCAGTGGGCAAGCGGTATCGTGTTCGAGTCCACCCGAGGAATCTTGGTCAGATCCACCAGTGCCCCTACCCGGGAGCACTCCAGTAACATCCCCAGCGTGCCGATCGTGCCGGGATTACTGATGTCCTTGCCTGCAGTTGCTAACTGCTGCTGCCCGATGGTCACCATCGTCTCCAGTTGCTGCTTTATCACTGCGGGTGATTTCTTTGTGGTCGTGTCCCAGGCGAGATTATAGCTCGGATAAAGCTGCCCATCCAAATCGATCGCAGCCACGATCTTGTCACCGGGCCGCGCGCTACTGGAATAAATAACGCTATCCCGATTCACCATGCCCACAATGCCCACATCAATCGCGTCGTAGATCGTGTCCGGGTGCATGTGCCCGCCGACCATGGGAACACCAAATTTCTGCACGCCGTCCTGCATGCCCCGTCCCAGCTCGAGGCAGATATCCCGCCGCTGCGTTGAGGTCAAATTCACCATCGCCAGGGGGACGCCCCCCATCGCCGCGATATCCATGACATTCACGAGCACCGAGCAATACCCCGCCCACCAGGGGTCCGCACTCAATAATTTACCCCAAATGCCATCGACGGCAAGTAAAATATACATGTCATTGTTGACTGCGAGCACGGCGGCATCTTCGCCAAAGGCCGTTATCGTTCGGCTCCCCACCTTGTCCGAGTTCCCCAGCCGTTGCACCAGATTGCTGATCGCCCGTTTGCGCGTGATCCCCTCGAAGTTCCGTAACTCTTCAGCCAGCGATTTCAGATCGATCTCCTCTTTCGCACCCGCCATTTTTTACCCCCGCAACTCCTCTACTATCTCTCTTATCTCTCCTATATCGTTCACTCTGAAATCCGCCACGTCAAACACTTCTTGTGGTCTGCTCGCAGCTTCCTGTAAGGACAATACCGCAATATCTGCCTCTCGCATCGCGAGATAATCGTTACGGTCATCCCCGACCATCATCACCCGGTACTTCTCCTTCAAGCTCCGTACTAGATCTCGCTTGTCTTCCGGCTTCATGGTGCCATACATGTGCTCAGGTGGGATATCAGGCAAATAGATCGCCATCTCTTCCCGTTCGATCCTATCTCCCGATGCTATATATGTCTGAATGCCTAACACCCGTAATTCCTTAAATAGCTTCAGCGTTCCTGGAAACAGATTGATCCCGCCGGCAATGACATAGCGTATCCGTGCCGGGGCCATCTCCAGGATCAAACCTACACCAAGGACCGGCAGGATGTCGCAGCGCCGCAACTTCCTCACCACCTCATGCACATCACGCAGCGTGACCGCCCTGTCCTGCAATATGATCTCCCGCACGTCCTCATCGCTCACTCCTTCGCGCTTATAAATAACCTTCGTTTCGATTTCGCGCGCCCTCACCACCTCAGCAAAGCGGTTCGTGGGGTCCTCCTGCTCCAGTGTCTCCTCATACCGCGTCTTCAGGATGACCATCGCGCCCGTTGTCAGCCGATCCGTGCAGGTGATGCCGGAGACACGACTCCGCTTTGTCAGCCCACGCTGCATGTCCTTGATGATCCGGAAGGGCGCGTAGATAACGCCTGCGCCGTCAAAGACGACCGCTAAGTCCAACATTCACCTCCACGCTCCACCCCTCCTTTGCAGGCATCCCGTCTTGACCACGCCGCATGCGATAGGATACAAATGCTCTGGCACCATATAATTACCACTGGTGTGAGCCGCGACGTGATCACGAGGTGGTCGGATGCGGCGGGTGCGATGATGCAGGACCTGGTAACGGAGAAGTGGGAGGACTTTTTGAAGCGGTATTACTGGCATGAGACCATTGATCTCTCCAATTCCTACCCTGAGCGGCGCAGCTTGCTCGTGAAGTTCGCGGACCTGGACATCTACGATCCAGCCATGGCAGAAATGCTCCTCGAGGATCCTGATGTCATCATCGAATCGGCGACCCGTGCGTTGCGAGAGATCGATATTCCGACCGGTGTAACGCTGGACGAAGCGAATTTGCGGATCATCAACCTGCCGATGAAAGTCGCGATCAGGGACATCCGCAGTAATGATATCGGTAAACTGGTGAGTATCGAAGGGCTGGTGAGCAAGGCGACAGAGGTGAGGCCGCGGATTGTGGAAGCTGCTTTTGAGTGCCCCTTCTGCCACCACATCTTCTCTTTGATGCAGGCCGGGACACAGTTCAAGGAGCCCTACGAGTGCCCGCAAGAGGACGGCGGGTGCGGTCGTAAGGGGCAGCGATTCAGCCTGCGGGCTGACAAGTCGCGATTTGTCAATGCGCAGAAGGTTCGGCTGCAGGAGTCACCGGAAGAGCTGCGGGGCGGTGAATTACCGCAAGCCCTGGACGTCGATCTGGAGGATGACATCGCAGGCGAGGTCGCCCCCGGTGACCGTGTCATTGTCACGGGCATTCTGCGATCCTATCAGCGGGTAACACAGTTCGGTAAGAAGCTCTTCTTCGATATTTACCTGCAAGGCACTGCGTTAGAGCTGAAAGAGGAGGAATTTGAGGAGATTGTGATCACCGATGAGGATGAGCAGCGCATCATGGAGCTGAAAGAGCAGCCGGATGTCTATGAGCGGCTCATCCGCAGCATCGCACCCTCGATCTACAGCTACGAGGAGATAAAAGAGGCGATGGTGCTGCAGTTGTTCTCCGGTATCGCCAAGCAACTTCCGGATGAGACACGGGTGAGAGGCGACATCCATGTGCTGCTCGTCGGCGATCCGGGCGTAGCGAAGAGCCAGTTGCTTACGTATCTCGTGAATTTAGCGCCGCGCGGGCTCTACACCGGCGGCAAGAGCAGCTCCTCGGCGGGGCTCACCGCTGCGGCCGTGCGCGACGAATTTGGCGAGGGGCGGTGGACGCTCGAGGCCGGAGCGCTCGTGCTCGCGGACAAGGGGATTGCGGCGGTTGATGAGATCGACAAGATGAAGAAGGAGGATCGGGACGCGCTCCACGAAGCGATGGAGCAGCAAACGGTCTCGATCGCGAAAGCGGGCATCATGGCACGATTGAACTCACGATGCGCGCTCCTGGCCGCGGCAAATCCCGTCGGCGGGCGGTTCAATACCTACGAGCCGATCTCCAAACAGATCAACATGCCGCCGACGCTCCTCTCTCGCTTCGACCTCATTTATACCATGATCGATCGGCCGAACGAGGAGCGGGATACCAGAACTGCAGAACACATCATTGAGACGCACTACGCGGGCGAGTTGCTCGCGCGCTACGAGCATCGCGGGAAATTCGAAGAGGAGAGCAGGGAGCGGTTTCGGGAGCAGGTAGAGGCAATGAAGCCATCGATCCCCGAAGACCTCTTGCGGAAATACGTCGCCTGGAGCAAGCGCAACATCTTTCCGGTGATGAGTGAAACGGCGAAGCAGAAGTTCATGGAATTCTATATCGGGCTTCGACGGCAGGGCTACGAGGACGCGGAAGCGCCCGTGCCGATCACGGCGCGGCAGTTAGAAGCGTTGATACGGCTGGGTGAGGCGCGTGCACGCGCTCGGCTCGGCGATACGGTCACCAGCGAGGATGCCGAGCAGGTCATTAAGGTGGTCACCACCTGCCTGAGGCAGGTCTTTGTGGATCCAGAGACGGGCAAACTCGATGTCGATTGGGTCGCGGCGGGCACTACGAAGACCCGGCGGGATCGTGCGCGCTCGATCAAGGAGCTGATCAAGGAATTGGAGAAGGACTATGGTGAGGATGTGCCGCTTGACGAGCTCCTCAACCTCGCAGAGGAGGAGGGTATGGAGCGCGATAAGGTTGAAGAGATCATTGAAGCGATGAAGCGTGACGGTATCCTCTATTCACCGGAGAGCGGCGTGATCAAGTTCGTGCGCTGACCGCGCTGGCTGCGTGACGAATCAACGGAGCGCGCATGCTGTGAATTTGAAGAGTTATAAACCAGCAGGTTGGTTATAAGATACTGAACCGATGGTTTGTAGGGAAAGGAGAAGATTAGATCATGAAACTGGGCGTTTTCCTCTGCACCTGTAATAAAACCATGGATCTCGATCTGAAGAGCATCAAGAAGAGTCTCAAAAACGAGGTTGAGGTCGTTGAAACGCTCGATCAGCTCTGCCAGCGCGATCTGGATTATATCATTGATGACCTGCGCCGATTCGAGCTCGACGGTGTGATCATCGCGGCATGCACCGAGAAGAACCGCGTCTTTGATCGGGTAACGGATAGTTTTGACGTTACGACGTATTTCCTGAACCTCCGCGAGCACTGCGGCTGGGTACACGGTAAGAAGGAAGCAACAGAGAAGGCGAAGAGCATGATCTCAGCGCTCATTCGCGCGATCGAGCTGGCGGGCTCGCTCCCGCGGCCTGAGAAGATCGATCTGGACACGGGCCGCGAGGTTCTGGTCGTCGGCAAGAACGCAGACGGCGCATTTGAGCTCGCGAAACGGCTCTCGAACATGGCGCACGTCCATCTGCTGACGGATACCGTGCCTGAATGGCGCGAAGACGTGGAGCTGCATCTCGGCACGCTTAAGGGCATCCAGGGCGATATCGGCGATTTCGAGGTCGAGATCGACCGCAGAATAGACCCCGAGAAGTGTATATCCTGCGGGCTCTGCGTACCAGTATGCCCGAAGGATGCGATACACTACGACGCGGTCTACTGGATCGACGAGCGCTGCGATGACTGTGGCACGTGTGTGGACCGGTGCCCGACCCGTGCTATTACGCTCCACGATACTGAGCTGCTGCACGTCGGCCACATTCTCCTGCTCGATGAGCACGGGCAAGCTCCGAGCTACTTCGGCATTTATGCCGCGGATACGTACCCGGATGCGTGCTTGCAGGCCTGTGAGCTCGTTACGAATCTGGACGGGGTGACGAAGCCGCGGTATCTGTCGGTGGATCTGAAGCGTTGTGCCAGTGGTAGGAGCGAATTAGTGGGCTGTGAGCTCTGTGTACGCTGCCCGTACGACGCGATCGAGCGTGAGGGAATCGAAGTGGTCTTCGATGCGGCCCGCTGTCAGGGCTGCGGGCTCTGCGCTTCTCTGTGCCCCCTATCCGTTCCCCAGGTACGTGACGCTCCCAATCGCCTCCTGTACGCACAGATAGAAGGCTTACTGTCCGGCGATGTGCATCCAAAGGTGCTCCTCTTCGCCGGTGATGAGCACTTCGAATTGCTGAATGAGATCGGCAGGCGAAAACTCCGGTATCCACCCCTGTTACCGCTCTTCGTGCCCTGCACCGATGTGATTTCCGAGACGCATCTCATCAGTGCATTCGTGCAGGGTGCCGACGGCGTCATCCTCTGGGCCTGCGAGGCGAGCCAGCGTGAAGAGCTTGAATCCGTGGTCGCCTTTGCTCAGAAAGCATTGGACGCCTTCGGGCTTGGGAAGCGTGTGCTCCTGCTCGATGGCACGCTCCGCGCACCGGAGGAATTTACCAAGACGGTTTCTGCGTTCGTTGAGCAGCTCAAGCCGTCACCGATCCGGAAGCGCGTATCGGTCGACCTTTCACGGCCGAAGCGTGACGTTCTGCTCGAGCTCCTGCGCGCGCTCTCGGTGCAGACCGGGGTGCAGCCGCACCTGGTCGAGAAAGATACGCCCTACCCGTTTGCCGAGGTTGCCATCGACGCTGCAACATGCACGCTCTGCAACGCGTGCGTGACCATGTGCCCCCTCACTGCGCTGAGCAAGACGGATAACAAGCTCGAGTTTGATTACGGGCACTGTATCGCTTGCGGCATCTGCGAGCAGGCCTGCCCGGAAGAGGCGATCACGTTACACCGGGTGCTTGATTTCTCACAGTTGATGGAGCAGACACCGCAGCAATTGATCGAGCTCGAGTTCGTGCCATGTGCTGGCTGCGGCGAGCTCTTTATGCCAAAAACGGCATTTGAACGCATCAGAACCGCCCTGGAGCAGGCGGGACCTGAGGGTGAGTTCAATCTCGAGGAGCGGTTGAAGTTGCTTCCCTATTGCACGAAATGCAGGCGGGTAAAAGCAGTTGAACTCGCCGTGGAGAAAACGGAGGCTGAACAATGAATGAACTGAACGAGATATTAGAGATGAGGCGTGACTTTTACGCCTTCCTGACGCGGCTCTACATAGAGGCGCCACCACGTGAACTCGTCGAGGATCTTGTGACCGGGCGGTTGCAGTTCCAGCAACTGGCTGCGCTCGATGTCAATGATGACCTATCCGCGGGATCACGGTTATTAACCGAGTTCGCGGAGAAGAGCAAGGGTAGAACGGTCGAGGAACTCCATGAAGAGCTCGTCAAGGAATATACGCTCCTGTTCATCGGTCCGCACCGGCTTCCCGTGCAGCCCTTTGAGGCCTGGTGGGTGAGCGGTAAGCTGCTGGGCGAGCCGCTGGTAAAGGTAAAGCGGGCATATCAGAAAGCGGGCATCGCGAAATCGAACGAGTTCTCGGAGCCTGAGGATCATATCGGCTTCGAGCTCAAGTTCATGCACTATCTCGGCGAGCAGGCCGCGGCGGCGGAGGTCGGGCCTCGCCTGAAGGAATGGCTGAACCTGCAGCGCGAGTTTTTGGATGAGCACCTCGCGAAATGGGCGCCGCGTTACTGCGATGCGCTCTACGAGTATCAGCTCTCGAACTTCTACAAAGGAGTCGCGAAGCTCACGAAAGGCTTCATCATGCTCGATACGGTGGTGCTCACCGAGCTGGTGGACAGCATCAGCTGACCGCCGCTGGGAGATCGCTTCATCCACCGGTACGCAACCCGTACATCTCAGACAGAGTGCTGACGTGCGTGCGGTAGCCTTATCGCTGCTCTTTCCGCATGCCCCGCCACCAGCTCACCAGCCCGAGCACGGCCAGGCTCGCGAACGCCGTGACCGCTTCGAAGCCCGGCATCTGCCCCCCCTCCGGGGGTGCGGCTGAGGGCATCAGCTCGCCTTTCTCCTCGTAAGCCAGAGCCACAGCGGTCTTGAGGTCGTCTAAGTGCACGAGCTCGACCTTCCGGAAGCTGATGTACCCCCTGGGGGTGATCACCACGACCGTCGGGGTGGCCAGGACATATCCCTGGTACTGGGTGGCGATTCTGGCGGTATCGCGCGCAAAGAGCCAGTCTGCGTTATACTGCTCCTTGAAACTCCGCAGATTCTCGTCCGTTTCACCGGTGTCGATGGATACCGTGATGATCTGGATGTCCGGGTACGCTGCTTTCAGCGCTTTCAGCTCCGCCATCTCCTCCTGACAGAGATGGCAGGTGGTGAGGATCAAGCTCAGGACCACGACCTTGCCGCGGAAATCGCTGAGGCTGAAGGTCGTGCCCTCGACGCTCGTGAGTGTAAATGCCGGTGCCACGATCGCGCCCGCCGGTACTCCCGAGATCGCCGGTGAGCTGAGCGAGGTGGGATATTTCTCCTTCCATGCATTTATACCGCCGGTGATGATGTACACGTCCTCAAAACCGTTCTGAACAAGGGTATCGGCAGCGAGCGTGCTGGTACGCCCCGCCTGGCAGTACACTAAGATCTCCTTCGAGGGATCTAATTCACCAAGGCGGCTTTCTAACTCACTAACCGGGATGTTGACCGCGCCCGGTATATGCTCGGAATTGTAGGTCGAAGCAACGCGGCAATCAAGCAGCGTAATCTCGTTGGGCCGCTCCTGCAGCCGTTTATACGCCTCGTCCACCGAGATTTCCCCGCGCTCTGCGGATGCCAACCCGGCAGCAAGTACTGAGAGCATGAGCAGCGAAACCAACACGGTTCCTGAAACGAGTTTCATAGTGTTGTGCATTCTTCTCCTAACACCTCCACACCGTCATTGGTGCTCATTATATAAAAACGTTACTAACCCATCCAGTTCTCCAGGCACTTCTCGCGACCTTGTTTACCTGGTTCAAGACGGCGCTGGGGGTCGTGGCGGTCTTCATGACCAAAGAGGTAAAGAGGAAACGTGCTGGACGGCATGCTGAGGTTCGCGGGTGGGGTAATGATCGCATCCAGTTTCTGGTCGCTCATTCATTGCCCCCGTGATCGCGATCTCGAGCGGGCAGAATATGCCTCATCGGCATCATCCCAAAAAGAGTGATGAAACCCAGTTTCGGGCTTGATCATGCTCGATACGGTGGTGCTCACCGCGCTGGTGGACAGCGTCGGCTGACCGCCGCTCGGAGATCGCTTCATCCACTGGTACGGTAACCCGTAGATATCAGACAGAGTGCTGACGTGCGTGCGGTAGCCTTATCGCTGCTCTTTCCGCATGCCCCGCCACCAGATCACCAGCCCGAGCACGGCCAGGCTCGCGAACGCGGTGTCCGCTTCGAAGCCCGGCATCTGCCCGCCATCCGAGGGTGCGGCTGAGGGCATCAGCTCGCCCTTCTCCTCGTAAGCCAGACCCACAGCGGTCTTGAGGTCGTCTAAGTGCACGAGTTCGACCTTCCGGAAGCTGATATACCCCCTGGGGGTGATCACCACGACCGTCGGGGTGGCCAGGACATACCCCTGGTACTGGGTGGCGATTCGGGCGGTATCGCGCGCAAAGAGCCAGTCTGCGTTATACTGCTCCTTGAAACTCCGCAGATTCTCGTCCGTTTCACCGGTGTCGATGGATACCGTGATGATCTGGATGTCCGGGTACGCTGCTTTCAGCGCTTTCAGCTCCGCCATCTCCTCCTGACAGAGATGGCAGGTGGTGAGGATCAAGCTCAGGACCACGACCTTGCCGCGGAAATCGCTGAGGCTGAAGGACGTGCCCTCGACGCTCGTGAGCGTAAATGCCGGTGCCACGATCGCGCCCGCCGGTACTCCCGAAGTTGCCGGTGAGCTGAGCGAGGTGGGATATTTCTGTTTCCAGGCGTTCATGCCGCCCGCCATCGTATACACGCGCTCGAAGCCATGATGGACGAGGAGATCGCCAGCTAGCCTGCTTGAACTACCCGCCTGGCAGTACGCGATGATGATCTTCGATTTGTCCAGCTTTTCGATCGCCTCCTCGAACGAGGCGGTATTCACGCCCAGGGGGATGTTGATCGCGCCCGGGATATGCTCCGAAGCGTACATCTGCTCGGTTCGAGTATCCACGAGAATGATCTCATCCGGCTTTTGCTGCAACATACTGTGCACCTCATCGACCGTGACCGCCAAACAGGAATTCACTCACTTCCGCGCTCGTGTTTTGCTGCAACATACTGTGCACCTCATCGACCGTGACCTCGATACGCGCTCCGAGCGCGAGCATGGGGAAGAGCAGGGAGAGGAACAGAAGCGCTATGACCACCAATCTTAAACATACGCTACTGCTTTTCATGATGGTTTACCTCGCGATAGAATCTATCACGGCACCTTATAAATGATAGAGGTCGCAGTGGGGCTTCATCCCGAACTAACAGTACTTACAGGCTTGCCGCGAGGAAAACCCCCAATACTCTCCCGTTCGGCCCTGTATGCTCTCAGCCGTGACAATACCTGCTTTATGGGCGGCAAAGGTGCTGGTTGGTATGCACTCCAACAGCGAGTCGCCATTCTGGATGACGCCCCCCAGTGGATCTGAGCGGTACGTTCTCCCGTAAGATCGGTGTTAGAAGAACTCCCGGAGGAAGTACAGGCCGACGAGAATGAGGACGAGTCCACAGGCACGGTTGATGTACGGCATCAGCGCCTTCAGGCGATCCAGCATAGTCCGCTTCGCGGTGCCTGCGAGGAGACTGACGGCGATCATCATACAGCCCATGCCCAGCGAGAAGACGAGGAAAACCAGGATCGCCTGCACCGCGCCGCCCGCGGCCAGGCCGGCGAAGATGAGTGCAATGAAGACCGGTGCCTGACAGCCCATGACTGCGAGTCCGTAGCCCGCACCGTACATCACGAGGCCTGAGTCGCTCGATCGCCCGCCCAGCTTCGTGGCATATGCGGAGAGCAGTCCCTCGAATTGGGCGAAGACGGCCATACCCGACGGCCCGAGGAGCATCAGGAGCCCGAGTACGATGATCGCCACACCTACAACGGGCGTGAGATACGACAGGTATGATTTCACCACTGCCCCACCCAGCGCAACCGCGATCCCGATGAGCGCGAAGATCCCGTTAATGCCACTGGCTGCCGCGCTGCCCGCTTTCAACGAGCTGCGCAGGGTAGTGCCACCCTCAGCTCTCCCCAGGTAGTAGCTGATGTAGCCGGGGAGAAGCGGAAAGGCGCAGGGCGCGAAGAAGCTGAGGAGCCCGGTGAGAAATGCCAGGGCATAGAGGCCGAAGGGTGTGGTACTGGTTTCTGCCGGCACCGCCGGCTCTTCTGGCTCTCCTGGTACGCCTGCGGAGGCCCGGTCGACCTCAGCGATCAGCTCTGCGATGGGCACCAGGCCCGCCTTCCTGAAGCTGATGTACCCCTGCGGCTCGATCACCACGATAGCAGGGATGTAGAACTCACGATACTTCTCCCAGACACGATCGGTATCGCGTGTAAAGCGCCAGTCTGCAGCATAGTGCTCCTTGAACGCTCGCAGCTCCGTGTCATCCTCGGTGGGATCGACGGAGATGGTGATGATGACCACCTCGGGCCGCGCCTGCCTGAGCTGGACGAGCTCCGGCATCTCATCCTTACAGACCGGACACCAGGTCGCCATGAGATCCAGCACCACGACCGAGCCGCGGAAGTCGCTGAGGTTGAAGCTCGTGCCCTCGAGGCTCGTCAGCGAGAACGGTGGCGCTTCTGGGCGAGCTGCACCGGCGACCGGGGAGCAGGCCGTGATCGCGAGCGCGCTAAGCATGAGCACGAAAAGAACGAGCGCGGCTCGGTGCGACGATTCCCGCTCCGGTACGGCACCCCTGCAAAAACGATCCTGCATGTTCCCTTATCACGCCTCTAAGAGACCTTCGGTGAATGTACGTACATACAGATACTACCAATGCTTTTCTGACTATTCTGCCAGTGTTCCAGTAATGAACGGCCGCTTGCGGGTGCGTGTGATAGGATACATGAGTTCTTCTGGATCGGTGTGGTGTTCACACAGGCCCCAGCATCTGGCGCACCTGCTCTAGCTGCTCCTTCAGGTCCCTGACCTCATCTTCTGCTCTGTGCGCCAGCTCGTGCTCAAGTGCCTCGATGAACCGGAGCACCTTGCCCTGATCTTCTGCAACGGCCGTGCTCAGCTCCTCCCGCGATTTCTCCGGGTCCTTGACCATCGCGTTGAGGGTCTGATCAATGGGGAAGAAATACCGCTTGAAGATCTGCAGGTGGCACGCCTGTATCCCCCCCGCTATCTGCTCAAGAGATTCAGACCGGTCGGGCACGGCGGCGGCGCATATGCGCAGTTGCCGCAACATCTCAAGGAATGAAAACTCGCGATCCAGGAGTGCTTTGAGTTCCTTCCGCTCTTCTGACTTGGTCATGTTAGTGGCTATAAGCTCGCCTCTCTATGAATGAGGATGCAGTACGGCAATATAAACTTTCCATGGTCGCTCTGCGCAGTTCTGGCAGGGTGGTACAGGCATGCGTAACGTAACGCGCTGTTCACATGAACGTACCATGAACCATCGTCTTTCTAAAGATAGAGCACATTAGATGTTACGTGCTATTCCGCTATTGAGCGGGAATTGTAACAGGAACAAGGAGGTGAAGAACCATGCGAAGTGTAAGAAGATGGAGCGTTCACGCCGCCGGTCTGCTCATCCTCATGGGGGCGCTTCTCACGCTCGCGCTTGTCACTGCTTCGGACACGGTCGTCGCCGAAGACGCGGCAGACCAGGAGTTCAGTGCGTGGTATACCACCACCATGGAGAAGGTGGAGGTTGCGACCAACCAGATGGCTACCGCGATCGAGAACTTCGACTGCATGACGGTCGAGGTCTGGGCGAGCACCGGCTACAACGACGCGACCAGAGCACTGGGCGAGCTCGACGGCTACTCGGTCTCTGCAGAGCTGCAGCCCGTTCAGCAGCACCTGAAGCTGGCTCTGGAGCAGTACAAATCCGCGTGCTACTATACCGAACTCGGAGCGATGCAGTACGATGCCGATTATTTAGAGCAAGCTGCGGGTCACGTGAAGAGCGCGATCACCCATTTTGAGGCGGTTGATGCGTCAGGGCTCCTGCCACCAGCACCGTTATCTGCCCTGAATCGTCTGCAGGGTAATCTGGAGTACGCCACGCAGGTGCTGCGCGGTGCGCAGCAGCCCGGTGCGAGCGCAACGCCAACTCCCGGGGCACCCGGCTACGGCGTGCTCGCCGTGCTGAGCGGCCTGCTGCTGGTCACGGTATATCTCGTGCACCGACGAGTTAGCCACTAACTTCACGATTGCTCGCTCGCTTGTTCGACCCCTCGTTTCTTTTCTTTTAGGGGGCCATGCGGAGTGTCACCCACCGTGAGGTCTTTGCGGTTGGTTACACCTCTTCACTTCACGCTCGTGCGGTATGATGCGACCGTTGCCGTCCGTGCATGGCAGAAAGGACTCAGAGTTGCGTACTTTCCTATGTTTGGCGGGGTCGTCAAAACCGAAAAGCTTTTATAGTACGCTGAGGAATCGAAAAGTAGTTAAAGGAGGTAAATAAAGAGGAGAAAGAGGTGAAATAATGGCGACTAGAATGAGTTCTATAGGAAAAAGTAACGGTATCAGACTGTCAAGGCGGACGTTCACTAAACTGAGCGCCCTAGGGACTGCAGCAGCTCTCAGCGGCATCAGCAGCGCCAGTGTATCTGCAAAGCTTGGTGACCTAATAATGCCAGACCCTGCGAGTGCCTCCCCCGAAGAAGCCGGTGTTAGGCTCATCAAATCCAACTGTACACACTGTGCGGTGGGCTGCGGGTTCCACGGCCGGTGTGAGAACGGTGTCTGCACCGGTATCGAGCCCTGGTTGGAGAATCCGATCAACACCGGTTCGATGTGCTCCAAAGGCACTTCAATTGCCGAGATCCTGAACTCGGAATTGCGGCTGAAGCATCCAATGAAGAAGACCGGGGGCCAGTGGGTGCAGATCACATGGGCAGCGGCGCTGGACGAGATCGCGAACAAGATGAAGGAGATCCAGGCACGGGACGGACCCGACTCGATCATGTACATCGGCTCGGCCAAGATGAGCAACGAATCCTGCTACCTGTTCCGGAAATTCGCGGCTTTCAACGGCACGAACAACGTCGATCATCAGGCACGTATCTGCCATTCCACGACGGTCGCGGGGTTAGCGAACACGTGGAGCTACGGTGCAATGACCAACCCGTGGAACGATATGCGCCACTCGGGGCTGATCATGTTCTTCGGTGAGAATGCCGCGGAGTCACATCCGGTGGCGATGCTGCACATCCTGGAGGCGAAGCGGCGCGGCGCGAAGTTCATCGTCTGTGACCCGCGCTTTACTAAGTCGGCGGCAGTAGCAGATCAGTGGGTGCGGTTCAGATCGGGCACGGACATTGCGGTACTATGGGGCATTGCGAATGTGATCGTGAACAATAACTGGCACAACCCGGACTTCATCGAGAAGCGCACGTACGGATTTGACCAGTGGTGGGACGTGGTCAAGAACTACACACCGGAAGTGGTGGAGGACATTAGCTGGGTACCCGCAGCTACCATCCGGCAGCTCGCGTATGACTGGGCACATCCACCGCGCGGTCCAGGCACTGCGGCCTGTATCTGCTGGGCGATGGGCGCGACACAGCACACCGTGGGCACACAGAACATCCGGGCAATGGCGTGCCTCGAGTTGCTCTGTGGCCATGTGGGCAAACCCGGCGGCGGCACCAATGCCTTCCGCGGGCACGATAACGTGCAGGGCTCGACCGATATGTGCATCCTTTCGCACTGGCTGCCGTCGTATTACGGGCTTACGGAGAAGGCATGGAGGCACTGGGTTACCGTCTGGAACATGCATGCGCCGATCACGTATGAGGAGATGAAAGCGAAGTTCGCGGACCATCCTGCTGGCAGCGGGAACTCACTGATGCATGTGAGCGGCATTACCGTCTCGCGCTGGTATGAAGGGGTGCTCAACCGCGAATTCCCGATCGCACAGCCGAACCCGATCAAGATGGTCTTCGTCTGGGGACATTCGCTCAACTCGATCACCGAGATGAAGCGGATGAAGGAGGCGATGGAGAAGGTCGAGCTGCTCGTGGGTGTGGATCCACATGCGACGATCGCAGCATCACTCGCGGACCGACCTGACGGGGTCATCATCTTACCGGCGTCAACGCAATTTGAGCAGGACGGAAGCTGCAACAATAGTTCACGAGAGACGCAGTGGCGGAACAAGATCGTCGAGCCGCTCTACGAGAGCAGGCCGGACGGATGGATCATACGCGAGCTTGCAAACCGGCTCGGGTTTGGCGCGCACTTCACCTATGAGGATGCGTCTCGAGCCGCAAGCGATTGGCAACGCATGGTCAGTCCTGAGCAGGTACTCAATGAAATTAGCCGTGGTGCGAACGTCATCATGATGCGGAGAACCGCCGAGCGGCTCAAGGCACAGCAGCTCCAGTGCGTGACAGAATGCAGCGTCTTCTCACCTGAGGATCTGCAGGCGAAGAGCGGCCCCTTGACGGGCGAATACTGGGGATTACCCTGGCCCTGCTGGAACCACCAGCACCCCGGAACGCCGATTCTGTACCGGAACGATATCCCGATCTGGGAAGGCGGTAACGAATTTAGGCCCCGGTTCAGAGCGGCAGGTTCGACCGCAGGGAATCCGATCTCAGACGATGGCGTGAGCCAGTTAGGTGCGTCATACATCGGGCCGGGCTATGACCAGAAGAATTCTGATGGGACCGATGGTGATGGATGGATCTATGAGATAGATGCTGATGAAGCGTTCAAGAACTTGCTAAACCAGAACATCTGCCCGTCGGGAGCAGGGAGAGCACGATTCAGAGCCTGGGATCTGCCTGATCCGGTGCCGGTGCACCGTGAGCCGCTCGAGAGCCCGCGGCCTGATCTGATCGACAAGTATCCGACCTACGATGATGTGGCAAACCACTACCGTCTCCCCATTTTGTACAAGACAATCCAGCAGCAGCGGAGGAACCTCGTGAATGAGGGCTATCCCTTCATCCTCACTACGGGACGGCAGGTGGAGCACATGGGTGGCGGCGCGGAGACGCGGTCATGCCACTACCTGGTTGAGCTCCAGCCGGAGTGTTACGCAGAGATTCATCCCACCGTCGCGCTGGAGCTGGGCATCCACCACTGGGATTTCGTCTGGGTGGAGACGCTCAGAGGCCGGTGCAAGGTGCGCGCGTACGTGACGGAGCGCGTGAACGAGGGTGTGATACGGGGCGGCAAGCGGGTCGAAGCAACGATCTTCATCCCCTACCACTGGGCGGGCTGGTTTGAAGGGCAGTCTTATGCGAACCGCTGGCCCGCGGGAACGGAAGAACTCGCCTACGGCGATTCGGTGAACATCATCTGTGTCGATGGCTATGATCGGTCAACAGTCATGCAGGAGACGAAAGCGTGCTTGTGCAAGGTGTATAAGGCATAGGAGGAGTGAAAAATGGCAACCTACTATAAGTTCCTGAACGTAATCGAGAAGTGCATCAACTGCGGCGCCTGTTTCGCCATCTGCAAAGATCAGAACAAAGTGCCCCATGGGACCGCGCGCGTCCAGATCGTGACCATCAATGAGGGGAGGCCTGGCGAGAAGAACGTTCCTGTTTCCTGCATGCACTGCACGAACCCACCCTGTGTGGCTGCGTGTCCGGTGAAGGCGATCGAGCAGCGCACCGTGAAGGATTGGGTTGGCAAAGACGCCGTCGTCGTTACGGTTAACAAGGACCGGTGCATCGGCTGTGGCTACTGCGGCTGGGCATGCCCGTTCGGCGCGCCTCAGTATCCGCACGGCCTCGAGGGCGACCTCAAGGAATGGAACGGAATCATGGACAAGTGCACCATGTGCGTTGAGCCTTTCGTGCCAAAAGCGGGCGATCTGCAAGCGAAAGCGCGCTGCGGGCTCTTCTGCTCGACTAGAGCACGGCTGGGTGGCGATATCACGGAGATCATGCCTCAGTACACAGAAGCCAAATCACGGAACACGATCGCTTATCAAGAGCGTGTGCTCTAGGGGGAGGGAAGCGAACAATGAGTAGTGCAGTTACCTCGTATATGATCTTCACGGTCTTCAGTCAGCTATCAGTCGGCGCGTTGATCGCAATGGTTGTCGCGGACTTTCTCGCCAAGAACAACGAAGAGGCGAAGTTCTTCGAGACCGGTGCATGGGTCTGTGTCCCGGTCGCGGTTATTGGTCTGATCGGCATCCTCTCGCACGAAGCACGACCGCTACAAGCGATGATGACCATGACCAAGAACGTGGGCACCTCGATGTTGAGTAACGAGGTGCTGGCGTTGACCGTCTTCGTCATCCTGGCGGTGATCTATACGATCATGTGGGTCTTGCATCCCGACTACGGTAGTCTCAAGTGGTTCCCAATATTTCCAGCGATCGTCGGCAAACTCAGCATGCTCAGAAAGCCGCTCGGAGTTCTCGCAGCGATCGTCGGTTTGGGCTTCATCTATGTCAGCGCAGCAGCGTACATGATGTACCAGCTACCCTCGTTGAACCAGATAACAACACCGATGTTCTTCTACGTTACCGCGCTCCTTGGCGGATTTACCGCGGTCGCAGCAGTGCTCTCGCTGAAGTACCTGGTGAAGAAAACGAATGACGAGCCCCTGGCGCGCATGCTCTGGATTACGATGGTGGTCGCGCTCGTGATGCTCATCGTGCTCATCGCCGCGCTCCTGATGCATCCCGGGTTGTTGGGAGCTGCCGAGACAGAGTACGCGAGGGTCGCACAGCAGAAGACGCTCGATCTTATGCAAACGGGCGAATACGCCACGTTCAACATGGCACGCTGGGCACTCGGGGTGGGGCTCGCACTCATCCTGACCATCGTGCTGGCATTACCACTGAAGAAGAAGAATATGGCAATGGCAGCAATGATCGTCGTGGTGCTCTTCATCGTCGTGCTCGTTGGCGAGCTGATGGGACGAGCGGTAATGTTTGGTACCAACGTGCCGATGGGGCAGGTCCTCCCGAATATCGGAGCATTTTATACCTCGCTCGGGCTGTAAGTACGTAACGAACCAACCGAAAAACGGGTTGTGGGCTAACCACAACCCCTCTCTTTATTTTTTCACTCTTTTTGCCGGAGTATACTTATTCGCTTTTACCCAGCTTCGCGGAGGCTCGAACAGAGCACGTGCCACTCTGCGAATAACGGTTGATGTTCGGCACGTTGAGCGAGCGGTATGGTCTCTCCGGGTTTATTTAGCATGAGATAACGTGACCAGGGAAGCACCGTGCTGATCCCATCTCCCGGCAGGGCTGCGGGCTACTCACACAATAAAACAGCGATCATACGTTAAGTTAAGTTAAGAAGCTCTCGCTGATCCGGGATTTCCCAACACGAAGGCTTCAAACGCACCTTCCTCAATCCAGCAATCGTAGCTCCAAACAGAGACGAAGTGCCTTTTTCGTGCTCTTCAAAAAAGAGGTCGATGATCAGTGCAGTAATACGAGTATACACAGCCATCTCAAGCAATTGCGTAAAACGGCGTTCGTGATGTTAGCCCGCGCGAGATAATCGCCATATTGAGCTGTGTGTGATAGCACATTATGGTGGTTCAGGCTGAATACTACGGAACAATACGAAACGGTGTACCGATCGAGCAGCAGTCTTGGTGTGTCCTCGTTTTTCCGGTCACGTCGTCAGTCACGGAAAATAACCGCTCAGCCAGCTACTACCTTACTGGGCGGACGCGTTCATCTTTGCCTGAACTTCCGCTTTCAACTGCTCGTCGCTCTTCCCCTCGGTACTGATACCCATGACTTTGGCGACTTCTCGTATATTGACCTCGCCGCTCTTCGTCCCTTGTTTTGCCGCGATCTTTAACTGCTCAGTCTCCTCTCCAGTCAGGGAATCCTCAAACTGCTTCAGGTTCAGCTCAGATTCGCGTTTCGCCTTCTTGAACTCACCCATTGCCTGGCCAAAGGATCGAGCAAGCTGCGGCACCTTCGCGGCGCCGAAGAGCAGGACAATCACTAAAATGCCAATTACCAGTAGTTCGCCACCACCAGGCATCGCGAAGAACATCATTCCTACCGTCATCTCTTACCTCTCCCTATCTATAATTGATGACGCAGGCATATATAAATAGTATCGAGCGAGTGAACCGCGTGCGCTCGTTCCTTAACGAATCTCTCTGCGGTATCTGGTATTAGTGATCTCGCCGGCCGATATAGCGGGTGAAGAGCAAGCCGAGTTCAAAGAGCGCGAGTGCGACGACCGCCATGATCATCGAGACGCCTGTCGGGTCTGCCACCACAAAGAACAAAATGCCGATCATGAGCGCGTAAAAGATGAACCGCTTATCTCGCAACCATTCATGGGTCACTAGCCGTAATGTAACGGCAAGGATCATAACGAAGGGGATCTGGAAGATCATACCAAAGCCCACGCCAGTGTACAGGATGAGCGAGAAGATCCGCTTGGTCGAGAGCGCAACCGCAGCGACGTCGCCGGAGTATGAGATGAGGTAGCTGATGATCCAGGGGAGCACGAAGAGGTAGGCGAACGCCGCGCCGAGCGCATAGCAGCAGACCGAGGGAATGACAACGAGCAGGAAGAATTTGCGCTCTGACGGGTACAGGCCAGGCCGGATGAACGCGAACGTCTCAAAGATGATGAGCGGTATCGTTACGGAGAGCGCGAAGAGGAACGAGAGCAAGAGCCGCACGCTCATCCACTCGATCGGACTGTAGACGAAGAGCGCCATCTCTTCCGGGAAGAGGTTGTGGAACAGAAGTAGCTTGAGGACGAGGTTCGAGAAGGGGAACATGAGCACCGTCGCGATACCGAACGGGATGATGATATGGATGAATCGTCTCCGCAGCTCGATGAGGTGCTCGAGTATCGGCAGCTCTTCGTCTCCTATCGGCCCATCGAGGTTCGGGACACCCTCGGTCGTTCTCGGAACAGGTCGCCGTATCCGCTCTTTCATTTCCGCATACGCTCTCGCATCAGCTCATGTATAGCGCACACTGCCTAGACTCATACCGCAGCGCCACCGTAAGCTTTTATCGCCGGTACGGTATTATTCCTTAGATATATAGGAGTACTAGAAAGAAGATGGCGAGCATCTACGAGGAATTGGGCTATATCACGGAATCGCTCAAGAAGAAGCTCATACCCATCTTCGCGGTCATCTTCGCCGGGTTCTTCGTTACGTTTTACCTCCTCGATCCCGTACTCGTCAGGATGAAGGAAGATCTGCTCCCCGAGGGTGCGAAACTCATTTATATCTCGCCTGTGGAGGTGATCATGCTGAAGTTGAAGATCGCGTTCATCGTGGGGCTCGTGCTTGCGATTCCGCTCATCTGGCACTACGTGTATCAGACCTTGAAGGTGCGGTTTGGGCTCAGGAGTCCGGTGAAGAAGTCTCAGGTGGTTATCTTGCTGATTTCGGCCGTTTCGCTCTTCCTGCTCGGCGTTTGCTATTCTTACTTCCTCATGTTACCGCTCTTACTCAAATATCTCTACCTCATGTCCACAGCCTCGGGCGTTATCGCTACCTATTCCATCTACGAGTTCGTATCCTTCGTCATCCTGCTCACCTTCATCCTCGGTATTTCCTTCGAGGTTCCCATCGTCATCATCTTTGCCGTGAAGGTCGGGCTCGTCCAGATCGAAACCCTGAAGGAGTACCGGCGGTACGTTATCGTGGGTATGTTCGTGCTCGCGGCGATCTTTACGCCGCCGGATGTCTTGAGTCAGCTCATCGTCGGGTTCCCACTGGTCATCTTTTACGAGGTCGGGATCCAGGTCGCGAGCTTCCTCACGCGGGACCGTGCCGTGACAGCATCACCGCAAGCTGCTTAAGTATTAAGTTACATGCGGATCTCGCCCTTAGAAACTAGAAAGTTCGCGTAACGGTGTAACCAATCCGTTAGTTCAGCTCTTGCGTGTAGGCAGAGAATCGCGGATCGTCGCGGCCAGAAGCGGTAAAAGCCGCAAACTGCGCTTCGACGCCGGCCAGTCCAGTTGCACCTTCTCGTGCGTGACCGACTCGAAGAGCGCATCGAACTCGGGCTTCAATGCTCGTAACCGCTCTTGACGCAGCGAGTGGTCATCGAGCGCCATCAGCTCGTCCACCGTTGCGGTGAGCTCGATGGCACGGTATATACGCTCTTCCGTCGCTTTGAACGTCTCATCGGCGATCAGGCCACACGTGCGCTTCAGCTCGTTCAATCGCAGCCCGGCTCGATACGCACAGGCCACGATCTCGTCACGCGTCATCCAGTTCGTCTCGTAGTTGAGCGCATACTTCCAGCTCGGTGCGAGCAGCGCGGTTCGATATTCCTCGAAGGTCTTGAGCAGGATCCTATACCCCAGCCGATCGGCCTGCTCGTAGGCGATACAGCCCGGGTCAATAAAGGGTGAATAGGGCAGTATAAACGGGACCACGCGCGTGCCAAACGTCTCCATGAGATGGCCGCACCACTCGACCGTCTCCATAGCGGACGCGCAGGTCTGCTGCGGGAGCCCGATCATGAAGAAGAGGTCGAATTTGTTACAGCCCGCTTCCAGCGCCCAGCTCAGATTCTGCTCGATCTGCTCGTTCGTGTAGTGCTTGCCCTCAGCCGCGCGGATCCGCGCGTCGTGGCTGTCAGGCGAGATCTCGAAGTTGAAATGCTCTACCGATGCAGCCACACGGTCAAAGAACTCCCGGGGCGCCGGCGTGAAGAGCTCGAAGACGAGATGGTTCGTGAGCTTCGTCCGCTTGAGCTCATCAAGAATGGTGCATGCGTAATCGGTGCCCGGCTGGAGGAGGTCCCCGATGACAAAGATTGGCGCGCGGGTGAATCTTGCGATCTTGATGATGTCCTGCGCGATCAGCTGCGGATCCCGAAATGCAGGCTGTTTGCGGTTGCAGTAGAGCGCCAAAGCGTTCCGCGAGCCACCGCAGAAGGTGCAGTTGTGCACGCACCCGCGGCAGGTGATCACGGGCGTGATCGGATAATCGAGCCATTCATGCGATTTCCAGCCCTTCCACGGGCTCATGCTCTTCACATCACGGTATTTGAGCGCCGATTTGAAGGCCGCAACGTAATTGTTCGCAGGGCCGTTCAGATCACCCGGCACGTAGGTAAACGGATTGATCTGCACCGCACCGTTCGGATCTTTCCAGACCAGATTCGGGATACTCGTGAACTCCTTGTCCGAGCCCTGCATGAGCACGCGCATGAGCCGGAGCAGTGGCTCTTCCGTTGAGTCTCCGCGGATAATAAAATCAACTTCAGGATACCGGATCAGCTCCTCGTGGAAGTATGTTGCGGAGTACCCGCCGAAGATGACCGCCGTATCAGGATGGTAGCGCTTACAGAGCTTCGCGACCTCGAGACTGCCCTGCGCATGGGGTAGCCAGTGGAGATCAATGCCGAAGGCCGCTGGCTTCAAGCTCCGTATCATCGTATCGGCGTCGAACTCCTCGCTGCTGAGCATGCGTACCGCCAGATTGACGATCCGGACGCCCACGCCGTGCTTCTGGAGATGCTCCAGCAGTGAGAAGAACCCGATCGGATACATCTCGAAGAGTGGCGTTGAAGGAACGCCGTCAGCGATGGGTCCAAACAGCAGGGGATACTGCCGGAAATCATACACCGTTGGTGCATGGAGCAAGACCAGATCAGGCTGCAGTGAAAAGATGCTCATCGCTGATCCTGCACTCCTAATACGAGATCGGCCATCAGTGGCCGTGCCACCAGTACCGTCACCATCAGCTTCCCGGTATAGCGCTCACTCTCTTCGAGCTCCCCGGCACAGCTTCGCATCTCGTGGGGCCGAACGCCAGCGCAGTCATCACTGAAACATAGTTCCCTTATCCCGCACACCCGGGTCTGTACTGCGCACCTGTTGCCTTGCATGCTTCCACGCACACACTCACGTATTACTAGACTAGAGGAACAGAACATGAAAAGCATAGGACGTGCCGTCACACGTGGTATGAATCGCGAAACTGGGTGTTAGAGCGCCCCGTTTTCCGTACTGGTATGTAAAAGCATCGCAAAATTTCGAAAGACTTATATAGAGTATCTCTAGATAGAGAAGTAGCACAAAGTTCGCGAGGAACGTAAAGCATAAACTTAGGTGAGAAAAATGGGGGAAGAGAAAGAGGGCTTTGAGCCAAAGATCGTTGGTTTCACCTGTAATTGGTGTACGTATGCAGGCGCAGACCTGGCAGGGACGTCGCGGAAGAAATATCCACCAAACATTCGGATCGTCAGAATGATGTGCACGGCTCGCTTGGATCCGGTATTCCTCGTTAAAGCGCTGCTCAATGGCGCTGACGGGGTGTTCATCGGAGGATGTCATCCAGGTGAGTGCCACTACATCAAGGGAAACTTCTATTCCCGACGCCGAGTTGCGGCGATGCGGACTATTCTGAAACAGTTTGGCATGGATGATCGCGTGCAGTTGCACTGGATCAGCGCGTCTGAGGGCGATAAATTCGCCACTACCATGAAGCAGATGGCGGCGGATATCAAGCAATTGGGACCAAATCCCATGAAGGACGAGGTACTATGAAAGGAGCAGAACTCGCTTATGGGGAATTAGGTGACTTCTTCAAGGGCTTGCTGGAGAAGAACGTTGTGGATGCATTGATACTACCCTATCGCGTCGGTGGCAGCGTTTCTTATATGCTGGTGCGGGACAAGGACCGTATTGTAGCGCCGGAATCGGTTATTTTCGCACCATCGTTCGGTGTCAACGCAGCAAATATCGTGAAAGGCTGGCTGATCGACGAGAAGGTCGGTATCGTGGCGAAACCGTGTGAGATTCGGGCGGCAATCGAGATGATCAAGCTCAAACAGCTCGATGAGGACAGCGTACTGCTCATCGCCGTGGATTGTTTCGGCGCGTACCCCAATGAACTGTACGCAGCGCATTATGCTGAGATCGGTGACCAGGTGGACGCGGCAAAGATCAAGGAGCTGGCGGGCAAGGGCATACCCATTCGGGACGCCTGCGCGATCTGTGACAACCGGCTCGCGGATGTCGGTGACCTCGTTATTGCGCGCACGGGCGGTGATAAGGTGAGTGTTGCCGGGCGTTCGAAGATGGGTGAGGCGGCGTTGAGTGCCGTCGGACTCGAGCTCAAGGACAAGGATCTGGAACGCAAGGCTGATAAAGAGCGGATCGCAGCGGAGGCCGCGGCGAATTTGGCGAAGCTACCGATACCCGACACCCAGGAAGCCCTGGAAACATTCCTGCGTGATTGCATTGTCTGCAAGAACTGTCGTGACGTCTGCCCGGTCTGCTATTGCAAGGAGTGCTTCTTTGACCAGCCGATCGGGAACCCGATCGGTGGTGATCTCCTGAACCTGGCCGAGGCGCGTGGTGCGATCGCGGTACCGGTAAATCAACTGCTCTATCACCTCACACGGGTATACCACGTTAGCACGACCTGCGTAGCCTGCGGTGCCTGCGAGGATGCCTGTCCGAAGGATATCCCCCTGACGCGCTTCTACCCCGTCCTGACCCGGAAGGTCCAGGAACTGTTCAAGTACGTACCGGGTAAGGATGTCGAGGAGCCACTCCCGTTCACGACCTATGAGGAAGAGGAGCTCGAAGAGTGCCTGAGGTAAAATGCCAATAAAGACGTGGGAGCTGGACCCGAACTTTAAAAACGAGATCCTGAATGAGCCTGGTGGCGAGCATCTGACCGCATGTTACCAGTGCAGCACGTGTACCCTGGGGTGCCCGATCAGTGAAATTATTCCCAGCTATAATCCGCGCAAGACCATTCAGATGAGCCTCCTGGGCATGCGGAACGAAGTCTTGACCGACCCTGATCTCTGGATCTGCGCGATCTGTCAGACCTGTACGGCCCGCTGCCCGCAGAATGTGGTGGTCGGGGATGTACTGGCGGTGATACGGCGTATAGCGGAGAAAGAGGCGAAAGCGGGCAAGATCAAGATTGAGAGCTCACGACCGATCTTCGAAGAGGCGTTCTTGCATACGGTGGAGAAGTACGGGCGACTCTATGATATGGGTCTGGCGCTGGAATATTATCCGAAGCGAGAAGGCGGCACCGTCTCCGGTATGAAGGCCATGATGAAGGACTACAAGGACTTCGGGATGCGGATGTTCATGCACGGTAAAATGGGCCCGCTCGGCGGGCACGGGGTGACCAAAGGCATGCTGCCCTCAAAGATCAAGCAACGAGAAGTGATGAAGAAGATCTTCGCATGGGTCGAGGAGAAGGAGAAGGAGCAATGAGTGTCGAGAAACTTGCGTTTTATCCCGGCTGTCCCTCGGAGGCGACCGCACTGGAGCAGGACATGTCCGCCAAGGCGGTATTTGCGAAACTCGGGGTCGAGCTCGTGGAAGTGGAGGACTGGAACTGCTGTGGTGCGGCTGAGGCCGAGGATCCGCGGTTGGTCTATGCGTTGAACGCGCGTAACCTGGCAATAGCTGAGCGAGAAGGTTTGGATATCGTTACTCCCTGCAGTATCTGCTTTTACAATTTAGCGCGAGCGAACAATGCCTTGAAGCGTGATGAGAAATTACGCGCGGAGATCAAAGGGATCGATCCTTCTCTTGAGTACAACGGAACGGTCACGCCGAAGCATTTACTCGACGTCCTCGTCAATGATATCGGCATGGACGCGATACGGAGCAAGCTGGCGAAGAAGGTCGAGCTTAAGGTTGCTCCCTATTATGGCTGCTATTTGGGGCGGCCGCCCGAGACGGCCTTTGATGATCCCGATGATCCGGTTCTGATGGACCAGTTGATCGAGCTTATCGGCGGCGAGAATGTGCCCTTCAGCGCGATGAAGACGAAGTGCTGTGGTGGGCCGTTGATGATGACCCGGGGTGATCTCGCCTTTGAGATGGCACGAAAGATCCTGCAAACCGCAAAGGATGCCGGCGCGGACTGTCTCGCACTTGCCTGCCCGCTCTGCGGTATGATGCTGGACGCGAAGCAGCCGGATATCGAGAAGGAGTTGAAGGTCAAGATAGACATGCCCGTGGTCTACATCACACAGTTGCTGGGGCTTGCACTGGGTATAGACGCGAAGAAATTGGGGTTTGATAAGAACATCGTGAGCACGAAGCGAATCCTTGAGAAGGTGGTGTAAAAATGGGAATAGCAGTAATAGGTGGCGGTGTTGCCGGGATCACGGCAGCGCTTGATCTCGCTGATGCAGGCTACAAAGTCTATCTGATCGAGAAGAACGAGAAACTCGGTGGTAAGGTAGCAGAGCTCGCAGAGTGCGAGACCGGCATCCTGCCCCGGATTATTAAGATCGAGAATCACCCCAACATCGAGCTGATGCTCTTGAGCGAGGTCCAGTCCTGCTCAGGCTCAGCGGGTGATTTCAAATTGACCGTCTCCGGACGCGAGATCGGCGTGGAGAGCGTGGTGCTCGCGCCGGGCTACGACGTCTTTGACAACATCGCGAAGGGTTATGCGATCAACGATCCCGACGTGGTCACCTCGCTGGAGTTCGAAGCGATGCTGCGGGCCTGCACCGTGAGCGAGACCGGTGCGTTGGTACGGCCCTCAGACGGCAAGCCGGTGAGGAAGATCGGGTTCATCAAGTGTATCGGCTCACGGTCACAGGAGAACGAGATCTGCTCCACGGCCTGCTGTGGCTACACGGCGAAAGAGGTCTGGGAGCTGAAGGAGCGCTATCCGTACATGGATGTCTTCGTCTTCTACATGGACGTGCGGGTCTTTGGCAAGGATGAGGAGCTGGTGGCGAAGCTGAAGGATAAGTACGGTGTCCATTACATCAGGTCACGCGTGCCCGAGGTATTTCCGGAAGCAGACACGCTCGTCGTGAAGTACGAGAATCTGGCGAATGGCACGATCGATCGCCAGGAGCTTGATATGGTCGTGCTCGCGGTTGGCCTGCTCCCGTCGAAGACCCTGGGAAAGCTTGCGGAGACCTTCGCGGTGAAGACCGATACGTATGGTTTCATCGAGACCTCCCTTACCAGCCCCCTGGAAACGAGCGTGCCCGGCATCTTCGCCGCAGGTACAGCAACCGCGCCAATGAAGGTGCGTGAGACCGCGATGCAGGCGAGCGGCGCTGCATTACAAGCAGCAGCGCAGTCCGGCAAGACGGAGCCGATACCCGGTCAGGAGGAGCGGAAATATATCGAGGTGGGCGATGAAGAGCCGAAGATCGGCGTCTTCATCAGCGGTGTGCAGGGCGACGTTGCTGAGGCCATCGATATTCCCGCCGTTGCCGCTATAGTCAAACGCCTGCGGAACGTGGCTGCGGTGAACGCAGAGACCGCAACCATGCAGGAGACCATGGCCGCGATCGAGAGCGGTATCGTGGATCAGGGCCTGAACCGGATCATTGTGGCGGGTTATTCACCCCGTGCCTACGAAGAGCTCTTCCGGGATGCCTGTGCGAAGGCTGGTCTGAATCCTTACTTACTGGAGATGGTGAACCTGCGTGAGCAGTGCGCATGGGTGCATGATAAGGAGGCTGCAACGGCCGCTGCGAGCGCCCAAATGGCTATGGCGGTCGAGCGCGCACGGTATCTCGAGCCGACTCCAATTGAGAGCTATCCGGTGATTCCGAAGGCTCTGGTCGTCGGTGGCGGTGTGGCAGGTATGAACGCGGCTCTGGGGATCGCGAATGCAGGCTATGACGTCTATCTGGTCGAGCGGGGAGCGGAACTGGGCGGCGAACTACGCGAGTACGAGGAGTTGCAGGACGGAACGAAGGCCGCGGATTTCTTGCAAAAGGTACTGAGCACGGTGAAGAGCAACGACCGGATCACGGTTTACTCCGGTGCCTCGATCGATCGCGTTCGCGGCCGGGCTGGATCATTTAAGGCGCAGGTTGTCGGCGACGGTGTTGATGAAGAGATCGAATTCGGCGCCGCGGTGCTTGCAACGGGTGCGCGAGAGCTGCCCACGGAGGGCCTTCCGATCTTTGCAGGCGCGGTCAAAACGATCACGCAATCAGCGTTCGCGAAGCTGCTGAGTGCAGGCTCACTCGCGGCAAATACTACCGCGTTCGTGCAGGATACCGATTTTGGCGCAGGCGTCTACTCGAAGTACAGCAGCATCGAAGCGGTCAGCAACGCGCTCAAGGCGAAGCAGCTCAAGCCGGCGGCGAATGTGTTCATCCTCTACCAGGAGACCAAGACCTACGGCAAATGGGAGATGCTGTATAAAGAAGCGCGAGAGGCTGGCGTGATCTTCCTCAGATATGATCCCGCGCGGCCACCGGCATTAACGAACGGCGTACTCTCGGTCTTCGACGTCATCTTCAACGACGAGCTTCAGATAAAGCCTGAGCTCCTGGTCTACAGCGTGCCTATGCTTCCGGCGGAAGAGAACGTGAATCTGGGTCGTATGTTCATGGTACCGCTGAAGAACGGCTTCTTCATGGAGGCGCAGGAGCGACCAAAGCTCGTTTTGACGCCGGTCGATACGGTGAATGAGGGCGTCTTTGTCTGCGGCTCCGCGGTCTTCCCGGCGATGATCGATGAGACCCTCGCCATGAGTAGCGCCGCGGCGGCGCGTGCAAACGTGCTCCTGGCAAAGAGCTTCATGGAGACACCCGGTATCGTCTCCGTCGTTGACGAGGCTATCTGTTCCGGCTGCGGTCTCTGTGTGGAGATCTGTCCGGTAGAGGCGATTGAACTGGTTGAAGAACCCGTAGCTGCAGTTACCTATGAGATACTGGAAGTGACCGGCGGCATCAAGCGTATCGCGCGTATTACCGAGGCGGGCTGTATCGGCTGTGGAAGTTGTGCGTGCTATTGCCCCTCGGATGCGATGTCCCTGAGAAACTTCAGGGATCGGCAGATATTCGCGCAGCTGAATTATGTGTAGGTAGGTAGGAGGCGAGGAGAAAAAAATGGCATCAGAAACTGAGACTGAAGTTGAAGTGAAGACAGAAGAACCCCTGGGTGTATCTGAAGTTGTAACGGAGAAGAAAGAGCCCCGGGGTGTATCCGAAGCAGCCACGCGGAACTTGATGCAGTCCATCAAGGGCAAAGTCGAAGCGGCATGTCTCGGCAAGGTCGAGGAGAAGGAAGTGGAGATCATACCCGAAACAATGGTGATCGGTGGCGGAATCGCGGGTATGTACGCTGCGATTGACATGGCTGATGCGGGCTTCAAAGTTCATCTCGTGGAACGCACACCGACCATTGGCGGCCACATGGCTCAGCTCGATAAGACCTTCCCTACACTCGACTGCTCTGCCTGTATCTTGACGCCCCGCATGGTCGATGTCTCAAAACACAAGAACATCAATCTGATGAGCTATTCAGAGGTCGTTGGTGTCGAGGGCTCGCTCGGTAATTTCACCGTCAAGGTGAAGCGGAAACCGCGCTACGTCGTTGAGGAGACCTGTACCGGCTGCGCGCTCTGTGAAGAAGCATGCCGGTTCGCCGGGAAATGGCCGAACGAATTCGACGAGAATCTCGGCAAACGCGGCTCGATCTATCGCCCGTTCCCACAGGCTATCCCCGCGGTCTATTGCGTGGATCCCGAACGCTGCCAGATGGTCAAGAAGGGTAAGTGTGGTAAGGCCACGATTGAGAGCGTCCGCGCGTATCTGAAGGAGGGCAAGGAAGATGTCGAGGTGCCCCCCTGCGTTGCGATTTGCGGTGCAAAATCCATTGACTTCGATATGGAGGAGCGGATCGAGGAATACAAAGTCGGCACGATCATCGTGGCCACCGGTTATGACATCCTCGATCCGAAAGAGATGCCCGAATACAGGTATGGGAAGCTCCCGAACGTCATTACGGGCCTGGAATTCGAGCGCTACTCCAATGCGGCTGGTCCTACGTTCGGGAAGGTCATCGTAAAGGGCGTGGATCGACTGCCGAAGGATGCCGTCTTCATCTCCTGTGTTGGCTCGCGGAACAAGCAAACCGGCCATGAGTATTGCTCGCGCGTCTGCTGCATGTACATCGCGAAGCAGGCGCACCTGCTCGGTGAGAAGGTCCCGGACTGTAATATCACGGTGCTCTACCAGGATGTCCGGGCCTTCGGCAAGGGGTTCGAGGAGTTCTATGACCGTGTGAAGGGCGAGGGCCTGAATTACAAGCGCGGCCTTGCCTCTGAGGTCTATCAAAAGCCCGGGAGTGACCGTGTCATTGTCCGGGGCGAAGATACGATGCTGGGCGAGCCGTTTGAAATCGAAGCGGACATTGTGGTGCTCGGCGTCGGCTTGAAGCCGACGGCAGGCACGGCCGAGTTATTGCAGATGCTGGGGATCGAAGAGACACCTGATCACTTCGCTAAAGAGGCGCATCCAAAGCTCAGACCGGTGGATACCGATGTTCCGGGCGTCTTCGTTACCGGATGCGTGCAGAGTCCGAAGGATATCCCGGATAGTGTCGCGCAGGGCAAAGCGGCGGCAGCAGGATCGCTCTCGCTCTTGACCCGTGGTAAGGTGGTGCTGAGACAGCCCGTGTCAGAGATGGAGGAGGAGCTGTGTCTCGGCTACAAGTCACTGAAGGAGATGGCAGACAAAGTAGGAGTAGCATAAGAGGAGGACGTGAAAATGGCAGAAGGAAAATATGATTACACAAAAATCCCGATGGCTGCGTCGGTGGAGGGGATAGCAAAGGACGCGCCAAAGGACAACCCGCGAATCGGTGTCTATGTGTGCCATTGCGGTATCAACATCAAGTTGACGGTGGACGTCGAAGAGGTGATGAATTATGCAGCGTCCTTGCCAAACGTCGCGCTTGCACGACATTACATGTTCATGTGCTCAGATCCGGGACAGAATCTCATCAAGGAGGATCTGGATGCGGGTAAAATCAATCGTGTCATCGTTGCTGCATGCTCGCCGCGCATGCACGAGCCCACGTTCAGGGGTACCTGTATCGGTAGCGAGCTCAACCCGTTCTTCTTCGAGATGGCGAATATCCGGGAGCACTGCAGCTGGCCGCACGGTGATTACCAGGTAGAAGCCACGGAGAAAGCGAAGGATCTGGTACGAAGCGCCGTTGCGCGAACCGCGTTACTCGAATACATCGCGGAGAAGAAGGTCGATGTTACGCCAGAGACCATGGTCATTGGCGGTGGCGTTACGGGTATCTACGCGGCACTGGACATTGCGGATTCCGGCTTCAAAGTGCATCTCGTGGAAAAGGCACCCTCGATCGGCGGGCACACTGCGCAACTCGATCGCACCTATCCCGTGCTGGACAAGGTCTCTTCCATCTTAACACCGCGTATGATCGATGTGGGCGCGCATCCCAACATCAATTTGATGACCTATTCCGAGGTGGAGAACATCGAGGGCTATGTGGGCAATTATAAGACCACCGTGCGGCGAAAAGCGCGTTACGTCAACGAGAAATGTACCGGCTGCGGCGCCTGTGAAGAGGCCTGCCCGGTGAAGGACGTCGCCAGTGAGTTCGACGAGGGCCTGGGTACGAGAACGGCCATCTACTTGCCGTTCCCGAACGCCGTGCCGCCCATCTACACCGTTGATCCGCAGAATTGCTTGCTCTTCAAGGAGGGCACCTGCGGCGGCGCAACGCTCGAGGATGTCAAGGCCGGTAAAGCCAAGACACCCTGCATGCAGGCCTGCAAGTACGACGCTATCGACTTCACCATGGAAGAGGTGAAAGAGGATCTGGACGTCGGCACGATCATCGTGGCCACCGGCTATGATCTCATCGAACCGACCTCGTGTCCCGAGTACAGGTACGGTCAGACCCCCTGTGTCATCACGGGCCTGGAATTTGAGCGGCTCTGCGCTGCCGGCGGCCCAACAGGCGGACAAATCCTCGTCAACGGCAAAGAACCCAAGAACATCGTCTTCATCTCCTGCGTGGGCTCGAGGAACAAGCAGACCGGGTATGAGTATTGCTCTCGTGTCTGCTGCATGTACCTCGCGAAGCAGGCGTACATGGCAAAGCAAAAGATACCGGATGCCACTGTCACGGTTTGCTTCCAGGATGTCCGTGCGTACGGTAAAGGCTTTGAGGAATTCTACGGTGATGTGAAAATGGGCGGGATCAGCTACCGCCGTGGACTGCCGAGCGAGGTCTACCTGAAGCCGGGCAGTGATACGGTCGTGGTGCGCGCAGAGGACACCCTGCTGGGCGAGCCGTATGAGCTTGATGCAGATCTGGTGGTTCTCGGGCTCGGCTTGAAGCCGAACGCGGGCGTATGGGACATCGTCCAGATGTTGAAGTTGTCGCAATCGCCAGACCACTTCCTTTTGGAGGCGCACCCGAAGCTGCGACCGGTAGATACGGCGACCGATGGCATTTTCATCGCCGGGTGTGCGGCGAGTCCAAAAGACATCCCGGACAGCATAGCCCAAGGCAAAGCAGCAGCAGCAGGATCGCTCGTCTACCTGGTACAGGGTATCGCAGCGATCGAGCCGGCCATCTCGCAGATCGACGAAGAGATCTGCATCGGCTGCGGCACCTGTGCTGAGGTCTGCCCGTACGGAGCGCTCACACTTGACGAGGTTCGCCAGGTCATGACGGTGAACGAAGCGATGTGCAAGGGATGCGGCGGTTGTAACGCGGTCTGCCCGTCCGGAGCGGCAACCATGAAGCACTTCAGAGACCGGCAACTGTATGCACAGATCGAAGCATTGCTGCAGCGGAAGATTCCCGTGACGGTGGTTGACCTCAGTGCTGCGGTAGAAGCAGCGACCTTCGAGGCACCACCAGAACCGCCGGAAGCGGCGCTCACGGAAGAAGTCGAGAGCAAGGAAGCGGCCGCGTAGCGTATACGTCAGCGAGCTTCCCCCTTTTTTCTCTTTTTTTGCTACGAGAGCGCGAGCGCTCTTTCGCGAAGTTCGGAATCCTGATGCAGGACTCTTGCCTGATTCCATAGAGCACGGTATTGGTCTCTTCCGGTTAGCTCAGGGTCGCTTGTAGCGTGCTGCAGCGTTCGCCCGGTATCCTGACCGGGTAGTGCTCGGTGAGACAACCCAGACAGAGGCTCTTCGGCGCGATCCCAACGGCCGCGATCAAGCCGTTTAGACTGAGATAGCCGAGTGAATCCGCGGCTAAATAATCACGAATCGCCTCGATCGTGCGCGTGACCGCGATCAACTCGTCCCGCGTCGGTGTATCGATGCCGAGATAGCAGGGTGCGATGATGGGCGGGCTCCCGATACGCAGGTGCACCTCCTTCGCCCCGGCCGCTTTCAAATAGCGCACAAGTTTCCGCATGGTCGTGCCGCGTACGATGCTGTCATCGACCAGCACGACTCGCTTACCCGTCACATTCGCTCGTATAATATTGAACTTCGAGTGCACGCTCATATCGCGTGTCTTTTGCTCGGGCATGATGAACGTTCGACCCACATAGCGATTCTTTATCAACCCCTCCAGGTACTCGATCCCCGCGCGTTTCGCGTACCCGATCGCGCAGGTGATGCCCGAATCAGGCACCGGCGATACGATATCAGCACTCACCGGATGCTCAATGGCTAACCGTTCGCCTATCTTCATGCGGACGTTGTAAACGAGCTTCCCATCGATGACCGAGTCAGGGCGTGCGAAATAGATGTACTCAAAGACGCAGTGAGCGCTCGGTACTCCCGGATGGAGCTGATGACGTACGAGTTTCAGGTCGCGGTGACCCGCGGGGTTGCGCGATCCTGCGGTATGCGAAGCGCGGATGACCAGCACCTCTCCTGGATTAACATCGCGGATGAGTGTTCCCCCCAGCGTATCGATCGCCGGACTCTCTGATGCGATCACGTAGCCGACATTCACACCGCGGCACTCGTCCGTGAGCGCACCGATGCACAACGGCTTGATCCCGAAAGGGTCCCTTACTGCCAGTAACATGCTGTCCATAAGGATCGCGAGTGAATAGGAGCCGACGACCCGTCGCATGACCTCCTTCAGTGCTGCGATAGGATCGTGTTCTACCAGTTCCCGTGCCAGCAGCTGCGCGATTACTTCCGTGTCGGTCTCCGAGTGAAAAATTCGGCCTTCTCGTTCCAGTTCTGCGCGTAACTCGCGGGTATTCACGAGATTGCCGTTGTGAGCAAGCGCAAATTCACCGTTCTGGTACTTGACGACCAGAGGTTCCGCGTTTTCCAGCAGCGGCGCTCCGGTCGTCGGATAGCGCACGTGACCGATCCCCATCGAGCCCTGCAGCGCGGCTAAGTGCTGTGGCGAGAAGACCTCAGCAACCAGCCCCATACCTCTTTCCGACCGAATCTCCTTCACCGGTGCACCGCGATTATCAGGATCTTCATCCGTGCTCATGCCACGGGAGACCGCGATACCCGCAGACTCCTGCCCGCGGTGTTGCAGCGCATAGAGCGCATAATACAGGGGCAGTGCAACGTCATCACTGCTATGGGCGATGCCCACGATCCCACAGGCTTCTCGCAACACCGTCGACTCGACACTGCTGGTCTTCATCTGCGTCTTCTCACCGCTCGCCGTTCGCGATACTCTCTCTGTCTTTCCCGTGTTATCCGCCGATTGTTGCCGTTCTCAGCCACCACGTTGCCTCTCGTACTATTCGTTCGGATAGTGGCGTTAGTTAATATCTCCTCAGCTCTCCTGTTCTCGTGCGAGCAGCGTTCCAGCGTCGCAAACGGTCACCCGTCATACGGGACCCATCCCGTTGCTGAAGGTGCTCGTTATCGGTTGTACCTTGCGATAGACCTCTTGTGGCTGTTTCCGGACGCCGTTGACTCTGAGGAGATCGTCGTCCACGGAAATACCGAAGAGCTGCTCGTTCTCCTGCAAATACGGCACGATGAGCTCCCAGTCCGCAGGTGTGACCGTGGAGAACGCTCCGCCGTTGAGCTGCTCCGCTACCACTCGGTGATGCGGATCCCGGATGTAAATCGCACCGCCGGAGGCGAGCGAGAAGAGATTGGAGCCCGGGTATGGTGTATCCTGCTCGTGAAAGCGGCCATGCTCATCTGGTTCAAGGCCATTAACTATCACGAAGCCACCGCCGTTCAGCGGATCACCGGCCATAAAGGACTCCGCGAGGTAATCGAGACAGGTTCCGTTGATGACCACCCGTGGCTTGCCCACGGCGTTGATGAGTGGTCTGCCTGCGGTATTGCCCAGCACGTATGCCTCACCGCCTTTAGCACCGTACATGAACGTCTGGCCGACGTCACCGAAGATCACGAGTTTACCGCTCTTAACGATCTGTCCGAGCTGATCCTGGCCATCGCCGTGCACGTACACCGCGGCACCATCGATCGATGAGCCGAGATAATCGCCCGCACTATCGTATACATCGATCCGTACCCCGGTGGTCTGAGCTCCCAATCCAGAGCCGCAAAACCGATGGCCCTGCGCGTTGTACACGACGAATTGACGCCAACCCTGCCGGTAAGCGGCAACGAGCAGTCGTGCGGCACTTTCTGCGCCTTCAGGCGGGCACTCCGCAACGTCCATGATCAACACGTCGCTTGCGGTACCTGGCGGTCGCAAGCAGTCCCTGGTCAACCAGCGGATAAGCTGATACCTCCCGTGGGTCTGCAGCGCGATCGAAGGTGTTGTTTCGAAGATCATATGGAGCGCTTCGCGGATCGCCTGGATGATCGAACTCCGCTTCTTGCTTCCCGTATCGTATCTGCGGTCATTGAGCAGTGTCAGCCCCGCAATCACCACGGTCTTTGCTTGCTCGTCCTGCTGCGCGTACCTTACCAGCTCGTTCAGCGTCCACCGCACCTGATTCCAATCCCAATCCTTCACGCCGCTGCTCAGGAATGCGAACAGCGCATCAGGGCGCTCCAGAGCAGCTTCAAGAAGCGCTCGATGGCTCCTGCTATCCGGTGGTTCGGTAACCGTGATCGTGAAATCGCCATGAGTCTGATTCTTCGGTGTAGTTATCAGTGCGCCGAATTTATTGGTACACTCGAGCGCTTTCGTCTCCGTGCCGCGCAGTGTGAATATAAAGGCGCCACCGTCGGTATAACTCCCGCCTCGAGCGTTCCAGTATCTGTCAGCGACTGAGGGGAAGCGTTCATCCTCCTCTGAGAGACTCTTCAGGGTCGCGTCGATCGCTTGCTTTTCCGATGCAATGAGCCCTATTTGCAGGTCGCTGTGCTCGACCAGCGCGAACACCTGTGGTCGCAGCATTGACGTGTCCGTTATTCCGATGAGCTGGAGGATCTTCTCGTACGGCTCGTTCCGGGCGACGATAAAGAACCAGGGGCCGTCAGGCGAGCCGTGGATATGCGCGGTCTGCACTGCGCGGTAGATCTTCTGCTTCTGCGGCGGGAGCAGATCGAAATCGCGCTCGGTGGTCGGCGCCATCGCCTCGATGAGATACTCCAACGGATAGCTGTACTCCCGGTTGAGCAGGTCGAAGAGGAGCACAGCAACTTCGGTGTCCGTGAGGAATAAGGGCACTCGCCCGCGTTGTACGAGGTACTCGACCACGGAGTGATAGTTCGCGAAGTCGCCGTTGTGTACAAACGCCTCATGCATACCCACGAAGGGGTGCGCGCCGCCGGGATGCCAGACCCTGCCTCGAGTGGGATATCGCTGGTGCGCGATCCAGATAAGGGCGCGGAACTCCTCGAGCTGGTAATACTGGATGATGCTCTCCGCGTACCCGACGATCTTCAGGATCATCATATTCCTGCCGTGCGAGAGCACGAATGCGCGTTTATCGCCGAGCGCGGCGTAGAATTTCTTGTTGATCCGGAAACTGTTCTGAAAGATCAAATGATCCTCGACCTTCCGGCGCTCCCACTCCTCCCGGCCGTGCGTCCTTATGTAAGCATCGATCACCTCCGCTTTGACCCGGACAAAATACCGCCACACCTCCGGCGGTTCGGTCTCGAGCCCGGCTATCGCGCGGTAATCAGCTACGGTCGGTAGCCGTTCGGCATGGTCAATGTCCAGATAGGGTGCAATGAACTCCGTTTCAAGCTCCTTACGTGCCGCTGGATCAAGTAGCGCGATCTGGAGCAGATAATCCTCTTCGAGTACAGATCGAGAAACGCCGAGATCCTCGTGCGAGAGGCCAACCGCAGCGACGCCGCCACCTTTTCCGTTGCCACGGTTATGCATCTGATACGCAGGTTTGAAGATATGCTTGCCCTTGACGAGCGCTGTGGAGGCAAAGCCCACAACGCCACAGCCACCTTCAGCCTCGGTACTATAATACACGCTCATTAGGTCTCACCTCCTTATCAGTTGGATAATCAAGATGCAGCAGACAGTCGTATCGCCCCACGAGCTCCCTGACACTCCGCATGCCAAGCTTGCTGAGGATCTCGGCGAATATGCTTTGCCACGCGGCGTAAAGGTTGATGAGGCGTTGCGCGCCCCATTCCACGTCGAGCGCTCTGGTAAGCTCAGGATCAGTGGTTGCGATGCCACGCGGGCAGCCTCTGCTCGATTCACAACTCCCACAGCGTACGCAGCCCAGCGCCACGAGTTCAGTGGTGCCGAGCGCCACGCCGTCCGCGCCCAGTGCAATCGCCTTGGCCGCATCATAAGCGGTTCGTATGCCGCCACTGGCGATCACTGTCATCCTGTCCCTGATCCCTTCCTCTTTGAGGAACGCATGCACTTTCGGTATTGCATACTCGATCGGCATGGCGATATTCTTCTTCGCAATGTCCGGTGCAGCACCCGTGCCGCCGTAGCTCCCGTCGAGATGGATAATGTGTGCACCGGCATAATAGCTACCCACGGCTACCATATCCACGTCTCGTGCGGTCGAGACCTTCACGGAGACGAGCGCTTTGGGATTGATCGTCTTTATCCAATCGATGTGTTTCTCGTGATCCTCCACCGAATAGACGCTGTGGAACGGAAACGGCGAGAACAAGCTGCATCCGGGTACTGCTTCCCGCATACGAGCGACGTCTGCAGTCACTTTATCGCCCAGAAGATGCCCGCCAAGGCCTGGTTTCGCGCCCTGCGCGTACTTGAGCTCGACGATCTTGACCCGCTGGATGGTCTCCTCAGAGACGCCGAAGAGCCCGGTTGCGACCTGGGTGATCATGTTATCGTTGTAGTCCCGTAACGGCTCGGGATAGCCACCCTCACCGGTGCAGGTAAAGGTGCCCCAGGCCTGCGCTGCTTTTGCACGTGCGAGCATGACCGAGAGGCTGATCGAGCCAAAGGACATGCCGCCACCGTAGAACGGCACCGCGATCCTGAGCTGCTCCCCTGCTCTCTTATTCAGGTCAATCGCGGTGCTTACCGCGGCCCTATCTTCCACCTCGCCGCGCTCCGCGCTCGCGAACGCGAAGAAAATACGGTCGAACCCGCCACCCGAGTCGCCAATCTCGTAGCGAAGTCCCCGGAGCGGTAATCCGGTCTCTGCTTGCTTCCAGGTGCCGAGGATCAGATCGCGGGTCCACCGCCGGTCGCCGATGGTGCGGTACAGTGGGTTTTCGGCCAACGAGAGCGCTTTCCGGGGGCACTGGTCGACGCAGTAAAAGGGTTCATCCTCGCAGGCGTGGCCGATGCAGCGATAGCTTACCGGCTTCGCAATCCTGTTGAAGCCCGCTTTTCGCTCGTGCACGCCAAACGGACATACGCTCGCGCACATGCCGCAATTGATGCAGCTCGCTACCGCTCGCCTTACTTCCACCTCGCCGATCTCGTGCAAAAATCGTGAGGGGGCTAATCTAATTTCAGGCTGTTGCATGAGAGATCACCTCCTTTATGAATATTCGATCAAATGTCTCCTTCTGTATTTCCTCACAGATGATCGCCCTGCCGATCTCGCCGCGGAGTCTTCGCACTTCTCGCAAGCCCATAGCTCCGAGTACCTCGAGGAGCTGGTTCCGCCATGCAGCCATAAGGTTGACGATCCGCTGCGCGCCATAGTCAGGGTCAAGGTCCGTCAACCCCACCGGGCACGCTCTTCCGTGCAAACAATTACGGCAATACTGGCATTCGAGCGCGAGGAGCAGCGGGACGTCGATGGCCGTGAGATCCGCGCCGCAGAGTACTGCTTTGGCCACATGCTCGGGCAGTGCGATACCTCCACTCGCAACGAGGGTCACCCTATCTCGTATCTTGAGGTCGACCAGATGGCGATGGACCGTGCGAATCATATCGGTAACGAATCGCGGCTCAGTCGAAGACTCAAAGGTCCTTCCATTACGGTCCGCGCAGAGGTGAATGACGTCAACGCCTCCGAGCACTAATTCTGCCACGATCTCATCCACCGCCTCAGCAGCCGGTACCCGTACCGAGATGATACTCCCGGGGTTTATGCTCCTCGCATCCGCTACAGCCTTCAGCACAGCACGATCATAGGTGAATTCGACCATGGGCGCTGTTTTAAGATGCGACTCCAGCTCCCTGCGCGGGGTCTGCAGATCCGGCTTGGAAACCGCGGTGTACACGGGCACAAGATGTGCCGCATACCTCCGCTCGTACCACTCCCCAGCGTCCACGAGCAGGAGCGTATCGAGCGTAGCGGCAGCTTTCGCTAGTGCCTCATACACATTCGCGCTCCTGCCAAATGGCGGCCGCTCGAAGATGATCGGAAGCGGAACACTGCGTGTACGCGGGAGTGGTACGGCGATCTTCCCCTGCTCGTCAAAGGTGAGTGCCCGCACGTTACTGCCGATGTCCACCGAGGTGCTGATGTACTCCCGCCCGTGAATGCCATCCCTGGTTGGTCGCACGATCTCTGACATATCGGTCCACATACCGTCGAACCCGGAACCCGAGAACGGTCCTGCATAGCCTGCACCGGATACCGGAACCTTGCCCGTCTCCGCCTGATACCAGGTTGTGGTGATGATCTCCGGAGTCCAGTAGGGATCACCCAGCTGTGCATAGGTCTCATTGTGGACGAGGGTTAAGGCCGCTCGCGGGCATTCCTGCACGCAGCAAAAGCAGCCCTTACAGCGTTGACTCGCGGGGTCCGCCATGCGTCGCGGGTCCGCCTCGAGCCGCTGGTGCACGCCGTAGATGCACACGTTTGCGCACCGGCCACACTTGATGCACTCCTCACCCCGCACGATCACGTACTTCCCCGGGGGTGGAACGACGCGTGGCGGGGCAGGTAAGACGGTGATATTATACTTCCTGGGCATGTACACACCTCCAGTACGCGGGACTATCCTCCGCAGTCGAGACGAATTCCCGTATTGCCCGATCAGGTCTTCCAAACTGCAACTCAAGCCGCTGCTCCAGCTCTTCCCACGCTGCTACCAGATCCAGGTCATTCTGACAGACCTCACGGCAGAGCCCGCAGTGCAGGCAGAGGAAAGCCTTCTCAGCCTCCTGCATCGAGACCTGACCCCCCTCATGCAGCTTTTTCGCGAGGTACAGTTTGTTCTTCGGAATGAGCGCGTCATCATGCGTAACCGCGTACGCGGGGCATTGAGCAGCACAACTGCCGCATTTCACACAGGAGTACAGGGTCTTCTCCAATACTGATTCGTGATGGTGTTCCTCACCTGAGCGTGCCATGAGTGGTGTGAAGAGTGACGCGCCGCGAATGAGCAGTCTGAACAGGCTCGGGGTGAAGAGCAGATCCGGAATAACCCCCCATCTGGTTCGCACCGCGAAGAATTTGTTCGGATTCAGGATGGTGCACGGATCGACCTTCCGCTTGTATGCTCGATAGGCCCGCAGTATCTGCGGATCAAGCTTATGGGTAATAAAGGGCGCGTTCCAGATCCCGAGGTTATACGGCGCTCCGCCCTGTTTGATCCCGAGCATGGTGAGTCGCGGAACGAGTGCGAGATGGGCGAGGTATCGCCACGAATCCCGTACGTCAGAGAGGAACGAGAGTAGCACCAGCGCGTCTGTTTCGCCCAGCATGTGTGCTTCCGCCTGAAGATCGAGCCCATACCGCTTTGTTATCCATCTCGCCCTGTTCAGATAGGCAGCCACGTACCTCAGTGGCATGATAAGCTCGCAGGCTAAGAGGGTCGGCTGAGTGCTGCGCCGCTTCATCGGGAAGAGTCGTTCATGCCAGAGGTATCGTGCCAGATACTCGTCCGCGGCAATACCGCGATTCTTTGCGAACTGCCTGAATGGCAACGCCGCATCGTGAGATTCCAGTGCCACCAGGACCGCATCACGCTCTGCATAGAGCGCTTCACCCATCTGCTTATTCACCTCCTTGAGGTGGTGGGCATCGAGGTACTTGATGTGGTACGGTCTGATCTTCGATTGGATCAGCTCGGTCACGAACGTGAGTGCTGCATCGACACCGCCGAAATACAGAAGCTGTGGGAGCACCTGCTCAGGCATCTTCCGTAATCTAAGCGTAGCAGCGAGCAGGATGCCGAACTGCCCTTCGGTACCGAAAAACAGGGCGAACTCCTTATCCGCCGCAGTAAAGAGCCGCACATCACCCGCGGGAAAGAGCATCTCGATCGATTCGATCTGCTCTTTAAGGTGCCCGAACTGAAAGCTTCCGATCCCGTAGCCGCCGGAGGCGATCCACCCCCCCACAGTGGAGAAGAAGCTCGAAGGGTACACGCGCAGCGAGAGCCCTTCCTGCTGCGCAGCCGCTTCTATCGCTGACCATCGAGTTCCTGTTTGTACCGTGATCGTCTTCTGCTCCCTGTTCAGCTCGAGAATACTGTTCAGAGCAGAGAGGTCAAGAGCGATCCCTTTTTTCGTGGGTACCACACCACCAAGTCCCGAAGAGCCTGCGCCCCGTGGAAAGAGTGCCACCTTTTCTGCGCTTGCGAATCGAACGACTTTGATGAGTGCATCAACGGTTTGCGGCTGCACTACCAGCTGTGGTGTGGTCTCGAAGAGACGGTGTGCAAAGGGGACCGAGCCGACGTCCGTGGAGTAGAGCTCGCGCTCAAAGGCGTCGGTGCGTATTCGCGCTTCATCACCCAGCAGCGCATTCAGTTCCAGCTTCAACTTCTTCACGTTCATGCCGCTCCTCCTCTCTACCGTTAGCTAACGATCCCCGTTGCGTGGTTCATTTATGTATGCTTGCGGGCTTAGAGCACACTCAGGTACTCTTGCAGCTCCCATTCCGATACGGTGATACGATACCTGTCCCACTCGACGTTCTTCGAAATGATGAAGTTGGTGAAGATGTGCTCGCCTAACGCTTCCCGTACCAGGGCGCTCTGCTCGGTCAGTGCAAGTGCCTCGATCAAGCTTCCGGGTAGCGCGGTTATCCCGTGCTGCTTCTTCTCCTCAGCGGTCATCACATACACATCCTTCTCCATCGGTGCGGGCAACTCATACCTGTTCTTGATCCCCGCTAACCCGGCCGCGAGCATGACCGAGAACGCCAGATACGGATTACACGCCGGATCTGGGCTGCGGTATTCTACCCGGGTTGCTTTCTCTTTACCCGGCTTGTACATCGGCACCCGCACGAGTGTCGAGCGATTGCGCCGTGCCCATGAGATATATACGGGGGCCTCATAGCCCGGCACCAGGCGCTTATACGAGTTCACAAATTGGTTGGTGACTGCCGTTATCTCGGGCGCATGTCTGAGCAGCCCGGCGATATAGCCGCGGCAGAGCGCTGAGAGACCATACTCGTCCTCAGGGTCAAAGAACGCGTTCTTATCATCCGCAAAGAGTGATTGGTGCGTGTGCATTCCCGATCCGTTCACCCCGAAGATCGGTTTCGGCATGAACGAGGCATAGTACCCGTACTTCTGCGCTATCTCCTTCACCACGATCCGATAGGTCATCACCTGGTCTGCCATCGTCAGTGCGTCCTTATACCTGAGGTCGATCTCGTGCTGCGAGGGCGCGACCTCATGATGGCTGTATTCCACCTCGATCCCCATCGCTTCCAGTGTTAAGATCGTATCCCGCCGGAGGTCGCTGCCCGCATCCAGCGTGGTCAGATCGAAGTATCCGCCGTGATCAAGCACTTCCGTGTTGCCATTCTGCTTGAAGTAGAAATACTCCAGCTCCGGCCCCAGATAGAAGGTTAAACCCTTCTGCTTCAACTGGTCCAGGTTCCTTTTCAACGCGTACCTTGGATCGCCCGCATAGGGGCTGCCATCCGGTTGCAGGATATCGCAGAACATCCGTGCCACCGCATGCTCCTTTGGCCGCCAAGGGACGATCTGAAAGGTAGCGGGATCAGGCTTCGCCAGCATATCACTCTCATCAATCCGCGCAAATCCCTGTATCGAAGATCCATCGAACCCCATCCCCTCGTCAAATGCGCCTTCCAATTCCCGTGGTGTGATGGCGAAGCTCTTCAACTGGCCCAGGATGTCCGTAAACCACAGGCGTACGAACTTTATCCCTCCGTTCGAGAGCGCTTCAAACACACCGTCCTTTGTCTTTACGTTACCTTCTTTTTCCATTCTATAGTACACCTCTAAATTATTATTCAGAGTATCCTCTTTTTATTCTATTTGAGAAATAAGCACAACAAGTATGAACGAATATGAATATTAGTTGCCACCAATGGATCATACTATAGTAGTAGTAATAGAAACTAGTTAAGGCCAATTGAGCGGTATTCATAACAGTTATGAAATTATATGAATGGGTATGTTTCATTACTGCACTTGTAAAATAGTAAACCTGCTCAGTGATACGTATTTAAATATTATGAGTGATCTATAGTAGAAATAAGACTATGCCACCACCAGAACGGATCACGGTAGCCATGGATGAGGATACCTTCAAGATGTTTAAGAAGATGCAGGCTGAGCTGGGGATCTCGCAGAGCGAGCTTGTCCGCGAGGCGTTACGCTTCTATGGCAAGCACCGCACGCTCTTCGAATCGATTGAGGATCGAAAGGTGTACACGCACGCGGAGATGCTCCGGCTGGGTGAGCACGTCATCATGGATATCGACCACTGGCTGCTCTTCTTGAAGTTCGTGGACACGCATCCGGATAAGGAGCAGTTCTGGGAATTGAACAAGACGATCAGTGCAGCGCATGCAGAGCAGTTCAAGCACCAGTACTTCCGGGTCGAGGCGGTGCTCAGGCGACTGGAGGCCTGCAACTTCTTTGCACTCACACCGGTCTCGAAGAACGAGTATACGCTCATCTTGAGTTCAGACATCCTCAAGCACTTTGTGAAGACGATGCTGGCGGAGACCTTGACGGGCATGGGCTTCCGTGTGGAGCTGAAAGAGGATCTGGCAAAGTTGCGCTTGAAAGTCCTGGACGAAGGTCAGAAGCAGTAACGGAGGATTCAGAGACGCGAGCTATGCAGGAAGAGCGATCTGAGCGCGAGAAGGACAAGGTGGTAGTACTGGACTTTGGTGGGCAGTACAGCCACCTGATCGTGCGGCGGTGCCGTGAATTGGGCGTTTATACCGAGCTTATGCCCTATGACGTCTCCATTACGGAGCTTGAGCGCGGCGTGCAGCGGAATAGAGGAGAAGGCAAGATCCGCGGGATCATACTCTCCGGCAGCCCGTTCGGCGTTCACGAGCCTGATAGTCCCCGCTGCAGTACCCGGATCGTGGATCTGGGCGTGCCGTTGCTGGGGATCTGTTATGGTGCGCAACTGCTCGCAGCACTGCTGGGCGGCGTGGTAACCACGGGCGGTAAGGGCGAATTCGGGCGTTCAGAGCTCATGTTTACCGACTCAGCACTCTTTGAGGGCGTGAGTGAGACCGGCACGACCCCTGTCTGGATGTCGCACGGTGATGTGATCGAGCGATTCGAGGGCGCGGAGATACTGGGCTCGGCGGCAAACGCGCCCGTTGCTGCTTTTCGGATACGCGAGCGGATCTACGGGGTGCAGTTCCATCCCGAGGTGCACCACACGGAAAGGGGTGACAGAATCCTCTGGAATTTCCTGTATTCCATTTGCGACTGCGAACGGAACTGGACGATCGCCGCCTTTGTTGCAGAGGCGATCACCACGATTCGCGCGGAGGTGGGCCCCGACGGTAAGGTACTTTGTGGGCTCAGCGGGGGCATTGACTCCTCCACCACAGCGGTCCTCGTATATAAGGCCATCGGCGATCGATTGACCTGCATCTTCGTGGATAACGGTCTGCTGCGGGAAGGTGAGCGGGAAGAGGTTGAGAACACGTTCAGGAAGAGCTTCAAGATGAATCTGATCGTGGTGGACGCGCAGTCCCGTTTCCTGGAAGCGCTCAAGGGTGTGAGGGATGCGGAGGCGAAGCGCAAGGTGATCGGGGAGCTCTTCATCACCATCTTCGAGGAGGCGGCGCAGAAGCTGGGCGACGTCGCGTTCCTCGCTCAGGGCACGATCTATCCCGACCGGATCGAGAGTGCGAAGGCGGGCTCAGCGAGATCCTCGCGCATCAAATCGCATCATAACGTCGGCGCACTGCCCGAGCGGTTGGGGTTCACCCTGATCGAGCCGATCGAGGAGCTGTACAAGGATGAGGTGCGTGAAGTGGCGAAGGATCTCGGCATTCCGGCTCAGATACGCAATCAGCACCCCTTCCCCGGCCCAGGTCTGGCGGCCCGGATCATGGGTGCAGTGACGGAGGAGAAGCTACGGATCTGTCGGGATGCCTCGCGGATCGTAGAGGAGGAGTTGAAACGCAGCGGCTGGTACGATAAGGTCTGGCAGGCCTTTGCGACCGTGGGTGACGATTTCGCAACGGGCGTGCTCGGCGATGCGCGAAAGGAAGGCCGGCTTGTAACGATCCGTGTGGTGGAGTCGAAGGAGGCAATGACGGCTGATTTCGTGAAACTGCCCTATGAGCTGCTGGAGCGCATGAGTAATCGGATCACAAACGAGGTCAAGGGCGTGACCTGGGTGACCTATGCGATCTCATCGAAACCGCCCGCAACGATCGAGCCATGTTAGCTAAACGAGCGGTACAGTACGCAAAGGGTATACGGTCGCTTCCGCCCTATCTCTTCGCGGAGATCGATCTGAGGAAGGAGCGGGCACGCAAACGAGGCGTGGATATCATCGACCTGAGTATCGGTGATCCTGATTTGTTCACACCCTCGCATATCGTTGAGGCCTTATACCATGCCGCGAAGGACCCTGCGAATCAGCGCTATCCCTCCTATGAAGGCATGTTCGCGTTCCGTGAGGCCGTCGCGGCGTGGTATCAGCGTACGAAACAGGTTACGGTCAGCCCAGAGGACGAGGTATTGACCCTAATAGGGTCGAAGGAGGGTCTGGCGCACGCGGCGTTCGCCTTCCTGGAGCCCGGGGATCTCGCCCTCGTCCCCGATCCTGCGTATCCCGTGTATCACAATGCCACGATCATGGCGAATGCGGTGCCGCACACGGTTCCGTTAACCGCGGATAACGATTTTAAACCGGATTTTGATCGCGTGGATAAAAACGTAGCGAAGAAAGCGAAGATCCTGTTCCTGAACTATCCCAATAACCCAACGGCTGCGATCGCAGACAGGGCATTCTTCAAAGCCGTTATTGATTTCGCACAGGATAATGAGATTCTTGTGCTCTTTGACAACCCCTATTCGGAGCTGATCTTTGATGGTTACGAATCACCGAGTTTTCTGGCGGTAACAGACGCGAAGGAGGTTGGTGTCGAGTTCAATTCGCTCTCCAAGACCTATAACATGACCGGCTGGCGGATCGGCTACGCCGTGGGCAATGCGGAGATCCTGAACGGGATAAGGACGGTCAAGACGAATATCGATTCCGGCGCTTTTCAGGCAGTTCAGGAAGCAGGTATTGCAGCGTTATCAGGGCCACAGGATTGCGTCTACCAGAATGTTGCGATTTACGAAAAGCGGCGAGATATTCTGGTTGACGGGCTGCGCGCCGCGGGATTAGAGGCGGAGAAACCACTTGCCACGTTCTATCTCTGGGTCAAGGTTCCCCGAGGGTTTGAATCTGCCACGTCGGCATCTATCACGTTCTCGATGATCCTCCTGGAACAAGCAGGAATCGTGGTGACTCCGGGAGTGGGGTTTGGAGCGCACGGTGAAGGCTTCGTTCGATTCACGTTCTGTAACAGCGGCGAACGCCTGGCAGAGGCGTGTACGCGGATACAGAAGCTGAACCTTCATATCGTTTGAACAGTATCTAAACATGGCGGGTGTGTAGCATGAATAACCCTTCGCTTAACTGTGTGATCACCGGTGACATAAAGGGTTCCAGAGCTTTTGACCCTGAAGCGTGGCGTATAATTCAACGCAACATAAAAACGGCTTTAGCAGAGATTAACAAAAGCTATAGTTCGGACATATTGAGGAATTTTACCATAACACTCGATGATGAGTTCCAGGGTGTTTTACACAGTCCCGAGAATAGTTATGACATTTTTGTCCTTTTACAGTACAGTATACCTGTCGAATTCAGATGTGGTATTGGCATTGGAACCTGAATTTGACAGTTAATTCAATTTGATCTCGCAGGTTAACAAAAATCCACCTTTTTCGTTTAGTAAAATCTGGCGTTGTGCCTGATTTGGATTCATAACTAATTGAAGCAGTCTTTTTCCCTGAAAATCGAGAGCTTCACTGCCTGTTTTCTCTAAAAATGCGGAGCCGCACGGCTAATCGTGGTATCAAAAATACATCCGGAAAACTAGATTTTTCACTACCCAAACGAAAGATTTAGGAATTTTTCCAGGAATTTAGTGAGATTAGCAAATTTCTTGGAGATAATCACGCCAAAAGCATCACGCGTGATA